>Ga0316201_10004018_pt1 | contig 11013 bp, 6 predicted proteins | sample CS6wburrow_MG_FD_204516 | JGI IMG/M metagenome (GOLD analysis project Ga0316201, IMG submission 204516) | Coastal sediment microbial communities from Delaware Bay, Delaware, United States - CS-6 worm burrow | ecosystem: Environmental > Aquatic > Marine > Coastal > Sediment | place: USA: Delaware... | reverse complement strand
GGCGCGACACGGCCAATCCCAACCCCACGGAACCAGGCTGAGTGAGTTCAGTCTCATGGCCACGTTCGTACGCCTCGAAGATACGCGATACCAACCTGGTCGGGACCCCGGCACCATCATCGACCACGGCTATCACAATGCTGTCGTCGCTATCTACAACCTCAATCCAGATGTCCTCGCCCCCATAGCGGGACGCATTGGTGAGCAGGTTGCGGACTATCTGCCGCAGCCGCAAAGGATCCGCCCACAGCTTCTCCCGGCGAGACAAGGTCGCTATCGGAACCCGGTCCCGGCCCGTTTGGTGGGCGTGGCCCTCGACCACGCTGGTCAACTCGGTTTGGATATCGATGAACTGGGCGTGCAACGCCAGAGTGGAGACGTCGGCGCGCGCCCCGACCAGAAGATCCTCTATTAGGTGCGACAGTTCGGTGCTCTCGTTGGCGATCAACGTGACAATCTCGTCCAGCTCAGCTTCGGAGAACCGCGTACGTCGCTCCCCTAGCTCATGGCTCAGGCCCAACACCGTCGTCAACGGGGTCCGCAGTTCATGGCTGACGGTGGCGATGAACTGATCCTTACTGCGTACCTGGCCCTCGAGTCGCTCCTTGAGCCGAGTGACCTCATCGAGGGAATCCTCTAGCCGTCCGTTTTGCAGAGAGACAGACATCTTCCCGGCAACGGCGCCAAGCAGCTTGACATCAGAGGAGCCAAATCCACCGACGTCGGACAGCGGCTCGGTCACGACAACAGCTCCGATGACTCCGGTGTCGGTTTCAAGGGGTGCTGCCATGACTTCGTCACTACGCAGGCTTGCATTCGGAATCGGCGGAAGCTCGGACAGGGCCTTCGGTCCGTCCATAGCGTCCAGCCAGCCATAGAGATCATGACCGGCAAGCATTCCTACCGGGGACATCGCTCTCACAACTCCGCTGGAGTCGACCGTCGTCTGGAAGACACGACTCTCTCCGGTTTGGTCGAACAGCAGCACGTCAACCCGCTCAGATTCGAACATCTGCTGTGCCTGGATTGCAGCAGCTTCGATAGCCAGATCGATCTGGGGTGAGGCGTGGAGCAGTCGGGTGATCTCGTAAAGCGACTCCAGACGGTATCGCTCTTGCTTCTGCCCGACATAGGCACGGTACGCCCCGTAGAGAACCACCAGCGGTAGCACGGCCAACCAGGCTGCTGACGGGCGCAACTCGTACAAGGTCACGCCGAGGAGTGCGAGGGAGGCATTGACGGCGGCGCCCCCTGTACTCAGCGCTAGGACCTCGACCAATTGCTCCTTGGTGAGCTGTCCTCCGGTCGCCCTGATGGCCAGATGGACCAGAGCGTTGGCGACAACGTTGCCGAACGCAACCGCAGCGATGGCCGTCGCCCAGCCGATCGGGCCAAACGGGTCGGCGGAACCAACGATCGTGCGGAAGAACAGGACGGTGAAGGCGGTCACCAGACTGAACTGGGCGAGGTTGAAGGCCAGCTTCAGAGGGGGCTGCCGACGGTGGACCGTGAGTGCAGCGGCGTTGCCGGCCAATTGCGCTGCAAGCAGCCCGATTGGAGACACGAAGAACAGACCCAACACCAGCGGGATCTCGCTCATCGAGAACGACTGAGTATTGCGCTTGAACTTCACGTGAACGACGGTGATCTCGCTCAGATAGAACAACACTGCCAGCATCCAGGTCGGTATCGATTGAAGGACCTCGACAGTTCCGACCGAGCGCAGGGAGTAGGCGGCAAGCGCCGCCAGGAGTGTCACAAGAGCGGCGAGTGTCCACACCCGTTGCTCGCCGCTCGTGCGTGCCAACAGTTCCCTCAACCGTGCCGGGAGTGAGGACTTGGTCACATCCTTCATCACTACTCCCTTCATCGGCTCTTGTCTTATGGCCATCGGCTGCTACTCACCCTTCGGCAGCTTGTACAGGGCTGATTAGCACCATCTGTCCGGGCAAGGGGGTACAAGACCTCTCCTAGAGAACGTTCGCCGGCTTGCCCCAACTCAGCCCCAGCCAGAGGTCGTTGGACCACGACGTACCAGACCACGACGTACCAGACCAGCTAGTGCCGGACCACGACGTACCAGACCACGACGTACCAGACCACGACGTACCAGACCAGGCATAGTCGGACCAGGAGGTGCCGGACCACGACGTACCAGACCAGCTAGTGCCGGACCACGACGTACCAGACCACGACGTACCAGACCACGACGTACCAGACCACGAGGTTCCGTAGAAATCTCCGCCGTCCCAAATCATCCCGTTGGCGGCCAGCTTGGATACGTATTCGGTGTTCCACTTGTTGCCAAAGATATCTTGCTCGTCGGTGAGAACTACGCCGTCAACCGAGACATGGTGGGAACCGCGCGCCTTCTCGAGGCTGCCGCCGCCATGGGCGTAGCCGTGGCTCTGGCGGCCAAGCTCTGCGAAGTCTTCCCACTCCTCGTACTCGTCGAGGAGGCCTTCGAGATCAATGACGCCGGCCTGGGCGCAGTACTTGTTGTTGGTGTCGATCCGGGCGCTCGTATTCATCAACGCGGCCTTGACCATATCCGGAGTGGCCTTCGGATAGCGGTCGAGGATGAGGGCGACGGCGCCGGATACGATGGCCGAGGCCTGCGAGGTGCCCGAACCCAGGAATAGGTCGTCACCGATGCGGGCTTCGGGGAACTCTACGTCGGCGACTGAACCGGGGTTGCGCAGGCTGATGATGGAACGTCCCGGGGCGAGAACATCGACGTAGCGGTCTTCAGTACCACAGTTGGCGAACGAAGCGACGAAGTCATCGGCGGTATTGGGCGATTGATTGCTGTCCGATGCGCCAACGGCAATGACATATGGATTGAAGGCGGGGTCACGTAGGGCAGTCGAGTTGCCGTCGTTGCCGGCGGCAACCACCACGACGATGCCGGCCCGCCAGGCTCGCTCGACGGCTGCCGACAGCGGATCAGCCTGCCAGTTCTGCGTGGAGTCGGTGCCGTACGCAAGGTTGATCACCCTGACGTTCATCCCGTTGTCGTTGCGATGCTCGACAACCCAGTCGATTGCCGCGATTACCTGGGTGACGTCAACCGCACCCTCGTGATTGGCGACCTTGACATTGAGGAGACGCGATCCCGGCGCCAATCCCATGAACCCTGTGGAGCTGTCGTAGCCGACGATGATCCCTGCAAGGTGCGTCCCGTGACCGAAGGTGTCCATGTAGCGGAGGTCGTCCGACTGTGATTCGAACGAGACATCGAGGCCGTTGATGATCTGGCCGCCGTCGAGGCCGTCCACCGGGACAACACCGGAGTCAATCAGTGCAACGTCGATGCCGTTGCCGTAGTAGCCCTTCTCATGGAACTGCCTGGCTTCGACGGTCTCCCTGATGATCTGATACATCGAGCCGGCGTAGGCTGCTTGGTACTTCTCCGAGACGTAACTGGCGTCTTCCCAACCCTCTTCCAGTAGGGGGCTGGACTCGGCTTCGATCACCGCGGCATCGGCGCTCGCCGGAGTCACCAGAGCCGCGGCAAGAGCCATCGACGTCAACAGACTTAGAAGAACATGGCGGCGCCTGGCACCGCTACTGAGGGAGAAGGTCATTTGCCCCACACTTTCGATCGCTTCCGTGCGAACTTTGGAGTTCATTCCGATAGTTATCGACAAAAAGGGCCCAGTTTCTTGGGCGTCATAAGAAGGAATGACGAAAGGGCTAGTCCCCGCGAAATGAGTCGAGCGACCTAGACCCTGCTGCCGATCAACTCGTAGTTACCCGCTCGCGCTCGGGCGCCGGTTCGGTGGGGGTGCCGTTGCCGGGTGGGCGAGCGGGTGTTGGGCGCCAGCCAAAAGTACGGGCGCGGGTCGGTTGCTGCTGGGACTGTGCCACGTTGTAGGTCTCTTCGAGCACGGTGATCTCGACCCCGCCGACCAGATCGGAAATCAGGTTGTAGATAACAGCACCCAAGGTCATGAATGCCGTCATCCCAATAACGCCGACAACGGCCAGCAACGTAGTGATCCGGAAGTACAGCGGCCCGTCGATGGTCAGTTCGATGGTCACTGCGTCAAACAGATCGACGATCTTCTCGGGAATGCCCTTTTGGATGACGAGGGACCACATGACCCACATGCCGAGCACAAATGCCAGGCCGACGATCGCGTTGAAGACGAACGACGCCTTCAGCACCGTCCAGGGATCGACTTTTCGAATGATCCGACGCACACGCCGAACTGCCATAGCAAGGCTCCTTGGAATGAGACGAGTGTAACCCCACCTCGTGGGTATCCAACGTCACTTTGTGTCGAAGGGTTCCGAGGGGGGCGTTGACCCCTTCCGGTGCTCCGCACCGCCTCCCCCTCCTCGAACGGGCCAAGCCCGTTCGATCCTCCCCCCAGGGGAGGATCACTGGGGGCTCAACGGACTAGCCCAATGGGCTAGTCCGCGTCTTCGCCGTCTTCGCGGGGGACCAGCGCAGCTGCTGCCAGTTTCGTTCCTGCATCGAGATTCATGACCTTGACCCCAGTGGAGGCTCGTTTCTGCCTGCTGATCTCGCCGGCGCCCTGGCGGATCACAATGCCGTCGCTCGAGGTGACGAAGATCTGGTCTTCTCTCGTCACGGCCATGGCAGCGACCATTTCTCCCCGTACCCTGGTCAGCTTGATCGCCTTGACGCCGATGCCGCCCCGCTTCTGAAGGGGGAACTCGGTCATTGCGGTTCGCTTGCCGTAACCACCGGAGGTGAGGAAGAGGATCTCCGACTCCTCCGTGGCGATCGCCGCAGACACAACCTCGTCGCCTTCGCGCAGCTTGATGCCCCGGACCCCACGAGTGTCGCGGCCCATCGGTCGGGCATCTGCCTCGGCGAAACGAATGGCCATGCCGTCGTGAGTGACCATGACGAGTTCGTCGTCGCCTGACGTTGCCCGTACTGCAACCACCTCGTCGTCCTCAGCCAGATTGATGGCCACCAGAACCTGGTTCCGAGAGTCATAGTCGGTGAACTTGGTCTTCTTGACCTGACCCTTCTTGGTGAACGCCACAAGGAACTGGTGCGTCTCGTAGTCACGAGTATCGATGATCGCCTCGATGATCTCGTCCGGGTCCATCGGCAGCACCGACTGGATCAACGAGCCCTTGGCCGTCCTTTCTTTGCGCGGCAGTTGATGGGCCCGCACCCGATAAACCTTGCCCCGGTTGGTGAAGAACAGCAGGTAGGCATGAGCAGACGTGTGCAGCACATGCGTGATGAGGTCGTCGGCACGCAGGTCTGCGCCCTTGACCCCGCGACCCCCGCGGCCCTGACGGCGATAAGTGTCGGCCAGCACCGCCTTGATGTAGCCCGCCTCGGACGCCGTCACCACGATTTCCTCGTCGGCAATCAGGTCTTCCAGCGACAGGTCCCCTTCGTCGGCGATGATCCGGCTGCGCCGGTGGTCGCCGTACTTGTCACGCACCGCCGTCAGTTCCTCGGTCAGGATCTCGCGGCGCAGCTGATCGGACTCGAGGATCGACTTCAGCTCCGCGATGAGTGCCTGCAGGTCCTCGTACTCTTGACGCAGCTTGTCGGTCTCGAGTGCGGTGAGCCGCCGCAATGGCATGTCGAGGATGTGATTGGTCTGGTCGATCGAGAGCTCAAACCGTTCCATCAACGTGGTGCGCGCCTCGTCCACATTGGCCGAACCGCGGATGATCTGAACGACCTCGTCGATGTTGTCGAGCGCGATGAGCAGCCCTTCGACGATGTGCGATCGGGCCTCTGCCTTCTTGAGACGGAACACGCTGCGACGCTCGATTACGTCGAGCTGATGCTCGATGTAATACCCCACCATCTCAGCGAGGTTGAGGGTGCGCGGCACCCCGTCGACCAACGCCACGGCGTTCACCCCAAATGAGTCTTCAAGCTGAGTGTGCTTGTACAGGAGGTTCAGTACCACCTGCGGGTTGGCATCACGTTTCAGCTCGATGACCATGCGGATGCCGTCTTTGTTGGTCTCATTACGGAGGTCGGCGATGCCGGCAATCGTCTTGTCCTTGACCAGATCGGCGATCTTGGTCATTACCCGGTCGATCGACACCTGATAGGGAATCTCGGTGACGATGATCGCCATCCGGTTCCGTTTGTTCTCGACGATGTCGGTGACCGCACGCATCCGAACCGAGCCCCGGCCCGTCAGCAAGGCCTCACGAATGCCGGGAGTGCGGACGATGTAGGCGCCGGTCGGGAAGTCGGGCCCCTTGACGAATTGGGTGAGGTCCTCAGCGGTCGCATCCTGATGAACAATCTTGTGCAGCGTCGCATCGATGATCTCGGTGAGGTTGTGGGGCGGGATGTTGGTCGCCATCCCCACCGCGATACCAGTCGACCCGTTGACCAAGAGGTTCGGGTAGCGCGACGGAAGCACCGTCGGTTCCTGGCGCTCCCCCGAGTAGTTGTCGGCGAAGTCAACAGTTTCCTCGTCGATGCTCTCGAGCAAGTGCATGGCGATTGGGGCCATCCGCGTCTCGGTGTAGCGCATCTGAGCGGGCGGGTCGTCGACCGATCCGAAGTTTCCCTGCGGCTGTACCAGGGGGTAGCGCTGGGAGAAGTCTTGACCGAGACGGACCAAGGCGTCGTAGATCGCGTCGTTGGAGTGCGGATGGAACCAACCCATCACATCACCGACCACCCGGGCGCACTTGCGGAACGGAGTCCCGGGGCGGATCCCGGAGTCGTACATCGAATAGAGGATTCTGCGGTGGACGGGTTTGAGGCCGTCGCGTACGTCGGGAAGAGCCCGGGAGACGATGACGGACATGGCGTACTCGAGGAACGAATCCTCCATCTCCCGTTCGATCTCGATCGGTCTTATCCGCGTTACTTCTTCATTAGGCATGTCGTTGTTTCAGAGCCCCTGTTCTAAATGTCGAGGAAGCGGACGTCTTTGGCGTTTTGCTGGATGAAGGTGCGCCGCGCCGAAACATCTGTGCCCATGAGCGTCGCAAACACTTCCTCGGCCCGGAACTGATCCTCGAGCTGAATCTGCAATAGCTGTCGCTGGTCAGGATCCATCGTGGTGTCCCACAACTGATCGGCATTCATCTCGCCAAGACCCTTGAAGCGCTGGATGTTGAGCTTCTTGCCCTCCAGCTCCACCTTGACCTGATCGAGTGCTTCATCGTTGTAAACCCAGCGCAGCTTGGTGCCGACCTTGACTGAATACAGCGGGGGTTGGGCGATATAGACATACCCGGCCTCGATGAGTTCGGGCATGTGCCTGAAGAAGAAGGTCAACAGCAGTGTGCGAATGTGGGCACCGTCGACATCGGCGTCGGTGAGGATGACCACCTTGTGGTACCTGGACTTGGAGATATCCATCTCGTCACCAATCCCGGTGCCAACCCCGGTGATCAACGACTGGACCTCCGTGTTCTGAAGAACCCGGGTGAGACGGTTCTTCTCGACATTGATGATCTTGCCGCGGATCGGCAGGATCGCCTGGAAGTCCGAATTGCGGGCCTGTTTGGCGGAGCCCCCGGCCGAGTTGCCCTCCACGATGAACAGTTCGCTAACGACGGGATCCCGTGAGGAGCAGTCGGCCAGCTTGCCGGGGAGCCCGGAGGACTCGAGCAGGCTCTTGCGTCGGGTCAAATCACGGGCCTGCCGGGCGGCCATCCGCGCCTTAGCCGCGGTCGAGGCTTTCTCGATGATGCGGCGGCCGTCACCGGGATGACGATCCAGCCACTCGGGGAACATCTGGTTGAGGGCACGTTCGACAAACGACCGGATCTCTGTGTTCCCCAGCTTGGTCTTGGTCTGACCTTCGAACTGGGGTTGTCTCACCTTGACCGAGATCACGGCGGTGAGACCCTCGCGGACGTCTTCTCCGGTGAGATTCGGGTCCTTCTCCTTGAACACATTGCGGGTTCTGGCAAAGTCGTTGATAGCCCTGGTCAGCGACTTGCGGAATCCCTCCTCGTGGGTGCCGCCCTCATGCGTATTGATGTTGTTGGCGAAGCTGAGAACCGTCTCCGTGTAGCCGCTGGTCCATTGCATGGCGACTTCAACCTCAGCCTCCTCGGTCACCTGCTCGAAGAACGCAACCTGCTTGTGAATCGGCTCACGCTTTCTGTTGAGGTGCTTGACAAAGTCGATGATCCCACCGTTGTACTTGAAGTTCTCAGCAATGGGCTCCTCGCCACGCAGGTCTTGGAAACGGAACTCGACCCCCCTGTTGAGGAAAGCCATTTCCCGCACCCGGCTGGTAACAACCTGGGTGTTGTACTCGGTCGTTTCGCTGAAGACCTCGGGGTCTGCCCAGAACCGGATGGTCGTACCGGATCGTTTTCCGGGCTTGCCCTTCTTGAGCTTTGCCGTCGGGCTTCCGTATGAGAAAGATTGGCTCCAATGGAACCCGTCGCGCACCACCTCGACATCGAGCTTGCTGGAGAGCGCATTGACTACAGAAACTCCGACGCCATGCAATCCGCCGGAGACGGTGTAGGCGCCGGCCTCAAACTTGCCCCCGGCGTGCAGCACGGTCAGGACCGTGGTGAGGGCCGGCAGTTTGGTCTTGGCATGCCTATCGACCGGGATGCCACGCCCGTTGTCATGAACCTCGACGCTTCCGTCGGGGTGCAAGGTGAGATCGATCCTGGTACAGAAACCGGCCATGGCCTCATCCACCGCGTTGTCCAACACCTCCCAGATGAGATGGTGCAGCCCCTTGGGACCCGTCGATCCGATATACATGGCAGGGCGTTTTCGGACTGCTTCGAGTCCCTCCAGAACGGTGATGTCTTTAGCGCCGTAGGACGCGGCAGACGACAATCTTGGCTTGCTCAACGGGACTCCTAGAGGCCAGAAAGGCCGTGGTTTGTGGTGTCAACTAACAAGGCTGTCATTATAGCGGAAAACCCAACATAACCGGGCGTTTTCAGCATGTTTCAGGTGTCTGTGGACCAGTCCCGGCGACGGCCGACTCTGAGCTTGATATTGGCTACCCGGTCACGCCCGAGACGTTCTTCCAGGGCGGCCCGGATCTTCCCTTGTTCGAGACGCAAACGGGAGGCAGCACCCCCATCAGAAACCTCAATCGTCAAGACTCCCTTTTCCAGACGCACCGGTCGGGATCTTTGCTGCCAGGGCTCCGACACTATGTCCGGCCATGCAGCTTTGATCACTTCGAAGGCCGCCAACCGCCCTTCCGTGACCCTTTCCAAAACCGTCTCCAGGGTTTGGTCCACCGGGTTCAGCCCCCGATCGCGATCCTCCCCGGTCCATGGGTTCTTCATGATGAACTCCTCATGCGAGAGCACCTTCTCCGACCCGCCATCGCCTTCCCATATCCGGGACCTCATCATCGCGGGCGCTGGTGACAAAAACCTGACCCCCCGGCAACAGTTCGACAACACCGTCGGCTCGACCGGGGTCCAACTCAGAGAAGACGTCGTCGAGCAGCAGGATCGGGGGACGACCATGGCGCTCCTTGAGTAATTGGTAGGCAACGACTCGCAGGCTCAACGACACCGAACGCTGCTCCCCCTGACTGGCCTGTACCCGAACATCACGCTCATCGAGTAGGAAGCCGGGATCGTCGCGATGGGGGCCGGCGCTGGTCGATCGGGTCTCCATATCCCGCACCCTGCGCGCTTCCAAAGCGCGCAACAAGGCAGAAGCGAACGTCTCGAAGTCAGGATCCATCCCGGCGATGATTGCCGGCGAGTCCGCCCATGATGAGTTGTACACCGGTACCAGAGTCTCGAGATCGCTCCCCCCCACCGTGCGATAAGCACTCGTCAACCGATCCGAGATTCTCCCGAGGAGGCGCAACCGATTGGCCAGCACCCGCCCCCCTGCTTCCGCCAGCCGCAAGTCCCAGACATCGAGAGTCATCGGGTCGGCGCTTCGCCCTTCCTGCCGCAGCAGCGAGTTTCTTTGTCGGAGAGTCTTTTCGAACTCTCGCTGGTCGGCGCCGACCGTCGGCATCAATTGCGCCCCGAGGTCATCGAGATACTCACGACGCAGCGCCGGACCCCGCTTGACCAGATCGAGATCGTCCGGAAGAAATGCCACGATCGGAGCGGTAGTCGCGACATCACTCAAACGTCCCGGCCGCTTTCCATTGACCAGCACCTGGCGTCTTCCCTGCATCGGGATCTCAACGGCGATGTCGATGGAGCTGTCTGCGTCGTCGAATCCACCTCGGATCACTGCCCCGTTCGCCCCGGCCTGAATCAGCGAAGTATCCGGCGTTCGTCGAAAGGATTTCTGCATCGACAGGTACCCGATGGCCTCGAGCACATTGGTCTTGCCGGTTCCATTGCGACCGATCAGAACATTGATCGCCGGATCCGGTTCAAAGCGCAGCGACTCGTAACTCCGGAAATGGCTCAGCTCCAGCCAGGCGAGATGCACTGGACGTTCCTAAGGCTCCTACAGCCGAACCGGCATCAGCAGATAGCGGAATGCAGGATCGTCTGCTGCGGTGAGTAGCCCGGGTTTGAGCGGGTTGATGGTCTCGAGAACCAGGTTCTCCGACTTTATTGCGGCTACCCCATCGGTGAGATATCGAGTGTTGAAGGCGATGATCATGTCCTCGCCGTCGTAGGCCGCCTCGATGTATTCGGTTTCACCACCGACGTCTTGCCGGGTCACGCTCAGCTCGACCCCGCCCGATCCGAGGCTGAGACGCACCGGAATGTGATCCTCAGCGACCAGAGAGGCACGACCAACGGCTTCCAGCAGAGCCTCCCTGCTGATCGTCAGGCGATTTGGGTAATCGTCCGGCAACAGCCTGCGGTAATCGGGGAAAGAGCTCTCGATGACCCGAGCAGTCATCCTGCCGCGGTTGGAGACAAATGTGCCCTCCCGCTCCCCGATCGACACCGAGACGTTGTCGGCCCCGATGGTTCTTCCGAGTTCCTTCAAAGCTCGGAACGGCACCAGGGACGTTTCTACCCCGGCAGCTCCCGGGACGTCACGGACCGCGAGCCGGTACGAATCGGTCGCGACCAGCCGAAGATGATCGTCTTCCGTTTCGAAGAGGACTC
>Ga0316201_10004017_pt1 | contig 11017 bp, 8 predicted proteins | sample CS6wburrow_MG_FD_204516 | JGI IMG/M metagenome (GOLD analysis project Ga0316201, IMG submission 204516) | Coastal sediment microbial communities from Delaware Bay, Delaware, United States - CS-6 worm burrow | ecosystem: Environmental > Aquatic > Marine > Coastal > Sediment | place: USA: Delaware... | reverse complement strand
CAGGAAGAAGGTGTTCTTTCCTTCCCGATCATGAAAAACGATGGGAGCACTTTTGTTATGAAAATTGATACTGCCGATCCTGATCTGGATCTATCAGATAAAAGAAAGGTGACGTATCAAGGAAAAATGTACCTTACAACTTTATCACACCTCAGGTTGATGTGCAGTGATGATCATAAGACGTTTTATGAGCCAACCGATATTACAACAAAGTTATTTGGTGAAGGTGAACTTGAGACATTTGGGATAGAAGATTGTCGGGTAAGCTTTTTTGAAAATAAGTATCACCTCACATATACACAAGTCTCTGAAAATGGAGTTGGTGTTGGACTTATGATCACCAGGGATTGGAAACATTTTGTAAAAGAAGGCATGATTCTTCCACCACACAATAAAGATTGTGCTCTATTCGAAGAAAAAATCAACAACCAATATTTTTGTTTTCACAGACCATCCGGTATTGGGCTAGGGGGAAATTTTATGTGGATTGCTTCTTCACCCGACCTTAAACACTGGGGAGGGCATACCTGCATTTTGAAAACACGTCCGGGCATGTGGGATTGTGGAAGAGTTGGGGCCGGAGCTTCACCAATCAAGACTGATAAAGGATGGCTTGCCATTTACCATGGAGCAGACTTTGATGACAGGTATTGTCTTGGAGCATTTTTACTCGATCTGGAAGACCCTTCTAAAGTGTTGGCTAGATCCTTTATGCCAATCATGGAACCGACAGAGCCTTACGAATTAAATGGTTTCTTTGGAAATGTTGTATTCACCAACGGACATGTAGTTGAAGGCGATACAATTTATCTATATTACGGGGCATCTGATGAAGTGATTTGCTGTGCGACGCTCTCTGTTTCACAGATATTGGATGAGCTCCTGGTATCGGAGGCTAGTCATGTATCACCCTAATACGAGAACTCTTTTCCCCTCGAGGGGGGGCAGGGGGTGAAAAATACAATACTTAGACAATAACTGATACCTCTATCAGTCCTGAAGGGATTGAAAGTACATAGCCCCGGATGCAATCCGGGGATTAATGTGCAAGAGTGGGCCAACCACGAAGTGGTTGAATATATGAATTGACAATTACGCATTCATGTATTTGCATTGATATAGACACCTCAAACAATCCTGAGCTCCGTCTCTTTATCGAAATAATAATTGGAAGAAACATCCATATATAATTGAATGGGATCACCTAAAGCGTAAACCCTTTTAGTAGAAACCCGGCTGATCACAGGGTTGGAAAGTCCGGCTACGGTAACAATTTGTTCATTTCCCAATAACTCAATAGTTGTGATTATTCCCTGGAAAGGAACACTTGCCGGATCGTTATGATCTGTGACGTTTTCTGATCGGATACCCATGACAACAGGTTTGCCTGTCTGTGCTTTCATTTGATTTTTGTGTTCTTCAGAAATCTCAAACTCAAGATTGCCAGAATTTCCTTTGAAATGATATTGATTGCCATTTTGGACAATTGTTCCTTCTATTAAATTCATCGGAGGTGAGCCAATAAATCGGGCAACAAACAAATTGATCGGATGATTATACAAATTCATGGGAGTGTCGAATTGCTCGAGCCGTCCATCATTTAATACTGCGATACGATCACCCAATGTCATCGCCTCTACCTGATCATGCGTTACATAGATCATAGTGGCATCCAGTTTTTGGTGCAACTTGGCAATTTCTACACGCATTTGACCCCGGAGTTTTGCATCCAGGTTGGAAAGAGGTTCATCAAATAGAAAAACCTTCGGTCGCCTCACAATCGCTCTGCCAATCGCGACACGTTGCCGTTGTCCTCCGGACATTTGCCCCGGGCGTTTATCCATTAAATCTTCCAACTCCAAAACTCTGGCAGCCGTCATTACCCTTTCAAAGATTTCCTTCTTGTTTACCTTCTGTATTTTCAATCCGAAGGCCATGTTTTGAAAGACCGTCATGTGTGGATATAAAGCATAATTTTGGAAAACCATTGCAATACCCCGATTCTTTGCAGCTGTTGTGGTCACGTCATCTTTTCCAATGTATAATGTACCAGAAGTAATTTCTTCCAGGCCGGCAATCATTCTTAAGAGCGTGGATTTTCCACAGCCGGAAGGACCGACAAATACAACAAATTCCTTGTCCTTGACCTCAAGGTTAATATCCTTTGCCGCATGAAAATTGCCTTCGTAAATTTTATTTATTTGCTTTAGCTGGACTCGTGCCATAATCTATTCGTTCATTGTGTTAAAAGCCTGAATGCTTAGTAAAGCCTCGATGGTTGACTCTGCTCCTGAATTTTTGTTAATCTCGTTCTCAGATTGAATACCATCAAAACATCTACCTGTTGATACATCATACATTTTCGCTTTAGCGTCGTTGCCTCCGGAAAACCATTTTATCCAAAAGCCGGCTCCCGTTCTGTATTTTTTATTCCTGGTCTGCCGAAAAGCTTCCACATAAGCAAAAACAATAGGTCTGACTCCATACGCGATCTGTGGAAATGTTTTTTGTTCAATTATTTGAGGCGATTCATCTTTATACTCTACTTTCAACTCATTCAATAATCCATGCTCTTCCAGGTATGGATAAAAAGAATCTATTTCCTTCAAGGCCGCATGCGTATAGGCCTTTTCATTGAGTGCCTGGCCTGTTTTTAGCAATGCATAGCTCTGCGCATTCCCATAGGCATGCCAGATGTTTTGCCAGCTCAATAACATACCTTTTAATGGACCATCGGAAATCTGCATTCTGATGATACCATCTGACAATTGCCGCATCATTTTTTCAAGGGCAACGTCTTTTGTTCGTGCATAAGTTTGGTTTAGCCCCAGGAGTAAAACTGCGGCCTGATCAGCAGCAGACTCATAAGGTAGATTTGTTGCGATCTGGACTCCTTCTATTTTGTTGTCAACTTGTTGCATACTAGCCAGGTAAGTTTGTGTGTTTTCCAAAAGCCGGTCGATCGAATGGATCACTCTTTCGGCCAGTTCAGGATGCGTATCCTGATAGATTGGCAGTCCCTTTTCCAGTGCCCAATACGCTCTCCAGGACCACCAGCTCGGTTCTGCAACAGTCGTTTGATAAGTTGTATTAATTGACAGGTCCTTCCAGATAAAGTTATTGAACCATCCATTTTCATTTTGCATATAAAGCAGAAACTCGGTCAATTTGACGATCCTTTCTTTCGTTCCTTGCTCTCCGGCAAGGAAGACTATCGCTCGCGCAACATCATCTACACACGTAAACCCTTCTTTTGGTTCGATATCAAATGAATAATCAGGATAGTCGCTGTAGATGTGGATGATTGCTGCTTCCCTCCCATTTGGTAGTGATACTTTTTTATATAGATAATTTAAATGGGCATCGTTGATCATTGATGTTTCATGTTGCGTTTGAACCTTTTGATCAATTGCTGAAGTCTTGACACTACTAGAATCTTGACAACTCATCAAACAAAAAAACAAACAGCATGCAGTTATCATCGCCTTCATATTTCCATTTTTTCAAAAATTGAAGCCAGCGATATCGTCACAAAGCTTGTGGCAGAATCAGACATGGCATATGGTATAATGAGGTTTCCATTGTGGATGATCGATCCACAACTATACACCACGTTTGGCACATACCCTTCACGCTCATTTTCATTTGGAGAGATTAAAGGCTCCTTTAACTGACCAATGACATTCTTTGGTTGATCGAGGTCTAACAGGATGGCACTAATGACATACTGCCGTATTGGGCCTACTGCGTGGGTGATTAACAACCATCCTTTTTCCGTTTTGAGTGGAGAACCGCAATTCCCTTGTTGTACCAACCCCCATGGGTGTTCAGGTGACACCATGATTTCGTAGGAATCCCAATTAAAAAGATCATCCGACTCCATGATCGTCAGGTCTTCACCACCCTGGCGAGCTGCCATCAGGTATTTTCCATTCACTTTTTCAGGAAACAAAGCAAATCCCTTGTCAGAAACAGCGCGTCCAAACATTGTCCGTATCCGAAAATGGACGAAATCCTCCGTTAAAATCATTTGCGGTGTGATCTTGTGCCCGTCATATGCTGTGTATGTTCCGATGTACTCCTTTTTCCCGCTATCATGGGTGAATTCAACAAAACGAACATCCTCCATGCCCTTGGACTCACCCCGTGCACTCGGGAAAATAACTCGCTCGCAAAGAGGGCTCATCCCATCGGCTACCACATTATAATTGGTATCCATGATTTCAAATAAAAACTTTTGAGCTGAAATATCATAATCTTCAAAACGGCCTTCTTCATCTGCCAGGACATAATCCTGGTATGAGAAATGCTCGGGAAGCGGGTCAAAAATGGCATTATCAAAATTTGAGACAATAGCTGTCCTTTCTTTGATCTTGTCTTTTTCAAATCGCGTCAAAGGATCTTTTTCTGCCCTGGTTGAAAAAGGTGTTATCTCGTCAAGAGTCACGATACCTTCACCAGAAATAATACCTGATCGAAATTCAATCGAAGAAATATGCCCTTCTCCAACTGACCGTAAACTGATGATAAACCTTCTTTCTCCGCGAGCCAGGCTTCCCTGATTCGGATGGGGAACAATGGAAGGATTAAAAAGTGCAGCCGCCTGGATTGAATATTCTTTTGCAAAATGAGCGCCCAGTAAGTGCTGCCTTTTCTCTGATATCTCGACTCCTTGCGGCAAGAGATGATGGATGCGCAGGTAAAAGTTATGCAATGCAGCTTCCAGGTGAACATGCCGGTGATGAAACTCTGAATACATTTTTTTGTATAATGTTTCGACAGTATCCTCTGATAAAGCCAGTACCCGATGGATCAGTTTTTCTACCCTTGCGATGGTCGTAGATGCACCTAGTCCCGGGCTGTAAAATAATAGGATGACCCGTGTAGGGTCTGCTTTCAATATGGTTGTTGATCTTGTTGTCTCTATCATCTCGTAATAATATGCTTCTATTTAATGCCTGAACTGGCCATGCTTTGAATAAAATATTTTTGAAAGAAAGAATAGGTTATCATGATCGGCAACGCCAATACAACTGCCGATGCCAGCTTCACACCTAGTTGGGCATCTGCCCGGCCACCCACTGAAAATAAGGTGACTAATTGAGGCATTGTCATCACCATTTCATCTCTAACAACAATCAGTGGCCAGAGCACTTCATTCCATGTGGTCATAAACGTGAGAATACCAACAGTAACGATCGTCGGTATGATGCTCGGAAACAAAACCTGGAAGATGATCCGAATTTCACTGCAGCCGTCGATCCTTGCTGCATCAATTAAGGCTTGCGGGACGGACATAAATGCCTGACGAAATAAAAGGATCGCAAAGTTATTGACCAAAAAAGGAATGATGAGCGCGGTGTATTGATCAACCCACCCAAGTTTTACAATGGTTATATAATTTGGAATCAGGGTAATCTGAAAGGGTAGCGTCATGGTAAAAATGATCAGGTAGAACAGAAAGTTGCGCCCAGTGAATTTTGTTTTTGCCAATGCATACCCAACCATGGCCCCGATCATGATAACCCCGAAAGTCACCACACTCGAAACAAACATACTGTTCAGCAATGCACGACCGATTGGTATTTTACTGAACATTGAGATGTAGTTATCAAAGGTGATACTGTCCGGGAAAAAAGTCAACATACCGATATCCTTTTCTGGCGTAAGCGACGCCATAATCATCCAGAAAAATGGATACAAAAATGTAATTGCCATTACGATCAAGCAGGTATATATCAATGCCTTTTTCATGCCTTATTTGCGTCAGTATTTCTTTTCAATGTATTTTTTCTGAATGATAATGATGATCAATATGATAAATGCAAATGCAAAACCTAATGTGGCCGCATATCCCATGTGATAAAATTCAAAAGCCTGTTTATATATGTACAGCACCGATGACAAGGAACTGTTCAATGGACCACCACCCGTCATGACATAGGGTTCAATAAATAATGAAAAACCACCGATCGTAGATAAAATAATCACCATAAAAATGGTTGGATTGATCGCCGGGATGGTGATGTACCATAATTTTTGCCAGGAAGAAGCTCCGTCGATTTCTGCTGCTTCGTAATAATGTGCGGGAACAGCTTGCAATCCCACTAAAAACAAAATAATATACAACCCAACATTTTTCCAGGTAGCCATAATGGCTATAGATGGCATTGCCATATGTTCATTGGTCAACCAACCTACCCGCCCTAAACCGATGGAGGTTAACAAGTGGTTGATCACTCCACTATTGAAACCATACAACTGTTGCCACATGATCGTAACGACAACTCCGGATACAATTACCGGCAGGAAAAACACAGATCGGAATAATCCTTTGAATTTTATTTTGCCATTCAGAAAAACGGCTAGCCCAAGCGCGAAAATAATCTGGAGCGGAATATGAATGATCAGAAACCAGATCGTATTGCGCAGGGACTTCCAGAAAAGACGATCATTGAGCATTCGCTCATAATTATCCATTCCAGAAAATTCCATTGGAGAAATAATATTCCATTTGTGAAATGTCAAAAAGAAAGAAAACAAAACAGGAAAAGCAACAAAGACTGAAAAGAAAAGCACATACGGCGACACCAGGAGGTATGGTATTGCGTTGCGATTCTTTTTTGTTTTTACAGTCATTGTATCTTTTTAAAAATTTCCTAACAAAACATTGACGGCTTTGGCAGCATCAGCTATCGCATCCTCTGCTGATTTTTTATTGTGAATGACACAAGATTCGTATTCCTGTGAAATGATATCCAGCACTTCTACCAATACTTCACAGTTGTCAGCCCCATAAACAAAATTTGATTGATCAACAAATGGAACAATCTTCGGATTCTCCTGCAGGAAAGTTTGGAAATATTCATTTTCCTTAATATTCTGCCTGCGGGGAATTTGTCCCGATAATTCCATAAACTTTAAATCTCCTTCATCATCAATTAACGTTTTCACAAATTCCCAGGCGAGGGTTGGGTTTTTACAGGTATTAAAAAGGACGATGTTCTTTGGGTCGGCGTAGGTATAGACGTCGCCGGAATGATCATCCGGTACCGGCATATGTATGATATCATATTCAAAATCATCATCTTTATATCTATCGAGGTAGCTCACATCCCACGCACCAGTCCATTTCGTTGCTGTATTTCTTGCCAGGAATTTATCTGTTCCGGCAGCATTAGATTCTTTGGCAAAGTACCCCTCACGATATATCGTTTGTAGAAATTCGAAAACACCAATGGCATATTGATTATGAAAAGCAGCCTGATTGTTTTGTATGAGGGGTGCTCCATGAGATGCTCCAAGGTATAATGGATAAAAATTATTCAATCGCTGATGCCAGATATTTTTCACTTCGGTATCCCCAATCCATTTGTCAACATATCCATCGCCATCCGTATCTTTTGAAAAATCACTTCCCGCTTTGAGATAAGTGCTATATGTTGTTGGTGCGGTTTCCAGTCCAAGGTCTTCAATATATTTTTTATTGTAGATGGTCATGAAAGGATTGATCTTCCATGGGACCTGGTAGATATGTCCATCTGCGGAGGTGATTTCATCAATAATAGATGCACCACAGCGATCTTGAATAAATGCTGTGAATCCAGGAATCGTATCTAATGGCACCAATACGCCCGACTTTGCGTACAATTCTACCAATCCCTGCCACATATTAGCGTAGATATCCGGTGTAGTACGGCCAACAACAGCAGCCATGATCACTTCTTCGCTGGATTGTCCTTCGGGAATAGGTTGACAAGAAACTTTTTCAGGATGAGTAGCATTCCATTGATCAGCAAAATAGGAAGAGAAAAGAATTTCCTGGCTGGCATTTGATGACCAGAATGTGATCGAACCATCAGATTTTTGATCACCACGACAGGATAAGAATACGCCTAAAGCGAATAAAAAAACAAATTTGAGTTTCAAATTTTTTTGTTGAAAAGCGGTTTTTGCAATATGAAATACCTCTTAAATCATTTCGAATTTTGGACAGAATTTAATACAGTAAGATACACCTTTCCTGCTGTTCCTTCTTTTTTTTGACCTTGCTTTGTTACAATGCTCCCTTCGAATATAAATTCTCCTTTCATTTCGCACATTCAAACTTTTCTGCTCTGATTTAAGATTTCGAGTATAACCTGCCTGCTCAGATGCTTCGGCAGGCAGGCAAAGAAATCTGGTAATCCCAAAAACGAATATTGTTATTCCGAAGCATTAGCTAAGGATACTACTTTTAAATCTCAGTAGTAGTACCTTTAGGGACGAAACGTAGGTAACCACTTAGCATACTACTCTCCCTCCCGTGCCTTTAGGTACGGCACTTTTTTACATAAACGCTTATTCAGCACTTACGGCATTTCGTTTGGCCAATGATTCATGGCATCTAAAATGCCACCCATCAGGACAAGGGTGATCATCCAGTATAACACATTTATCGCGAGGTTTTTGAAGTTTTTCAACTCGAATAGGCCGTTCGTCACCAGGATCGGCATGGCAACAACAAAACCGATGAAAAAACCGTGAAAAGCGCCATGTTTGAATGTATCAAAAACTCCTTCCTGCCCTGGCGAGTTATTGAAATTTACAAGGAAAAAGGCCAGTAAAAAAGACATGATGAGAGAGACAACCATTGTGACTACCATGTTGCCTTTTTGAATATCCGCTTCGGTGATGCCGAGTGATTTCATCCACGCATTTCCAGCAACAGCTTTGTGGTAATACACAAACCCTACGATCATTGGGATGAACGTTGCAATAATGAGCGAAAGCCAATTCATGTTTTCCATTGTTTTATTTGCTTAGGTGAGAAAATAATCATCATTTAAAATAGGGAACTATTAATGGTTTGCGTATTGATGTCTATCCTCAAATCCCTGTTTCGTATTGATCGATGCTCAATGCGTTTTTTTCTTTTCGATACTTTTCGAGCCGCTCAGGTCCTTGCTTTTCTGTCCAATCTGTAAGTAATGTCCTTTGTGCTTTGAAGTCCATCAACGGGACGGCAAACCCACATGAAGTTTGTACCAGGTCAACTTCCATTTCTATGATTTGCCGGGCCCCCATCATTTTAGGGAACAAATCAACGTATTCATGGTATGAGGTATCCCGGGCATGGTAAATTTTTGCATTTCCGTATAACCGAAGAATCATTGGCTTTCCTACGAATGCACAGAAAAGGATCGTCATCCGGTTATTTCTGATTAAATGCGCTGCTGTTTCATTGCCACTGCCAGTCAAATTCAGCCAGACTATTTTGTTGGCACTGAGTACACGCAAGGTGTCCATCCCCTTAGGGGAAACATTCACTCGCCCATCATTTGCAGCAGTACCCACAAAAAACATCTTTTGTTGCTCAATAAATGTTGAATGTTCACGGCTGATTTCTGTAAACCTCTTTCCCATTTTGCTTGCACTTTAATATTTTAACAATTTAGAATAATTTTAAAAAGCGCATAAAAAAACAAATTTTATTGCACTTCTACTTCTTGTCTCCAAATCTCATGCTATTTTCTTCAGTTTCACTTGTATAATATTTTCTGTAACTAAATATATTGGATTATCTTAAGCGTGTTAAGTCCAATTTTACCAATTTAAATGATAATGTATGAATAGATTCCTTTTACTACTGATTACCCTTGCCATGGGTAGTGCCTTTTCTCTATCGGCACAACGGACCATCTCAGGAACGATACTAGATAGTTCTGGTGATCCGGTAATTGGCGTAAATGTCATTGAACAGGGAACCACGAATGGAACAATTACTGACATTGATGGTAAGTATTCTCTCACAGTGACAAGTGATAATGCAGTGCTGGAGTTTTCTTACCTCGGGCTTCGGACCGTTATTCGGGAAGTTGCAAACCAGGATGTTATTGATATCGTTATGTTAGAAGATTCAAGGTTGCTGGATGAAGTGGTCGTAAGTGCACTTGGCTACGAGCAAAAACGAGATGAGATGGGTTCAACGGCATCTGTCATCGGAACGGCAGAAGCGCTTCGGTCCGGTGAGCCCCAACTATTGAATTCACTAGCTGGAAAAGCTTCAAATGTCGAAATACTTGCGACAAATGGTGACCCGGGCGCTGGCACTAACTTTAGAATCAGGGGAGCGAACACGATTTTAGGCTCGAGCGCCCCATTGATTATTCTGGACGGAGTACCTCTGATCAATTCTACTGTGTATGGAGGATCTGGATCATTGACAGGTTCACGATCAGGTGGTGTTTCAAATCAATCGAGAATCAATGATTTGAATCCAAATGATATTGCTTCAATCCAGGTGCTGAAAGGTGCCTCAGCAGCTTCATTATGGGGATCAAAAGCAGCGAATGGTGTACTTGTCATTACGACTAAAAATGGAAAATCAGGTAAACCACAAATCAGCTTTTCTTCCAGCTTGTCTTTGGATAAAATTTCTGAACAAATGGACATGCAAAGCACCTTTGGTAAAGGCAGAGACGGCGTTTATGATGATAGAGCGAGCAGAACTGAAGCCTGGGGAGACAGGATCGCTGACAGACCCGGCGGAGAAGACGTGGTGGATAAAGGTGGGGAGTATTTTGTTGCAGACGGAGGCACTACCTACTATCCATTAGCCGACCGAAACACGAAAAATTCAAGAGCCTCATTTGTAGATGAAAATTTTGACGCCGTTTATCAAACAGGGCAGGTCTTGCAAAATGATCTTTCGATTGCTGGAGGAACAGACCGGGCAAAGTTCTTTTTTAGCCTCGGGCATTTGGATCAGGACGGTATTGTCAGGGAAAGTAAGTATCAAAGAACGAATATCAGGCTGAATAACACAATGATCTTCAACGATTGGTTATCCATGACTACGAGAGCAGGATACACGAAAAGTTTTGGAAATCGGATTCAACAAAATTCCAATACCTCCGGTCTTCTGTTAAGTTTATTGCGAAACCCACCTGATTTTGATATCAGGGATTATAAAGGAACCTATTACGATGATGATGGTGTACCAACGCCAAAATCTCATCGAACCTATCGTAATCTT
>Ga0316201_10004016_pt1 | contig 11017 bp, 10 predicted proteins | sample CS6wburrow_MG_FD_204516 | JGI IMG/M metagenome (GOLD analysis project Ga0316201, IMG submission 204516) | Coastal sediment microbial communities from Delaware Bay, Delaware, United States - CS-6 worm burrow | ecosystem: Environmental > Aquatic > Marine > Coastal > Sediment | place: USA... | reverse complement strand
TGACAACTAACCAGCGACAACCGACCAACAACTTCTTCTAATAAGCGTTTTTATGAACGAGGCCGCGGAAAATCGTCATGATGATGATTTTAATATCCAGCCACAGCGACCAGTTTTCGATGTAATACAGATCATGCTCAATCCGCGTATGCAGGCAGGTGTTTCCACGCCAGCCATGCACCTGCGCCCAACCGGTGAGGCCGGCTTTGACCAGGTGTTTTTTCATGTAATGCGGCACTTCATCCTTGTACTTTTCTACGAACATCGGGCGTTCCGGCCTAGGACCAATTAATGACATCTTGCCTTGAAGCACATTGATCAACTGCGGCAATTCGTCAAGACTGGTTTTGCGTAAAAACGACCCAAACCTGGTCGCCCTGTCATCTACCGGGCTGGCCCAGACCGGCCCTGAATCTTTTTCTGCTTCTACCGGCATAGAACGAAATTTATACATGGTAAACTCGTGCCCGTTCCAGCCAACACGACGCTGGCGATAGAATACTGGACCCGGAGAACTCAATTTCACACCTACAGAGATGAACAGCATCAGCGGGCTGGCAAGTAACAGCAAGACCGCTGAAAGCACATAATCCTCACATGTCTTGATAACCTCATTCACACCATCGATGGCTGAATAGGAGATATTAACCACCGGCACACCAGCGACTTCAGATAAAGAATGATGCATTAACTGGTATTCAAAGATGTCTGGCACATATCGGATCTCAGCAACCGATCCATCCAGAGCAGTGATGACTTCTCTAATAGTCTCTTCTTCACTATGCGGTAGCGATATCCATACCTGATCCACGTCGCCATTATCGACATACTCACGCAGTTCAGTTACATCCGAAATAATCCTTTTATCCTGTAACCAGTAGGGCAGGTTTTCAGCATGGGCACCAAATAAAGCCGAGATTTCGAGGCCAAACCATGTTGAGCGACGCAAACGATCTGCCACCACTGCAGCCTGCTCGCCTGTTCCCACGATAACGATATGACGATGATTAAAGCCACTGGAACGCAGCCAACGTAAAACGATCCGAAGCAATGCCCTTGAGCTGACCAGCGCTACCCAGCCAGAAGCAAACCAGATCCCCATCCATGAACGGGAGAAATCAGCACCTGATTTTGTTACAAACGCCAGGCCGGCCAGCAACAATCCCACCATGAGCCAGGCCATGGTCAGGTACTTGATTTCAGTTAGTGTGGATGAGCCGCGCCATACACGATAGACATTAAACAGGGGAAACAGCAAGAGTGAAAAAACAGTCGCAAGCAAGATAACCTTGATGTAATGCTCAGGCAGGCCCTGAACACCTGCTGCAGTATAAGTATGGTACGCTGCCGAAAAATAATACGCCAAAACACCACAAGACAGCACTACTGACAAGTCAATCAGGCGTAAAACAAAATTCAGGGCATTTGAATGCCCTTTAAGAAACCCTTTTTTCAACATTGATTCTAATTCAACTTCCTATTTCACATAGGAATTATACATAATAAATTCAGTATTATCGCTTAAAATACCTTTTATTCATCGCCAACTTTCTTTTTAACCAGAAAGGAAGCTTTTTTTCAAGCAGGCCCAGCCGAAAACCTGTGTAACGTAACAGCGTTCTCAACAGCACTTCAGGAACTCGCCAGAACTCATGTTTGGATACATATTTAAGCTCTGAAACAACAAACTTAACACCCTCACCTTCAGCCCCTCCCAGCTCCTGCCTGATCCAGGGCTCACGTGCATGAAACACTCCCATATCAAAATAGCGCTTCATTTCCTGCCAAAGCGTATATCCGTGAGAATGGTACACACTGGCCTCAGCCGCATACGCTACCTTGTAACCTGCCTTCAACAATCTTGCAGCTACAAACATATCTTCTCCAAAGATGACATTGTCGGGAAACCCCCCAATATCAAGTAACGATGATATTCGGTATGCAGCGAATGAATTTGATAAAAATGCGGCTTTCAACCCTTTTATATCGGCATCCTCTATTGAATTCACAGTCGACCTTTGAGGATAATTAAACAGGCGCGCATGCCTTTCTATAAAACCGGCTTTTACACGAGGCAGCTGTCTGCCGCAAACGGCAGCCACCCGTTCTGAATCAAAAGGAGACAGTATATTTTTTATCGAATCAGAGGCAGACAGAATCGCATCCTGCGTCAGAAAAACCGCGTATTCATAACCAGCCAGAACATTCACCGCCCGTTGCCGGGTACCACCATGATTAAATTCACCCGGCTCTATCAAATGAACATTAAGTCCAGCATCATGCGCCTGATCAACGGTACCATCGTTTGATCCAGAGTCAATGATATAGACATCTGCAGGATCGATACCTGTCGCCAGAACAGCTTTTATCCAGTCTTCCCACTCCGGACCAGCATTCAGCGTAGGGACCAGTACCGCAGCCTTCATATGATAAAAGCCATTGATGGATTTCCGGCTCTACTGATCATGCTGCGTCATTCCTGTCAAAAACCAAGTTAAATCATTATAGGCAAAATTACCGTGTTGCGCTCACGGTAAGAAACTCTCGCCGCCTCTTAGATGACAGCTGGATGATCTCAAGAGACAGAATACGCAAAAGCTTCAATATTTTTCGAACGGTACACCTTATCCAGGACCCGCAAGGTTCTGACTTACTCAGGATCCTTTCACTCGACAGACCCATATACACGCCTGAGAGGCCATGATTTTTTTGTTCGATCATTTGAAACCCGGCCTTTAAGAACACTTCATTGAGTGACTTTATGTTGAACAGCATAATATGCCTCGGCGGTTCCAATCCACGCCAGTTAGATTTGTAATACGCATACCCCATGCTTTCGATGTTCGGCGTCTCCAACCACAGTACACCACCATCGTTGAGCAAGCCGTAACAGGAACGCAAAAGTTCGACAGGATCATAAACATGCTCTATTACATGGCTCAGCGTGATAAAGTCGTATCTTTCAGCTCTGTCTATGGCATTAACATCACCCATCCTGACATCAAGACCACATGACCTCGCCTGTTTAACTGCTTCTGCATCGAAGTCAACACCGACTACCCGCCAGCCATAACGATCCGCAAACTTGAGAAACTCGCCATTACCACAACCGATATCAAGTAGCTTTCCCGGCTGCTTCTTCAGACTAAAGATGTGCCTCGATTTGGCATCAAAATACAGTGATAACGGAAACAATAATTTGATGAGCAGGTATAGAGCACGATCCAAAAAACTGCCAGAACCACTTGCTGTAGCATAGTATTTTTCAGCAAGGAAGCTCCTTATAGACCTGAAACAGCTGTGCACCAGATCATCCTTCTTCAAGGTGTGGGTATAATAATGACGGTACGCCTCACCGATTGACTCTCGATCAGGACGAGGGGTGAGGTATGCCACGCCACACACCTGGCATGCGTTTATCGACCAGGGACCATTCGCTGGTTCAGACATAAAATCGAGCAAACCCTCTTCAAGTCTTTTAGCATCCTCGCCACCGCAGACGGGACAGGCATCGACTTTCTCCAGACTGTCTTCCGGCCATTTCTTCAGCGCAAAAGTCGGGCTCTGAGACGTCATATATCACCTGCATTATCAGCAGACATCACGCTGGACACCGCCTCAAGATATGCATAGCCGTTTTTCTCGTCCGGTTCAAGATATGCTGATTCTGCCCACTCGTTCCAGGCGTTTAAAAAAACATAGTTCATTTCTTCAGGCCGGTCCGACATTAGATCAACCAGCCTGCTTAACCAGTATTTAAACCGTTCGGGTGATGCCCCGCTGAAGATAGTTGCCCTGCCACCGTACCTTGCCGTGTTATCCCAGTCGACAAACGCTCCTGGAAATTCATTTACCGGAGAACAACTTGCGTTATCGATAATCTGCTGCCAGACCCGATCATAACTATGCACGGTATGATGTTTTTTTTGAGATGCCCAGATCGACCAGATAGCGTTCTGGACAAACCTCGGCATCATATCTATCAAAGCACGTAACCTCTGCTTTTTTACAGCCGCGGAAGAGTATCCAGAAGAGTGAATCGCTTCGAATGGCTGGAACTGAAAACAGGCATCAAATGGCTCCAGGCATGAACTATCAGACGGCTCATATTGTTTCTGAAATATAAAGTAAACACCCTCAAGGCCATTTTCGATAGCCTTGGTATTCCAGAAGTCGAGCATCTCGGCCAGCTTCTCAATCTTCTGAGGGCGGTATATCACAAAAACAGGTTTGCCATTTATCTTAATCGCTCGTCTATCAGTCCATGCTCTAATCAAGTAATCGAAATGCTTTGACCAGCTCTCTAAGGTCGGAGGATGAGTTTGCTTTATAAGGATATCGTGATCGCGACCATCCCATCGTCTAGACCAGGTCTCATTCGCCCATGACAGGCAGAAGGGGAAATCTATATCCGTATTCTCAAGAAATAAATTAGTCGGTGTTTCCAGTAACTGCTTACCATCAAACCAATAGTGATAGTGACAGAAACCATAAATCCCATTTTTTTTCGCCAGATCCACCTGGTGACGAACAACGTGCAATTCTGACTGATCGTAGTAATTTGACGCTAAAGGTATTCGCGGTTGATAATGCCCAGAATACAATGGTTTTGCTGATTTCACATTGTCCCAGTCTGTAAATCCGCTACCCCACCACACATCATTTTCTGGAATCGCATGCAACTGGGTAAAATACATGGCTATAATTTTCGATTTATTACGCATCTATAATCTTTCACTTGCTTCCAGTATATAACGATTTCCATATACACTAATCATATAATTGATTACCGGAACACAGTAATGAACAAAACTTTACCTTTTTCTTCTGAAGACAAACCTTATCAATAGGTAAATCTTATTATACAAGTTTGAATAGTGTTTTTTTATTATTGTCGGCTTATCCGCAGAGAACACTTTGTCCACTACAGTTGAACTCAAACCGTTCTCGTTATCATAAATCGCTATAAGAAACGGGATATATCTAAATCCATACCTCTCATCTGAAAATAGCTTCAAATTTAGTGCATAATCTGCAACAGCGATGTACTTAGTATCGAAAGAGTGCTCATCAAACATCAGCCTGGAGTAGAGTATCGCCTGATGAGGGATATTCTTTAAAAATAGTTTAAATGCGTTAAATCTACCATCATAGACTTTCTTGTCTTTAGAGAGGATAACGCTTCCATAATAACTTAGCGTCTTTTCAACTAGTAAATCGGCAATCTCATGAAACACATCGAAAAGGACATCATCACTGCCAAGAAATAATACATAGTCACCTGTCGCAACCCTCACTCCTTTATTCATGGCGTCATAAACACCATTATCTCCTTCGCTAACCCAATAATCTATCGCTTTTTCGTATTGTTTAATGATTTCTACAGTAGCGTCCGTAGAGCAGCCATCGATGACGATATACTCAACATTGTCATAAGACTGTTCTAGAACACTTAGTATCGCCTTCTCAATTTTCTCTTCTGCATTTCGCACTACTGTGATAACAGTGATTAATGGTTTATCTATACCACTACGTTTATAGTATCCTCTAGTACGTAATCCGCCTTCCCCGACCCGGTCACCACGCCCAGGTAATAATAGACTTCTAATACCAGAAGGATAAACTGCATCCTCAGCAGGAGTCACATCAACAACTCTACGAGTCGTAGAATATTCACTATCCACGATGAGCACCCCTGTATCTCGTTCAGTACCATTCATTGTTGACAATGTTTTTAAGTTATTATGTTGTTGAAATTATTCGTGAGGATTCACAGATGTATCAGCTTTAACCATATATCGTGAATTGAACTTTATCGCTATATTTAATATTATCACGCGGTTACTATACCAGACATCCTCCAGACAGACTTATCTCAAGTTTTTGGATAACCAGGGAGCCGCCACGAAGTGGGAACCATCAATAGCAGTGAATCTAATTTCATCTTTCACTTAAAAGAAGCGCTAAACTCGAATGATAAAATAATAATACCGCTGATCATCCTAGTAAGCTGGCTCACTAACTATCTTTTGATTCAAGGTTACGGCCTCTACTATGATGACTGGCCTGCCATAGCAGACCACACTAAAATGAAGATGTGGGAGAACACTAACGGCCCACTGGGATGGCTTGAGATATGGCCCCATGGGAGACCTGTCGGCTGGTTCTTTTTATCTTTACTTGGTTCGCCGGGACGAGAATCTGGCGAGTTGACCGACCTGTACCTCGTTGGCTTCGTGATTGTTTCGACGATAGCTGTACTGATTTACCTGATAACTAAAAAAAAGTTCGGGGTTTTAGCCGGGGCACTGACCTCAATCCTATTCCTCACCTCTCCTGTCGACACCACACGAATAGAAGTCACATTAAACTATATCGCACATACAGGTTTTATCTTTACATTACTGGCCATCTGGCTGTATCAACGCCAAAGGAAGCTGCTCGCTTATATAATATCGGTATTTTCACTTCTATCATACGAATCAACATTTTTGCCTTTTGTGGCAGCACCGTTACTCACGCACTCAATATATTCGAAAAAAACATGGAAAGAACAGATGCTGCATGGAATTATCTGTCTGCTAATAATCATGGCCATATCTGCAATACGTTACTGGGTTTTCGATAGGGGTTTCAGTATCCACCAGGGTCAACAAGACAGGAACACCCTGCTGGCACTATTCATTGGTCTGGAAAATTATTCCATACACTTTTTTAATTTCTTCCTGTTTGGCATAAAACAGGGATTCCAGAATCTATCCGCTCTTTCCGCGACTATAGGCTTAATCGTCAGTACTCCCCTCCTGTTTCTCATCTATCATTTAAGAGAAACTGACATTGATAAATCAAAGAAAATCCTTGAGTTATTCGTCGTCGGTTGCACCCTGCTCGTACTCGGCCTGGCCACATCCGGTATCGCTGAATACTCACCCGTAGGAGAACCCTTTGGTGGAAGGAATACCCGGGTCTTTGTCTCTGCCACCTTCGGTGGCAGCGTCATGATATGTGCAATGATACTGCTATGCTTTCACGCTGCTGATAAATACAAGATAACTCCAGCAGCTTATGCTCTAATGCTGACAATATTATTTGGCGTATCATCGAATGCCTTAAAAATACAGAACGATTACGTAGAAGCATGGGACATCCAGAAGCATATGTTCCGAGCAGCTATCGAGCTATCCTGTGATGCCAGCCTCGGAGATTCGATCATATTATTACCCCAGGAGCCAGCTTGGGATAAAGGCAGGGCAATACTCCCTTACGGCTTTGGCCTTTCGACCGGAATCGCTGATACTTTCGACTGGGGCGACACAGAGCTCTCTAAGATACCCACCTTGATGAAGGCGCACAAAGACTGGTATAAACATCTGGAACTAAGGGATGATGGGAAACTTCACTGGAAGAAGCTTAAACGCTCAGGATTTTACTCACTGGCAATGGCGCCTGTTTCGCAACAGAGCATCATCTATCTAAAAGGGACGAAACGAGGACTCGTGAGAGTAAACGAACCAATTTTCATCGACGGAGTGAATATTATCAAGCCTGAGCCAAGCAAGCCGGCAAACAATGATTGCTTATTCAGGGAAAGAGCGCTGACTGGACCCCTAGCACCATTTCTGTATCCAGACTATATTGCTTTTGATAAAACCTTGAGACCTTAACGTTTAGAAACAAAAACAAAGTAATAGCTGAGTATATACATCAATAACGTATATGTGCCCGCAGCGATCACTTGCGAGATCTCTTTACTCAGTTGTAGCGTTTCGAGTGAATATGTAAGCACGAATAAATTAGTTGCAAAACAGATGCAGAAACATAAAATGTATCTACTGCCTTCGCTTAGCATATGCCCGTCACTACGAAAAACAAAGCTCCTTGAAACGGTGAACCCCAGCAGCAGCCCAACAGTATAACCAGCAATATTCGATATGACGGGTGAGACCCCAAGCGCCATCAAAAGGAATATCACAGTAAAACCGACGATCGTATTCAGCGCGCCACTGCCCAGGTATCTGCTTACGTAACCTGCCTTACTTTTCAAGCTGGACATAGTATTGTGCCCCTAGAGGGAGCATCTTCAGTGACTTCTCCAATCCACGCAAGAAGGATAATTGCGCTGGGAAAAATAATGTATAACCACTATCAGTAATCTTGAGATTCGCCTGCTTCGCAATCCTGCTCGCACTGCCTTTACTCAGCATTTCAGCATCCACATCAAATGGGCAACGCTCGAACACCCAACGTGTCGCCGGGTTATAAGGATTATGCTCAAATATGAACATTTTACCTTTATCTGAAAGCACTTTACGACAGTCAGACAGAGCCCCCACCCTTTTATCCGGTGAAATATGATGAAAAACATTTGCTGCAACAATCAGATCAAACCGTTCATCGTTTAAATCATTCATATTCGAGACTAACGTCGCTTCAGGTGCTCTGCTTGTAGCGACATTCAGTGAGGCTTCTGATACGTCAAAACCCCATACCTCAGATTCTGGGAAATATCTTGTAACATAAGGCAGGCCACGGCCTGCACCGCATCCGAAATCAAGAATCTTTGTCGGAACCAGCCCATCCAGCAAATCTGCAATAAGTTTGATTTTATATTCAGCAAAATAGGGATTTTCGCTCATACCTTCCGGCATCGAGTCATCCAGGATCTCATCGTACTTTTCAGCAAATTGATCAAATTCACTTTCCGGCATAAGTAGCCTCATCCATGTTCACCGTTTCTCCCACACTAAACTGCAGTTTTCCGTTCAACCTTAAATATGCACGGCCCAGGTATTCGCCTATCATCCCGATACAAAGCGTCTGAACGCCTCCTATAAATAGTACGGTAGCAATAACCGATGCCCAGCCCGCCTGCAGTTCTGGGTTGATGAGCTTCTGAATCAACACCACGACAATCATCAGCAGGCTAAGTAATGCTATGGAGAATCCCGCATATGTCGCAAAACGCAGTGGCATCACAGAGAAGCTGGTCGCCATCTTTAACCACAATGATAGTGAATTCCTCAGGTTGTAGTTTCCTTCACCTTCAATTCGCGCCTGATGTTCAATATCGACAGATGTGATCGAACGGGTAACATCGAGAATTAGACCATCAACATATGCATAGGGGCCATCGTATTTGATTATTTCCGTCACAACTGAACGTTTTATTGCTTTGAATGATGACAGGTAAAGTCCTCTTGGCTTCCCCAAAAGTTTCGTTGCCACCCAGTCATTGAACCGGCTACCGACTTTCTTCCATAACGCATGCTGACGATTTAGATAACGCGTATAACAGACATCATAGCCAGCATTGACCGCTTGAACTATCTGTCCTATCTCAGAAGGAGGGTGCTGTAGATCATCATCCATGATTACCACCACGTCACCAGTACAGTGATTTAATCCTGCCATGGTAGCGTTATGCTGGCCAAAATTTCTCCTCAGTGAAATACCTCTTAAAAAGCGGTGCTCTAGCGCCAACTCTTGTATTTTTTTCCAGCTGTTATCAGGGCTGTTATCATTGACCAGCACCAGCTCAAAGTGACCATCAAGCCCTTCTCTCTTCATCTCCAAACCTATCTCTTCGACCAGCTTTGGTAGAATTGACTCACTGTTATAAACAGGGATGACAATTGATAGTTGAATGTTATCGTTACTTACTTGCATAATATTTACTTATTATCTTTTCCAGATAGGCCTCATCAAACACGGCTCCCGACTTATCGGCAACAGATTGCATCTGTCCGACATCGATTGCATACTCACCACCCTTGTTTTCATAATCGCAGATAGCTTTCTTATGCAATACACGTTCAAACGTTGTGACGATATCTAATACTGAATAATTTTCTGGGTTCGCAATATTTATGATAACATCCCGAACAGCTGGATCATTGATAAAGACAGCGGAGATAGATGCGACATCCTCAACATCTATCACATTACGTTGTGCATTCTTCCAGATATGAAACCTCTCACTTCTGGTGATCCTCGCATATAAGAAGTTTAAAAGTGTATGTGGATTTGGAGTGTATCCTACAACTTGCGGCAATCTGAATATCAGGTGGTTAGTTCTGTTTGCAACCAGCTCCTCCATGGCAAGCTTGTGTTTTACATAGGCACTATCTGACAGCTCTTCATCGTAAATACTGCACGTACTAAAGTACACAAAAACGGTCTTTTCTTGCGATGAAGCAAGTGCGTATTCCAGCCTCTCCTTTTCACGGTCAAACTCATAATCATCAGTACAGCCAGAGTTGGAAACACCTGCCGCATAGATACAGACATCATCGCGATTATTATAATCGGGGGGAAAAGCTTTCGCCAACAGGCCAGAGCCTATAATCATTAGTTACCTATTGGCCTTAGACTTACCGTATCCGCGATACAAATATTCATCTGTTGCTGATTTAATCAGTATCACAAAGGGAAACATTAGGTAAAAACCCATACTCAATGTAGTAATGCAATTCATCCTCAAAAAAGAGCATCATTAATACATCGGGCTCAATATACCAACTTTACCAACAACCTCACTATAGGTCAGGCTTCGCTTAATTTTGTTGGTACACCACTTTTCTGTTCTTTTGTCCATAATGAATAACATGGTATTTTTTCTTTGTCACAACGATCAGCATATCGCTTGGAAATTTCTGTTATCTCATCTAGTAATCCGTCCTCGAGCGTAATCGGAGACAACCCTAGATTGATGAGTCCTTCATTAGCCACTTTCAATTCGTTCTCATCGTCCTCTTTTCTTGGATTAGGAACAAACTCTAGATCGGCACCCGTCTTATCAGCAATCATCTTGGCCAGATCTCGAACTTTGTGTGTTTCCGTCATCTGGTTCATAATATGAACTCGAGATTTATCAGGAGGATTCTTAATCGCCAGCTCGATGCAGTGGACAGTATCCTGAATATGAATGAAGGCTCGAGTCTGACCACCAGTGCCATGTACCGTCAGCGGGTAGCCAACAGCTGCCTGCATCAAGAACCGATTCAGTACTGTCCCATAG
>Ga0316201_10004015_pt1 | contig 11018 bp, 8 predicted proteins | sample CS6wburrow_MG_FD_204516 | JGI IMG/M metagenome (GOLD analysis project Ga0316201, IMG submission 204516) | Coastal sediment microbial communities from Delaware Bay, Delaware, United States - CS-6 worm burrow | ecosystem: Environmental > Aquatic > Marine > Coastal > Sediment | place: USA: Delaware... | reverse complement strand
CAGATCTACGGCGAGATGCCGTTCACCGAGGTATGGCCGGAGCTCTGGGTCCTGAGAGACATCGACTACGATCGCGCGAAGCAGCTCATCGACTCCGCGATCATCGACGAGAGTCCCCACTCAACGTGGCGCTGCGCGAAATGCGGCGAGGAGAACGAGGGCCAGTTCGCGGCCTGCTGGAACTGCGGCGCCGAAAGCGAGTAGCGCTACTCGGGCAATGCCCCCAACTGGTACATGACGGCGACCACCGGCGGCACTTCGATGCCGGCTTTACCGATCCATTCGTAGTAAATGTCGGCATAGTCGCCGCTGCGGTAAACCTCCGCGAGTGCGCGGTTAACCACCAGCCGAAAATCCGCATCGTTGCGGCGGACGACGAACGCATAGGGTTCGTACGAGAAGATTTCGCTGTCCAGCCAGTAACGTGTCGGGTCCTGGGAACTCATGATCAGGCCGATCAGGACGATCTGGTCCGACGCCATCGCATCGACGTTGTCCTGGTTCAGCCGTGCCCAACCTTCGGTACGGTCGCCGACAATGACGATCTCGGCGTCGATGGCGGTTTCCGCGAGGTAGGCGCGCAACTTCTGCTCGGTTGTCGTGCCCTTCGCGACCGCAATGCGCTTGCCCGTGAGGTTCGCGGTGTCCTGAATGCCGGACCCTTTCAGCGATACGAAGCTGGCGCCCGTCACGAATGTCGGCAATGAAAAGTCAACGCGCTCGTGGCGTGACAGGGTGACGGTCGTGGAACCGCATTCGATGTCGATCGTTCCGTCCACGACGGCCGCGATCCGTTCCTCCGACGATACCGGTACGAACTTCACCTTGATGTCTTCATCGGCAAAGTGCTGGCGGACCCGTTCTCCGATACGCCGGCAAAGATCGACCGAATAACCCGCCGGCCGGCCCTGGCGGTCCTGGAACGACAATGGCAGGGAGTCGGTTCGGTAACCGATCACGAACTCGCCGGTCCTCGCGATCTTCTCGAGCGTTCCCTCCGCCGCTGCGGCCGTGCCGGCCAGCACCGGGAGGAGCGTCGCGAGCGCCGCGGCCGCAAAGCTGGCGGTGATTTTCATTTTTCGTCTCCGGTTTATCTGTCCCGAGCGTATCAAGAAGCAACTGCGCGCACTAGAACTCAAGATTCCGCTCGTCGCCCGGTTCCTCATCGCCTACCGGGAATCGGTTCACCGCTGGATCTGAACGATCGAACTGGCACGGAACAAAGGGTCCGCAGCCTGCAGGATCTTCATGCGTAGCTGCGCGTTGTAGTCCGGCCGCTCGTCGAGAAACGTACGCACCGTCGTCACCGCGGAGCTGCTGCTGTAATTACCCAGTGTTGCGTCGAGCCAGCGCTTCGGGAAGAAGATGTCGCCCGTAACCTGTATCTCCTGCAATAACTCGAGGCTGGGCAGGATGTAGTGTTCGGATACCCCGGTTCGTACCGGGTGGTGCAGGTTTCCCAGTGCATCCAATACCCAGGACTCGGTAGCCCGGTTTGCTTCGTCGGCAAGAGAGGCGAAGAACTCGTCACGCACTTGCGGGTCCGCCGACAGCGACGGCGCAATGAACTCGAGCTTTCTCAGGTTGTCCGGGTTCTCTGTCCTCGCCAGCTGCAATTCGACGATGGTTTTCGCCTCGTCCGGCAGCCTGACCGCCAGTGACTGCGCGATGTCGATCAGGTCGTTTTCGCCGAGAGACAGTTCGTCCACGGACAGCGCTCCCGACCAGACGTCGCGGGCCCGCGCCACCCCATCGGTCGTCAGGGCAATACCCGCGAACGCTTCGAAAAGAACCTTGCGCTTGCTCGGCTCGTCGTGGCGCAGCATCGTCTCCCACAGCATCTGCTCGAGTACCGGCGCGAATTCGTCGCGAGTTTCCCGCGGCAGCAACGTCCAGTAGATCGTCCGCAGCTGACCGAGGGCCAGTTCCAGTACGAGTTCGTTGTCCTCGCGCGGGACGACGCCCGCAAGTTCCTGAAGATAATCCGCCGCCCCCGGACCGGCTTCCGCGAGCAGGGCTTCGTAAAGGTTGATCAGCGTGGCGGCACGGACCACTTCATCCGGGGATGCCAGATCGTCGATGGCCGCAGGCACGAGTCCGTACCTGAACGGCCCCGATTCGCCTTCCGCGTTCGTGTTCCATTGCGACTCGACGGCTTCGCGGCCGGGCGTGTGAACCCAGGCATCGCTCCACGCGCGCAGGTCCTCGGTCGATTTCCCGTCCAGGATCGCGACGAGCTCGGGCCAGGTGGCGTTGCCGAACGAGAACGCCGCCAGGTATTCCCGCACGCCCGCGCGGAAGCGGTCTTCGCCGATCAGCTTCTCGAGCTTGCGCATCATGATCGGCGCCTTGTTGTAGATTATCGCGCCGTACATCTGGCCGGCCTCGTTCAGGTTCGGCAGCTCCTGGCGGATCGCGTTGGCGCCCGCCGTGCGATCCACGGAGTACGCACTCGGGTAGTGGCGCACGAGGAAGTTCAGGTCGTGATTGATGTCCGGAAATTGCGGGTTGACGATCTTCGCCGCCATGAAATTCGCGAAGACTTCTTTCGTCCAGACGTCGTTGAACCATTCCATGGTCACCAGGTCGCCGAACCACATGTGCGCCGTTTCATGCGCGATCAGCGATGCGCGGCCGAGCAGCTGGTTGTCGGACGGTGCATCCTCGAGCAACAGGCGCGACGCGCGATACTGGATCGCGCCGACGTGTTCCATGCCCCCGTACTGGAAATCGGGAATAAGCGCGAAACCGAACTTTTCGAACGGGTGGTCGATGCCCGTGTACTCCTCGAGCCATTCGAGCGCGGTAGCGTGCAGGCTGAAGATCTCATCGACATTGCGCGCGAGTTTCTCCGTGTCGGTTTCCCGGTGCAGCATCGTCATCTGCCTGCCGCCGACGTCGCGGCTGACCGTTTCGAATCGTCCCGCCACGAAACTGAAAAGGTAGGAGCTGATCAGGTCCGAGCGTGCGAAACGATGCAGCATGCCATCTTCAGTCTCCCGGACCTCGACTTCGGGTGCGTTCGACATGGCCGTCCAGCCTGTCGGTATCGTCAGGTCGAGTTCGAACGTTGCCTTCAGGTCCGGCTGGTCGAACAGGGGGAACGCGGTCCTGGCCCGGTCCGGCACAAACAGCGTGTACAGGAACTCCGGGTTGCGATTGAGCGAGGACGATCCCGCGGTAAAGTCGATGCGGATCTCGTTGCGCCCGGCGACCAGTTCCTGCGCCGGTATGACAATGTGCTCGTTGATGAAGCGGTAGTCGGATTGCCCGTCGTTGGCCAGCACGCTCCCGATCTTGTCGGCGCTCTCGCGGAAATCGAGCTGCAGCGGTTGTGATGCATCACTGAGCTCGAACGTAACGACCACCCGGCCCTGGATTGCGTCGTCCTGGCTCTCTGGAATAGCCAACGCAAGCGCGTAGTTGATGTCGGAGATCGTCGCAGCGCGGTGCTGCGCCAGGGCCCATGAAACGCCGGGGTCAACCGGGGCCGGTGGTTTACCGCAGGCAGTCATGAGACCGGAAAGAAGCAGCAGCGTGACGGATGCCTGGACGACTCTCATTGACCGGTGCACTGCCCGTGTTCCTGCCGAAGGCCCGAAACGATCCGGCTACGGCATGCCTCGCGCGAGGAGCCTCGTGCCCGCAATCTCGCTGCGCAGGATGGCCGAGACCTTTTCCGGCTGCATCGGCCGGCTGATCAGGAAGCCCTGCGCCAGGTTGCAGTTGCAGCTTTTCAGGAAGTCGAGCTGCGTGATGGTCTCGACGCCCTCGGCCGCGACCTCGATGTCGAGACCCTGTGCCATCGCGATGGCCGCACGGACGATGCGCTGGTGGCTGTCGTTCTGTTCGATATCGGCGATCAGCGACTGGTCGAGCACGAAGCTGTCTACGAACCCGTTGTCCAGCGACTCGAATGACACGTCGCGGGTGCCGAAGTGGTCGAGTGACAGCCGCACACCCAGCTTGCGCAAGCCGCGCAGTGTTTCAATCTCGGCTTTACGCCTGTTCGGAAAATCGCCGTCGCCGATCTCGAGTTCGATACACCCCGGATCCAGCATCGTTTCTTCCAGCGATCTGGCGACCGCGTCGACCAGGCGCCGGTGCATGAGTTGCTGGCGCGACAGGTTAACCGCGATGGACAGGTCCGGTAATTCGAATCGCCGTTGCCAGCCGGCGAGCTGCCGGCACGCGGTCGCGATAACCCATTCGCCCGCGGAGTGGATCAGCCCGCTGGACTCCAGGATTGGCAAAAAGCGCCCGGGCGGTAGCAGGCCGAAACGCGGATGCTGCCACCGCAGCAATGCCTCCAGCCCGATGAGGCGGCCCGTGGTCAGGTCGATCCTGGGCTGGTAGTGCAGTGCAAACTCATCGCGCACGAGGGCGTGCCGCAACCCGAGCTCGAGCTCCTCGCGTTGCTCCAGCCGGGTGTTGAGCGCTGTCGAGTAATAATGAAAGCGTCCCCCGCCGTGCTTCTTCGCCTCGTACATGGCGATGTCGGCGGCCTTGATTAAACGCTCGGCGTTGTTGCCCGACTCCGGGTAACTTGCGATACCGATCGAAGGCGTCGCATAAACCTCGCTATGGCCGACCTGGTACTTCTCGGACAACACGAGCAACAACTTCTGCGCGGCAGCGCCGGCGTCGCTCATCTCGCCGAAGTCTTCGAGGCAGACCACGAACTCGTCGCCGCCCCAGCGCCCCGAGAAGTCCCCGATCCTGAGGTTTTCCCGCAGCCGTCCGGCCACCTGCCGCAGCAGGCTGTCGCCCACGTCGTGGCCGAGGGTGTCGTTCACCGACTTGAAGCGATCGAGATCGACAAACAACACCGCGAGCGGTGAATTCTTGCGTTCGGCACGGCCGATGGCCCGTCCGAGATGCTCGGTGAATACGCCGCGGTTCGGTAACCCCGTCAATTCGTCGAACTGCGCGCGCTTTTCGAGTTCGGTCGCGCGAATGGTCGCGTCGGTTATGTCCCGGAATGTAATGACGCCGCCCACGAGTTCACGGTTGCCGTCATAGAGCCCCTGGCCGCTGATGTTCAGGTACGTGTCCGGCTGCTCCGGCGCGCGATAGATCGCCACCTGGCCCGAGAACTTCGCGCCGCTCCGGGCGCGCACCAGCGGCAGGTCCGCCGAGTTCCTGTAGTTATTGCCGTGTTCGTCGATGCAGCAGAACGTCTGTTCCCAGCTTGTATCGGGCAGCCGCCGCGGCCCGAGCCCCAGGATCGTACGTGCCGCCGGATTGATGTCCAGGATGCCGCCGTCGCGATCGACCACGATTACGCCGTCGTTGATACTGGTCAGCACCGACAGGACCGAGACGTCGGTATCGGAAAGCCGTTGCTGCAGCCGGTGCCGTCTCACCGCGTGATCGAATACGGCCTCCTGCGCCTCGACCGTGATGTCATCGACGCAAATATAGCCCTGCGCACCGGCGCGGAGGGCTGCGATGCCGCGATGCTCGTGCTCTTTGTGCGTGATGGCCACGACCGGGTAATCGTGCAGCGACTGAATGAGGGCGGACAGCGACTGGCCCGACTGCGCGATAAGCGGGCTCGCCTCCAGCAATACAATGTCGAGCAGCTCCCGGTTGTCCACGGGGACCTTGAGCTCCGCGGAACGTGCCAGCATCGTGCAGCACGGCAACGTCTCGAGCTCTGCCAGGTACTCTGACGCAAAGTCACCGCGCCCCAGGTAGAGAATCGAATGCCCCGTCATAGATTATTTTGTTTCTTTTGTTCCCCAGAGGATGGCCAGCATCGAAACGGGCCATTCGCATGATAACAGAATCGCGAACAAACACAGTCGCTTAAGCCGTAATTTGCGGTCCCCCGGTGGCCATTTTTAAACCACCGGCCCGGCACGGGCATCAAAGCTACAGGAATTCGGGAGATTTGGTGGATGGCCGCGCTTTTGACGGTGGAAACCGGCGACAATACGGCAGGAATGGTTTCCAGGACAGCTACATCGATGAATGGTGAGGCGGCACTGGTCGCTCGCGCACAGGGCGGCGATACCCGGGCATTCGAGGCGCTTTACAGGGAGCACGTCGATCGCGTCTACGGTCTTTGCCTGCGCATGACGGGCAACGTGGGCGAGGCCGAGGACTGCGCGCAGGAAGCTTTCATCCAGGCCTGGGAAAAGCTCGCGAAATTCCGCGGCGACAGCGCTTTCGGCACCTGGATGCATCGCATCGCTGTCAACGCGGTGCTGGGCCGGATACGCAAGTCGAAGCGCGAACAGGACCGGATCCAGGTCGTGGCGGAGATGGGCTCCTCGCCGGCATCGATCGGCGACAGCGGCAATCTGCGCGACCTGTCCGACGCCATAGACCGGCTCCCGGAGGGCGCGAGGCACGTATTCGTGCTGAACGCCGTCTACGGATACAGCCACCAGGAGTCGAGCGACATGCTCGGCATTGCGGTAGGCACGACCAAGGCACAGCTGCATCGCGCCCGGCGCTTGCTGGCGCAGCAGCTGGAGGAACAAGGGTTCGAAGCATGAACGAAGAACGTGACGACAAACTGACGGCGGCCGCGAGGCAGCTCGCGACCGGGATACGGCCGCAGCGCGACCTGTGGCCCGACATCGAAAGCGCGATCAGCGAGCCCGTACCCCGGCGCTCGCGCTGGACGCCGATGTTCGCCCAGGCGGCAGCGGTCGTCCTGCTGGTCGGCGCCTCCTCCGGCTTGACCTACCTGGCCGTGAAGGACGACACGCCCGTAGTAATTGCGCAGCCGACGCCGGAATACACCTTCGAGCGTGCCTCGTTCGGTAGCAACTACTCGCTCGGTAACGATTACCTCGAGACGCGTGCCGACGTGGTTGCGCGGTTCGAACAGCAAGTCGAGCGCCTGTCGCCGGCGGAACGCGAGGATGTCGAGAACAGTCTCGAGGTCATCCGCGGAGCGATCGACGACATCAACGCAGCGCTGCAGCAGGACCCCGACAACACGCTGCTGCAGGACCTGCTGATGAAGACGTATCACGAGGAACTGAAGGTGATGCGCAAGGTGGGTGGTGTGACGCAAAGCGTCATGTCACGCCGTGATATCTGATGCGCCGCCGCGAGCGACGCACAACGCAAGTGAGAAGAGACATGAAGAGATTCGCAGTAATAAGTGCCGGGCTGCTGCTTGCCGCGCCGGTCAGCGCCGAAGAGATTAACGAGACCCTGGACGCAGCAGCGGACGGTACCGTCGAGATCTACAATACGTCCGGTTCGGTTACGGTCGAGGGCTGGTCCCGGGATGCAGTCGAGGTGACCGGAACGCTCGGCGAAGAGGTCGAGGAGTTTATCTTCGAGCGTGATGACGACACCGTCGTGGTGAAGGTGAAACCGATCGAGGGAAAGAGCAGCGGCGGCCGCTCGACCTCGAGCCACATTACGGTGCGGGTACCGCAACAAAGCGACATCGACGTTGCAACCATCTCCGCCGATATCAATGTCGACGACCTGCAGGGTGAACAGGAACTGCAGTCGGTGAGCGGGCAAATCGATACGGAAGCTTTCGTGGCCGAGATCGAGGCGGAAACCGTCAGCGGCGATATCGACGTCGTCGGCAACACCGACGACATCGAGGTGGAGCTCGCGTCGGTCTCGGGGAGCATATCCGTGCGGGATCTGTCAGGCACGATCGCCATGGAGACGGTCACTGGCCGCCTCAGCGTCGCCGGCGGCTCGTTTTCGGAGGCAGGAATGCAGACGGTCAATGGGCGCGTCGAATTCAGGTCGAACCTGCGCAAGAACGGCGACCTGGAGGTCGAAACGGTCAACGGGCGCATCAGTGTCACGTTGATTGGCGATGTATCGGCCGAGATCGACGTCAATACCTTTAACGGTCGCATCAAGAGCTGTTTCGGGCCGAAACCGGAAAAGACCAGCAAGTACGCCCCGGGCTGGGAACTCCGCTTCACCGAGGGTAAAGGCGAGGGTACCGTCAACATCGAGTCGCTCAACGGTCCCGTCACCCTCTGCAAGGAGTAAGCCGGCACGCCTGCATACGCGGCAATTTGATACCCTATGCGGCTCCCGGTTAAAGGACCCGCTTCATGAGCCGCGCACTCAAAATTCTTGGCATCCTCGTCGTCACGGCGATCGCGGTGGCTATTTTCGCCGCGATCGTCTTCGTGCTGGTATTCGACCCGAACGACTACAAGGACAAGATTTCGGAGGGCGTGAAAGAGGCGACCGGCCGCGAACTCGTGATCGAGGGCGACCTGCACCTGAGCCTGTTCCCCTGGCTCGCGATCGAGATGGGCAAGACCGAGCTCGGCAACGCGCCGGGCTTCGACGACACGCCGTTCGCGAGTTTCGAGTCCGCGCGGCTCAGCGTGCGCGTGATGCCGCTCCTGCTGGAGCGCCAGGTCATGGTCGGCACGGCCGCGCTCGACAGCCTCAGGATCAACCTGCAGGTGCGCAAGGACGGTACCGGCAACTGGGAGGACCTCGGCGAGGCGGGCGAGGCCGAGCCCGAGGCGGCCGAACCGCAGACGGACGGCCCGTCCGCAACGATCGATATAGCCAGTGTCGCCGTCACCGACGCGGCGCTGACCTACAGTGACGCGACCACCGGCGACCGGTTCGAGGTGACCGACCTGACGCTGACGTCCGGCCGTATCGCCGCCGGCGAGGCCGTGCCGCTCGATGGCGGTTTCGCGTTCAAGCTCGATCCCGCCGGCCTGTCGGGCCGGGTGGACATGGGCGTCGTGGTCGCTTTCGATACCGACGCGGCGACGATCGAGCTGGGCAACCTGGACGTCGACGGGAGTGTCGACGGCGTTGCCGAAGTGCCGGCCACGATCCGTTTCAGGGCCCCGGCGATCCGTCTGCAGACCGAGGCGCAGAACGCCGACGTCGGTGAGATCCGGCTGCAGCTCATGAGCGTGGATCTCAAGGCCGACGTGGAACCGTTTTCCTATGCGGGCGATCCGCAGCCGGCCGCGACCATCAGTATCGCCGCGTTTTCACCGCGCACGCTGATGCAGGAACTCGCCATCGAGGCGCCGCCGACGGCGGACCCGGACGTTCTCGACAAGCTCATCGTGGATGCGAAAGCGAAAGTGGGCGCAAACGCGATAACGCTGTCGGACCTCAGGCTCGTTCTCGATGACACGACGTTCACCGGCAGGCTGAGCGTGCCGAAGAGCGCCGACGGAACCTTCGAGCTCGACCTCGCGGGTGACAGGATCGACATTGCGCGCTACATGGCGCCCCCGAGCGAGACGGCGGCCGCCGACGAATCCTCGAGCGAAACCGTCGAGATCCCCGTGGAGCTCATACGTGCACTGAATGCGCGCGGCAACCTGAGCATCGCGAGCGCAAGCCTCGGCAATATCCTGTTCGAAAAAGTGACGCTCGGGCTCAATTCCGCAAACGGCAAGATGCGCATCCACCCGATCGCGGCCGACTTTTTCGACGGCGGTTATCGCGGCGACATCAATATCGACGCGTCCGGCAAGGTGCCATCGATCGCCGTCGACGAGAACATCGCCAACGTAAGTCTGCGCCCGATGGTGAAGGCCATGTACGACGTGGACAACGTGACCGGCACCGTCAATGGCAACTTCAAGCTGGGCGGCAGCGGCGCGGACATGGACGCGATTCGCCGCGATCTCGACGGCAGCATGTCGGTCGAGCTTCTGGACGGCGCATGGGAAGGCACGGACGTCTGGTACGAACTGCGCAAGGCGCGCGCGCTGATAAAGGGCGAGCCCGCTCCGAAGGCGCCGGCAACGCCGCGCACACAGTTCAGCTCTATGGTCGCCAGCGGCAAGGTTACCGATGGCGTTATGCAGAACGACGACTTTTTCGCCCAACTGCCTTTCATGCAGCTCAGCGGCAAGGGCTCGGTCAACTTCGTCGAGGCAACCGTCGACTACACGGCGACCGGCCGTTTCCTCGAGAAACCGGAGTTCATTACCGCGGTCAGCGAAGAAGAACTCGACGACTTCACCAGGGCGGTGATTCCATTCCGGATCACCGGGCCGCTCGCGGATCCGGATATCAAGCCGGATGTGGAGGAGATGCTCAAGGACCGTGCCGAGAAGGAAGCGAAAAAGGCCATCGCGGACAAGCTGTTCGGCGACGATGAAAAAGAGCCGCCGGCCGAGGGCGAGGAACCACAGGAAGAAAAGGACCTCGAGGACCAGTTGAAAGACGAGGCCAAGAAGCGGCTCAGGGACCTGCTCGGCGGCGACTGACAATGAGGTCCCTGATCCTTGTAATTGCCGCGCTGCCGGCATTCGCGAGCGCTGCAACGCTGCGAGATGTGACCGTCGATCATGTCGACGGCACCTACTTCATGCGCTCGGAAGTGTGGTTCGACGTGAACATCGAGAGAATCTACGGCCTTCTGCTCGACTGGGACCAGTCATCGAAATTCTCGAGCGTCATCGTCGAGTCGCGGAATCTCGAGCCCGGGCCGGACGGCCGCGCACGCTACTACAGCCACACTCGCGGCTGCCTGTGGTTCTTCTGCAAGTCCTTCGAACGCTACGGTTTCGTCGAGCACGAGCCCTTTAAATTCATCAGGGCGACGGTGGACCCGGAGCAAAGCGACTTCGAAGTCAGCGACGAGAGCTGGGAGTTTTGGGAAGAGGCCGACGGCACGGTCGTGATCTACGCATTCAAGATGAAGCCGAAGTTCTTCATCCCCCCGCTCATCGGTCCCGCCATATTGAAGAACAAGCTCAGAAGTGGCGGCATCAATGCGATCGAGCGCATCGAGGTCCTTGCCCGGGATTACGCACCTTATGAAGACTGACTTCGCGGCCCGCGTGCTGCGCTGGTACGACAGGCACGGCCGCAAGGACCTGCCCTGGCAGAATACCGGTGACGCCTATCGGATCTGGATCTCGGAGATCATGCTGCAGCAGACACAGGTGCAGACGGTGATCCCGTATTACGAACGATTCATGCATCGCTTTGCGGACGTCGCCAGTCTCGCCGACGCGGGACTGGACGAGGTGCTGCAGCACTGGTCCGGTCTCGGGTATTACGCGCGCGCACGCAAC
>Ga0316201_10004014_pt1 | contig 11018 bp, 9 predicted proteins | sample CS6wburrow_MG_FD_204516 | JGI IMG/M metagenome (GOLD analysis project Ga0316201, IMG submission 204516) | Coastal sediment microbial communities from Delaware Bay, Delaware, United States - CS-6 worm burrow | ecosystem: Environmental > Aquatic > Marine > Coastal > Sediment | place: USA: Delaware... | reverse complement strand
GAAATTGTTTCCTATAGATTTTCACTAGTGTCCGGAATAATCCAGTATTGCATTGGTTAAATATCTGTTATTTTTTGATAAATAGAACATTTTGGCTGTTACCGACTTGAAATTCGATTCACATTGTACCACTCTCCCAGTTCATAACTCTGAACTGCAGGGAGGTGGAAACGATGTATTCCGGCAGACTCATTTTCTCGCAGGTGTTGGATCATCTGCCATCGCATACTTTCCGTCGTTGTGTCACTCGGTACAACGGGAACCATCATGTCAAAAAGTTCTCCTGTTTCGATCAGTTCCGATGCATGGCCTTCGCCCAACTCACCTACCGAGAAAGCCTACGAGATATCGAAGCTTGCCTTCGTGCCCAGAAAAGCAAACTGTATCACATGGGCATTCAGGCCAGAGTATCACGCAGCACCTTGGCCGAAGCCAACGAGAAAAGAGATTGGCGTATTTATGCCGATTTTTCTCAATCTCTTATTCAAACCGCACGCAAACTTTATATCAACGACGATTTAGGCGTGGATCTCGACAATACAGTATATGCACTCGACGCCTCAACCATCGACCTTTGCCTTTCCGTTTTTCCATGGCTCGGTTTCGCACTACCAAAGCAGCAGTAAAGCTGCATACTCTGCTCGATCTGCGAGGCAATATCCCAAGCTTCATCCATATTTCAGACGGCAAACTTCACGAGGTAAACGTTCTCGATCTCCTTATTCCAGAGCCAGGTTCTTTCTACATCATGGACCGAGGTTATCTGGATTACGAACGGTTACATCGTCTCACCCAGGCATCAGCTTTTTTCGTTATTCGAGCCAAAGCAAATCTGAAGTATCGAAGGCTCTATTCCGCCACGGTAGACAAGAGCACCAGTTTAAAACACGATCAAACTGGAGTTCTCACAGGTTTTTATACCTCCCAGCATTATCCGGACAAACTACGAAAAATAAAGTATTACGATCCTCAAACAGGCAAACATCTTGTCTTTTTAACCAACAACTTCTCACTGCCAGCTCTGACTATTGCCGAATTGTACCGTTTCCGATGGCAGGTGGAACTGTTCTTCAAATGGATCAAACAGCATCTTCGTATCAAGGCTTTTTATGGAACTTCGGAGAACGCGGTAAAAAGCCAGATATGGATTGCCGTATCTATTTATGTGCTCGTTGCAATCATCAAAAAGAGACTGAAAATCGATGCCAGTCTCTACACAATTCTACAGATTTTAAGCGTAACCATTTTCGAAAAGATGCCATTATCACAAGTGCTTACGGAAATGAGTTACAAAACTGATACCATCGATAACTGTAAGCAACTGAAATTGTTCTGATATTATTCCGGACACTAGTGAATATTTTTATATGATAGTTATGCGCTAAAGTAGTCCTAGCGAATACTTTTATCATCGAGGTAAAATGAATTCTTTTCTTGCTGACTTTATCTTCTTCTTCGCTGTGATCGATCCCATCGGGTCAATTCCGGTGTTTATTGCGGTGACCAGTTCATTTGACATCGCCACCAAAAAGAAGATCGCAATCAAAGCCACGCTCGTATCGGCAGCACTTCTATTGTTCTTTGCAGTTGTCGGTGAGATACTCCTCGTGGCGATAGGAATACCACTTCCTGCCTTTCAGATAGCCGGTGGTTTGGTGCTCTTGCTATTTGCTTTGACCATGATATTTGGTGAGAGCAAACCGGACGAGGAGTTAAAAATGGTAGATAAGGCGTCTGAAACTGCCATATTTCCCCTCGCTGTACCGTCTATTGCAAGCCCCGGTGCAATGCTGGCTGCGGTACTTTTGACTGAAAATCACCGTTTCAGCTATCTCGAACAGGCGGTAACCGTGGCTGCCTTCCTCCTGGTTCTGGTCATTGTTCTGGTTTTCCTGCTGACTGCAGGCTTTGTCTACAGACACATAGGGAACAGTGGGGCAAGCATTATAAGCCGGGTTATGGGACTGATCCTCTCTTCAGTCGCTATTGCTAATATGCTCGATGGAGTAAAAGAATATTTCGGACTGTAGCTTCATAAGGTAACCGTAATTCACCGCCCAAGTTGAAATAGCTATCTTTCCATTCACCTATCGGTATATTTTTAATTTATAACCAGAAATAGTTGGTAGGTGCGATTTCTGGATAGAACAGCGTCGATTGGAGTAACTCGAAGAAAACCACAATGCATATCACTCAACAACCCATTCTTGAGGTTGTTTTGTATGGCAAATGCGACAGGCTTCAGGAGCGATCACCACATGTTGCTCAGCATTGTATTCCTTGTGACAGCCAATACACCTCATGTGCATAACATTCGCACGGTGCTCAATCAGGTCATCCATTGAGGCTTCATTTTCTGCTATTGCCCCACGGATCAGCCCCTCTTCATCGTGGCAATCTTCACAATTATATGATTCGTCCGGATCATAATCTTCGATAGGCTCGTAATCACTATCGTGATGACAGTCTCCGCAGCCATCAGCGTATTCTTCAAAGTGAAGTAAATGCTGAAATGTGACTGACCCTGTGTACGTTGAGGGATGAATTTCGGGGGACCCACCACCATCCGAAGAGCCAGTAAATTCGATAATTTCTGGAATCTCCTCTTGAGCGTACATTGCACCACCGAGTGCAAAGAACAACAGAACAAGGCAAATTAATATGGTTTTGATAGTCATCCCTCTTCTCCTAATAGTCGATATGTCGTCTGCCGTAGGCATGAGTTTTCAAGTCCCAGAAGGTCTTAGGATCAGGTTGTTGCCCTTCAAAACCATCTCCTAGTGTCGCATGGGTGTAGGGGCAAACATTCATACAATTTGAGCAAGGGGCTCCTGATTCAGACCACCAGCGAGAGCATTTCTTACCATCGATGTACCATTTTAAAGCTCCTGGATTACCGCAGGGCATAGCTGAAGGTGGTGGCGCAAATGATCGCTTTTTATCAGGGCTGATTGCACCCGAAGGACACTCAATCGCACATACCCCGCACTCTTCGCAATACTCAGTAACTCCAAAGCTGATGGGCTTATCTGATTCTAACGGCATATTAGTGAGTACCTTATCAATCCGAACATGAGGACCCCACTCTGGTGTGATCAGGTAACCGAGTCTTCCCAATTCGCCAAGACCCGCATCAATAGCTAAAGGAACACTCATAGCAGTACTGTTCATACATGGAATGGCCACATAACCAAGTGATCGAATCGCTTGGGCAAGGGCCACGGCTGCCAGTCCACCTTGGGCGTATCCCTGATTTGTACTGGCGACTGACGGAATAGAGGAAGGAGCCAGTTGTGTTAGGGCACGGGGCTGGACGTTGATAATCATGATTGCATATTGAACACTTTCGGGCAGGATAAATTCACTGTCAGTTTCACTTGGCTGATCAGTGTCCTTTAGAACAATATGTTTGATTTCTGGTGGTCCGGGGTCAAGACCATTCAAACAGACGGTATCAAAGATCCAACGCTGGTCTATTTTGGTTATGCCAACCTTATCAGCTCCAGCGTAGGATGCGATAACCTTGATCTTCTTTGTGAGGTCATTAACTTCATCAATTGGTATGGGAGTTGATGTCAATTTCTCTGGTAAGTTTTGCGGCAGCCAGCTCAAATACCCTTGATTTTCACGGTTCTCACCATATGGCCCTATATTCTCATTCCAGGTTGTCATGGCAACGTTTAGAGCATGGTAGATTCGTGCTTCATGTGGATTCTCGACAGGCCATCCATGACCAATAGTTCCTTCTTTTATGTTGCCTATCATATTGGCAGCCATGGCTTTAGCCGAAGAGCCTTTGAGCTCCTCAGAGACAACCTTGAAAGCCATTTTCTCGCTGCCAAAACGTTTCATGTCGGGTTTGCATTGGTAGATTTCTGCAGCGGTTTTGTCTACCTGCGAAACCTTGAATTTAGGTAGAGGAATACTGCGTTTGGAGTTGATTGCGGCCATCGTATAATCTGCCTTCGATAGCCCTCCGATAGTTGCCGCTGAGGATGCTGCCACAAATTGGAGAAATCGACGTCTTGATAAATTTGTCTTATTACTCTGGTGCTTGCTCATGAAACGCCCCCTTTGTGGACATGGTTTCAAGATAGAACCTTAGAATTGGGAATGAAGTGAAGGGTGTCCCCTCAACCTACTTCAGAGTAAAAGAGATTGAGTTACTCTTCAATGAGAGATTGGGACATCTGGTTGATTTGACAAGTATTCGGATGTTGCTAGGAACTACTCGCTGGAAATCCTCATTGACTCACAGAAAGAAGCTTAATCAATCAGGACTTTATCCCACAGAGACTTGACATGATTAATCTTAGCCTGCATAAATCAAATTTGCCGCTCAGATTCGATGCGCATGGCTAACCTGGCAATCTGGACAAAATCATGCGTTACAATATCCTGTGCATGGGCGAGATTATTACGAAGCGATTCAAGATCCTTGGACAATCGTTTTGCGATTCTTTTGGATTGGAATCCCAAGTCTTTTAGAACAGCTTCATTTTCAATGAGAATCTGAATCTTATCCGAAAACTGTAAGCAGCCAAGAAGAGTAGTCTGCTGATTGCGTCGCAATCGCTCTTCAAGCAGAGTTTGCGCTTTCGCCAGACGGCTCTTGGACATAAGTTCGATCCATGCCCCCTCGGGCCAGAGACGTTCGATCAATGGTGCAGTCTGCATTTCCAACATGGTGATGATACCAAAAAGCCACATCCTGACAAAAGGATGTTGAATATCGTCACGAGTAATGAAACCAGTTACTGTTCCAAGTATCCTGACAAAGCATATTTTATTCCTGGTCAGGACGAGAATCACCTCGCTAAAGGATGCATCTTCATCGACTAACTGATCTGGCCGGAATGTGCGTTCCCGCAGTGGATCGTCTTGGATCACATAGGCCTGAACAATTCCATCATGCCTGATGCCTATGGCAGGAACCTTCTGTTTCTCCATGAAAATGGTCGTTGCATCTGAAAGCGGAAAATCGGTGGATGGCAGAATTCGGGCTATATCTCTTGCCACAAAGGTTTTCAGAAACAAGTCAGTTGTACGATCGTGAGTGAAAAGTTCCGATTGGTGGGTCCTATTAATCCCCTGAAATTCAGTTATTACTTCCAGAGGCAGGGATAGAGCTTCAGCACTTTTATGCATTAGCTCCATGGCTCTGGTAAAAAGAACGGAATGCCCATCAGATAATACCTCAAGAAGTCCGGACATTTCAGTGAGGTAAACTTTTGCAAATTCAGGATCGTGGGAACAGATGTCCCGACAATTATCGATGAGATCTGCCAGCTTAATTGTTTTTCCCTTCGATGAAGCCTTGGCCAGGTGCGCTCGATCAAGAGCTTTGCGTGTTGCCCTGTTGCCATTTGCCGGTCTGCTCACGTCTGTCACTTCAGAGACCAGTTGAGCCACAGAAGCACCGAATTCCTGTTCGAGATTGAGAAATGTGGCGGGTGTATCCTCTACGGTATCATGCAACCATGCGGCGGCAATAATTTCTTGGTCGTCTGTTACTCCAGAAACGATGTCTGCTACATCTTTCAGATGCACATCATACGGTTCAAGCGAATATTTGCGGCGATGATTAATGCGGCTGTGGGCCTCTACGGCATATGTCCTTGCACGTGCAACAAGATCAGATTTTAAATGAGCAGACTTGTTGGGGCTATGATTGATATCCATGCCTTAGTATAAGATTATAAGGTGGGTAGTCAAAAGGGGTGGTTTCATCATTGAGTTCTAAACAAGGGTGTTCTTGATCCTCCAAATTATCCAGTCACCTAGTTACCCTGTATTTATCTCGGTTCATGGCCATCAGCCGAGTGAGAGCATTCGTGTTTCCTTTTAGTGCCCCGAAAATACCAGATTCTGCACAGGGATAATTAATGCCTGAATGCGTAACAGCAGAGCATGTACGACGCCGACAGCGTCGACCATGTGATAGTAAAGCCACTCAAGTGTTCCTAGCTCACCCGATTCTATAAGTTCGTGGTAGTTAGAGTAAGCATTTGCTATGCATTTGCTTCCAGGCAAAACCCTATCCAATCCATTTTCGTACAGAGGTTCCATTCTCACTGTCAAGGTGCCGGGTTCCGCCCTGTTTTTAAGATCTATCATTTGGTCGGTTGGCCGTAATTGACCAGCAGCGATCGAAATCTGAACATCTGTCACCACCATGGGGATAATGGTAAAAGGCTTCGACAAGCAAGTGACTTCTGCGGAAGTTCCAATTTCCACAACTTGCGAGGCTATCTGATTAAAACCTGCCTGGACTGCTTGTTTACCAGACATGCCGGTCACTCCGGTAGGTATTAGTAGACCGGCAGGACGAAACATAGGGTTAACAATATCACCTGGTTGCAGAACAAGCTGGGTTACACGGCCTGAAACTTTTGCGTAAACAACTGTTTTACCTAACTCAACTGCGGCCTGTTGCAGCCCATCTTCGGCAGTCTTCTGTCGTGCGGGTAGTACTGTGTTGAGGTTTGCCAGTACTTCATCACGGCGGGCGATTGCGGAGACTAATTGACCTTCTATCGTAGTCACCTTATTTTTAGACAATTCAATATTTCTTTCGCTAACAAGTCCATCGCCTGTTTCTGCCAGCTCAAGCGTCCTGCGTAGGTCATCTCTGGCCTGGGTGAGTTCGGATTTAATTGATGAAACAGCACCTTCAGCTTCGTTGAGGTCAGCTTTTGCGAGTGCAAATTCGGCTTTAATCTCCTCTATTGAGCTTCGGGCAGTCTCAACAGCTGCTTCTTCACTGGAACTATCTAAGCTGAAAAGAGGGTCGCCTTTGTTTACAAATTGGCTGTTTTCGACAAAAACCTTTTCCACCCGACCGGACGCTTCCGGCAGTATCGTTACTGTGCGAAAGAGCGTGGTCACGTTTTTAGTAGATGGATGGTAGTAGAAGATCAGAGTAATTAGAGCAACCGTCAATATTACACAGGCAGAGATTCCCCATCGCAACTCATACCACATAGTATAAAAGTTAAGTTCCTTACCCCACCTCTTTTTATAGACATATCGTTTGATTAAATAATCCGGTAGAATAGTGAAAAATGCACAAAACAATAGTTCCAGCATGACTTAATCCGTCTCTTTTTCGGCTTGAACTGACTGCGCCGCCATTTCAGTCACGGCCTTGCCAGTTGGAGTATCTTCATCACGATTGGAATCTGATTCAGGGGATGGCTCGACCTGTTTAATAACCATTCCATCAGTGGTCAGCTTCACCAATGAATCTGCTATGGTCTTTAATGGCGTCACAAAATCGGGTAACCGAATAACAGCGATTAGCAAGGCAAGAATCCAAAAGGCGTTGTTGTGGGTAAAAAGAGCTAACACGGCAAGCACGGAAATTAGCTGCAGCTGAGTACTGTTATATTTTACTCCAAGATGCTCCGGTATGGCATGTAACTTAAAATATAAAGCACCTGCCGTGACCAGTACTGTTATTAGAACTACTACGACAACGGTAAAAAGTGGATCACTGCCATCCGATCCGGGAAGAAAAAAAGGTAAATTTTGAAGTGCTGCTGGGTGGATGTCATTCATTTGTTATCTCTCCCTTCTACTTCAAGTATTCCCAATTCAAATTCAAAGTAAGAAAACTTGGAATTGTTTTTATTATTAACTGCTTACGGGCAAGATAATGTTGCCAAGTAACACAATATTTTATGTAGAAAATTGGCTCATCATACCATACATTATTTATGTAGAAAATCTAATGTGATGGAAGACATCATGAACCTCAAATACTCATAGGTGCCCCCTGTGCAAGATCATAAAACAAAGCTTGTGTGTACAATCGGACCTGCGTCAGATTCGCAGTCGATGCTTGAAGACATGATTCAGGCCGGCATGAATGTAGCCCGACTAAATTTTTCGCATGGTGATTTTGATTATCACGAAAGGGTCATAAAAAATATCCGGACTGCATCAGAACGCGTGGGCAAGCGGGTTGCCATTATGGCAGATTTACCAGGGCCCAAGATGCGTGTCGGAGAATTTGCTTGTGACTCGGTGCAATTAGATAAAGATGCTGAATTTACCCTAAATGTTGAAAACATAGTCGGAAACGAAAGACAAGTTTCAATAAGTATGAGGCAACTGCCAAATGTTTTGCACAAAGGGGATTTACTTTTTTTAAACGATGGGCTGATTCAATTGGTCGTTGAGAGGATTCAGAATACGGAGATACAGTGTCGGGTGTTAATGGGAGGAGAGCTACGCTCAAGAAAGGGGTTAAATATTCCTGGTATAGATCTTGGGTCGAGCGCATTTACTAGCCGAGATAGAGAATGCATGCAATTTGCACTTGTGCATGGTGTCGATGCGATAAGTCAATCATTTGTATCACACGCTCAGGATCTGAAAGATGTGAGAGGTGCCGCTCAGGAGATGGGGTTTGACCCATTTATAATTGCCAAAATCGAAAGAGCTTCAATTCATAAAAATATAGATGAAATTCTTGAGCAATGTGATGGCATTATGGTGGCAAGAGGCGATCTCGGAGTTGAGATTCCCATTGAGCAGATAGCAGTGGTTCAGAAATTCGTCATTGCCAGAGCTAACCTTGTCGGCAAACCGGTTATCACTGCAACGCAAATGCTTGAATCAATGACTCATAATCGCAGGCCAACGAGAGCTGAGGCAACAGATGTAGCCAACGCAATATTGGATGGTACGGATTGTGTGATGCTTTCGGAAGAATCGGCAATGGGTGCCTATCCGTTAGAGTCGGTGTCAATGCTGGCGAAAATATGTGCGGCTACTGAACCGCACCGTTTACAAGAACATCGTAAAGGGGTGCTAATACCTCAGATAAAACAGTATCTGCCGAGCTTCGCTGACAATATTGCAGGCAGTATTGAAAAGTTTCTCAAAAGTGTTGAAGATCCTGTTGCCGTTTTTATCCCGACTTCCAGTGGTCAGACTGCAAGAAGCGTAACGAGGGCGAGACTACCAGTCTGGATATTGTCAGCAAGTCCTTCTGCCAAAACCTGCCAGGAGCTTATGTTTTCATATGGTGTATGGCCTGTTGAAAATGAGGAGCTGCCCGCTGACTGGATGGAATTCCTCACAGAGCAGATTGATAGTCTTCATTTGAACGGAAAGAGCATTCTCGCAGTCGAAGGCCCTTCAATGGAGAATCCTGGACGAAACCATAGAATAGAACTAATCCACTTGTGACGGACAAGCCAGACAGCTGCAATTTTTAGTGTAGGTCCGCTCCCAGAGACTGAACCAAATCGTTGAAGTCTCTCATGGGAAACAGTTTGAGGATTCCTGAGATTACCATTGATAGTCTTAGATTTGACCTCTATTTGAGCAAATTGACCTTCTTCCTGATTGCCTTCGAGTGAGCGAGGCTAAGCGAATCTGAAGATAATCAGCGCGTATCTGAACTCAGAGGTTCTTTTAAATAAGGTCAATATTGGTCATTATGCCCCATTGCATACTTCCTCGATCGGCATAACAATTAATAAAACCATATACTCTTCTCTATGTGTTTCACTCAGTGTCTCATGGTTGTTGAAGAGCCGAAATATTAACAAGCGATGACACCTTCGTATAAATTATGAGCATAATGCCCCCAGAAACACAATACGCCAAAAGTGGCGATGTTCACATTGCCTATCAGGTTATTGGTGAAGGTCCGCTTGATCTGGTATTCGTTCCGGGATTTGTCTCTCATCTGGAAGAAAACTGGAATTCAACGACCAAAGAACGGTTCTTTAACAAACTCGCATCCTTTTCTCGGCTGATTCTTTTTGACAAGAGGGGGACTGGACTATCCGATCGAAGTTCAGAATTGTTTACGCTTGAACAGCGTATGGATGATGTACGTGCAGTCATGGATGCAGTTGGTTCCGAACGAGCAGCATTATTTGGCATATCAGAGGGCGGCCCAATGTCGATACTCTTTGCCGCCACTTATCCGGAAAGAACGCATGCACTCGTAATGTACGGGACATATGCCAAGAGAGCCTGGTCAGTTGACCATCCATATGGATGGAAATCTGAGAGATGGGACAAATTCTTCCACAATGTTGAGAATCATTGGGGAACACCCTCAGGTATAGACTTGGATATTTGGGCACCAAGCGTTGCCCAAGACGACTATGCTCGTCAGCAGATGGCTAAATTTATGAGAGTAGCGGCCAGTCCGGGAGCTGTGAAGGCGATAATGAGCATGAATCGCGAGATCGATGTCAGAGAAATACTGCCAACCATTCATACACCGACGCTCATTGCTCATCGGGTGGGAGACAGAAATATAGATATCAAGGAGGCACACTACATATCAGAGCATATTCCAAATGCCAGACTACTCGAATTGCCTGGAGACGACCATATGCTTTGGATTGGCGATAACGACGCTTTACTTGGCGAAATTGAAGAATTTCTAACCGGAGTCCGGCATGAGCATGAATCTGAGAGAGTACTGCTCACAGTATTGTTCACTGACATCGTAAAATCAACTGAGCAAGCCAATGGAATGGGAGACAAGAAATGGCGTAACTTGCTGGCACGCCACAACGAGGTAATTCGAGAGCAATTGAAGCGCTTCCGCGGTGATGAGGTGGCTACAACCGGAGATGGTTTTTTTGCCGTCTTTGACGGCCCGGCGCGGGCAATCAGCTTTGGCAAATCAATTCAGAAGGCAATAACAGAATTGGGTGTCGCGATCCGCGTGGGGCTGCACACCGGTGAATGTGAAGTGCTGGAAAGCGGATATGCTGGTATTGCCGTCCACATTGGTTCAAGAGTAATGCAATACGCTTCTCCACAAGAAGTTCTTGTCACCAGTACCGTTAAAGATCTTGTGGCAGGATCAGGATTAGAATTTATTGATCAGGGCGTGCATACTCTCAAGGGGGTACCAAATAAATGGCACCTGTATGCTGCTCGCTGAATCTCGACAGTGAAACTGGTGATAAGCATTGCCACGACTAAGATTCGAATTCCTCATTCTAATCTCAGGTTAATACTTTTCCTGATTTCCCTCG
>Ga0316201_10004013_pt1 | contig 11019 bp, 7 predicted proteins | sample CS6wburrow_MG_FD_204516 | JGI IMG/M metagenome (GOLD analysis project Ga0316201, IMG submission 204516) | Coastal sediment microbial communities from Delaware Bay, Delaware, United States - CS-6 worm burrow | ecosystem: Environmental > Aquatic > Marine > Coastal > Sediment | place: USA: Delaware... | reverse complement strand
CAGCCTGAATTAAAACATGATAAACCAACTTCAAACCTGGATGCGTACCATGACTATTTAAAAGGAATATTTCATTGGAGTAAATATGATCCGGAGAACGTTCAAAAGGCAATTTATTTTCTGAACGAAGCAACTAAAAAGGACCCCTCATTTGCAGAGGCATTTGCATTTACTTCTTTTTGCTATTCTTTTTTGGGCGGAACAGCACAGCTCCCGCCAAATGAAGCTTTATCTATAGCCAATGAAACAGCAGAAAAGGCACTTGCAATTAATGATCAATTGGCAGAAGCCCACTGCGCAAAAGGGCTGGTTTTCTTATTTCAGGAATGGGATTTAGTAAAATCAGAGGAACACTTTAATAAAGCGAAGGCCGTAAATCGCCAAAGTGATATATTCCTTTATACCTATAGCCTGTTTTTAAAAGCTGCCGGAAGGTGCCAGGAAGCTGTTGAAATGTTGGAAGAAGCTGTCATCATAGATCCTGTTTCCTATATTTCAAATACATACCTCGCTGAAGCTTATTCATCTAATCTTCAGTTTGATCATGCGCTGGAGCAGCTAAAACGCACACAGATGTTGTTTCCGGGTAATAGTTATACCTCCCTCCTCCATGCTTGGGTACTAATAAACATGGAAAAATACAAGGAGGCTTTAGATGCCGTGAGCATAAAAATCCCTGAGGAAGACTCGATGTTTAAAGACTTCATTGCCTTAAGAGGAATGCTTTATGGAATGCTTGGAAATAAAGAAAAAGCAATGAAATGTCAGCAGAGAATTGATAAAATGATCAAAGGAATGCCTGAACTCCATTTTGGATATTTAAAAATTTGCATTGCATATGGCCTTTCAGATAAACAATTAATTAAAGAATATTTTCGAGCGGCAGCTAAACAGGTAAAAGGCGGGATCATTATGGCATTTGCTGAACCTTTTTGGCGAAACCTTTTTAAGCAACCCTGGCTTGAAGAGGAAGTTGCTCTCATACAATCAAAAATTAAACGATGAAGCGAAAATGCGCAACGCTCACCTTTTTCTTAGCCCTATTCTTTTTTGCATTTGACTCCTCTTCCCTCTATGGACAAATAAGCGAAGGGCCAGAAAATGGGAGTCTGTTAATCATTGGAGGTGGAAGACTGGACTCTGTCTTTTATCAATCATTTATGGATGAAGCAGGAGGCCCGGAAGCACCAATTGTAGTCATTCCAACAGCGGGTAGTGATGATCCGGAAAAAAGTGATCCTGGATTTGAGCGACTTGCTGATGCGTATCGGAAGAGAGGGTTCAAAAATGTATCAGTTTTACACGCAAGTTCAAAGGAAGAGGCAAATGCGGTCACTTTTGTCCAGAAGTTGCAAGCAGCAAAAGGTATTTGGTTTACAGGAGGAAGACAGTGGAGATTAATGGATGCCTATTTTGAAACAGCTTCTTACGATGCATTCAGGAGGGTACTTGAAAATGGTGGCATTATAGCAGGCACCTCTGCAGGAGCTACCATCCAGGGATCATACCTGGCCAGGGGAGATTCGAAGACGAATACTATTATGATGGGAGATCATGAGGAAGGATTTTCTTTTATTACAAATATTGCCATTGATCAGCATGTACTCCGTAGAAACAGGCAATTTGACATCTTTGAAATCCTCGATGCACATCCCGAATTATTGGGGATTGGGCTTGATGAAAATACGGGCATCCTTGTCAAAGGTGATCACTTTGAAGTCGTTGGCAAGAGTTATGTGCTTGTATACGATGGTACGTTTTGGCATGCCGAAAGCAACTCCTATAAAAAAGCAGCTCCAGGTGAACGTGTATTTCATCTGATGAAATCAGGCCAAAAATACCACATGGCCAATTGGACACGTGTGGAGTAATTTTCAAAAAAGGAAAACTCTAAACTTCTTTAAAAGGTTTTTTTCATCTTCAATCATCATGAAAAAATACGATGTCATTATCATTGGGGCCGGGAGTGCCGGATTAGGAAATGCTGGAGTTGCTCAAATGCTTGGGCTCAAAGCTGTCCTTATCGAAAAAGATGCAGATCATTTTGGGGGAGATTGTACGAATTACGGGTGTGTCCCAAGTAAAGCAATCATTCATATTGCACAGCATTTCCACCAGGCCAGGAAAGCAAGTGCCTTTGGCCTGCAAGTTTCCGGCAAAGCAGATATGTCTAAAATACTCAGGTATATCCATGAAAAACAGGACAAAATCAGAAAGGAAGAAGATGCGGATGCATTGAGAAATCATGGCCACGAAGTCATCATTGGTAAAGCGAAATTTATTAGCTCAAAAACAATCGAAGTGAATGGTGAGAAACTGACCGCAAGGATCATCATTCTGTGCACAGGTTCACGACCCAGACGAATTAAGATTCCTGGTGCAGACCAAATGACGATTTACACAAACGAAACCCTATTTTTTGATTGCGATCAATTACCAAAACATTTTCTCGTGATCGGAGGTGGTCCGATCGGATGTGAAATGGCACAGGCTTTTCAAAGATTGGGTTCAAAAGTGACAATTGTAAATCGAGGATCAAGGCTTCTTTCAAAAGAGACCAGTCGCATTTCTGATATCCTGGAAACGCAGTTTAGAGCAGAAGGAATTGTTCTTAAATCAAACGCGACCGTCCATTCCTTTGAGCTTAGATCAGCTGTAATAAAATTGGAAGATGGATCAAAAGAAATCCTTCAATGTGATGCTGCTTTAATGGCAGTAGGCAGGGTTGTAAATACCAAAGGTCTGGGGCTTGAAAATGCAGGGATTGCAATATCGGATAAAGGAAAAATTATCTTGAATAAATACCTGCAGACAACCAATTCACGCGTATATGTCATTGGTGACGCAGCTGGCAGCTACATGTTTTCACATGGAGCCGAAAAGATGGTGCGTATGTTGTGGAAGAATCTCCTGATTCCAGTTTTTAAAAAGAAAAATTCCGCAAGAGACCTCTCCTGGGTCACCTTTACCGACCCGCAAGTAGCACATTTTGGGTATTCAGAAAAGGAGATGGATAAGCAGGGAGTCGGATATTACCGACAGGATCAACCCTTTCATTCGGATGATCGCGCAATTATCCAGGAATATGAGTATGGGTTGGCTCAATACTATATGCAAGATACCGCCAGGATTGGTCAACGAAGACTAATTGCTGGCAATATGATTGCACCTAAAGCGGGAGAATTAATTCAGGAAATGGAGCTTGCCTTTCATGCAAAAATTCCGATTAGTAAGATAAATGACAGAGTTTACCCTTACCCTGTTGCCTCCCGAATCAATCAAAAGACGATCAGAGGAGTGATGATGCCAACTTACACAGCATTCAAAAAGAATATTGCAAAGAGGATTTTTCGGATATTACATCGAATTTGAACTTCCCATTATTCCTATTCTAACTCAATCTGAAATGGCAAAAAAAGTAACCACCCTACCCGAAAAGCAAAATCGTCTTCTCCCTTTTCTCGAAATGAGTTATCAATACGTCAATACGTTAAAACCGAAACTGACAAAGCGAAAGAAATAGATCAGAAAGATCCAATGCGAATTCTATCCACCCAACTTCTTTAAAACTTACAACCTCTTTTGAAATGCAAAAACTTATCTTCTCGATTTTCATATTTACTTGCCTGATCAACATTCACGCACAAATAACTTTTGATTTACAAGACACGTTGCGTGGCTCGATTACACCTGAGCGTTCCTGGTGGGATCTCACATATTATCATTTGGACATAGAAGTCGATCCGGAAAAGCGATTTATTTCAGGAACCAATACAATTCAGTATAAAGTAGTTGGCGAGCAGAATCTTTTCCAGGTGGATCTTCAACCGCCAATGGTGGCAGATCGATTTGTACAAAACGGGAAAGAGCTTGAATATCAGCAGATTGGAAATGTCTATTATGTATCGACACTTCGGAGCTCACGGGATGAGTTAAAAGAGTTGATAGTCCACTACCACGGTCATCCGACAGTGAGTACAAACCCGCCATGGACTGGAGGTTTTACATGGAAGAAGGATTCCAATGATAATCATTTTGCAGCTACTTCCTGTCAGGGTGATGGCGCAAGCATGTGGTGGCCTTGCAAAGATCATATGTATGATGAGCCGGATAGTATGTTGATCAGCGTGACAGTTCCGGAAAAACTAATGGATGTTTCAAATGGAAAACTACGTTCAATTGAAGCAAGAAAAAAAGGAACCAGGACGTTTCATTGGTTTGTGGATAATCCAATTAACAACTATGGTGTCAATGTCAATATCGGGGACTATGCCCATTTTGCTGAAGTGTACCATGGCGAAGGTGGAGCACTTGATTGCGACTATTATGTGCTCCACGAAAACCTTAAAAAGGCGAAAAACCAATTCAAACAAGTACCTATGATGCTGGAAGCCTTTGAGTATTGGTTTGGCCCATACCCTTTTTATGAAGATGGATTCAAACTGGTGGAAGTACCATATCTTGGAATGGAACATCAGAGTTCCGTGACGTATGGTAATCACTATCAAAATGGGTACCTTGGACAGGATCGAAGTGATTCTGGATGGGGTTTAAAGTTCGACTTCATTATCATCCATGAAGCGGGTCATGAGTGGTTTGCCAATAATATCACCAACAAAGATATCGCGGACATGTGGATACATGAAGGTTTTACTGCCTATTCCGAAGCACTATACCTGGAGCATCATTATGGAAAAGAAGCCGGTGATGCCTATAACATTGGAAAGCGCTTCCGCATTAGAAATGACCGTCCAATCATCGGCACATACAATGTAAACCGAAGTGGTTCTGGAGATATGTATGTAAAAGGAGCAAACATGTTGCATACACTCCGACATTGGGCGAATGATGATGTCGCCTGGAGAAATATGTTGCGAGGTTTAAACAAAGACTTCTATCACCAAACGGTGACAACCCAGGAAGTCGAAGACTATATTTCAAAATCACTCAACCTTGATCTATCAAGTTTTTTTGACCAGTACCTGCGAGACACCAGAATACCCATCCTTCAATACCGATTGATTGAAAACACATTGTGGTATCGATGGAGCAACTGCAACAAAGCATTTGACATGTCAATCAAAGTTCAAATAGACGGCGATGAACAATGGTTGAATCCAAAATTTGGCTGGAGCAAAATGGAATTTGACAATCCAATAAAAACATTACAGCCGGATCACAATTTTTATGTTGCAAGCATGGAGCATCGAATGTATGATTAATCGTGGATTACAGTGAAGTGAAATAGGGGCAGTGAGGCATTGAGGAAGGCTAATTATAAAAAACGCGTATTTGGCGTAAGTTGTGCACATACGTGGCATGACGGAAAAATACGTAATACCTCTTAAGTTGTGCACATACGTGGCTTAACGGGAAAATACGTTATACCACTTAAGTTGTGCACATACGTAGCATAACGGATATTTACGTTGAACTTCTTCAATCACCACAAATTCCACTTATTATGTTGCTTATCTAACGAATATCAATTTACTCAACGCAAATTAGTCCTCCGAACTTTATCTATTCACTCGCAATGTTTTTCTCTATCTCATTTTCGATCACTGGAATCGTTTTCAAATATGCATAAATAGCGCCTGCCTCTGCATCAGAAAAAGTAGAAAAAGCGAGCATCGGATATCGATTTGGCGCTCCTCCGTGAGGGTGAGTACCAAACTTCACATTTTCAATAAACTGTTCTTTCGTCCACGTTCCAATTCCAGTCTTTTTATCCATTGTCAGATTACGGGTTAAAATCAACTGTCCTTCATTTCCCACAAAAGGATTTCCACCGCTGAAGTAACCCGGCGTTTTCTCTGGGAAAAGGATGTTCTGCGTTTTGAAATCGGGACTATGGCATCCATAACAATCGTAAACAGCCGTAGCTAAATATTTCCCTAATGCCACCTTATCATTTGAATAAGGATGTGATACTGGTTTGTCATCAAAATGCAATGGACCAAAAACCTTAAATTTTATCAATGCTTTCGATAACATGTTGTACTTCGTAGCTGGCACCTGGTTTTCAGAAGGTTGGACCATCGGGTGATCAGATTTTAAAAAAGCAATTACCCTTTTCATATCAAGATCAGACATATTGGGATACTTTGGCATCCATGGTGGTGCATAGGAACCATCTTTCTTGATCCCAGTCCGCAGTAAATATTTTAATTCTCCTGCAGTATAATTTGCTATTCCTTTCGATTTGTGACTTGTAATATTTGTCGCATATATTTCTCCGAAAGAATCATTGTCTCTCATATATGCACCTCCTAATTTACTGTCTTTGCTCCGATGACAATTGGCACATGTCATCGCTGCAATCTTAGCCCCCGCTTCAACATCAAGAGAATCAAACTCAAAAATATATTCAGGGGCTTCATTTTCATAAACTGGCATCGGTGCAAACTGAATATAGGCCAGGAGAACCACAACTGCGAAAAATACTATACCGAGAATGATTGCTACAATTTTAAGAATGCGCTTCATTTGATTGGAATTTTGGGTGAATAAAATGATGCTTGGTATACCTAAACCTTCAGAGTATATTATTTACTATTTATAGGTCGATTATTGACATGGTTAACAAAATGAAACAACTCGTTTTATAAAATTGCGGATAAAACACTAAAGATGCAAATGAGATTTACTCTTCTATTACTGATTGGTTTACTCATCTATTTCCCAGACTTAAGCGACCGGAAACATTTGTAAAAAATGAAGAAGAAATTGTCGCGGAGAAAATAATTTCAAAAAAGTTGGATTAAGCGGGGGACATTTTACCTCCAAATTGACACGTGTATGGTAAATGCATGATGCATCATTGTCTGTATGCATGATTTATTTCTTCTTTTAAAAGCCATATCACGATGAAAACACGCAAAGAAATCCAAATGGAAATTGCCATGAAAAAAGCTTATCTTAAAGAAAAGCATGGCATGCTTGATAGTCATTTTGACACAAACCTCCCACCTGAATTTGAGAATCACCTTCTCGACTCGATCATTGATTTTGAACATCAAATGCAATCTAATCCTGATCAGACTCCAAAATTTGTGTTTCATTTTTTAGAAAGGAAATAACGGTCATTCGATTCTAAGCACACGATAATCATCATTTTGGACAAGCCAACTTAAGATTCATTCTTCCTTACAAATATGAATTTATTGACTGTTTGTATGCAATATGAGAAGCAAGAAACTCAAATAGGCTTTGTAGCGGTTTTGCAGCCATTGCTTTTCTAAATCTAACCAGATGTAAGAGTCGATTTTCTTAAAACGCATTGACTGAAGAGTATTGCTTTTTGCCATATAACATACCTTTGACATACTGGAACATGAAGCCTAACACCCTTGCTTTGTTCATCGATAATCAATTACTAACGGGAAATATATCCCGACCGGTTTGCTAGAAGTAAAACCCCTTAAGGAATTCACGCTACCTTTTTGATTTGTAGGAGACTCTTAACGTGGAAAAGTGGGCAAATTGAGATTCCGTCCGATTTATCCCGAGCTACAGAATTAACAGAATGATTCGGAAAACCCAAAAAAATCTGGCAAAAATGGCTTGTTGAACAGGATTTTTGGCCGATAATTCAGTAACGTTGTAGATGGAAAAGATGGTGATAATCGGTGCCGGTTTATGTGGCACATTGCTAGCAATTAGATTAGCTCAGAAAGGATATCAAGTCGACCTCTTTGAAGGCCGGCCAGATATGCGTAAAGAAACCCTTGATGCAGGCAGGTCAATCAACCTCGCGCTTAGCGATAGAGGAATCCAGGCTTTGGAAATGGTGGGACTAAAAGATGAGGTGCAATCATTGTTAATTCCCATGTATGGCCGTCAAATTCACGCTGAAAACGGAAAGTCCTGGTTGTCACGGTACAGTGGTAGAGAAACTGATTTTATCAATTCAATATCCAGGCCTGGCCTCAACACTCTCCTACTCAATAAGGCAGACACTCTTCCCGGTATTCATATCCGGTTCAAACACAAATGCACAGGGGTCGGACTCAAGCAGAGGTCTGCTTTCTTTCTGGATGAAGATACAGGAGAAACAATCGAGGTTAAAGGACGAATGCTTTTTGGAGCAGATGGTGCTGGTTCTGTGGTAAGAAGAAGTATGATGGGTATAAGTGTACAATTGAGATTTGCATATACGCAGGATTTTCTGACTCACGGCTATAAAGAATTAACGATTCCGGCAGGGCCAAATGGTTCCTGGCTCATAGAGAAAAACGCTCTTCACATTTGGCCCAGACAGGAATATATGCTTATTGCATTGCCAAACCTTGACGGTAGTTTCACAGTTACTTTGTTTCTGGCTTTTGAGGGCGAAACAAGTTTTGATCAGTTCCATTCTCCAGAAAAGGTGAAGCAATTTTTCAAGGAGAAATTTCCGGACGCATATGCACTGATGCCGCATCTCGGAGAGGAGTTTTTTGAACATCCAACACCCCCTCTTGGCACAATCAAATGCTTTCCTTGGTCAGCGTTTGGAAATTCTCTGTTGATGGGTGATGCAGCTCATGCAGTCGTACCGTTTTACGGACAAGGGATGAATTGCGCTTTAGAAGATGTATATGAGCTAGATAAAGACATGGATCAATACAGTAATGACTGGCAAAAGATTTGTCATTCATTTGAAAAAAGAAGGAAACCACACTCTGACGCAATCGCAGATTTGGCTTTAGCGAATTATCATGAAATGAGGGATCATGTGGATAATCCCGGGTTTATTATGAAACGTAATCTTGAAATGGAACTGGAAAAAAGATATCCTGAATACTTTTCAAAGTACTCACTGGTTACTTTTAATGAGCAAATTAGCTATGATACAGCAAAGTCAAAAGGTGAAAAACAGGATGAATTTCTTCTCGAGTATGTGCAGGGTATCAGTCAGGTTTCTGAGGTCGATATTGAAGCGCTCTATCAAACACTTCAAAGCCTGTAAATTTAATACTAAAGCAAGTAGCAAGATAGGTTGAACAATACAGGATAGACAACTATTGACCCAAACTCAACACTTTGATCTCTACTCGTTGATTCTTTTGTCGACCTGAACGAGTTTCATTTGAAGCTATCGGTTGTCTTTTTCCATATCCTTTAAATGTGATCCGGCTTTTATGAATGCCTTTTCCATAAAGATAGTCAGCAACACTTTTGGCCCGATTATTTGAAAGGCGATCACAATAGTCGTCTGGTGGAATTGAATTCGTATGCCCTCCTATTTCAATCACTACATTTTCATGGGTGTTTAAAAATTCAAATATTTCATCTAAAACATCGTAGGAAGCTGGTTTAATATCTGTTGAGTCGGCATCAAAAAAAAGTTTTTCAATATTCACCGTAGTTCCAACATCCAATTTATCAACGGTCAAACCTGAGAGCACTTTTTCAGTTTCGATGAGAATTTCAATTGATTGAATGCAACCGTTCGCATCTACCACTGTGACAAGTTGTTCTCCAGCTTCCAACCGATTCACAATGAGACCCGATTGACCTCCAGACCATTTCACTTCATATGGAGGATTACCACCATTCACAGTTAATGAAGCAGTGCCATCCTTTCTCGTTTTTGAAGAAGTTGGATTTGTTTCAACCACCTCAATAATCATTGGTTTTGGATCAATAATCGTCGTGGATGCTTCGAAAATCTGGTTGAGTGAATCCCGAATGGTTACTTTGTAAGTACCGGCGGCAAGGTTTTGAGGATTGTCTCCAGTTATTTGAGCATTTTCCCATTCATACCGGTACGGTTGGAGACCGCCTTTAACTTTCACGCGCAATTTTGCATTATTTGAACCCGGGCAATCAAGTTTTTCTTCATGAACAATGATGCCGCTTAAACGAGCGTTATCATCCGATTTAATCTCGATTTTGAAAAGACCACCAGTTGCTGTACCTACCCATACCTGATCCTGGCGATCACAAGCGAGTGTGGTGCTTTGACTATTGACAAACCCATAGCTTTCATCGAGTGTATAGACGATATCAGAATACGGATTAAACTGGACGAGGATATCTGATGCAAGATAGATTTGGGCGCGCTTGTCGGCAGCGAGTGCCGTTACTTTTCCGAGACTCAAACCTCTTTCAACAGCAGTCGGAGCCCATCTATTATACTGATCAACCAGCCACATTTCATCCTCGCTTACGATCCAAACTCCCTCGTATGTATAAGTAAATGCAGTGATCTTGGTATTTTTTTCATAGTGCTTAATCTTATTATTTTCAATTCTAAAAACACCTTGATCTGTTCCAATCCAACGCACTTTATAGGGGTCGACAAAAATTGAATTAACAGGTACCTTACCAAGCAATTTACTTTCTTCAGATCGTCTCAATTGAAGATCTCCTTCTTTCAGACCCACTTTGTATAATCCCTGATTGGTTCCAACAAACAATTGGGAGGCCGTCGCATCCAGACAGGTAATTCTAAGACCCTTTTCATGAAATGTAAAAGATCGATCTGCGAAAGGCTGAAATATAACGGTGTCATTTTTCGAAGCCCACAATTCAGACTTCGAATCCCAGGCTAATTGCTGAATGGCTTTTCCTTCTATAATACTCTCCATCTGATTAGTTCCAGCTACAATTTTATACAAGCCATTATCTGTAGCGATATATTTATTATCCGACTGATCAATCACAATGTGATTCACTTTATATTGCTCACTTAGATCGGTGTATCGTTCAACAGTGGTAAACCCTTGCGCGCGTACAACAAATGGCATTAACACTAATAAACACGGAATGAACGAACTTTTTTGCTTCATAAACTCATGAAAATTTCAATCAAATATGCATTTTCAAAATGGAATGTGGGGAAAAGGTTTGAATAGTTCCATAAAGTTAACGAAATCACTCATGAAATAGTTTGCTTCTCACTGTGAAGATCAACATCGGGAGATGACATCTCGCAATGTTGATCTATCCAGTGAAGTCAAGCATCAAACTACTTTTTTAGCTCCAGATGGCCTTATTTCAAGCGAATTCGCACAGAGTCCTACTACTTTC
>Ga0316201_10004012_pt1 | contig 11020 bp, 10 predicted proteins | sample CS6wburrow_MG_FD_204516 | JGI IMG/M metagenome (GOLD analysis project Ga0316201, IMG submission 204516) | Coastal sediment microbial communities from Delaware Bay, Delaware, United States - CS-6 worm burrow | ecosystem: Environmental > Aquatic > Marine > Coastal > Sediment | place: USA... | reverse complement strand
CGACTTTTAAATGACTTTTACCCTGAATTAGATTACCTACCCACATGACTGACGTATCCGGATCAATGGCAACAAACTCTTTTGGACTTTCAGTCAAACTATATTGCTCATTAGTACAACGGTATTTTTCAATACCGTCAATTTCAAATGTTTCTTTTACCACTCCTGTTGGCTCATTCACGGATTCTGCATCCGGTGAAAGCTCTGACCAGAACTTGTGACTGTATACTTCACTATCAAAATCAGCGGATGTTTCAGATGTAGTGGCACTGCTGCTGCCGCCATTACAGGCGACTAAGTTTAGCGCCAGTGCAGCCATCACCACTGTAGTGATGATTTGATGTGCTGATTTTAATGCGGCTTTTTTTGTTTGTGTATTAACTTGAGTTTTCATTGTTCCATCCCTTTTCAGATTCGTTATATGGACAAATCAAATATCTGTCCTCTAACCTGTAAAGCGACAAGCCACTACAAATCACCTCAAAAAAATCAAAATAAAATAATTCACAACCAAAACAATGATTTACTATTATGAAAGCAGCATGACAAACGTTGTTTTCACCCCCATTTATCGGCTATCATCGGTGAATGACTTATAAATCCCACTGGCGATAACTCAATGAATGAGAAAGATCTGGAAAAAGTTCAGATGTACTTCGAAGCCGCCCTGGCGGTGCCAGAAGATAAGCGGGAGGATTTTCTGGCAGAGCTTTGCGTCAGGGAAACCAGTCTATGTCATGAAATCAAGGCACTGCTGAAAGCCGATTCTCAAAGCAAGATATGGGATTCAGACGAGCTGTTCGATATCACCAGGGAACAACCAAATACTTTTCACAGCGGTGACGAAATCGGACCTTACAGCATCGTTGAGCAAATCGGCGAAGGTGGCATGGGCGTTATTTACAAAGCCCACGACAAAAAACTACAACGCCATGTCGCGCTTAAATTTCTACCTGTCAGTATGAATAGTGATGCACATACTCGCCAGCGCTTTCTAGCGGAAGCCCGTGCCGCCTCGCAGCTCGACCATCCCAATATTTGTGTCATTCATGATGTTAGCGAGACCCCTGACGGCCAGCTGTTTATCACCATGCCATGTTACGAAGGCGAAACGCTTGCTAAACGCATAAGCCGGGGTTCGATACCACAGATGGAAGCGATTGATATAACGATACAAGTCGCGCAAGGACTGGCCTGTGCACACACACATAATATTGTGCATCGCGATATCAAACCGTCCAATATCATGTTGACGCAAAACGGTGGCGCAAAAGTGCTCGACTTCGGAATTGCTAAAGTAGAGAACATTCATCTCACTCAAACCGGTCTCAGTATCGGCACGCTGGCTTATATGTCACCAGAACAATTACGAGGCGAGCCGGTCGATGCTCGCACCGACATCTGGGCACTGGGGGTTGTTCTTTTCGAAGTTCTCAGTGGCAAACAGGCATTTCCTGCCAAAGCGCTGCCGGATATTTTACAATCGGTACTGAATGACACCGATAACACACTTGAAATGTTTGCCAAAGAACTACCACCGGCGATTTACCAGGTCTTACAAAATGCCATGGCGCGTGAACTGCAGCAGCGTTTCGTCGACATGAATAACATGCTTGAAGCACTTCATGAAGCGCGCACCACTTTATATAATAACCACACAAATCAGGACCGCAGCCGTATAAACACCAACGCAAACAACTTCACAGCAAACAATAAAAAACGCCGAGCCTATCAATGGGATGAACAGGTACTGGAACAGGTAGCAAATATTCTATTGCCAACACTTGGTCCCATTGCGCCAGTGCTAGTACAACGCAGCGCAAAAACTGCAGCGGATTTACACGAACTAAGTTCACAGCTTGCCGAATCATTACCCGATCAAAACAGCCGTGATTTGTTCAATAAACAAATGGAAATGCAAATCGCCGCCTTCACCTCACCACCCGCGCCGCGCGCCATAAAAACTGACGGTAGTCTGGCGGGTGTTGATTTAAGCGTTACCCAACTGGCCGAGATTGAAGCCGCGTTAATTGAGTATCTTGGACCGATTACTCAAACCCTGATTAGACGGCATGCAGTGAACGCATCATCTTTAGCGCAACTTTTCGATACACTGGCACAGCACATTAATGATCACCAGGAGCAGCAGCTTTTTATGCAAAAAATGGCCACACATTTCGAAGTCGATAAATGAAATACAAAAAATAAGCGCAAACACAAAAATGAAAAATGTTTTTACAGTTTTATTATTCTGTTATTTTCCAGTGATCGTTTATGCAGCCGACACACAAAACTGGCAAGTGGTTTTGGCTGAAGACCCTCTGGAAAAACATACATCCTGCCTGATGGTTTCTGCCACAAAACAAAACGACGACGGCCAGGCCACCACACCTGTCAGCCTTATTTATAATGGAAAAGTATTCATCGCAAAAACAAAATCTAATATTGACCTCAGTTACCCGAACCTGGGCCTGCAGGTCGATAATAAAAAACCACATAACATTGATCATCTGCATAAAAATAACAGCGTGGTATTTGAGACACAATCACCACAAATTCTTGGTGAATTTATAAAAGGTTTAACCGGTAAACTGACGCTAGGTTTCTGGCCGACATGGCCTAAAACTCGAAGCTTTACTATCGATTTTGATTTACGTGGTTTTACAAAAATTTACAGAAACTTTCAGCATTGTCAAAAAACGGGTGAAATTCTCTGAACCTGTAACAATATAAAATAAATAATGCTGCAATAAACCAAGTCAGGTTAATTTATAGTTTTTTAAAATAGGAGTGTAGCGTTATGGGTCTACGTACAAAATTTAACCTGGTGATGTTAGTGACGTTTATTTTGGGCATGATCGGCGCCGGTTTTGTTTCTCACGAAATGCTGCAACGTAATGCACGTGAAGAAATTCTCCATACTGCCGGCATCTTAATGGAAAGCGCAATGGCAGTTCGCACTTATACAGTAAAAGAAATACGTCCACTGTTATCAGTACAGATAAAACGTAACTTTTTGCCACAGACAGTTCCAGCTTATGCGGCAACAACAAATATTCAAAACTTGAGAACTAAATACCCGGAATACACTTATAAAGAAGCCACCTTAAACCCAACCAATCCGGCATCACGTGCGACCGACTGGGAAAACACGATCATTGATTATTTTCGCAACAACCTGGAGCAACAGGAAATTATTGGCGAACATAAAACTGCAACCGGCCCCATGCTTTACATGGCTCGTCCCATACAAATTAAAGATGAAAACTGTTTAAGCTGCCACGGCAAAGTGGATGACGCACCACAAACCATGCTGGCACGTTATGGTAAAGCCAATGGTTTTGGCTGGAAATTGAATGAAGTCGTGGGATCACAAATACTCAGTGTGCCCATGTCCATTCCACTTGCCCGTGCAGAAAAAACGTTTTACGCTTTTATGGTCGCACTGGCGATAGTGTTCATTGGTGTTTTTATTATTCTAAACCTGTTATTACAGTTTATTATTATTCAACCAATGAAAAATATTTCCAGCATTGCACAGGATGTAAGCATGGGGAAAATGGATGTCGCTGAATGCAATGTCCACGGCAAAGATGAAATTTCCACACTGGGACATTCTTTTAACCGCATGCGACGCAGTCTGAATAATGCACTCGCGATGCTGGATGAATAAAAATATTTTCCTTTATTGATACACTTTTCAAACTTTAAGATTAGCTCATTGATTATCGTTCATTGTGTATCACTTAAGGCACGCTGCAACCAGGCCCTGGAAAAACGCAACTCACGATCGACGGTTGCCGCAGAAATATTCAACACCTCGGCAATTTCATCATAGGTCATGCCACCATAAATATTCATTTCAATAATCTGCGCTTTACGCTCGTCCACTTTTGCCAGATTATTCAGTGCTTCTTCAATATCAAGAACATCCGGTTGCACCTTATCATCGGCTATCCGTGCTTCATACAATGTAACCTGTATATCATTACCACCACGTTTTTGCCGGCGCTTTGATTTTGCATGGTCGACCAGAATCTGTCGCATAGCCCGAGCGGCTATGGCAATAAAATGCGCCCGGCTTTGCCAGCTGATACTGCTGTCGCATAACTTTAAAAACGCTTCATTCACCAGTGCCGTCGCCTGCAAAGTATGACCAGCACGCTCACTGCGCATATATTTATTGGCTAGCTGACGCAGGTTGTCATGCACCAGTGGCATCAGCTGATTCAGCGCCTGATCATCGCCCTCGCGCCAGTTAACCAGTATTTGTGTAACCAGATTATTTTCAGTCATAAATAATTGTATCCATTTATTTATAATGGCGACAGTTTCAATTTATCCCCTGCCGTGAAAAAACTCGGCTATCATGCTTCTGGTGGATACTCTGAAAATATCGGCAAATCATCGGTACACGACCACTCTGCACGTGAATCCCAGAAAATGCGGCCCTGCGGTGAAATCAGTGGTTGCGTATCAAGCGAACCGGCCGGAATCAACACTGCGTCCAGCTCGGGTACAACACGTGGCATCGGCCCACCACACTTTTTACAAAAACAGTTATAAAACCTTTCGGCGTCTGGCACTTTATAACGTCCCAACAGTTCTTCACCCTGAAGCCAGGTAATACTGGTCTGTGGCGTTATCAATAAATTACTCGCATGACCCGAACCTGTCGCCTTGCGGCAACGTTGACAATGGCAGTGATAAAAACGTTTCGTTTCCCCGGTCACCTCATATTTCACACTGCCACATAAACAGCTGCCTTTCACAGTTATTTGTAACATGACCTCTCCTTTGTCTTTTTTGAAAAACCACAATTGCGACTGATTGTATCTTTACCATTAAAAGATAACACATTCGCCACTTCTCAATTAATAAAAAATGGGCCTGAGTTTCGGCTCATTTATTTAATCATGGCCAACTCAAAAATTATTTTTCAATTATTGGTCACTAACAGTGAGGTAAGCCATCCCATTTTGTCGCTATATACCATGAAAGCAACAACAATTTGAGGAACTCATCATGTTAAATCAATCACTTATAAAATCCAAAAACATTCTATTTTACAGCACATCACTCGCCCTGACCGCCTGCGGTGGCGGTGACGACAGCGGCATGATTGCTCCACCGGTTTTCGCTCTGCGCAGAATATTGTCTATCTCGAAAACACCTGCAACCAGTCGCTGATGGCCACTATCGACGATGGCAGCGCCAGTCAAACACTGCATACTAATGTTTTACTAAAAGCCGTTATAATAAAACGGTTTAAACAAAAGCACGCATTATGCGATTTTTTTATATGAGCCGAGCATGGGAAAAAACGCACAGGATAGAGAAAAAAGAACCTGAGTTAACTTCAGAGTAAGCTAAAATGTATTTAATCGCGATCCAAGTCTATCTATTGAGAACCCAATGTCGAGTAACCAGTACGACCTGTTAATTATCGGTGCCGGTGTATCCGGTAGTGCGTTGCTTTACCTGTGTACAAAATACACCGACATTAAAAACATCGGCGTCATTGAAAAATACGCGGCGCCGGCACGGGTTAACTCGCTCTCGAGTAACAATAGCCAGACACTTCATTGTGGTGACATCGAAACCAATTACACACTGGATAAAGCGCTTAAAGTTCAACGTGCGGCCAGCATGCTGCGCAACTATGCCGTCGCGCAACCGGACGCTCACCACATTATTTTTAAATACCCGAAAATGGTACTGGGTGTCGGCGCGGCAGAATGTGCCTTACTCAAAAAACGTTATGAGATTTTTGGCCCACATTACCCAAATTTAAAGCTGCTCGATAAAAAAGCCATAACGCGCATTGAACCCAATGTATCAATGAACGGTGATAAATTCCGTGAAGATGAAATTATTGCCCTGGGTTCGACGGATGAATATACCGCCGTTAATTTTGAAGCACTGTCGCGCTCATTTGTGCGCCAGGCACAAATCGAAGCGGATAAACATGCAGACAAAACGGTGGATATACATTACAACGAATACGTCGATCACATTCACATCGATGATGCAGGTTTCATTGTCGAAACCCAGGGAATATGTTATCGCGCACGTTCACTGGTTGCCTGCGCTGGCGGTCACAGTCTTAAACTGGCGCATAACCTGGGTTACGGTCATAACTACTCGGTACTGCCTATTGCTGGCAGTTATTATTTCACACCTCACGTATTAAACGGCAAGGTCTACACGGTGCAGAATGATGCTTTACCCTTTGCAGCTATTCATGGCGATCCGGATGTACTTGTCCCGGGTGAAACCCGTTTTGGCCCAACAGCTTTAGTCTTACCTATTCTGGAACGCTACAACTTTAAAACACTGCCGGATTTTCTCCAGGTGTTTCGCTTTGACCGGCGTGTGGCAAAAGTCTTATGGGACTTACTTCGCGTCAAAGATATTCGTAACTATATGTTCAAAAACATGCTATTTGAAATCCCCTTAATTCGCAAATGGCTGTTCTTAAAGGATGTACGGAAAATCATTCCTTCTATGAAATTACGTGATTTAAAATTTGCCAAAAAAGTAGGCGGCATACGCCCGCAACTCATCGATAAAGATCAGTGCAAACTGTTGATGGGTGAAGCCAAAATCGATACCGGCACTGGCAGTATCTTCAATATGACACCATCACCCGGTGGTACGTCCTGTCTTGAAAATGCAGAAATAGACATGCGCACCATAGCAAAACATCTCGGCGTAAACATTGATGAAGCCGCATTACAAAAAGACCTATTATTCAATAATGACAAACATGGCACAGAGGATTTTTCCGGTGTAGTCATTAGCGGTGACAACGCGGTTTAATATAAATCGCATTGATCCCACTTCAACCTTTAGCGCAAAATCAGGTGTATCGTGGTGGACCTTAATCAGTTCAGCATTATCGGTATATTTGGCATCCTGACTTCAAGCCATCAAAGTCACTGGCACAACATCAGTAACAGGACACTATGCTGGCTCTGCGATGTCTGCCTGCCAACATTCCAACAGTGCTTCGAACCACCCAATTTGGCTGGACAGGCTGCCCCTGGGACAACACCTTGTGTTATATCCTTTTAAAATATAATGTTTTTTCTGCAATCCACTGATTGAGTGCCCCCTTTTTATACGCGTTTTGTATTTAAGATTTTCAAAACACCGCCGATACTCTCAATAGCAGCTTACCTTGGAGGAATTTGAAGGCTTGTTTTATAGCCATAAATCTGCTTCTCCCTTGTGTATAGCTATTTAACTTAATAACTGAATATTTTTTATTACCTTGAAATATTTAAATAATGTGGGGCTTGAGTAAAATGTTTTTAATTCCAGATAAGTGTTTTCTAAGTAATGCCTTTCGTAACATATCAATAAGAAGCCAGATATGGATTGGATTTGGCTTAATCCTGGCCATACTGTTATTCGTCTCATTGAGCACACTTAGCAGCTTTGTCATTTTGAACGATGGTATCAGTGATGTCACAGAAAAGGCTCAACCGGTTGTATTGGCTGCGCAAAATCTTGAAACTGAACTTGAATCAGCCAGTAATGCCCTCGGTTTTTATTTATTAACTAAAGAAGAAACCTATAAGACGAGTTATATTAAACACCTGGATACGGCAGTCAATTTGGCCAATCAATTAACTGACTTCGACCTGGTTGCTGAAAATGATGCATACAGCGACGTTGTAAAAGAAGTACAGAACGATCTCAATAAATTATTCGGCTATAAAGACAGAATCATTGAGTTAAGCAATGATGATGTAAAAAATAGTCCGGCTCAACTGATTGCCTCTGAAAAACTTAATCCCATGGCGCAACAGTTACAATCGATGATTAGTCAGATGATCGTTTCTGATTATGAAGAAGATAATACGGACGGCGTTCGTGATGAGTTTCGTCAGATTATTTATGACTTGCGTTATTACAATGTGCAAATTGCCAGTGAATTACGGACATTTCTTGCCTTCAGGTCTGACGCTAATGTACAGAACATGAAAGCAATCATGGAGGTAGTTGAGACAAAACTAAAACTTATGCAAGCTGCCAAAGAACTGTATACATTCGAACAATCTGATTTAATGGATGTATTCATCAATGTGAATATTGACTATTACAAAGCATTAAATGAAGCCGTTGCAGTTCATTCCACCGATAAATACAGGACAGATATTTATCTGGTCAAAACAGAAATTGGACCACTGGTTTCGAAAACTGAATCTTACCTGGGAACGCTGGTTGACCAACTCAAAGAATCAATTACTGACACCAGTAATGAACTTCAGGAACAGGCTTCAGGTGCCAGCGGTAAAATAAAAACAGGCATTGTTATTGGTATTCTGTTTGGTATTATTATTGCTTTCTTCATGGCACGTATCATTACCTTCCCTATTAATGCTGCTGTTCACGCCATGGATGACCTGGCGGAAGGTGAAGGTGACTTGACCCATCGCCTGGATGAAAAAGGTAAATCAGAAATCGCGATGATGGCGAAAAGCTTTAATAGTTTCGCCAGTAAAGTACAGGCATTAGTGTCACAGGTGGCAGGGAGTGTGGAGAACCTTTCATCCGTCGTGAGTGATGTTTCCAGTATTGTCGATCAAACCCAGGTTGGCTCCAAACAACAACGTCAGCAAACCGAACATGTCGCATCGTCGATTACAGAAATGACAACCAGCGTACAGGATGTCGCCTCAAACGCTAATCTGGCCGCTGCTTCTGCTCAAGAAGCCGATGAATATGCCAAGTCCGGCCAGACTATTGTTGGTGAAACCGTATCATCGATAAATTTACTGGCTGCGGAAATAGAAACTGGCGCTAATGTCATCAATACCTTGTCACAGGATGTTGAGTCTATTGGCTCGGTACTGGATGTGATCAAAGATATAGCCGAACAGACCAATCTGCTGGCCCTGAATGCAGCCATTGAAGCGGCTCGTGCAGGTGAGCAGGGACGTGGCTTTGCCGTGGTTGCAGATGAAGTTCGGACGCTGGCTAACCGTACACGGGAATCAACAACCGAAATTGAATCCATGATTAAAAACTTGCAGGTGCAGGCAGATGCAGCGGTTGATGCGATTACCCAGGGACAGGAAAAAGCTCATGCCAGTGTGGATAACGCATCTAATGCGGGCAAGGCACTGAATGAAATAACCAAGTCTGTCGCCACTATTACTAATATGAATATTCAGATTGCCACAGCCTCTGACGAACAAAGTAACGTTGCTGAAAAGATTAATCAGAATGTCATGGACATCAGTCAAGTCGCTGATGAAAATGCAAATGCATCGAATCAGCTTGCTACTTCCAGTGACGATCTGGCACAACTGGCAACCGAATTACAGCAACTGGTTTCACATTTTAAATATTAATGTGACGAGAATAAAGGAGGCAGGATAGCCTCCTTTATTCTGTTATCAAGCTTCGGCAGTAAAGCCAAACGCTTTATCGTGAACGTAAACCAGTTTACATTCTTCGATGTATTTAGCATCGTGAATTCTACCGGCTTTAATATAACCGGTATCCCCTTTATTAAGGATAACCGGTTCGCCATCAGCAATAAGACCTTCCGCTGATTTTATGAAAAACTGGATCGACATTTTGCCTTCAACAACAACTGTCATGTCATCACCAGGGTGCGAATGGATTGGCTCTGCTGTACCCGCCTCCCAGCGCTCCAGCATAACTTCGGCACCATCGGGATTTGTCGGATAAGTAGTTCTAACAGTAAAACCTTGTGGTGTCTCAGGAACCGAAACATGGTTTTGCCAAACAGCACTGGTATCAGCAGTGACTTCTTTTAATGTATCGTTGCTCATTAATTTTCTCAGTTTTTATAATTACAATTTATCAAGCCTACTATTATTAGGCGCATTTATTTCTCTATTTTTTGTATGGAATGGTATTCTTCATAAACCACAGAAAAAAACATCTCAATAAAAAAGGCCGGTAACAAAATGCGATCACTCGCCATTATTACCGGCCCCTTTAATTGACTACTGATCCTTTAAATATTTAAAATATCACCCTCTAAACGTCCATGTTTAGATGCCCTCGGTCAAAAGCGGGCATCAGAAGAGTGGAACCGTATTATTCATTAACGATTTTAATTTCCACCCGACGGTTTTCAGCACGGCCTTCCGCCGTTTTATTGCTAGCAACTGGACGACTCTCGCCAAAACCGCTCGATGTGATGCGATTCGACGCTATCTCACCAACCTCGGATAAAAACTTACCTACTTTCTCGGCACGCGCTTGTGAGAGTACCTGGTTAGCTGTATCACCACCTGTTGAATCAGTATGTCCAGACACTTCAATACGAGCACCAGGGAAGGTCTTGATCGCCCGAATGATCTTGTTCATCAGCGGGAAATTACCTGCCTGGATTTCACTCTGCCCGGTTGGGAACTGGAAGCCATGCGCAGAAATCAGAACATTTTGACGCTGACGATAAACGTTAGCCTCTTTTTCCGTGAACATGGCCTGCACGGTTTCAAATTTCAGCTTATCCGCGCGGTCTTTTTCCTGTAAAGCCAGACGTTCTTTTTCGGTTAATGCCAGCTGTTTACCATACTTATCCTCGGCAGCTTTAAGCTGACTACGAGCCACGTTTCTCTCGCTCACCACGTTGTTCACCGCGCTTCTTAAACCGAGAACCACCTTGTCACTGGCCTCATTAAACGGCAGCTGGCCACCCAACGGCTCGTTAACTGTGCTCAGTTGTGATTGATGCCACAGCACCACATCTTCCATGGTGTAATCACGACGGTCAAAATCTTTAACTGTCTCAGAGATAGCCGCACTTTGCTCAGCCAGCCACTTCGCATTTTTTGACTGCACTTCGGCCTTGTCAGTTTGAGTCCGGTCGGCATCCAGAATGGTTACCGCTAACGCCATTTTTTCTTCCGCCTGGGCAAGCGTTTTTGGTGCATATTTTTCCGCACCTTGCTGTTTGGCGTTGGCAATAGCGGACTTGGCCAACTCTGCTGTGCCCTGCTTCAAGACTGTCAGTTCAAGTTGAGCGTAA
>Ga0316201_10004011_pt1 | contig 11020 bp, 15 predicted proteins | sample CS6wburrow_MG_FD_204516 | JGI IMG/M metagenome (GOLD analysis project Ga0316201, IMG submission 204516) | Coastal sediment microbial communities from Delaware Bay, Delaware, United States - CS-6 worm burrow | ecosystem: Environmental > Aquatic > Marine > Coastal > Sediment | place: USA... | reverse complement strand
GCACGAAATCAACAATCTCGGTGTACACGTTGCTGTTATTCTTGTTCACCACCACCACGAGCGCTTGATCAAGCTGGAAGATTCCCATGTAGCATTGAATCTGCCACTGATATGTCTTGCTCCAACCTTGATAATCCTGAAGCTTGACGAGCTCGTTGAATCGTTTGTCGTTCGCGCTCTTGATCTCAAGCAGTAAAACCTTTTCTGGGTTGTCTTCATACACCCGCTTAACAAACCCATCGCATGCACCAGAAGAATGGCCACCAAGGATGGATGCTCGATACTGCTTGCCTTCTTTGTCTACCGCACTGACATCAATCACACCGCTGGCTTTGAGGTAGTCCACCACCTGATCCTCAATGCGGTTGCCAAGATCAAACAGTCGCAGCATCCGCCCCTCGAATTCAGAATCCAAACACCAGTGGAAGTTCAGCCAAAGCTTCCGTTCATCATCATCGCCAAGGACGCTGAACCCAAGATAGGTTCGCCTCTGCCTGTTATTCTCCTCAACCCATCGATCAACGCGATCAAAAATTGACGCCGATAACGTTCCAGTACTTTCCTTCTTTTCTGATGTTGATGCTTCTGATGCCATTGAATGCTCCTTCTTGGTTGATCTGATAAGCCGCTTCGTCAATGTCGTAAGGACAAGGCTTGCCACGAGACATGATGTCCCACTTTTCTTTAGCTATCTTCCCTGGCGTACCGCCCATACCAATCATCAGCGCCGTAGCCTGTGGCCAATACGCACCTTTGATGTAGAACTCTACGCTCAAATAGTTATTGCCATTTTTCGATGTCTTGCGCTTGGCAGAAACCATGCTGATCTCTTCGACTCGTTCAATCGGCTTGGCCTTCTCGGGTATCTCATCTGAAAGAACATAACCTTCCGCTGCCTGTGTGGTTTCAGATGCGTCGATCTCTCTCTTCTCCATGATCTCTTCGATCAGGGATGGCTGAATCACCGGCTTGGATGCATCGCATTCAGGGCAATACTTATCGTCCTTGTCATTGACCCGAAAGCATTCGCCGCAGATCCAGATAAGATCCTTCTCTTCACCCTCCGCTTTGCGTTTGGTACGACCAGGAGAAGCTTTATCTATACACCCATGGCGTTCCATGTTGCCGCCATAGTCGAGCAGGAGGCAGTCCGTCTTGCCCTCATGGGTTCGCATACCTCTGCCGCAGATCTGCACGTAGAGGCCCAGAGACTTCGTTGGGCGCAGGATAGCGATACAGTCGGTCCTTGGCGCATCCCACCCCTCAGTCAACACAGCGACGTTACAGAGGGCGTTTATCTGTCCATTCTCAAACTGTCTTAGGTAGAGATTGCGAAGATCTGACGGCGTCTCAGCGGTGATACAGGCGGACCTGATCCCATGCTGCATCAAGAAGTAGTTCATCTTCTCAGCATGCACCACGCTGACACAGAAGAAGACGGTGCTGGTTCTGCCCTTGAGATACGCTTTCTCAATCCAGTCATTGATGATTGCCACGATGGTCGCATCAACAAGAGCCAGTCGCTCAAGGTCCGACTCACGATAGTCACCCCCCTTGAATTTGACCCGCGCTTGGGTGGCGTCGATCACCGCATCTTTGTTGACTGCAAACGCAGACAGGCGAGACAGGTAGCCTTCTTTGACTAGATCAAGCATGGTGACCTTGTGGGCTATGCCGCCAAAGAAATGGTCAGGACCATTGCCGTAAACGTACCCCTGGCCCATGCGGTATGGTGTGGCTGTGACGCCCAATACCTTCGGGCAACCGATCTCCTCGAAGTGGTTGATGATCTTCTTGTACCGGCAGTTCTTTTCTACTCCGACATGGTGAGCTTCATCGATGATGATGTAGTCAACGGGATGAGACTTCTCTAATCGCTTGGGCGATGAGATGGTGTCTCTGCTTGCGATGATGATCGAGGCTGTATGGTTAAACTCTTTTAGGCTGGCAGCGAGCATACCGACAGGCGCCTCTGGCCACACCGCAAGCAATTTATCCTTGGCTTGCTGGATCAGTTCCTGCCGGTGGGCAAGGATCAGAAACCTTCTTGATTTATCTTCTTCGTAGAGTTGTTTGATGAGCGTTGCGAATACAACAGTTTTTCCGCCGCCTGTGGGAAGGACAATGAGTGGGTTTGTTATCTCTTTGTCGAACCAGCAGGTAGCTTTTTCCAAAGCTTTTTTCTGGTAGTTCCTTAATTCCATATCAATGAAAAGTCGCTGACTCTTCCTCCGTCATTTTCTGAATTACTTTTGTCTTGATGTCGGTGATCGCTCGGTCAATGCTTTCTTCTTCTGCGAAAGTGTAGCCATAGATCAGCGAGTATGTGTGCAAGACCTCGATGATATCCTCAATGCCGAATCCCGATACCTCCATTGATTCGATCCAATCCATGAGGCATTCATAGATGTCACGCATTTCTGGGTTACCGAAATTAATCTCTAAACTTTCTCGTGCCATAATTGTTCCTTGATTAGGCGCCCCTTTGCTGATCACTGGCGGGGCGGTACCAGCTCTCATATCACCGTGGTAGTCGGTGAGCGATCATTCTTACGACCAGTTCATCTGCTGCCCTGCAGGTTGAGGCGCAGGTGCAGGGGCCGCTTGTTGTTGTGGCACAGCCATCGCAGGGGCACCACCTACCGATCCCGCAGGTTTGAAAGACGAGATCTTCGCCTTGGCAGGATAGCCATTACTGGCCGGTTCGATCTTGGTCTTCACGCCCACGGCACGGTTCATGGCTGAGTTAACCAATGCAGACCCAAGCGGCTGATTGATATCAAGACCCGTGCTCTGTACAAAAGCTTTCAGCCTTGACATGCCGACGCTGCTATTGCCGGTGATGGTGAAGTTCTCCCACAGCTTGCGATTCGCATGCGTCGGGCCTCGAACGGTGAACTCCATGGCAATCATCGTGTTACCGGCATTGGAAGTTTTCTCCTCCCACTTAACCGCCTCGACGATGTACTCGCCCTCTGGTAACGGCTCACCGTCACCTTGTGATGCAACATCAACGTTGCTCCAATCAATACCTTGATCTAATAGTCCCATTGGGATCTCCTTATTTATTTAATGCAGCAGCATATGATTCAGCGAAGGCAGTCCAGGTAAAGTCAATCTTATCTGGAAGTCCAACGCGGGACTTGGCGTCGTAACCAGCAGCGAACTTGGTGTAAAGAGCACGGTTGCCGTAGCTCACTGCACGGTTCTTCGATCCATCTTTCTGGATCTCCGTCTGGTAGTTCGCAAAGAAATTGAAATCAACCCAGTCTTTGATCAGGGCATTCACCTTCTTCGCGCAACGCATGGCATATCGATCATAAGATTCAGTCAACGGATCGTTGTGGATCTTGCTCTCGACGTGTGACAGCAGAATGATGTTCATCTTCTTCTGCTCATACAGGACGTTCAACCCCTGTAACAAATGTACCCAAAGCTCACCGACAAAGGTATATCCCTTGCCAAAACCCGGCGCATCAATAGACTTCCATCCATTGGTCTCGCAAGCATGAGCTTCTGACTTCGTACAAGCGGCGTCGGTCGTATCCAACACAACCGTGCGGTAGGTATGGTCCTCAACCACCAACGCTTTCAACTGGTCAAGAATCTCTTGCCAAGTATTTGCAACGGGGAACCGTGCAACGTTGATGAAGTTCAAACCATCCTCTGCTTGTATGAAGATGGGTGATGGTGCCGCAGCACCGAAAGTGGACTTACCGATACCATCCGTCCCTTGAATGTTCATGCGAACAGGGGGGAGTTCGGATTCGCCCAAGTCCCACTGCTTAGTGGTTGTCACTTGTGCCAATAACGACATGGCTATTCCTCCTTTATTGATTTGACCCGTGGGTCGCCATACTTGATTGCCATAGCGGAGTGCCAAGGACCAGCCTGCTCTGGATGTTCCATTGCCCAGTCTTTGAATTTCCGCATGTCAATCTTGTATTCGAGTTTCATAGTCACAAAAGGAGGTGGCTCGATGGCTGCTGCAAGGATCTCCTTGATGCGCTCTTCATCCCAAACGTATTCACGTTTGATCTCAAAGGTAACGCGACCAACGGTCCTTTCCCCTCCACTGTTCCTAATCGGTAGAATGTTTTCTTTCGCTTCTTTTGTATCGAGTAGTTCCCTTTGTAGCTTCTTGATGTTAACGTCGATCTCCGCCTTCTGATTCTTTGCAACGCTTATCGCACTCACAATTTCATCGTATTCCATATCACTCTCCTCTCATCCACCCACGCATCGTAGTTCCTCCATCACCCTCTGTCAACTATAAATTTGTGCTTGTTATCGATAAATTTATTCGGTATCCTCACGGGGTCTTTTAAAGAGAGAACCCACCATGGATTTTATTATTGAGAAGGGCGTAGACCTTCCAAAGAAAAAGACCAGAGGCTATGGCCGCTGGCAGAAGCTTCTTCTGAAGCTCGAGCTTGATGACTCGTTTGTCATTGATGAAAAGGATGATCCTCGCAAACACCAATTGGTTGCCATTCGTAATGCGGCTCGCAGCCTGGGTATCAGAGTTGAGTCCGCACGAGAAACAGAAACCAAGCGCAGGATAAAGAGAGTCGAATGAATTTTTTCCAGCAAGAACAGTCTGGGGAAAATCTGACGTTCGACCAAAAGGCTGATCTTCTTCACGAGATGTGGGAGCAGGGGATGCACATCATCCCATGTGGATCGCCCAATGAAACCATCCCTCAATACTTTAGAGCAAGACATCCATTTGACACAGAAGATGTCCTTCGATCTAAGTGGGCGAAGACGCCACGGGTACGATGGTCGCATTACCAGAACACACAACCCAGCGAACAAGAGATAGAGGAATGGCATCGCCAGTTTCCAACAGCCAACTGGGCAGCGATCACCGGCATCACGTTTGCGGTGCTGGATGCAGATAGCCAAGAGGCAATCGATTGGATTCAGTCTGGTGCGATCACTCGCACACCACTCATACAACGCACACCTCGAGGCGGCGCTCATTTCTTTTATAGCGTGAGCGATGCCCAGATCACTGTGCGTAACAGCGTAGGTTTGAACAAGCTTGATGTCCGAGGAGAGGGTGGGTACGTCATGGTCCCACCCAGCTTCGGATACTGCATGAACTGCGAGAACACCTACGATGTTCGCGGGATGGATGATCTGCCCAGCCTCAAGACCGAAGACTTCACGCTCATTCACACGTTCAACAACGGCGGCGAACATGAGCCGACGATCAGAGAGAAGCTCACTGAAGAACCCAAGGCGGAAGGTTCGCGCAACGACACGCTTGCACGGCTCGTGGGCAAGTGGATCCGCGAAGGCTGGGGCATGCGGGAGATCCTGATCAAAGCGCAGGACTGGAATCAAACCTGTGTACCTCCGCTCGACATCGTTGAATGCAGCAAGACGGTCATGTCGATCTGCCAGGGGCATGTCAAACGTAATCCTGACGCGCTTGGGAGCGGCGTCAACCAGTGGAATACGTCGGTCTGGCAGACAGATATCAGCGAGGATCTCAAGGAGATACAGTCTCAGGAAGACCCGATTGAAAAGCCAGAGTTGGAAAGCCCGCTTGGTCTCAGACCATTTGGTGATGCGCTGTGGGCAGACATCGATGATGAAAGTGTCGAACAGTTTTGGGGGGAGCGATTCATATTTCAGAACAGCAGGGTGCTCCTGCTCGGTAAGCCCAAGATTGGTAAGTCGAACTGGCTTGGAGCAGTCGCAGCCGGAGCGACTCCCGGCACAGATTTCATGGGCGTCCCGTTTAACAGGCCGCTCAAGGTCATGTGGTTTCAGGCAGAGATCATCGCAGAATTCCTGAAGCGCAGGATCGAAATGTATTTTCAACGGTTCATGGGCAGCGATGAACTGATCCAGCTTGGCTACAACAACCTCATCATCAGCGGCAGGCTGAGAAAGAACCTGATGAAGGATCAAGACATCCAGCAGTTCAGCGATGAGATTGCCTATCACAAGCCCGACATTGTCATGATCGACCCCGTCATTAACTTCTTCGATGGCGAGGAGAACAACAACACCGACATACGAAAGCTCATGGACCGCATCGACATGCTGATTGAGATGAACAACGTCTCGATCATTCTCGCGCATCACACCGGCAAAGAGAGGGCGGATGACAAGTCGTTCATGTCCGCACGTGGCGGCAGCGTGTTCGCAGGATGGTTCGATTCGGGCATCAAGTTGAGTGGCGAGAAGCCCAACATCAACGTGTTTTATGAAGCGCGTAACGCACAAGATCCGAATGAGCACATCGCTTTCTTTGATTTTGATCAAGGCATGTGGGTGGTCAGTGACTTCACGCCGATCAATAAGAAGAGCGATGAAGAGATCGAGCAAGATGAGATTGAAGTCGCGACCATTGTGATGAAAGCTATGGAAGAGAATAAGTTTTACAAGCGGGCGGAGCTTGAGATTCTGGCGAAGGCTGCACTCAAGCGGCACAGAAAAGCGAACGGTTTGAACGCATGCAAGAAGGCGGTCAGTCATGCACAGAAACACCTGAGTCATATTGTGTACACACACAGCGAACCTGGCATGGCAATGTGGCATTACCTAGCAACATCGACAGCAACGAAACCTTGGGAGGTTGAGCATGAAGGATAATAAAGTAGAGAATAAAGATGAAGTATGAAATCACCGTAGTCGGGCATCGATTTCAGGAGGAAGGGGACAGAGAGTTTGAAGTCTTCAATGCCTTCTGCTCGATGCAGGAACTGATTGATCACATAGACTTCGATGATGACATGGACATCTATGCGATCTCAGCACGGCGCAGGCCAGAGTATGAGTTGGCAGAAGAGGACAACGTCATTGAGGTAGACTTTCTCCAACGAGAACGAAAGGAACTGAACTTTGAAGATCAATCTTGAGATGAATGATCAGGAGGCAGAGGAGCTCATGGCGAACTTCAAGGAAGTCATGACCGACATCGATGCCCTCAACCGCAAGGTCGAGCGGATCGTCAACCTCATGGAGAAGATGGTTGAGCAACCCGTATCTCATTAAGGAACAAGCAATCATCAGCTTCAGCGGTGGTCGCACCAGCGCGTTCATGTTGTGGAAGATCCTTGAAGCTCACGGCGGTACGCTGCCCGACAATCTTAAGGTGGTGTTCGCAAACACGGGCAAGGAAATGCCTGAGACGCTCGACTTTGTACAGGCATGTACAGACCATTGGGGGGTGCCGATTACGTGGGTTGAACTCAGTGAGATGCACAGAGAGGAAGGTGATCGGTACTTCACGAAAGGGTTTAGGATCGTGGACTACGCCAGCGCATCAAGAAAGGGAGAGCCTTTCGACATCGCCCTGAAAGCAGTACCCTCGATCCCGAATGCCCGGAACAGATACTGTACCGGCGAACTCAAGATCAGACCCATGACCCAATACGCAAAGTCAATTGGGTTCGAGACGCCGTTTCTCACAGTGGTCGGCATCAGGGGCGATGAGCAAAGACGGGCAGTCAAGATACACGGGGTGGTGTCAGAAGGACAGGAAAAGTATTGTCCGCTCTGGATCGACGGCATCACAGCAGAAGATGTGGGTCGATTCTGGGACAAAAACAACTTCGATCTGCAGTTGCCGGGCGTGAATGGCGTCACCGACTGGGGGAATTGCGATCTTTGTTTTCTTAAAGCAAAGAACAAACGCATCTCCCTCATCCGGCAGCGACCGGACCTAGCTGACTGGTGGATCCAGAAGGAGAAAGAGAAGGGGCAGTTGTTCAGGGTTAACTTCATCAGTTACGAGGAGATGAAGTTGATCGCAACAGATCACGGGGACTTGTTCGCAGATGGTTCGGACGAGGAATCAATCCCGTGCTTCTGTGGGGACTAAGGGTTGGGGGACAGCCTTGGCTGGAGACCTAGCATGACGAACATACAGGAACAAGACCGCCCCCCAGCGGGCAGTATAAGGGATTGAGTAGGGGTGTGAGAAGGGTGCGTGGACAGGGTGAAAGAGGGTGGTTGAGAGGTTGATTAGGAGGGTGATTGTGAAGGTGGTTGTGAAGGTGATCGGAAAACGCTTAGGTGCGAAAGTTAAAGTCGTTTCGAGATTAAGGATGGCCCAAAATAGGGGCGGGAGGTAGGTATAGTGCGATTATACCTACCCCCTGTGGATAAGTCTGTAAGTGCTTGAATTATAAGGAAAAGGTAGGTAGGTATAGGTGGTATGGTTCATACCTACGTTATACCTAGTATACCGCGTTCGTAAGTTATTGATTTATAAGGGTGGTATGATGGTATGGTAGGTATACTCTCTAAAGAGAGGGAGAGAGAGAGTTAAAATCTCTCTCCCCGTAGGGCTTCTCTCTTTAGGATTAGAGAGATTGGAAAAAGAAAAAAAATTTTAATGGGCTGGAAAAAACGATGGAAGAAATGAGTGCGAAACAGGACATGCTGATGAACCCAGATCAGTACTCAAGGAAGGTGCTTCGGTCGAAGAGGATGAGGCTGAGTCAGAAGCAAGAGAAGTTCGTTGAGTTTTTTGTTTATCACGATTTGACTAATACCGAATGTGCAAGACGAGCGGGGTATCAGTTCCCGTCTGAAGTTGCGACTCGAATGCTTAACGATCCACGGTTTACACACGTGCAGGAAAAGATTCGAGAACTCAAGGAGGTGCAGCAGCGCAAGCACGAGATTACGTTTGAGAAGGTTGCAAGGGATCTGCAGGCGATTAGAGATGCGGCACTTGAGGATGGGGCCTATGGCCCTGCAGTCCAGGCGGAGATGGGTAGAGCAAAGCTGGCAGGCTTGCTGATTGAGAGGAAGGAGATCAAGCACGGGAAGATCGATCAGATGGATCGACATGAGGTTGAGGCAAGACTCAGGGCGCTTCTTGAGAAGAATGATCTTGGCGGGGTTATTCCCAATCAGCAGGTGAAGGATGTGAGCACGGCTCACGAAGGGTCGGAAGGATTGATTGAGCATCAGCAAGAGGATGATGGTGAGTATGTCGTAGACTTCGAGGAGGTTGAGGTCGAGTATGAGGAGGTTGAGGTGGAGGATGTCCCCTCCGACCTCGAAGATGAGGTCGAAGAGGACGATGAGGACGAATCCGATGAGGATTAAAAACCGTTGATGTTGATTGTGATCCGAACATCTGAGTTATGGTTTTGGTAAAACTCAGAAAGACTGTCTCGAAGCTTCATGGCCTCTTCAAGCAAAGGTTGTTGGTCAAGATGGAAATCTTCCTGCCAGATCTTCGTTTGAGATAACACCGTCCTGCTTGCGTTGACGTGATAGTTTTCCTCGAAGACAGTGATGACGATACAAGGATCAATCATGTCGCTGATCTTCTCGCACTCACGTTTGAGTTGAGTATCTCTCCAAGAGAGTACGTCAGCACTACGCTTTTCTTTTTCTTCAAATTGTTTATGAAGATTGTCGATGTCTTTGTATTGACCTTCAATGGTTTGTCTCAAACCTTCGATCTCAACTGTTTGCTCTTCGATCACGGTTTGTTTCGTTCTGTATTTCTTAGGCATCTTGCGACCTCCTTGCGGTCTCCATGTTTATCCTGTATGACGGGGGCCTGAAGCCTTTCAGCTTGCGGGCTTTCTGCGTCAGCTTTTTTCTTTCTTTGAATGCTTGAGTGATTTGAAACGCTCGAAGCCGGTGATAGGCACAGCAAAATCTTGCGTGCTTCTCTCTTGACTCAAAGCTTTTCTTGCACCATTCGCATTTAAACTTGCGGGTTTTCTTTGAGAGATGGAGCTCGTGAGAGTTCTTTCTCAACCCGCCCGCCTTTCCAGGCGGTTGGTTTTCATTGATCACGCGTTACATTTCCTCCTTTGTCATGATGAGCCTGCCGATCTGAGCGACAAGCGGTGGTACAACGGCGTTGCCTAGCGACTTAATTCGGTCCACCCGATTGGGAATCCCATAAGCCACTCGACCCACGTCGGGTTCAGTTGGCCAGTCTTGCCCTCTTGATGCGTCACTGCGTCGGGTAGACTGTTCGATGGCGTTCGGCCTTTCTCTTTCAAAGTCTCCGCTGCCCTCCCGCCTTTGTAGTCTCTCGTCAATGGCGTAGGCCACATCTTGACCGCGACTTGAAGCGGCGTCCCGCCTTGAGCGTACTTCTTCGAGCGACTCGTGGCAGAGTCTTGGGTGGGTGTAGGCCACAATTTCACGGCTGTAGCAAGTCCATCCCCGCTCTTTTTGCTCACGCCTTTTCTGTTGTAGTTCCCATGAACCGTGGGTGTCGGCCAAAGATCGGGCGAGAATCCAGACTCGGTCTCTTCGATGGTGTGCATCGACGGCACAAGCTGGTAGTACAAACGGTTGGACTTCGTAACCCGCTGATTCCAAGTCAAGGCACACATCGTCGAGTGCCATTCGGATGAAGCCAGAAACGTTTTCACCAATGACCCAAGTGGGGTTGGATTCCTTGATGACACGTAGCATTTCTGGCCAGAGATGACGGTCATCATCCTTGCCTGCTCTCTTACCTGCGACTGAGAAGGGTTGGCAAGGGAACCCTCCGCAAACAACGTCAATTGAGTTGGCGTATTCTTTTCCATCTAAGTCTCTCACGTCTTCGTGAATGGTTAGATCAGGCCAATGCTTGGCAAGTACCTGACGGCAGAATTTGTCCTTCTCACAAAAGGCAACGGTGGTCATCCCCGCTTGCTCAAGACCAAGGGAGAAGCCACCGATGCCGGAGAAAAGGTCAAGGACTTTCATTCGTCCTCCTCAAAGTGTTCGTAGTCGCCTTCTGAATAGCAGGACATGCAGATCCAGCGTGGCATGGTTTCGCCATGCGCCACCCAATCTCGGTGGGTGACGCAGTTCATGGCGCGTTCGTCGGTTAGATGACCGCAATGGTCACAAGAGATCTTTCCATTGCTCATCGGTAGAAGTACCCCTGATCAGGACAGTGCATGGTTACGAGATTCTCATCCCACTTCCATCCTTTGGTGCGTGTGATCTGCGGGAACTTGATGTCAGGTGGTGGATCATCTTGAGACCACCGTTTTTCCATGTAGTCGCAGTCTGCTTCGACGGC
>Ga0316201_10004010_pt1 | contig 11020 bp, 9 predicted proteins | sample CS6wburrow_MG_FD_204516 | JGI IMG/M metagenome (GOLD analysis project Ga0316201, IMG submission 204516) | Coastal sediment microbial communities from Delaware Bay, Delaware, United States - CS-6 worm burrow | ecosystem: Environmental > Aquatic > Marine > Coastal > Sediment | place: USA: Delaware... | reverse complement strand
CCGACGACCTCGCTACGCGTGCGCGGCATGCCTGCCCCCCTGGGAAACGATCTTTCCGTCGCGTAGATAGATCTGACGGTGACAGTACTCGGCGATTTCGGGGTCGTGCGTAACGATGATCAAGGTCAGCGCGCGCGCCTCGTGAATCTCCAGAAGAAGCTCCATGACCTCGTTGCCGGTTTTCGTGTCGAGGGCGCCGGTTGGCTCGTCGGCGAGAAGCAGGCGAGGCTGGCCCGACACCGCGCGCGCGATGGCCACGCGTTGCTTCTCTCCACCGGAAAGCTGCGAGGGCCTGTGATTCAATCGGTGGCCCAAGCCAACCCGCTCGATGAGCTCGACGGCACGCGCCTCGCGCTCGGCCCGATCCACCCCAGCGTAATAAAGCGGCAAGGTCACGTTCTCGAGAACCGTGTGATCCGAAATCAGATGAAACGACTGAAAGATGAAACCGATGTAGTGAAGCCGCACCCAGGCCCGTTCCCGGGAGCTCAAGGTGGACACGTCCTTGCCGCCCAGCGAATAGGAGCCGTCACTTGGCCCATCGAGGCAGCCCAGGATGTTCATAAGGGTCGACTTCCCAGAGCCCGATGGTCCCATGAGCGCGACGATGTCTCCCGAATCGACCGTCAGGCTCACCCCGTCGAGCACGGGCGCCGTCATGTTGGGAAACACCTTGCGAATTCCCTCGGCCTCGACGATCGACAGGCCGCTCATCGATGTCCTCGGAGCGACAGGGAGGGAGTGGCGGTGCCGCTCTCACCGTCCAAGCTCAACCCGATCGCGATCTGGTCGCCGATCTGCAGGTCACCGGCATCCGCAGGCCGGACTTCAGTGAGCGCGCCATCGGATAGCCCGGCCTCGACCGGAATCTCCTCCAGCTCTGTGCCGCGGATCCGCCAGACCCGGCTGCGTGCAGGCGCCGGCGGGGCGCCCTCGGGCGTGAATCGAAGCGTCGCCTCGCGCACCGCGAGCACTTGATCCACTTGGGCGACCTTGATTCGGAGCTGCGCGGTCATTCCCGGCAACAGGGCGTGATCGGCATTGTTCGCCGCGAGCTTCACCATATAGAAAATCGCGCCATGCTTGGTCTGCGGGTCGGGGCTGATGTGCTTCACGCTGGCCTCGAAGACACGTCCCGGATAGGTCGGCACCTCGAACTCGGCGCTCAATCCGAGTCGCAACTCGCCGATGTCCGCTTCGCCGATCGGCGCTTCGATGTTCATCTCGTCGAGCGGAGCGCCGATGCGGAACAGACGAGTCCGAGGCCCCACGACCATCCCTGTGTGCGGCGGCACTTCGAGGACGAGACCCACACGCGGAGCGACGATCTCGGTTTGGTCTCGTTCGCGCCCCCGCAGAGAAGCGCGCTCTAGGGCGGCCGAACGCTTGGCCCTTGCCGCTTGAAGGGATGCCCGAGCTTGCGCCGTTTCGGAGCGCGCTGCTTCGAGGGCGCTCGCGCTGGCCAAGCCCTTCTCGGCGAGACGCTTCGTGCGTTCGAGTGTTCGGCTTGCGCGCTGCACCGAGGCCTCGGCCTCCGAAACGTTCGCGCGCGTGACCTGCGACTCCGCCTGCGCCACGAGATAGGCAACCTCGGCGGAAACCCTGTCGAGGCGCGCCAGGAGCTGCCCCTCCTCCACCTGGTCCCCCGGTTGAACGGCCACCTCGACGAGCTGCCCTTCGATCGGGGCGGGAACCTCGACCTGGTCGGTGAGAGTTACACTCGCGGTCACCCGGATCTCTTTCACGATCGAGGCCTTGCTGACCTCCGCGGCCCGATACGGGCTCGCCTCTGGACCACGCGTCAGGACGTAGACGGCAATCGCGGCGACGAGGACGACGAGGCCTGCGATTAGGGCGATCATCCGGCCTCGCGACGAGTCCATTTTCGGGATCTCCAGCTTCTCGTTCACGGATGTCTCAGTCTCTTGCATGTCTGCCATACAAGTAGGCCCACGAGCACGATCGCGCCAGCGCCCCCTGACATCGCGACTCTCAGGCGCTAGTCTCCGCGGCGTGGCAAATTTCGCTGAGAAGCTAGAAGTCGCTCGGGTGCTCTATCGCGCCGGGGTGCTCAAGCCGATTCGACCCGACAAAACGATACGCATCGTGAGAGCCGCGAAGGGCTGGGGACGCTCGCCGGCCATGGGCTTCATCGCGCTCGCGATTCGGCAGCCCGATACTGTGGCCGTCATCGACGACGATGGCTCGGTCACCTTCGACGAGCTCAACCGCCGCTCGAACGCCCTAGCGCGCGGGCTCCGGGAAGCCGGCGTGTCGGCCGGCGATGTGCTTGGGCTCATGTGCCGCAATCATCGGGGCTTCGCGGAGACCATCATCGCTTGCGCCAAGGTTGGTGCGAACATGGTCTTGCTGAACACGATGTTTGCGGCCCCGCAGCTCACCGAGGTCGGGAAACGCGAGAAGATCAGCGCGTTGCTCTACGATGAGGAGTTCCACAGTCTCCTCGAGGGGCTCGAGGGGATGCCGCGATTCGTCGTGTACGGATCGGGCGGCGATCCGAGCATCGAAGACCTGATCTCGAGCCACGCAGACCACAACGTCGAGCCGCCCAGCATCGAGTCGCGCTTCACGATGCTCACCTCGGGAACGACCGGAACGCCCAAGGGCGCCAAGCGCGGTTCCCCCAAGGGCATGATGCCAATTGCCTCGATGCTCTCGGCCCTTCCGCTACGGAGCGGCGAACGGACCATGATCGCGGCTCCGCTCTTTCACTCCTGGGGCCTCGGGCAGTTTCAGCTAGGCATGGTCCTGGGCACGACCTACGTCATGACCCGGCGCTTCGATCCCGAGGCGACCTTGCGCGCGTTAGAGGAGCATCGATGCACGTCCCTCGCGGTAGTTCCGGTCATGATGCAACGTATGCTGGCCCTGCCTCATGAGGTGAAGCGAAAGTACGACCTGAGCTCGCTGCGCATCACCGCCGCAAGCGGCTCTGCCCTACCCGGTCACCTGGCGACCGAGTGGATGGACACATTCGGGGACAACCTCTACAACTTCTACGGCTCGACCGAGGTAGCGATGGCCTCGGTCGCCTCTCCCGAAGACATGCGAGCCGCCCCGGGAACCGTGGGGAAGCCGCCGCTCGGCACGGTCGTGAAGATCCTCGACCCGCAGGGTGAGCCTCTGCCCAGCGGTCAGACCGGTCGCATCTTCGTCGCCAATGCCATTTCGTTTGAAGGCTATACCAGCGGCGACGATAAAGAGCGGCTCGGATCGATGGTCAGCAGCGGTGACGTTGGACACTTCGATGAGAACGGGCGGCTCTTCGTCGACGGTCGCGACGACGACATGATCATCTCCGGCGGCGAAAACCTATTCCCGCGCGAGGTCGAAGACCTGATTGCCGGTCACGACGAGGTGGAAGAAGCGGCCGTCATCGGCGTCAGCGATCCGGAATGGGGCCAGAGGCTCAAGGCCTTCGTCGTCCTCAAGCCCGGCGCCAAGCTCGACGAAGGCGCGGTGAAAGCCTACGTGAAGCAAGCTCTCGCAAGCTTCAAAGTCCCGCGCGACGTAGTGTTCATCGATGCGCTACCACGCAACGCGACGGGCAAAGTCCTGAAGCGCGAGCTCGATTGAACGCGGCCTAGTTGAACAGCCCCTGAAGGAACGTCTGAAGCTCCGCCCAACTCTGGGTGTCGGCGGCATCGGGCTATGCGCGGCGAGTCACCGGCGATCGTCTACTTCTTCTTGGCGGCCTTGCGCTCGGCGACCTCTGCCTGAACCTTCTCGAGAATATTCCGGGGAACCGGAGCGTAGTTGCTGAACTCCATCGAGAACTGGCCGCGGCCCGACGTGGCGGAACGAAGGTCTCCGATGTAGCCGAACATCTCGCTTAGGGGAACGTCGGCCTTGATGCGGACGTTGGTGTGACCCTTTTCCTGCGAGTTCACCATGCCGCGGCGACGGTTGAGGTCGCCGATGACGTCGCCGACATTGGCATCCGGCACGAAGACGTCGACCTTCATGATCGGCTCGAGGAGCTGCGGACCGGCCTTGGGCATGCTCTGTCGGAACGCAGCCCTCGCGGCGGTCTCGAACGCCATCTGCGATGAATCGACCGCGTGGAAAGCGCCATCGTTCAGAGTGAGTTTGAAGTCGAGCAGCGGGAAGCCGCAGAGCGGACCCTCTTCCATCATGACCTTGAAGCCCTTTTCGACCGCGGGAATGAACTCCTTGGGGATCTTGCCGCCGACGATCTTGGATTCGAAAACGAAGCCTTCGCCGGGCTCGGCGGGCTCGATGGTGTATTCGATCTTCGCGAACTGGCCGGAACCACCCGTCTGCTTCTTATGGGTGTAGCTGTCCTCAATCGCCTGAGTGACGGTCTCGCGGTAGGCGACCTGGGGAGCGCCGACGTCCACAGCAACGCCATGACTGCGGCGAAGAATGTCGACCTTGATGTCGAGATGGAGCTCGCCCATGCCCCTGAGGATGGTCTCGCCTGACTCCTGGTCGACCTCGACGTGAAAGGAAGGGTCCTCGGCAACCATCTTGCCGAGCGCCGTGCCGAGCTTCTCACTGTTGGCCTTGTCCTTCGTGCTGATCGCGAGCGAAATGACGGGGTCCGGGAAGACCATTGGCTCGAGGGTCGCCGGGTTCTTCTGATCTGCCAGGGTGTGGCCCGTGCGCACGTCCTTGAGGCCAACCATGGCCACGATGTCGCCGGCCTGCGCCGAATCCACGATAGTGCGGTCGTCAGCGTGCATCTCGACCATGCGGCCGATGCGCTCGTTCTTACCGGTGAAGGTATTGACCAGGGTGTCGCCCTTGTTGACCGTGCCCGAGTAGATTCGGGTGAAGGTCAGCGCGCCGAAGCGGTCCTCCATGATCTTGAAAGCAAGCGCTCGAACTGGACCGCTCGGATCGACGAGCGCGAACTGCCCGGTCTCGTGACCTTCGAGGTCGACCTCAGGCTGAGGCGGCACCTCGGTCGGATCGGGCAGGTAATCGACGACTGCGTCGAGCACCTGCTGAATGCCCTTGTTCTTGAACGCAGACCCGCAATAGGTCGGGAAGAACTCGAGGTCGCGCGTGCCCTTACGGATGCACTTCTTGATCGTCTCGAGATCGGGCTCATTGCCCTCGAGGTACTGCTCCATCGCGTTGTCGTCTTGCTCGACGGCGGTTTCGATGAGCTCGAAGCGGTACTTCTCGACGAGCTCCTTCATGTCCTCGGGGACTTCCTGGACCTCGAAGTTCTCCGGCAGACCGGTATCATCCCAGACATATGCCTGGCGGGTGAGCAGGTCGACGATACCAGCGAACTCGCCCTCGGTGCCGATCGGCAGCACCATGACGAGGGGCTTGGCGCCGAGAATGTTCTTGATCTGGTCGACGACGCGGTAGAAGTCCGCGCCCAAGCGGTCGAGCTTGTTGACGAAAATCAGGCGCGCGACCTTGGAGTCATTCGCGTAGCGCCAGTTGGTTTCGGACTGAGGCTCGACACCGCCAGATCCGCAGAACACACCCACTCCGCCATCGAGCACCTTGAGCGAACGATAGACCTCGATCGTGAAGTCGACGTGCCCCGGCGTGTCGATGATGTTCAGCTGATGATCGTCCCAGAAGCAGGTCGTCGCTGCGGACTGAATGGTGATCCCGCGCTCCTGCTCCTGCTCCATGAAATCGGTGGTCGCCGCGCCATCGTGCACCTCGCCGATCTTGTGGATTTTACCGGTGAGCTTGAGGATTCGCTCCGTGGTCGTCGTCTTGCCAGCGTCCACGTGCGCGAAGATGCCGATGTTTCGGTATTTACTGAGGTCTTTCATTCTATTGCTCGTCCGATGGTCGATTTGCCACGCGCCGGATACCGCGAAAGCCAGCTTGTGCAAGCCCACGGCCACGCGAGGCCCGAATTTGCGGGGAAACGGCGCTTCGCTGCCGCCATGGTAAGCGCCCAGAAGCAGGCCGGCGACTGCTATAAGGCTGGCGTGAGCTTCGACCAGCCCAGAGCCCCCGTCGTCATCGACCGGGTGCTCTCCGATCCCTCGGTCGTCCGCGAGCTGCTGCTTCGCGGTGCCCCCTACTGGACCGTTCAGCGCTACGTGAAGAACCTTTCCGAAATGGCATCGCTCAGCGATGCGGGGAAACGGGGTCAGAAGGATCGTCCAATGTTCATCGCGCCCTGGTTCCGGGGGGACTGGGCGTACGGAGAGCCACTCGTCGACGGCGTGGAGCTTTTTCTAGAGCACGACGCCTTTCGAGATGCCGCTCAACAGATGTTCCATGACGCGCGGATCGTCCCGCAGATCGTCTACGTGAACCTCAACCCGCCAATCGCGAGAGTCGACCCAGGGCATGTGGACATTCCGGCCTTTCGTGGCATCGAGCGGACCCAATATCCGGTTTGGCTACTCGCGACGATGCTGAAATCCGGCCTCTTCGACCGCTGGTACGTGCCAAGCGTCACGGCGGTGAGCTGGTACTACGAAGGCGAAGGCGGCGGTTTCACCTACTGGCCCAAGGGCCCCGATGAGGCCCCAGTACAGCGGCCATGCATCAGCAACTCGGCCGTGGTCGGCGACAACGACTACATGTTCCACCGCGTCGAAGCCGTGGGCCCCGACGAGCGAACGCTACCCAAGGGTCTCACACTGGATAGTCGGCTCTGCTGGGGCGGCGACTATTGGGAAGTCCTGGAGCGGGGCCAAGTGTGCGCCCGGTACCCGTTCGAAGAAGTCCGCGTCAGCGTCTCATGGAAGGCGCAAGTGTTCTCGGATGCCGAGCAGCAGGCCCTCTACGAAAACCACGAAGATGATCTGACGCTCGAACAGGTCGTAGACGCGTTTCTCGGCGATCTCGCTGCGAAAGACCAGCCAGTCGAGCCGCCGGCGGATCCACTCCACGACCGCAACTTCGTCGAAGCCCTAAACGCAGCCTACCACCGCGCGCCAACCGTCTGGGAATGACGCCCACAACCGTCGCTGGCGCCAAACCCTAGCGGTTCGCGATTGCCTCGGCCAGGCCGACCAGTCGCTTCGCGTTCTCGACGTGCAAGTTCTCGATGAGCTTCCCGTCGACGACGATCACGCCCTTGCCTTCCGCTTCGGCCGCGGCGTGGGCCTCGATGATTCGGCGGGAGAAGTCGACTTCGGCTTCGGAAGGAGCGAAGGCCTCGTTTGCCGGAGCCAACTGCTTCGGGTGAATCAAGGTCTTGCCGTCAAATCCGAGCTCAGCACCTTGCACGCAGGACGCTGCACAACCTTCAGCGTCGGACAGATCGAGGTAGACGCCGTCGAGGATCGCGATTCCCGCGGCGCGCGCCGCGAGCAAGCACAGGCCGAGCGACGTGATCATCGGCAGGCGCATTGCGGTGTGCGCAGCGTGCAGATCTTTGGCGAGATCCGAAGTGCCCATGACGAATCCGCCGAGCCTCGGGCTCGCGTCCGCGATCTCTTCGGCGCGCAGCATGCCGCGCGGGGTTTCCATCATGCACCAGATCTTCAGGCCGTCGGGCGCGCCGGCGGATTCCAGCACCGCCTCGGCTTGCCTCACCATGTCGGCGCTATCGACCTTCGGAAGCAGGACTGCATCGGCCCCCGACTGTGCTGCGGCGATCAAATCGTCGTAGCCCCAGGGCGTGCTCAGCCCATTGACACGCAGCAGGATCTCGCGGTGCCCGTAGCCACCTTCCTTGATCGCCGAGACGACCTGCTCGCGGGCGACAGCCTTGGCGTCCGGCGCCACGGCGTCTTCGAGATCGAGAATCAAGCCATCGGCGTCGAGACCGCGGCCCTTTTCGAGGGCCCGGGCATTGGAGCCGGGCATGTACAACACACTTCGCCTCGGGCGATGCTTCGTACTCATCGTGACACCTCTCAGAACTGGTAGGCCGCCTTCAGGTCGGCATCCTTTTCGGCGAGCATCCTTGCGAGCTCGACCATGACTTTGCACTGCTTGACGGTTGCGTCGTCTTGCATTTTTCCGTCGATCATGACGGCGCCCGTGCCGTCGCCCATCTCTTCGATGACCTTCTTGGCCCAGAGGACCTCGTCGACCGGCGGGCTGAACACTTTCTTGGCGATGTCGATCTGCACCGGGTGAAGCGACCAGGCGCCGACGCAGCCAAGCAGGAAGGCGTTGCGGAACTGATCCTCGCAAGCGACCACATCCCGGATGTCGCCGAACGGTCCGTAGTAGGCGAAGATACCATTGGCGACACAGGCATCGACCATGCGCGCAATCGTGTAGTGCCAGAGATCCTGCTGCGCGGTGGTTCGCGGCGCTTCCGCGTCGTCTGGATTCGGATCGGCACGCACCAGGTATCCCGGATGCCCGCCGCCGACACGCGTCGTCTTCATGCGTCGCGATGCGGCAAGGTCGGCCGGGCCAAGGCTCAGCCCCTGCATTCGTGGGCTTGCACCCGCGATCTCCTCGACGTTCGCAACACCGAGCGCGGTCTCTAGGATCGCATGAATCAGAATCGGCTTCTTCACGCCCGCTCGCGCTTCGAGCTGGGCAAGCAAACGATCGACGTAGTGAATGTCCCAGGGCCCTTCGACCTTGGGCACCATGATCACGTCCACCTTGTCGCCAACCTCCTGAACGATCTGCCACATGTCGTCGAGAAACCAGGGGCTGTCGAGACTGTTGACGCGGGTCCAAAGCTGACAGTCGCCGAAGTCGTTTTCCTTGGCGATCTTGACGAAGCCCTCTCGAGCTTCCGTCTTCTTGTCCGCTGCGACGGCGTCCTCGAGATTGCCGAGCAGCACGTCGCACTTGGCGGCAATGCTCGGCGCCTTCGCAGCCATCTTGGGATTGCTGGGGTCGAAGAAGTGGATCATCCGTGACGGCCGGAACGGGATTTCCCGTGGGGGTTCCGGCGCGCCGATGGCCATGGGTTTGAAGAAGTCCTTGGGATTGCGCATGGTGGTCCCAGTCCTAGACGCCATTTTGGGCAGATGCAACGAGCCCCCAACACCGACAAAAGGAGCATATGGAAATCGGCATGAACCTTCCGGTGATGGCACCGGGCCTCGACAGGGACGCCTTCTTGAGCTGGTGCGAACGCATCGACGCGGGCTTTTTCGCGAGCCTCGCCGCGGGCGAACGAATCTCCTTCTACAACCCGGACATGACGGCCGCGCTCTCGGCAGCCGCCGCCCTGACGGAGCGGGTCAAGATCGTGAGCGGGGTCTTCGTCCCGATGCTCCATCACCCGGTCATGTTGGCCAAGCAGCTCGCGACCATCGATGTCTTGTCGGGCGGCCGCTTTGTCGCTGGCCTCGGTGTCGGCGGACGCGAGCAGGACTACCAGTCGGTCGACGCTCCGCTCGGCCACCGCCTCAGCCGACTCGCCCGAAGCGTCGAAACGATGCGCAGCGTCTGGCGCGGAGAACCCGTGGTCGAAGGCGCCCTCCCCGTGGGCCCCGCCCCAGTTCAGCAGGGCGGACCCAAGCTTCTCGCGGGCTCCCTCATGGTGGAGTCGATCCAAGTCGCCTCGAAGTGGGCCGACGGGCTTTGCGGGTTCAGCTTCGGCCCATCCGCGGCTGAAATGAGTTTGCAATTCGAAGCCGCGCGGCGCGCATGGAAAGAACGCGGTCGGCCCGTACCCTGGCTTGGCACCGGCTTCTGGTACGCGCTCGGCCCGAACGCCCGCGAGCAGCTCGACGCCTACCTGGACCGCTACCTGAACTTCATGGTCCCGGTCGCCCGCGAAAGCGTGAAGCAGATTTGCATCGTGACGAGCCCGCAGGCGCTCAAGGACGCCGTCCAAATGGCGAAAGACGCCGGTGCCGACGACGTCTTGCTCGTCCCCACGACCGCCGACCCCGACGACGTAAACCGGGTGACGGACATCCTCGGCTAGCCTGCTACTCCACCACGATCTCGGTACAGCAACCGGTGAGGCAGAAGCTACCAGCGGGACAAGCCTGATCGCCAGGAAGGCCGCACACCTGCGCGCCGACGGGGCAGCGATCGCCCCCGCCCGAACCGGCCGATCCACCGCTACCGCCCATGCCACCGCTGCCACCCGTTCCTGGGAAGCAGTCTTCGGGAATCGTAGGCTTTCCGAGACAGATCTCGCAACGCCCGCAGGTGTTCAAGCAGTTGCCCGCCGGTGTGCACGCCTGGCAGGAAGCCGGGTCGGTGACGGTATCGAACGTGCAGCCCGATTCAGAGCCGATGTAGACATAGCCGTCGCCGCCGCCCGGACCCATACCCGCGAGCGCCGGGAATGTGCAGCAGCCGAAACAGTCACAACCGTTCGGTGTCAGCGGTGTACATACATCTTCACAAAGCTGCGATTGCGTTTCAGGACAGTCTTTCTTTCCGAGCAAGCCTTCGTTGTAGCTGCACTGGACTTTGGGTTCGAGAGGATCGCAGCTTCGACTCCAGTGGCAGTCGTCATTGCCGGCGCCGTTGCCGAAATCGAAGTAGCAGTCCGCTTTGCATTGCTCGCCGGTTTCACCACCGACCCCGGAGAGCAACTCCTCTCCCTCGTAGTTGTCGCAGGGCCCGAGGCATTCGGGATCGCTGTTGTCGACCAGCCCGTCACCGTCGTTGTCCGAGCAGTCTCCGCAGGCCGTGACCTTCCCAGCGCATTGGATGAAGAAGCACTCGGTCGTCCCCCCGTCCGGAGTCTGGATGATCACGCCGCCGTCTTCGATCACGCAAACGCCTTCGCTTGCGCCGTCGCAGGGAGGAGTTGCCCCGTCGGCGAAATCGACGCCGCCATCCCCGCTACGAGGGTCGCTGTTCCCGCTGCTGCAGGCAGAGACGCCGAAGGCCAAGAGGAGAGAGAAGAAGATCGAGTTGTTCCGTTGACACTGCATTATTGTAATATAATAGCAGATCGCTGAAAAGGCACGAAAGACCGCGTTTCTCGCCAGCTAGGTCGGTAAGAAACGGCCAATTTCGAACAGTAGGCCTTTATTCCACGACGATTTCGGTGCAGCAGCCGGTCAGACAGAAGCTTCCAGCAAGACAAGGATCGTCACCGGGAAGGCCGCAAACCTGCTTACCGACCGGACAGCGAGCCCCACCCCCGGAACCGCCG
>Ga0316201_10004008_pt1 | contig 11022 bp, 9 predicted proteins | sample CS6wburrow_MG_FD_204516 | JGI IMG/M metagenome (GOLD analysis project Ga0316201, IMG submission 204516) | Coastal sediment microbial communities from Delaware Bay, Delaware, United States - CS-6 worm burrow | ecosystem: Environmental > Aquatic > Marine > Coastal > Sediment | place: USA: Delaware... | reverse complement strand
AGTCCTGCACGATCAGGTTGGTTTCCTTGGGGTCGCGGCCGGCGGCGTCGACGGGCGGTCCGATGCAGAAACGCACCTTGCCGGGCTTCTTGATGATGCTGCGCCGCCCCCAGAAATCGCCGGCATTGTGGGCGACCGGCACGATCTTGCAGCCGGCGTCGCGCGCGAGAGCGGCACCGCTGACGCCGTAGCGCCGCGTCTCGCCGGGCGGCATCCGCGTACCTTCCGGGAAGATCGTTACCCAGATACCTGCGTCGAGCTTGTCCTTGCCCTGCTCGATGACCTGCTTGACCGCGGAGCGACCGGCGCTGCGGTTGATGAATATCGGGTCGAGCATCAGCTTCATCGCCCAGCCCAGCAGCGGCACGTACATGACTTCGCGCTTGATGACCCAGGCCGTCTTCGGGAACACGGTGACGTGCCAGTAGGTTTCCAGCGTCGACGTGTGTTTGATCATGATGATGCTTGGCTCGTCGGGCAGATTTTCGAGGCCTTCGACAACGGGGTCCATGCCGCAGAAGAATCGTCCCGCCCACACGGCGAGCCGGCAATAACCGAGCGTGATCGCCCAGTGCACGCTCGACGGCGCCCAGAAGGTAATCAGCACCAGCAGGGCCCCGATCGCGACGGAAATACCGCCGAAGGCGATGAACAACAGCGAGCGGATCAACTGCATGTCACGCGGCCTCGTCGATCAGTGCGCGCGCGGCGGCGGCCAGGTCGTCGTAAACGGGCACGTCGACAAGTCGCTCGGGCAGTTCCGCCTCGGTCTTGCGGCCCTTGCCGGTTCGAACGAGCATCGGCCGGGCGCCGACCGCGGCAGCCGCCTCCAGGTCCCGCAATGAGTCGCCGATGACAGGAACGCCGGCGAGCGAGGTGTCGAAATGGCGTGCCAGCTGCTCGAGCATGCCGGGTTTCGGCTTGCGGCAATCGCAGTCGTCGTCCGGGCCGTGCGGGCAGATGACGATGCGGCTGATATGGCCGCCCGCTTCGTGTACCAGGGAAAGCATTTTCGCGTGCATCGCGTCGAGCGCGTCCTGGCCGAACAGCCCGCGAGCGATGCCGGACTGGTTGCTGGCAACCGCCAGCGTGAAGCCGGCCCCGGTCAGGGCGGCAATCGCCTCGAGACTGCCCGGAATGGGCCGCCATTCGTCCTCGCTCTTTATGAAGGCCGCGGAGTCGTGATTGATCACGCCGTCGCGATCCAGGATGACCAGGCCCTTGCCGAGGCTCTCCGTGCTCATCGTCAGGCGATGGACAACCGCGAGATATCGGCCACGTCGAGAAACAGGGCCCTGAGCCCGCCGAGCAGCGCGAGGCGATTCGTTCTCACGTCGTCGTCGTCGGCCATGACCATGACGTCGTCAAAGAACCGGTCCACCGGCTCGCGAAGCGCGGCGAGCTCCCGCAGGGCCCGCGTGTAGTCACGCTTTTCGAGCAGCGGACGAACCGTGACTTCCGCCGAGACGAGCGCATCGTAGAGCGCGCGTTCGGCATCCTCTTCGAGGAGTGTCTTGCTGATATCGGTCGTTTCGGTCGCGCCGGCCTGGCGCAGAATGTTGGCGATGCGCTTGTTGGCGGAGGCCAGGCTTTGCGCTTCGTCCAGGTCCAGGAAGGCCTGCACCGCCTGCAGGCGCAGCTCGAAATCGACCAGCGACGCAGGTTGCCGCGCCATGACGGCGTCGAAGGTCTCCGTGTCCAGGTCGGCGTCGCGGTCGAGAAAGTAGCGCCGCAGGCGATCGGTTATGAATGTGTACAGCGATTCGGCGAGTTCCTGCGGGTCTTCCTTGCCGGCCGGCTGCAGCTCCAGCGAATTTGCAATGAGCGCTTTCAGGTCGAGATCCAGCCGGCACTCGATCGAGAGCCGAATGACACCAAGCGCCGCACGCCGCAGCCCGAACGGATCGCGGTTGCCTGAAGGCTTCTTGCCGATTGTGAATATGCCTGCGAGCGTATCGAGCTTGTCCGCGATCGCGAGTACGCGGCCTTCGTCCGTCTCCGGCAATGCATCGCCGGCGAAACGCGGCTGGTAGTGTTCGCCGATTGCCGTGGCGACGAGATCCGACTCGCCATCGGAGATTGCGTAATAGCGGCCCATCGTGCCCTGCAGGTCGGGGAACTCCCCGACCATGCCGGTCAGCAGATCGCATTTGCACAGGCCTGCCGCGCGCTCCACGGCCGAGCTTTCCATGCCCAGGCTCGCCGCGACCGACGCTGCAATCTCGGCGGTGCGGCTGCTCTTGTCGTAAAGACTGCCGAGGCCGCGCTGGTAAACGACATCTCGCAGCGCCTCGCGGCGCGTGGAGAGGGCCTTGCGCCGGTCGCTGTCCCAGAAGAAAGCCGCGTCCGCGAGCCGCGGCCGGATCACCCGCTCATTACCGTCCCGAACCTTGTCGGGCTCCCTGCTCTCGAGGTTCGCCACCGTCACGAAGCAGGGCAACAGCGCATCGTTGTCGTCGGCGATCGGGAAATAGCGCTGGTGGCCGGTCAGCGTGGAAATGACGACTTCGCGCGGCAGCTCGAGAAAAGCCTCGTCGAAATTTCCGAGCACCGGAACGGGCCACTCGACGAGCGCCGCAACCTCATCGTAAAGCGAGTCGCCGTCCACGATGTGGCCCTTCGCCTGTTTGGCCATGCGCTCGACGCCGTCCTGAACGAGGTTCCGGCGAACCTCGAAGTCGGCAATGACATGCCCTTTTTCTTCGAGCGTCTGCAGGTACGCAGACGGCTTCGAAATCCTGATAGGGCCGTTCGAGTGAAAGCGGTGACCCATGGTCGTGTTGCCGCAGGGGATACCCATAACCGACCCCTCGATGACGTCGGCCCCGTGCAGCAGCATGATCCAGTGAACCGGGCGCACGAACTCCGCCTCGCCGTCACCCCAGCGCATGCGGCGGGGAATCGGCAGGTCGGCGAGCGCTTTCTCGATCAACGCCGGCAAAAGTTCCGCCGTTGTCCGGCCCTTTTCGACGGTTTCGGCAACGAGCCATGCGCCCTTTTCCGTTTCGACGCGGCCCAGTTCGGCAACGTCGACACCGCATTTCTTCGCGAAGGCGGTGGCGGGTGGCAACGGCTTGCCGTCGTCGTCGTAAGCCACCGATACGGGCGGCCCTTTCTGCGAGAGGCGGCGATCTTCCTGCCCGGCGGCGAGCGCTTCGATAATCACGGCCAGGCGCCGCGGGCTGGCGTACGCATGCAGCTCGCCGTGTTCGAGCCGTGCCTCGTCGATTTCGCTGCCGAGGTTTGCGGCAAAGGCATCCATGAGTCCGCGCAGCGCTTTGGGTGGCAGCTCCTCGGTGCCGATTTCCACGAGCAGGTCGGCAGGCTTCATGCGCTTTCGCTCCGCTCCCGTACCGACTCGACCATCGGGAAACCCAGCTCCTCGCGACTCTTGTAATACGCTTCCGCGACCGCCCGCGCCATGGTGCGGACGCGCAGGATATAGCGCTGCCGTTCGCTCACCGAGATGGCCTGTCGTGCGTCAAGGAGGTTGAACAGGTGCGATGCCGCGAGCATTTTCTCGTAGGCCGGCAGCGCCAGGTTCTTTTCGATGAGGCGCTCGCAATCGTGCTCGGCGTGATCGAAGTCGTGAAACAGGTTGTCGACGTCGGCTTCGTCGAAGTTGTAGCGGGACTGCTCGACCTCGTTCTGATGGTAGACGTCACCGTAGGTAATGCGGCCCAGCGGACCGTCGGTCCAGACGATATCGAAGATGCTCTCGACATTTTGCAGATACATGGCGAGGCGCTCGAGACCGTAGGTAATCTCGCCCGTAACGGGTCGGCACTCGAGGCCGCCGACTTGCTGGAAGTAGGTGAATTGCGTGACCTCCATGCCGTTCAGCCATACCTCCCAGCCCAGACCCCAGGCGCCCAGCGTCGGAGACTCCCAGTTGTCTTCGACGAACCGGATGTCGTGCACGAGCGTGTCGATACCGATGGCCTCGAGCGACTCGAGGTACAGTTCCTGGATGTCGTCCGGCGATGGCTTGATCGCGACCTGGTACTGGTAGTAGTGCTGCAGCCGAAAAGGATTATCCCCGTAACGGCCGTCCGTCGGGCGCCGGCTGGGCTGCACGTAAGCGGCGCTCCAGGGCTCCGGACCGACGGCGCGAAGGAACGTGGCCGGATGAAACGTCCCGGCGCCCATTTCCTTGTCGTAAGGCTGCATGACAACGCAGCCGCGCTCGGCCCAGTATTGCTGCAGGCGGAGAATAAGGTCCTGAAAGGAAAGAAAAGACTGTGCGTCCTTGGCAGTCATTGAACGAAGTCACTTGCGGCAAACCCGCGCAGTATAGGGTACTCGGGCGGCTTCTGACAGATATCGGCGACAGGCGACCGGAATTGCGCGGAGCGTCCTTGTTCCCGTCGCTCGGGTCATTTCTCTCCCTCATGGCTCACCGCGCTGCGCGCGGCTGCGCTTTACTTCGGTCGACAAACGCCCCGAGCGACTGCCCTACGCGCGAAGGCAACCGCGGGGATCCCAAAACGGTGCGCACCCGGCCTTTCGCACTAAATCAGTGCACACCTGCGGGCATATGCACTATACTGGTGCACAAGTTCTCTTGCTTGCCCTTGTAAATCTATGCAAAACAATAACTTATCGCAAGCACCATTTTGGCACGTTTACTGCAGTACAGAAGCAACCGGGCCGGCCGTTGCCGGCCGTTTCTATGCATAGCGAATCCTGGAGGAAATCATGACGCCCGCAGAGGTACTCGACCTCATCAAAGAGAAAGAGGTCAAATTTGTCGACTGTCGGTTCACGGACACGAAAGGAAAAGAACAACACGTCACTGTGCCGGCCCATACGGTCGACGAGGACCTGTTCGAAGAGGGCAAGATGTTTGACGGCTCGTCGATCTCGGGATGGAAAGGCATCAACGAGTCCGACATGATCCTGCTGCCCGACGCCGCGTCGGCCGTGGTGGACATCTTCACGGACGAGGTCACCATGAACCTGCGGTGCAACGTCATCGAGCCGTCCACGATGCAGGGCTACGACCGCTGTCCCCGTTCGCTGGCGCAGCGCGCCGAAGCGTACCTGAAGTCCACCGGGATCGCGGATACCGCGTTCTTCGGGCCCGAGAACGAGTTCTTCGTATTCGATCACGTGTCCTGGGGCGACACCATGCAGGGCGGCTTCTACAAGGTCGACTCCGACGAAGGCGCGTGGAACAGTGACCGCAGCTCGGAAGAAGGCAACATCGGTCACCGGCCGACCGTGAAGGGCGGCTACTTCCCGGTGCCGCCGGTCGATTCGCTGCACGACATTCGTTCCTCGATGTGTCTCGCGCTCGAAGAGCTGGGGCTCGAAACGGAAGTGCATCACCACGAGGTCGCCACGGCCGGCCAGTGCGAGATCGGCGTGCTGTTCAATACGCTGGTTCGCAAGGCCGACGAGGTGCAGGTTCTCAAGTACGTGGTACACAACGTCGCGCATGCGTTCGGCAAGACCGCGACCTTCATGCCGAAGCCTCTCGTCAACGACAACGGTAACGGTATGCACGTGCACCAGTCGCTGATGAAAGACGGTGAAAACCTGTTCTCGGGCGATGGTTACGGCGGACTGTCGGACACCGCGCTGTACTACATCGGCGGCATCATCAAGCACGCCAAGGCGATCAATGCGTTCACCAACCCGGCGACCAACAGCTACAAGCGCCTGGTCCCGGGATTCGAGGCGCCAACGATCCTGGCGTACTCGGCACGCAATCGCTCAGCGTCGATCCGTATACCGTATGTCTCGAACCCCAAGGCGCGGCGTATCGAGGTCCGCTTCCCGGATTCGATGGCGAACCCTTACCTCGCCTTCTCGGCCATGATGATGGCCGGGCTCGACGGGATCCAGAACAAGATCCACCCCGGCGACGCGATGGACAAGGATCTCTACGACCTGCCGCCCGAGGAAGAGAAGGAGCTGCAGCTCGTTGCGTTCTCGCTGGACGAGGCCCTCGGGGCACTCGACGAGGATCGCGAGTTCCTCAAGGCCGGCGACGTGTTCTCGGACGACCTGATCGACGCTTACATCGACCTGAAGATGGAGAATGTCACGCGCCTGCGCATGACCACGCATCCGGTCGAATTCGACATGTACTACAGCCTCTGAGGTATCAAAACTGTGAACCGGGCGGCATTTTGGCCGCCCGGTCGCTGCCCCAAACGACGATTTAATTGCTATGCTAATCAGATGGAATTGCGCATTGTCTTCACGCTCGTCTGCCTGCTCGCGGCGGGTACAGCCGCCGCACAGGAGGCGTATCGCTGGGTCGATCAGGATGGCGTCGTGCATTACTCCGATCGTCCTCGTGAGGGCGCGGAAGCCATCGTGCTGCCAGCGCCCAACGTCGCAACGACCCGGCGTGTTCCGAGCGCCGGCGGCGAATCGCAGGCCGATGACGAGTCGGCCGACGAGCAGCAGAGCGGGTACACCAGTATCGAGATCGTCTCGCCCAAGGCCGAAGAAACGCTATGGAACATCGAGGGCGTCCTGAACGTCTCGGTGGCGCTGCAGCCGGCCCTGCAGCCCGGGCACCAGATTCGCGCGTACTTCGACGGCGAGATGCAGCCGGTGAGCGGGACGAGCTTCCAGGTGCAGGAAGTCTGGCGGGGAGTCCACAACATGCAGGTGGAGGTGGTGGATGCGACGGGCAAGGTGATGATCCGAAGCCAGCCGAGCCGCTTTTACGTGCAGCAGAACACGGTGGCGTTCTAGACGACGGCGCTATTCGCGAACAGGCAAGAAATATCCTCGACAGCCTGAGTTCGGGCGTGATCCTGCTGGACAGGAACCTGCTCATCCTCAGCCTCAACCCTGCCGCCGAGAATATCCTCGGCGTCAGCCAGCGGCGCGCGCGCGGCGAATCGCTGCTGCAGCTCCTCGATGACGATCCCGAGCTCCGCGACATCCTCAGCCGGGTGAGCGTAACCGGCGACCATTACGCCAACGAGCTGCGTCTCGGTCCGAACGAAGTCCAGGCGGACGAGCGTCTCGTGGATTGCCGCGTGTCGCCGATCAGCAGCGGAACGGCAACGCTGCTCGTCGAGCTTACCGACGTCACCCGGCGTTCGAAGATCAGCCGCGAAAATGCGCTCCTGATTCAGCACGGCGCCGGCCGGCAGATGATTCGCCAGCTCGCACACGAAATCAAGAACCCGCTCGGAGGCATACGCGGCTCCGCGCAGTTGCTTGCACGACAGCTCAAGGACAAGGAACTGACCGAGTACACGGACGTTGTGATCAGCGAGACGGATCGTCTCGCCAATCTCGTCGATACCCTGCTGGGCCCGGGCGGCGCGCCGAACAAGCATCCGCTCAACGTGCACGAACTCATCGAATACGTCGTTCGCATCATCGAGGCGGAAGACCGCCGTTCGCTGCACATCGTTCGCGATTACGATCCGGGACTGCCGCTCATCGAGCTCGACCGGGACCAGATGGTGCAGGCGCTCCTCAATCTCATGCGAAACGCGGCGGCGGCGCTCGACGGCCAGGGGACGATCACGCTGCGGAGCCGGGCCGTAACCAACTTCACGATCGGCGACATTCGCCACCGCGTGATAGCAAGCATCGAGATACAGGATGACGGCCCCGGCATCCCTGCGCACCTGCAGGACACCGTTTTCTATCCGCTCGTCACGAACAACCCTCACGGCACCGGGCTGGGGCTTCCCGCTGCGCAGGAGCTGATCAGCCGCCACGGCGGCCTTATCGAATTCGAGAGCCGGCCCGGCCGTACGGTGTTCTTCGTGCGCATACCGCTGGATCAATCGGGGTCGGCAATATGACGAGCGAAACACTGAACGTCTGGGTGGTGGACGACGACCAGTCGGTCCGCTGGGTCCTCGAGAAGGCCCTGCGCCAGGAACAAATGGATACGCGCAGTTTCGAACGCGCCGAGCACCTGCTCGAAGCGATGGACCACGACTCCCCGGACGTCCTGGTCACGGATGTGCGCATGCCGGGAATGAGCGGCATCGCCCTGCTCGAGGAGGTCAATCGGCGCTGGCCGGAGTTGCCCGTCATCGTCATTACCGCGCACTCGGATCTCGAAAACGCGGTGGCCGCCTACAAGGGCGGTGCCTTCGAGTATTTGCCGAAACCATTCGATATCGACGAGGCCGTGGAACTCGTGCGTCGCGCGGCGCGCCGCAATGGCCATGAGCCGCAGGAAGTACGCGCAGCCGGGCAGGACATCCCCTCACTGATCGGGCAGGCGCCCGCGATGCAGGAGGTGTTCCGCTCGATCGGGCGGCTCGCCGGATCGAGCATGACCGTGCTCATCACCGGTGAATCCGGCACCGGGAAGGAACTGGTGGCCCGCGCGCTGCACGAGCACAGCCCGCGCGCGGACAAGCCGTTCGTAGCGCTCAATACGTCGGCGATCGCCGCAGAGTTGCTGGAGTCCGAATTGTTCGGGCACGAAAAAGGTGCTTTCACCGGCGCCGACGCGCGGCGCATCGGACGCTTCGAACAGGCCGACGGCGGCACGCTGTTTCTCGACGAGATAGGCGACATGTCGCCGGCCCTGCAGACGCGCCTGTTACGCGTACTCGCGGAAAGCGAGTTTTATCGCGTCGGCGGGCAGCAGTCGATCAAGGTCGACGTGCGCGTCATCGCGGCGACAAACCAGGACCTTGCCCGCGCAGTGAAGGAGTCGCGCTTCCGCGAAGACCTGTTTCACAGGCTCAACGTCATACGCATCAATACCCCACCGCTCCGCCAGCGCCGCGAAGACATTCCTGTGCTGCTGAATCACTACCTTACGGAGGCCGCGCGCGAACTCGCCGCATCGGCCAAGTCCATCGACCCCGAAGCCATGGACGTGCTGCAGAGCTACGACTGGCCGGGTAACGTACGCCAGCTCGTGAATGCCACGCGGCGGCTGACCGTAACGGCCCCCGGCAGCGTCATCGGCACGCAGGACCTGCCGGCGGAAATGGGCGGTAGCGCGTCGCACGAACGCGCCACCCAGGACTGGACCCGCAGCCTCGCAAGCTGGGCGGAGCGCCAGCTGAGCTCCGGCGAGGCGCCGCTGCTCGATCGCGCGCTGCCGGAATTCGAGAAAACGCTCATTCGCATCGCCATGAGCCAGACCAACGGCCATCGCCAGGAAGCGGCAAAACTCCTCGGCTGGGGTCGCAACACCCTGACCCGCAAGATGAAGGCGCTGCATCTCGACTGACCTGCAGGGGAGCGCCCCGGCGAGCGATCGCAAGGAAGCGCAACGATCGCCTGAAAACCGCGAAAGCAGGCCTTCCACGGTTACTCGGTTTCACAGGGTACTCAGGACTCTGCCGGGGGCAGCCACGTTAGTGAGGAGTGGTGCAGCGAGATGAGAACGCGCCCACCCAGCTTGTGGTAAGCGAAGGTGTAGTCGGCACGCGTGGCGTTGCCGTCGCCGTCAACGAAGGTGTAGTGCCCCATGTCCTTGTAACCGAGCCCCCCTGCCTTGAGGACGGGACCCGCGGCGCTCTGGAATTCCACCCGCTTCCAACCTCGATTGAGAAAGCCCTGGTCGTTGGGATAGTTCGGATCACCGCCCACGAAGTAGGCTCGTGCGCCGGCGCGGTCGAGACGAATGACATCCGCCAAGGTCGGCTTGAATAGCAAGGGCTCGTCCGGTGTCCCGAAGTCATAGAGCTCCAGCAGCCGATCTATGTCTTGCTCCGTGACGCACCTGGCCCATTCGCGCTGCGCGGCGACGACTTCAGCTTTGGTCATGGGCTCGAACTTGCGCTCTGACATACTTCACACTCCTTTTTGCGCGGCCTCAGGCCTGCAACGAGCCGACGAGGTCGGCAACGGAGTCGAAGCCGTGGCGTTCGAGGTAGTCTGCGATGCCGGCGTTTATTTTTTTGCAGGCGAGCGGATCGTAGAACAGCGCGGTGCCGACACCGACGGCGCTTGCACCCGCGATGATGAACTCGAGCGCGTCGGTCGCGGTGCGGATGCCGCCCTGGCCGATGATCGGGATGCGATGGGGCGCCGCGACCTCGTGCACCTCATGAACCTTGAGCAGCGCGATCGGTTTGATCGCGGGCCCGGAAAGGCCGCCCCGAACGTTACCGATGACGGGCTTGCGGGCCTCCGCGTCGATGGCCATGCCGGTCACGGTATTGATCACCGAGAAACCGTCGGTGCCCGCCTCGATGCACAGCCGTGCGTTGTCGCCGATATCCGTCTGGTTCGGCGACAGCTTGGTGAAGATCGGCTTGGTGGTCTGTGCGCGGCAGGCGGCAACGACACGGGCTGACATCTCCGGGTCGTTGCCGAACTGGACGCCGCCTTCCTTCACGTTGGGACAGGAGATATTGATCTCGATGCCGTCGATCGGCGAGTCGTCGAAGCGCCGTGTCACGCGCTCATATTCCTCGAGCGTGGATCCCGAAACGTTGGCGAAGAAGCGCGTCTCGCTGAAGTCGAGCCCCGGAAGAATCTCGTCCACCACCGTCTGGACGCCGGGGTTCTGCAGGCCGATCGCGTTGAGCATGCCCATCGGGGTCTCGTAGACACGGTGCGGCGGGTTGCCGAGCCTCGCTTCGCCGGTCGTGCCCTTGAGCACGACGCCGCCGACGTCGCGGTTCGAGAACCCGTCGACCCGCGTGTACTCTTCGCCGAAGCCGACGCAGCCTGACAGCAACACGATGGGCGACGCCATGGGTATGCCGCAGAGGTCGGTATGCAGAGGGTTGTTTCGGTGACTCATCGGATGCGGCATTCTAAACGATATGTTCAGCCTGATCCTGTACCAGCCGGAAATACCGCCGAACACCGGCAACATCATTCGCCTCTCTGCAAACACGGGTGTGGCCCTGCATCTCGTGGAGCCGCTCGGCTTCGAGCTGGATGAGCCGCGGCTCAGGCGGGCGGGCCTCGACTACCGCGAGTTTGCGAGCGTCCGGACGCACGCGTCCCTCGAGGATGCACTGGCGGTCATCGGCGACCCGCGTGTCTTTGCCCTGAGTACGCGCGGCCGTACGCGTTACGATGCGCCGCGTTACCGGCGCGGCGATGCCTTCC
>Ga0316201_10004007_pt1 | contig 11026 bp, 9 predicted proteins | sample CS6wburrow_MG_FD_204516 | JGI IMG/M metagenome (GOLD analysis project Ga0316201, IMG submission 204516) | Coastal sediment microbial communities from Delaware Bay, Delaware, United States - CS-6 worm burrow | ecosystem: Environmental > Aquatic > Marine > Coastal > Sediment | place: USA: Delaware... | reverse complement strand
AGTTCGCCGTCAACAACCTGTCGCAGGACGGCTACACCACCGGCCGCCTGTCCGGCGTCGACGTCAGCAGCACCGGCCTGATCTTCGCGCGCTTCACCAACGGTCAGTCCACCTCGCTGGGCAAGGTCGCACTGTCGCGCTTCGTCAATCCCAACGGCCTCGACCAGCGCAGCGACACGTCGTGGGCCGAGTCGTTCGAAAGCGGCGACGTGGTCCTGGGCGAGGCCGGCACGGCCAGTTTCGGACTGATCCAGTCCGGCGCGCTCGAGGCCTCCAACGTCGACCTGACCGAACAGCTGGTCAACATGATCACCGCGCAGCGCAACTTCCAGTCCAACGCGCAGATGATCACGACGGCCGACCAGGTCACGCAGACCGTTCTCAACATCCGTTAATCGATAACAGGAAGACGACGACATGGATCGACTCGGCTACATTGCCATGACCGGCGCACGGCAAACCATGCAGGCGCAGGCCGTGGTCAGCAACAACCTGGCCAACGCCAGCACCACGGGCTTTCGCGCCGAACTGGTCGGCGCCGCCGCGGCACCGATTTACGGCGACTCGCACGCGAGCCGGGTCAATGTCGTCAGTGCCGGCTACGGCGCCGATTTCGCCCAGGGCGCGCTCGTCACCACGGACCGCGACCTGGACGTGGCGATCAACGGTGAGGGCTTCCTCGCGGTGCAGGCGCCCGACGGTAGCGAGGCCTATACCCGCGCCGGTGATCTGTTTATCGACACTTTCGGCTTGCTCAAGACCTCGGCCGGACACGCCGTGATGGGCGATGGCGGCCCGGTGGCGATTCCGCCGAACGCCTCGTTGACCATCGGCGCCGACGGCACCGTCTCGGTGGTGCCGCTGGGCCAGCCTTCCAATTCGCTGGCCGTTGTCGACCGCCTGAAACTGGTCAACCCGGCCGGCGGTGAGTTGGAGCGCGGTCGCGATGGCCTGTTCCGGCTGGCCGATGGCACCACCGCGCCGGCCGACGCTTCGGTCACGCTGGTGACAGGTGCCCTGGAGTCGAGCAACGTCAACGCGGCGTCGGCGCTGGTCGACATGATCGAGCTGTCGCGGCTCTACGAGATGCAGGTCAAGATGATCGAAACGGCACGCGACGACGCCGATCGTGCGGCGGCACTGATGCGCATGCGCTGATAAAGCGCTACTGAGCTCTGGCATATAACTTGCACCAATACCGAAACCCCGGTGCAAACGACAAAATTTTGACGACAAGGAACGATACGACATGAACACCGCACTGTGGGCCGCCAAGACCGGCCTCGACGCACAACAAACTCGCATGGCCGTCATTTCGAACAATCTGGCCAACACCAACACGACCGGTTTCAAGCGCGGGCGCGCGTCGTTCGAGGACCTGCTGTATCAAAACCGGGCGCAGGCCGGCGCCCAGACGTCGCAATCCACGCGCCACCCTTCGGGCACGATGGTCGGCACCGGCGTGCGCATCGTGGCCATCCAGAAGACCTTCGGTCAGGGCACGGTGTCGCAGACCGGCAACGCGCTCGACGTGGCGGTCAACGGCCGCGGCTTTTTCCAGGTGCTGACGCCCGACGGCGGCACGGCTTACACCCGCGACGGTTCGTTCCAGGTGGATGAGCAGGGTCAGCTCGTCACCTCCAACGGCTACCCGGTGCAGCCTGGAATCACGATTCCGCCGGCGGCCCAGAGCGTCACCGTCGGTCGCGACGGCACGGTGTCCGTGCAGTTGGCAGGCAGCGCCTCGCCAAGCCAGGTGGGCTCGATTCAGCTCAGCGACTTCATCAATCCCGCGGGACTGCAGCCGCGCGGTCAGAACCTGTTTCTCGAAACCGCCGCCAGTGGCGCACCGCAGGTGGCCACGCCCGGCATTAACGGCGTCGGCGAACTGGAACAGGGCGCACTGGAGAGCTCCAACGTCAACGCGGTGGAAGAACTGGTGTCGATGATTGAGACCCAGCGTGCCTACGAGATGAACTCGAAGGCCATCGCCACCACCGACTCGATGCTGCAATACGTGAATAACAACCTTTAAGAGCACCCCATCATGAGATCACTGCGTCCTCCCATTGCGTTTCTGTTCAGGCCACTGCTGCTGGCGCTGCTGGCCGCGACCGGCCTCGCGCTCGGCGGCTGCGGCATGGGCGCGACGCGCGGCACGCTCGACGACGATCCGTCACGCGTTGCACCGACGCCAGTGCCACCCGCAGTGGCGAGCAACGGCAGTATCTACCGTGCGAATTCCGGCTTGATGCTTTTCTCGGACCTGCGCGCCGGGCGCGTTGGCGACATCCTGACCGTGGTCCTCAATGAACAGACCGACGCGACCAAAAGCAGCACCACCAGCACCAGCAAGAGCACCAGCATTGCCGGCCAGTCGGCGACGATCCTCGGCATCCCGGTCACCAGCGGCGGCAACGCCATTTTCGAAAACTCGGTCGGCTCGGAAACCGGATTCGAAGGGGAGGGTGGTGCGACGCAAAGCAACCGTCTCGAGGGCAGCGTCACGGTCACCGTGGTCGAGCGACTGCCTAACGGCAACCTGGTTATCAGTGGCGAGAAGTGGCTCACGCTCAATCAGGGCAAGGAATACGTGCGCGTCAGCGGCATCGTACGCCCCATCGATATAGAACCGGACAACTCCGTCTCCTCGGAGAAGGTCGCCAATGCACGTATCGAATACAGCGGTCGCGGCGCACTGGCCGACGCCAACCGCCAGAACTGGCTGGCGCGTTTCTTTAACTCACCCTGGATGCCGTTTTGATCAACCAACCGTACTTTACTGACCCTTCGTCAGCGCCGCTCGGCTCGTTACGCAAGCATGGCCTGCGCGTGTTGCTGACGCTGATCGCCATCGGCGCTGCCGGTGTGGCCGCGGCCGAGCGGGTCAAGGATATTGCGTCGATTGCAGGTGTGCGCACCAACCAGCTGGTCGGCTACGGCCTGGTGGTCGGGCTGGACGGCACCGGCGATCAGACCCAGCAGGCGCCTTTCACGGTGCAAAGTCTGCAGAACATGCTCGCGCAGTTCGGCATCACGCTGCCGCCGGGCGTCAATCCCCAGTTGCAGAACGTGGCCGCGGTTTCGGTGCACGCCGATCTGCCGGCGTTCGCCAAACCCGGCCAGATGATCGATGTGACCGTGTCGTCGATTGCCAATTCCAAGAGCCTGCGCGGCGGCAGCCTGCTCATGACGCCGCTGCACGGCGCCGATGGCAACGTGTACGCGATCGCCCAGGGCAACCTGGTGGTCGGGGGCTTTGGCGCCAGCGGCAACGACGGCTCCAGCATCACGGTCAATATCCCGAGTGCGGGCCGAATTCCCAACGGCGCCAGTATCGAGCGCACCGTGAGCAGCAATTTCACGACCGACCCGTTCATTTCGCTGAACCTCAATACGGCCGATTTTACGACCGCGCGGCGGCTTATGGACGGCATCAACACCCATCTTGGCGGCACCGTGGCCGAGGCCGTTGACGGCGGCACCGTGCGCGTGCGCGCGCCGACCACGACCTCCGCTCGCATCGCGTTCATGTCCGAACTCGAGAACATCGAGGTCGAACCCGGCGACGCCGCGGCACGCGTCATCATCAACTCGCGTACCGGTACCGTGGTGATCGGCGCCAACGTTCGCGTGACGCCGGCGGCGGTTTCTCACGGCTCGCTGGTAGTCACGATCAGCGAGGCGCCGTTCGCGTCCCAGCCCGAGCCGTTTGGCGCGGGGCAGACCGCCGTTCTCCCCGACTCGCAGGTATCGATCGAGCAACAGGAAAACCGTATGTTCCTGTTTCAACCGGGCGTCACGCTCAATGACATTGTGCGGGCCGTGAACGAAGTGGGCGCCGCGCCCGGTGACCTGGTGGCGATCCTCGAAGCACTGAAGCAGGCCGGCTCGCTGCGCGCCGAGTTGATCGTCATATGAAGCCGGGTCCAGCTGCACTGGTCGTTGACGGGCGCAGCCTCGCGGGCGCGAAGGCGCGCGCCAGCCAGTCCGATCCGTCCGTGCGCCAGGACAACCTGCGCGAGGTCGCGCACCAGTTCGAATCGCTGTTCACGCACATGCTGCTCAAGAACATGCGCGCCGCCAGCCTGGGCGATGGCGCCATGGACAGCGAGCAGTCGCGTTTTTACCGCGACATGTTCGATCAGCAAATGGCCAGCGAATTGTCGTCCGGCCGCGGGCTCGGAATTGCCGACCTGCTCGTGCGCCAGCTTGGCGGTGAGAGCGCGCCGGCGTCGCCGCAGGCGGCACTGGCCTACCGCCGCGCCGGCCCGGTGGACGGTGTAGCCACGACGGCGGCGGTCAGCACGGCGCCGATGAACACTGAAAAAGACACCGACTCCGCCGTGCTGGCGTTCGTCAAGCGACTGGCGCCGCACGCGGCCAAGGCGGCGCGCGCACTGCGCGTTGCGCCCCAGTTCCTGCTCGCCCAGGCGGCGCTGGAGACCGGCTGGGGCAAACACATGATCCGCGGCCCGGATGGGGAGAACAGTCACAACCTGTTTGGCGTCAAAGCCTCCGACAACTGGCAGGGCGCTCGAGTCAGCACAACGACACGGGAATTCGACGGCGACCGGCCGCAGGTCACGTCGGCCGAGTTTCGCGCCTACGATTGCGAAGCCGACAGTTTTGCGGACTACGCGCGGCTGCTGCTGGGGTCGCCGCGCTATCGCGGCGCGCTGAACCAGGGCGATAACGGCCAGGGCTTTGCCCGTGCGCTGCAACGCGGTGGTTACGCGACCGATCCGGCGTACGCCGACAAGATCCTTCGCATCGCCGACGGCGCCGCCATGCGTGACGCGCTCAAAGCGTTAAAGATTCCGTAGCGTCCGTCGCTACCGTGACGAGGTCGGGGCCACTGCGCGCCCGGACGTTGGAGAAATTATGTCAATCCTGTCCACAAGTCTGTCTGCACTGCGCGTCTCCCAGCGCGTTCTGGAGACGACCAGTCACAACATTGCCAACGTCAATACGCCGGGGTATTCGCGTCAGCGCGTGAACATCGGTACCCAGGAGCCGTCGCGCTTTGGCTTCGGTTCGGTTGGCAACGGCGCGCGCATCAACGGCATCCAGCGCATCTACGACCAGTTTCTCGGCGCCGAAGTCACCAACAACATTAGCGAATACAATCGCCTGGATGCGTTCGCCGGCCTCGCCGGGCGCCTTGGCAACCTGATGAACGACCCGGAGTCTGGACTGGCCGCCAACATGCAGTCATTTTTCGCCGCGGCTGCCGACGTGGCCAACGATCCGGCATCGATCAGTGCGCGCGAAGCCATGCTGGGCGAGACGCGCGTCGTGGTCGAACGCTTCAACCAGATGTCGTCGCAGCTCGGTGCGCTCGACCAGGAGGTCAATGCACGCATTGCCCAGGATGTGCGCGACATCGATGGGCTGGGCAAGGCCATTGCCGACATCAACGACCAGATCGCGTTGGCCGGCGGCGGCAACGGCGCGCGTCAGCCGAACGATCTGCTCGACAAACGCGACCAGTTGGTCGATGAACTGGCGAGCAAGGTCGCGATCACCACGTCTGAACAAGATGACGGTTCGCTGAATGTGTTTCTTGGCAGCGGCCAGGTGCTGGTCATTGGCGGCAGCAACTCCACCTTGACGACCCAGTCCGATCCGAACGACCCGGCTCGCCTGACGGTCCAACTGGGGCTCGAGGGCGGCCGCGTCGATGTCAGCGAAGCGATCAGTGGCGGTTCACTCGGCGGACTGCTCGATTTCAGTCGCGAGGGGCTGGACACCGCGCGCAACCAGCTTGGACAGATCGCAACCGCATTTGCGCTCGACGTGAACCAGCGCCATGGCAACGGCATGGATCTGGACGGCAACCTCGGCGGCAACTTCTTTGCGCTGGCCGGCCCCACGGTGCTGGCCTCCGGCAACAACACCGGCGGCGCGACCCTGACCGCCACCATCGCTGACCTCGCCGCGCTCGACGCGGACGACTATCGCGTGCGCTTCGACGGTAGCAACTTCACGGTCAATAGCGAACAGACGGGTGCCAGTGTCGCCTTTACCGGCGCCGGTACGCCGGCGGATCCACTGGTTTTCGGCGGCGTCGAGGTCGTGGTGACCGGCGCGCCGGCGGCCGGCGACGATTTTACGCTGCGACCCACGGCCAATGCGGCGGGTAGCCTGGCACTGGCTGTGAACAGCGGGCGCGAGATTGCCGCGGCGTACCCGGTGCGCGCGGCCGCCGATGGCAGCAACACCGGCAGTGGCACCATACAGATCGACGGCATCACCGATCGCGCCGACCCGGCGCTGCTCAACGACATGGAGATTGAGTTTCTCGACGCCACGACCTACCAGGTGAACGGCGCGGGCAGCTTTTCGTATACGCCGGGCGATGCGATCAACATAAACGGCTACGACGTTGTGCTAAGCGGCTCGCCACAGGCGGGCGACAGGTTCAACGTCGAGTCGAACGTGGGCGGTATTGGCGACAATCGCAATATGCTCGGTATCGGTGAACTGGCGAATCAGGGTTTGCTCGACGGCGGCCGTGCCACGCTCAATGACGCCGTGGGCACGCTGGTGTCCCAGGCCGGTATCAGCGGACGCGAGGCGAGCCGCGGCCTGCAGGCGCAGGGCGCGCTGCTGGAACAGTCTCAGATTCGCGAGTTGGAAGTCTCGGGCGTCAATCTCGATGAAGAGGCCGCCAACCTGCTCCAATTCCAGCGCTCCTACGAGGCCGCGGCGCAAATGATCGCAGTCGCCGATTCGCTGTTTGCAACTTTGATTAACGCGGTGAGACGCTAATATGCGCGTGCCAACGGCTATGTACTACCAGCAGAGCGCCAGCCTGATTACGCGCCTGCAGGGTGATCTGCAGCAGACCCAGCTGCAGATCGCCTCGGGACGACGCATTCTTAACCCGTCCGACGATCCGGTCGCCTCGGCCCAGTTGTCCAGCATCGAGTCGGCGCTCAAGCAGAACGACCAGTTTCAGCGCAATTCCAATCTGGCGACCAGTCGCCTGTCGGTGGAAGAAGCCACCCTGACCGATGTGCAAAATGCACTGTTCCGCGTTCGCGATCTCGTGATCCAGGCCAACAACGACACGCAGACATCGGAGTCACGGCGCTTTATTGCCGTCGAGGCCGAGCAGATCCTGGGTCAACTTGTCGAATTGGGCAACCGTCGCGATGGCCAGAACAATTTCCTTTTTGGCGGCTTTCAGTCGCGCACCGAACCGTTCTCCGTTGACAACAACGAGGTGCGCTACAACGGCGACCAGGGCGAACGCCGCCTGCAAATCGGTCCGTCGCGCTTTGTTCGCGATGGCGATTCGGGCGCCGCGATCTTCATGAACATCCCGAATGGCAACGGTCAGTTCGTCACGACAGCCGCGACCGCCAACACGGGCAGCGGCGTAATCGATGCGGGCTCCCTCAATGGTCAAAGCACCTGGGATGGTTCGACCTACGAAATCCGGTTTACGGCAGACAATGCCTACGACGTGCTAGACGGCGGCGGTGCCCTCGTCAGCAGCGGCAGCTTCGAGCCCGGCGACGCCATCGACGTACCCGGCGCCATCGTCAACATCGACGGCGCGCCGGCTGCCGGCGATTCGTTTTCGCTCGGGCCGTCCGCGACGACCGACATTTTCGAAACGGTACAGAACTTCGTCAATTCTCTGCGCACGGCCGTGCCCGGCGGCACCGGCAGCGCACAGCTGCACAACCGGCTCAACAACGTGCTCAGTGACCTCGACCAGGGCGTGGGCAATGTGCTGGATGTGCGTGCGACCATCGGTTCGCGACTGCAGGCCATCGCCAGCCAGGAAGACAGCAACGCTGATTTCGATATCACGCTGCAAACGACCCGCTCGCAGCTGCAGGACGTGGATTACGCCGACGCCATCTCGCGCATGAACCTGCAACTCACCAGCCTCGAAGCCGCCCAGCAAACCTTCGCCCGCATCCAGGGCTTGTCGCTGTTCGACGTTATTTAGCGTCGCACACGGCGCGCGCCTCGTGCGCGTGCCACAGCTTCATCGACACTTTCGTGAACGGCGTCACAGTCTGTGACTGCTGCGCGCAGCAAAAGTGACGAATTTCAGGCGCAAAAAGCCGCTTTCAACGACTTGCCGGCAAATAAGGCGTAATCCGCGCTCAAGTTTTCAAATACCGTGCCGCTACAAATCCCGTACAGCGATTTCGACCAGAAACTCGTTGACAGACTTTTCAGACCAGTAGCTTTCACGGAGTATAGAAATGGCTCAGTACATCAACACCAACGTTGCATCGTTGAATGCGCAGCGCAACCTGGGTCGCTCGCAGTCGACCATGAACACCGCTATGCAGCGTTTGTCGACGGGTTTGCGCATCAACAGCGCGAAAGACGACGCCGCAGGCCTCGCAATTTCCGAACGTTTTACCACCCAGATTCGCGGCCTTGACCAGGCTATGCGTAACGCGAACGACGGCATCTCGCTTGCCCAGACCGCCGAAGGCGCGTTGGGCGAGTTGACCAACAACCTGCAGCGCGTTCGCGAGCTGGCAGTGCAGTCGGCCAACGTGACCAACTCGGCCTCTGACCGCGCCGCCCTTGACGCCGAAGTGCAGCAGCGCATCGCCGAGATCGATCGTATCGCAACGCAGACCTCGTTCAACGGCCTGAACGTGCTCGACGGCAGCGCCGGATCGGCCACCTTCCAGGTTGGCGCCAACGTTGGCGAGACCATTTCGCTGGGCCTGTCGAGCAACGTTCGCTCAGGCGCGCTGGGCCAGATCGCCAGTGCCGAACGCCAGGCGACCGGCACGGCACTGACCAACGGCGGACTGACGATTTCGGTCGGTACGAACGACGCGGTTTCCATCGGCGCCTCCGACAGCGGCAGCGCCCAGGACGTGGCTGAGGCCATCAACTCGGCCGGCGTGGCTGGCCTGACGGTCACCGCGACCAACGTCCAGGACGGCACCTACGCGGCAATCGGCGGCAGCGCCGGCGACACCTACGCGCTGACCGTCAACGATTCGGTCATCTACGCGGCAGCATCGGATGTGAGCGGTGGTCTTGCCGCCGGCGACCTCGTCGCGCAGATCAACCTGTTCTCGAATGATACCGGTGTAGTCGCCGAGCTCGACGGCACGACCGTGACGCTGACGGCCGCTGACGGCCGCGACATCGAGGTCACCGAAACGGTTTCGGCGGGCCAGGGAGCCGGCGCGAGTTCCGGTTTCGCCACCGATACCTACGAGGGTCAGGTGACACTGTCGGCCAGCGAAAACATCACTTTCGGTGGTACGCAGTCCACGGCAGTTCTCGGTTCACCCGCGGTGATCACGAAGGACGCCTCGACGCTTGACGACGTGTCGATCCTGAGTGTGGCGAACGCCGAGGATGCAATCCAGCGTATCGATTCGGCTCTGACGGCGGTCAACTCGTTCCGCAGCGACCTGGGTGCTATCCAGAACCGCCTGGAATCGACCATCGCCAACCTGGCTACGACGACTGAGAACCTGTCCGCTGCGCGCGGCCGGATCCAGGACACCGACTTTGCGGCGGAAACGGCGGCGCTGACCAAGGCGCAGATTCTGCAGCAGGCAGGGGTTGCGATGCTCTCGCAGGCCAATGCCCAGCCGCAGGTTGCTCTGAGCCTGCTCGGCTAGAGCAAGGCGTTAAAAATTCCCCTCGGGCCCGGTCCGCCGGTCCCGCGGGGTCCTCTCGAAAAAGAGGTAATCGTGCCGGGCGCGAGGTGGCATAACGCGTCCGGCAGTCTCAACACGAGGAGACAATGGTGAACAACAACGGAATTCGAAATTCGTTGGTCGCCGGCTTGCCCACACCGCCAAGCGGTAGTGTCGACAAATCCGATTCGGCCAACGTCCACAGCCAAAGCGGCAACGCATTGCCGCCGCCGGCAACCAACGACCGCAAGGACGCACCGAAAGAGCCCGAGCGGGCCGAGATCCAGGAAGCCGCGGCCGAATTCAGGCGCCGCGCAGCCCAGATGGGCCGCGATCTGCATTTCGAAATCGACGACGACAGCGGCGTCACGGTGATCAAGGTGATTGACCCGGCGACCGAAGAGGTTGTGCGACAGATACCGAGTGAAGAAGCGGTCGCCAGGGCGGGCCAGCGCGAGGATCGCCCGTTCAACCTGATCGACGAGACGGCCTGAATGGCCGCAGTGTATGCGAACTTCAAGCATGACTGAGTGGCTTGCGGGTTCGCCGCCGTGCAGACGTTGTGGCCTTTGGCACGGTACTTGCTTTTCTTTCCCGGTCCGCGCTGCGCGATGCGCGCCGGGCAATCTGTTTATTGAGGTGCTTTCTTCATGATTACCGCTCAGGGCATTGGCTCCGGTCTGGATGTCGCATCCATCGTTTCCCAGCTGGTGGCGGCCGAAGGCCAGCCCGCCAGCTTGCGCCTGGCGCGGCGCGAGGCGAGCGTGCAGTCGGAATTGTCGGCACTGGGCAGCCTGAAGAGCACATTGTCGACATTTCGCGATGCGCTCAACAAGCTGAGCGACATTGACGTGTTTCGTTCGCGCAAGGCGACCTCGGGCAATGAAGACCTGTTCCGGACCAGCGCCGGCAGCGACGCCGTCCCCAGCGCCTACGAAGTAGAAATCCTCAGCGTGGCGACCACCCAGAAACTGGCGTCCGCGGCGGTCGCGGATGCCGATGAGACGCAGCTGGGTGCAGGACAACTGATCCTGCGCAGTGGCCCCGAGGACGAGGATGCTTTCGGGATCGTGATCGCAGAAGACGCCTCGACGCTGACCGACATCCGCGATTCGATCAACAACAATGAAAACAATCGCAGTGTACGCGCCTCCATCGTGCAGGCCGAAGACGGCGCCCGCTTGATCGTCACCGGCACGCGCACCGGCGAAGACTATGAAATCACGATCGAAACTGGCGCAGAGGGCGGCCTCGAGGCCCTGACCTACGGCCCGGACGCGATCGGCAGCACGATGAGCGAACTGCGCGGCGCGGACAACGCGCGTATCAAGGTCGATACATTCGAACGCATTAGCTCCAGCAACGTATTTACCGACGTC
>Ga0316201_10004006_pt1 | contig 11027 bp, 10 predicted proteins | sample CS6wburrow_MG_FD_204516 | JGI IMG/M metagenome (GOLD analysis project Ga0316201, IMG submission 204516) | Coastal sediment microbial communities from Delaware Bay, Delaware, United States - CS-6 worm burrow | ecosystem: Environmental > Aquatic > Marine > Coastal > Sediment | place: USA... | reverse complement strand
TTTTTTCAATGATGTCCTGCTGCAGTTTAATCGTCATTTCTTTTTCGGCGATGATTTCTTTGAGCAGCCGGATTTCCTTATCCCTCTTTTTTAAATTTGCTTCTGAACTGACACCTCTCCGATCCTTGAGTCCTGAAATACCACCTGCTTCATAACGGTCAAGCCAATTGTAATAAGTAGTCGCATCCAGTTGATGTTTTCGGCACCCTGCAACAACACCAATTCTTTTAATGTCATGGATAATCCGCTCTTTTTCTTCTGGTGTAAGTTTTCTGTATTTTCTTTTCATAACTAAAATTAAGTTTTAGAATACCAATTTTAGTCCAGTTTCTTATAGGGCCGTGACAATCGAGATTTCGGAGAATAAAAAAAGTATAACGTAAAAATACGTTATGCCACGTATGCGCACAACTTAAGTGGGATAACGGAAAAATACGTTACACCCTATTTCGATAAATCAACTAAAATTCTAGAGCCAACTGAAAACGTCGGATTTATTCCAACAATCTAGAAAATATTCCGATGATCTAGAAAAAAGCGATTACACAGGTAACCGCTGGGTGACACGGAGAAATCAAAATTGGATCAAAAACGCTGCGAAACTCCGTGGACCTCGGTGAACCTCTGTGTGATAGCCTGGCTCATCACAAGAAATATCGAGTTTGACAAAATCAAGAAATAAGTACCCAAATAAATCACGAACTTCAATCATTCAAATGGAGTTTTACCACTCGGCATATCTCTGCTACCTAGGCTTTTGTGGCGATGGCTGACACTTGGAAGTGGTTGCATTCACCCGAATATTTATCATACATGAATATGGAGTTTTATAATGAGCGTCTCAGATTTCGGCCACCGTTGAGTTGTCTGCCGTGGAGACCTTTGATACTCCCCGACCAGATCATTTATTTGCCAATTAAATTTGTTTAGTCCAAATATCTAATATACATTTGACTAACCAGTTGGTTTAACTAACCAGATAGTTCATAAATGGATGTTGAGATAAATACAGAGCAAAGGATTAAAGACGCGGCTATTCGGGTATTCATGGAGAAAGGAATGTTTGGTGCGCGGATGCAGGATATTGCTGATGCTGCCAATATCAATAAAGCGATGTTACACTATTACTTTCGGACGAAAAAACAATTGTTTGAGATTGTCTTTCAAGAGCAATTTTTCAAAGTGTTTCAGGCCCTTGGGGAAATCATATTTACCGATCTCCCATTTGAAGAAAAAATACCTATCCTGATAAAAAAGGAAATAGCGCTCTTTTCAAAAGTACCGGTACTTCCACTGTTTATCCTAAATGAAGGATGGCAAAATAGTGAGATAATCCATCGGATTTTAGAAGGCAAACCAATTCAACTCATCAGAGCGGAGCTCCAAAAATCAATAAATGATGCAGTGAAACGCAAGGTCATTCGTCAGGTTAAAGCGCATGAAGTATTAATCAATATCATGTCGCTTGTCATCTATCCTTTTATCGCCAAGCCAATCATCACTTCTGTCTTTTGCAAAAACGAAAAAGAATACCACCAATTGATGAAGAACAGAGATCAAGTCGTAACGCAAATCATTATGCAAAGTCTTAAACCCGAATCAATATGAAATACTCATCAATTAGTAAGTTGACAACCGGGATTATACTCATTTTCCTGATCATCGCATGGCATAATGGAACGAGCCAGCAAACGCTTACCATTGAACAATGCTTCGAAGATGCGAGGACCAACCACCCATTGCGATCAAAACTTGACCTGACAAATCAAATCGCAACATTCAATGTCGAAAATGCAAAAAAACAATACCTCCCAAAAATAGATTTAACAGGTCAGGCTACGTATCAATCAGAAGTCACTTTGATCCCCATTGAGGTTCCCGGATTCGAAGTTGAATCATTGACCAGGGATCAATACAAACTGAGTGCCGATATCTATCAATCGATTATTGATGGTGGCCGGGTGAAGAGCATGGTTCGCATTCAGGAAGCCAGCGCCCAATTAGAAAACGCTCAAGTTGAAGCGGATATCTACCAGGTACGCCAATCAGTAATCAATACCTACTTTGGGATTTTGAAAGTTGAAGCACAACAACAACAGTTGCAAAAAACGATCGAAACACTTGAAGCACAATTCAAAAAAGTTTCCGCAGCTGTAGAGAACGGAATTTCCCTGCCTGGCAACAAGGATGCTCTAGAGGCAGAAATACTCAATGTGCAACAAAGCCAGATCGCGCTTGATCATCAAAAGAAAATGTTGGTTAAAAATATATCAACACTCACGAATAAAACGATTGATGCATCAAGCACATTCAATGTGCCTGATTTTAAAAATATGCAACCAGGCTTAAATTCGATCAATCGCCCCGAATTGCGTGTGCTTCAATCAGGGCGCCAGGCTTTGCAGGCAAAACAAGCAATGGTAGATGCCAATGTAAAGCCAACGCTTGGGGCATTCGTCTCAGCAGGATATGGGAAACCAGGACTAAATTTTTTGGAAAATGCTTTCAGTCCCTACTATGTAGCCGGTATTAGACTGAAATGGAATATTTCTCAATTGTATACAAAGCGAAACGAAACTGAAGTGAATACGCTTGAGGCCGCAAAAATCCAGGCTGATGAAAATCAGTTTCTACGAAATATTCAATTCGTCGAAGATCAGTTTCTGACAGAAATTGAAAGGTTAGAAACTTCAAACGTACAGGAAGAGCAGATCCTGGTTCTTCGGACTAAAATGAGACAAAGGGCAGAGAAGCAACTAGAAAATGGAGTGATTACCTCTGCTGATTATATCACAGAAGTGAATCATGAACAACAAGTGAGGATCAGCCTGGAATTGCGCCAACTTGAAATCAACCAATTGAATTATCAACTTATTCATCTTTATGGATTTGACTCATCGAAACAAAATTGATATGAAATATAGCTCAATCACATACCTCGTTATAACACTCCTATTTTTAAGTCTCGGTTGTCATAAAGAAGACAATGGATTTGATGCATCCGGAACATTTGAAGCAGAAGAAATCATTGTTTCCGCAGAAGTGAGTGGCAAAATCCTGGCTTTTGATAAAAAGGAAGGAGCTTCCGTCGATAAAAATGAAGTTGTTTTAAACATTGATCCGACAAGCCTGACACTTCAAAAAGCTTCACTGGAAGCATCTCTATCGTCCATTCCGCAAAAAGCAAATAGTGCGAAGCCCCAGATTTCCGTGATCGAACAACAAATTGTCAGCCAGCAAAGCCAGGTTCAGGCTATGGAAGTACAGATGACTCAATTGCAACGCGAAAAAAGCCGAACAGAAAGACTCCTTTTGGCGGAAGCGGCCACACCAAAACAATTGGACGATTTAAACAGTCAAATCGAAGTGCTACAACAGCAATTAAGTGGAGCGAATCAACAAGTGTCCGTCCTCAAATCACAGATTCAAATGCAGAAGGAAGTCGTTTCGATTCAAAATCGAGGTCTCTTCAGCGAGAAAGACCCGATACAAAAACAGATCGAACAAATAGAGGACCAAATTCAAAGAACTAATGTATCCAGTCCAATGAAAGGAGTCTTGCTGACAAAATATGTGAACACAGGTGAATTTGCAACCCCGGGGAAAGCCCTTTTCAAACTGGCTGACATGGATCAAATGGTGTTGCGTGCCTACATCACAGGGGACCAGCTGACAGAAACGAAGCTTGGGCAAAAAGTGCGCGTATTTGTCGACAAAGGTGCAGATGAATACAAACAGTTGGAAGGCACGGTAACCTGGATTTCTAGTGAAGCTGAATTTACGCCAAAGACAATTCAGACAAAAGATGAGCGTGCTGATTTAGTATATGCCATTAAAGTGAATGTACCGAATGATGGATATCTCAAAATCGGGATGTATGGTGAGATTAAACTAAAATCAGAGTCATGATCACCCCTGTGATATGTGAGGGCCTGGGAAAGGTATACCAGGAGAAAAAGAAAGAGATCATTGCCGTCCAGGGTATCAATTTAGAAGTTGATCAAGGCGAATTATTTGGGCTGATAGGTCCCGACGGTGCAGGTAAGACAACCCTTTTCAGGATGCTGACAACGCTCATGATTCCAACTACTGGGAAAGCATTGATCAATGACCTAAATACTGTAGGAGACTTCAGGAAAATCAGGCAATTTATCGGGTACATGCCAGGCCGTTTTTCGCTTTACCAGGATTTGACAGTTAAAGAAAACCTTCATTTTTTCGCAACGCTTTTTCATACCACCATCGAAGCGAATTATGAACAAATCAAAGACATTTATATTCAGTTAGAGCCTTTTCAAAACAGGAGAGCAGGAAAGCTATCCGGAGGGATGAAACAAAAACTCGCACTTTGCTGTACGCTTGTTCACCAACCTTCGATCCTTTTTCTTGATGAGCCAACAACGGGTGTTGATCCTGTATCCAGAAAAGAATTTTGGCAGATGCTGAAAAAATTGAAAAAGGATGGGATGACCATTATCGTTTCTACGCCCTACATGGATGAAGCCAGTTTGTGCGACCGTATTGCCCTCATACAGGATGGCAAGATTTTAAAAATTGATTCTCCTTCTACAGTGTCAAACCAGTTTGGCAGGTCTCTTTATGCTATCGAAAGTGATCATTCATTTCACCTCCTGCACGCACTTCGTGACATACCCATGATTGACACATGTTTTTCATTTGGAAATGCGATTCATGTAACGATTAAAACAGGAGATCAAAATTCTATCGAAAAAGTATCAATCGCCCTGGAACAACAAGGCATATCTGATGTCAAGATATCTGAAATCACCCCTGGCATTGAAGATGTATTTATGGACCTCCTCCAAAAACAGGTGGCATGAATTCAACTGAACCAGTTATAATCGCAAAAGATCTAACAAAGAAATTTGGAAGTTTTACTGCTGTGGATCAGATTTCATTTGAAGTACAACGTGGAGAGATCTTTGGTTTTTTGGGCGCAAATGGGGCTGGTAAAACCACAGCAATGCGCATGCTCAGTGGACTCTCAATTCCGACGTCGGGAGAAGCCACCGTTGCTGGATATGATGTCTATCATCAGCAAAATCAGATCAAAGCGAATATTGGGTACATGAGTCAAAAGTTCAGCCTTTACGAAGATCTGACCGTAAGAGAAAACATCTGGTTTTATGGAGGTATTTACGGTATTCCAAAAAAGGAATTAAAGCAAAAGATCGATGCGTTACTTCATGAGTTAGCCATGACTGAAGAGGCCAATACATTTGTACGTGCGCTCCCACTGGGTTGGCGGCAAAAACTCGCATTTTCTATAGCCATAATTCATCAGCCAGGTATTGTTTTCCTGGATGAACCAACAGGAGGAGTTGATCCAATCACCAGGAGGCAATTTTGGGAAATGATCTACAATACGGCAAAAAGCGGGATCACCATTTTTGTAACAACACATTATATGGATGAAGCCGAATATTGCGACCGGGTATCAATTATGGTAGACGGCAGAATCGAAGCTTTGGATAAACCATCAATTCTGAAAAAGAAATATAACGCTAGTTCGATGGATGATGTTTTTGTTCAATTAGCGCGCGGAGCCAAACGAGGGAATTCTTAAAAAAAGAGAGTCTTATGCATCAACTTTTTGTCTTTATCAGAAAAGAGTTTCAACATATCCTCAGGGATCGAAGGACGATGCTTGTGCTGTTTGGCATGCCAATCGTGTGGATCATTCTGTTTGGTTTTGCACTAACCACTGAAGTGAAAGAATCTAAAATCGCAGTGCTAGATCACTCGAAAGATGAAATGACTCAACAACTCCTGCAGCAAATAGAAGCCAGTAAATACTTTATGATTGACCGATTGATCGATTCACCTTCTGAAATTGAATCTGCATTGGAGGGGCGCCGGATTAAAATGGTAATGATTTTGCCAAAGGATTTTCAATACCAACTCAATCATCAGAATACGACACAAATTGAATTGATTACTGATGCTACTGATCCGAACCTGGCAAATACAGTGGTCAATTACGCGAACCAAATCATTCGGGATTTCCAGGAGCGGAATTATCCGCAACAGGAACTGCCAATGACGATCAATATCGAATCAAGAATGTTATATAATCCACAGTTGGTTGGGGCATATATGTTTGTACCCGGTGTCATTGCTTTGATCCTGATGCTCATTTGTACGATGATGACTTCTGTTGCACTTGTGAGAGAAAAAGAACTTGGCACCATGGAAGTGATCCTGGTGAGTCCGCTCAAGAAAATCATGTTCATTGTCTCAAAAGCGATCCCTTATTTGTTCCTTTCACTCATCATCGTTGCGATGATTTTGAGTCTCAGCTATTTCGTCCTGGATGTGCCAATCAAGGGAAGCTTAATCTTCCTCTTTCTTGAAAGCGCACTCTTCATTTTCACATGTCTCTCTCTGGGATTACTCATCTCAAGCGTGACAAATTCGCAACAAGTGGCCATGCTCATCTCTCTGATGGCTCTGATGCTGCCCACAATTATGTTAAGTGGGTTTATGTTCCCAATCGAAAATATGCCCAGGTTGCTTCAGGTTATTTCAAATGTAGTGCCTGCTCGATGGTTTTTTACCATTATCAAGTCGATCATGATCAAGGGAATGGGCATTGCCGATCTGTTGAAAGAAACCGCAATCCTGATTGGGTTTACCATTGTACTCATGGCGATCAGCATTGGAAAATTTAAAGAAAGACTGGCATGAGAACACTATCATTTTTATTACAAAAAGAGTTCAAGCAGATTTTCCGCGATCCCGCGATCCTGCGTCTCATTTTCATTATGCCAATCATTCAACTCCTCCTTTTACCCTGGGCAGCTGATTATGAAATAAAAAATATTGATGTAGCGATTGTAGACCTGGATCGTTCAGTTTATTCTCAAAGGTTGATCGACAAAATCCAATATTCAAGTTATTTCAAACTCCAGGTTTTTGAACTTTCATATAAAGATGCGATGGCGTATATTGAAGACGAAACGGTAGACCTGATCCTTGAAATACCAAAGGATTTTGAAAGAGATCTGACTCGTGAAGATGCCTCAACGGTCTTTATTGCAGTAAATGCCATCAATGGTACAATGGGAAATCTAGGAGCTGCATATGCTGGTCAGATCATTCGAAGATTGAATCAAAACATCAGAATGGAATGGTTTCAAATGCCAAGATTCTCTCCCATCAAGCAAATTTCGGTAACTGAAAGGCACTGGTTTAACCCAACGATGAATTACCAGGTATTTATGGTACCCGGCATTCTCGCGATTTTGTTGACGATGGTTGGCGGGTTTCTCACATCACTTAATATTGTCAAGGAAAAAGAAATTGGAACGATTGAACAGATCAATGTGACTCCAATCAAAAAACACCATTTTATTCTTGGAAAACTCATTCCTTTTTGGGTTTTAGGGTTATTCATGCTCACCATTGGGCTCATTATCAGCTTTATCGCTTATGGTATTATTCCTGCTGGAAGTATTCTCATGCTTTACGGATTTAGCGCATTGTATTTGCTCGCAGTGATGGGGCTAGGGCTGTTTATTAGCACAATCACAGAAACACAACAACAAGCACTGCTCGTCTCTTTTTTCTTTATGTTGATTGCAATATTGCTGAGCGGCCTTTATACGCCAATCGATAGCATGCCGAGATGGGCACAATGGATTGCGATGGGAAACCCCGTCACTTATATGGTAGAAGTGATGCGTATGTTGGTTCTCAAAGGAAGTGCCAGTTACCATGTATATTTTCATATGGGTGTAGTCTTTATCTTCGCTCTGATCCTGAACAGCCTGGCCGTTTGGAATTATCGTAAGTCATCCTGATACCAAAAAGGATACTTATTACATTATCCTCTCTATCTCCCCTTTGGCATATTATTTGTATTGATTCATAATTATTTATACATTGCAAAATATTTTAATATATATTCCAATGCCCTTGCGTCTAATATTATTTTTAGCCTTGTCTATTTTAACCCTGGCTTGCAGTAGCCCGAAGTACGCCTCTGCTCATGATCGATCAAATTCGTCTTCGACTGCAAATAAAAGCCTGGTCCGATTCGAATCGAGTGCATCTTTTGCGCCTATCATGGAAAAAGCTTCAAAACTTGATAAACCCATTTTTTTAGAATTCTATACTTCATGGTGTGCTCCGTGCAAACTGATGGATAAGGATGTTTTTACCCATCGCGAAACGGCAAACTTCCTCAATGGTCATTTTGTCAATTACAAAGTGAATGCCGAAAAAGGAAATGGCCCGGACCTGGCTGTGATTTACAGTGTCAAATCTTTTCCAACACTTCTCTTCCTTGACGAAAGCGGGAAAGTTTTGCTCAGGCATGAAGGTGTCGCATATCACCAAACGTTAAAAGAAATCGGACAGATTGTCCTGGATCAGAAAAAGAGTCTTACGATGGAACGTTGATTCATTCAAGCGCATCCGGTTAGGATGGATCACTTAATTAGTGCTCTTATCAGTTTCATTGGTATCCTCGGACTGAGCCAAAAACTGGATTACTTTGCCTGCCATTGATGAACCAACGATTGTCTTAATTTCTTCCGGCAGGGCTACCTTCATTTTTTTGATCGATCCAAAATGGCTTAAAAGTTTTTCAGCACTCTTTGCCCCTACCCCTGGAATATCTGTTAATTCCGTTTTTGTAAAATCTTTACTTCGCTGATTCCTGTGAAAGGTAATCGCAAATCGATGCGCTTCATTCCTGGTTTGCTGAATGAGTTTCAGGGACTCGGATTTCTTATTAATATATAATGGTATGGAATCTCCCGGAAAATAGATTTCTTCGAGCTTTTTCGCAATGCCAATCACTATAATCTTATCCAGGATTTTAAGTTTCTCCAGGCTTTTCACAGCTGCACTCAATTGGCCTTTTCCCCCATCGATGACCACAAGTTGAGGCAACGGTTGATTTTCATGAAGCAATCTCGCATACCGCCGATACACAATTTCCTCCATGGAAGCAAAATCATCCGGCCCTTCGACTGTCTTTATTTTATAATGACGATAATCCTTTTTAGATGGGCGCGCATTTTTAAAAACAACACAAGCCGCCACCGGGTAACTCCCCTGGATATTTGAATTATCAAAACATTCAATATGCAATGGTACCTCCTCCATGTTCAAATCTTCTTTCAATGTGCGGAGGATACGTTCAGCGCTGGTTTGTTTCCTGGTTTTCTGCATTTCTTCCCTCTGCTTTTGAAGCAAAAAGTATTTGACATTCTTAGCGGACAATTCAAGCAACTGCCGTTTCTCCCCACGCTGAGGAACTGTCATCGATACATCTGTCTCTGTGGTTTTGACACGAAAAGGAACCACAATCTCCGGAGCGACACTATTAAATTTTTCACGGATGGAAGGGATAGCAAAAGCCAATAAACTCTTTTCATTTTGATTCAGGTTCTTGGTCATTTCCACCGTATGCGTATTGATAATTGCACCGTTCACCACTTTGATGAAGTTTACATATGCAAACTTTTCATCCGTAGCAATACTAAATACATCTACATCCCTTATCCTTTGACTCACGACGGTTGACTTCGCCTGATAGTCAGTAAACAAATTGAGTTTATCCTTAATTAGGTGTGCCTTTTCAAACTCCATTTGTTCCGCATACATCTTCATTTCTTCCTTCAAATGATCTTTCACCTCTTTAAAATGACCTCTCAACACGTTCTTTACCTGCTCAATTTTAACATTGTATTCCTCTTCTAACTCTAAACCAACGCAAGGTCCCATGCAATTTTTAATATGAAACTCAAGGCACACTTTAAACTTACCTGCATCAATATTTTCCTGAGAAAGATTTAACGAGCAGGTTCTGAGTGGAAAAAGCTTTTTGACAATATCCAGGATTACTTTTGTCCGGCCTTTTGATGTATATGGACCAAAATATGTTGATCCATCACGAATCACTTTCCTTGTCAGAAAGACTCTTGGAAATCTTTCCTTTTTGACAACAATGTATGAATATGACTTGCCATCTTTCAAGTCGACATTATACCGGGGTTGAAATTTCTTTATGAGTGTATTCTCCAGCAGCAGCGCATCAGATTCAGTCTCAACGATGGTATACTCAATATGATCAGCGTTTTTGACCATGACCCTGGTCTTATAGTATTGATGCTTCTTCTCACCAAAATATGAGTCAAGTCGATTCTTGAGCTTTTTTGCTTTTCCGACATACAGGATTCTCCCTTCCTCATCCAGGAATCGATACACACCCGGTTGTTTTGGGATCGTATTTGAAATCTCGCGATATTCTTTAGTGGTCATGCCTCTAAAAGTCCTTTTTCCTTTAAACCAATCAATAACAATTTAGCTCCTGCCGGATTGGTCGAGAGAGGTATATTATGTACATCACAGATACGCATGAGCATTTGGATATCCGGCTCATGAGCATGCTTACCCAGGGGATCTCTGAAAAATATGACAAGGTCCATTTCCCCTTCTGCAACCTTTGCAGCAATCTGCGCATCACCCCCTTGAGGCCCAGAAAGCACTTTGTGCACCTGCAGACCCGCTTCTTCGACGTGTGTTCCAGTGGTGGCCGTACTAAAAAGTGTAGCTCCCTCAAAAAGTGTCTGATTTTGCAAAACGAAAGAAACCAACTCAGCTTTTTTTCCATCATGCGCAATTAATGCAATATTCATGTATTACTTTTTTCCAAAGATAGATTGAAAACCCAAAGATTTAAATGATCCTGTCCGGATGTCAACAGACAATTTCAAATAGATCATTATTTTGCAGCGTGTTTAAATGCTAACCAAAAAACAACAAAGATGTTATCAAATCTTTTACTTAGATACTGCACCCTTGCTATTTTCTTTGCCATCTTTTCAAATACGGCATTTGCCCAGGGTCAAAAAGTACTTGACCATACCGAATTTGCCATTTGGAAACGAGTCACCCAGACCAAAATCTCAAATAATGGTGATTGGATTGTATACCAATTGTCCCCGGGTGAGGGCGATCCATCAGTACATGCTTATCAGGTTGCAACAGGAAAA
>Ga0316201_10004005_pt1 | contig 11027 bp, 8 predicted proteins | sample CS6wburrow_MG_FD_204516 | JGI IMG/M metagenome (GOLD analysis project Ga0316201, IMG submission 204516) | Coastal sediment microbial communities from Delaware Bay, Delaware, United States - CS-6 worm burrow | ecosystem: Environmental > Aquatic > Marine > Coastal > Sediment | place: USA: Delaware... | reverse complement strand
AAGCAAGGATTGCAGTAAGAATAGCATTATTCCTCACATCATCGAAAACAATTTTGTCGTAAGTATCTAAATTAGTATGCCATGTATAATCTCCATAACTCCAACTCAAGGAGCTCAATGAAAATGCAGGAGCTCCCATAGCAACAAATGAGGCATAATCAGATCCTCCACTGCCAGGGGATCCGGGAAATGTAGTTTCAATATGCCTGCGAATGTCTTTTGGAACGGCCTGCAGCCAATGGCTGAGATAATCATAAGCGTGCAGGAATCCCTGTCCGGAAATTTTAACGACACGACCTGTACCATTATCCTGATTAAATAGCGCCTGTAAACCTTTTACAACTTCCGGCCTGTCTTCAACAAAAGCACGGGATCCATTAAGTCCCTGTTCTTCACTCCCCCAAAGTCCAACTATAATTGTACGTTTAGGGTTAGGGTATATTTTCTTAAGGATACGCGCAGCTTCCATCATGGTAATGGTACCTGTTCCATTATCGGTGGCACCGGTGGCACCATCCCACGAATCGAAATGAGCAGATAGAACAACGTATTCTTTAGGGAATTCTGTTCCGGGAATAGTGGCTATTGTATTAAATGTGGGTACCCTTCCCAATTCTTTTGATTTGGCCACTACTTTTAATACAGGTTTTTGGCCATTTTCGGCTAGTCGGTATAACATTCCGTAATCCTCAAGTGAAAGGTCTATTACGGGAATAGTTTTGGTGTTTGCACTAAATATTTTGTTGGCGCCAAAACCTTCAGACCAACTTGATTGAATAATACCTGCTGCTCCTGCTTGTTCCAACGCACCGTTTAGTGTAATTTGGTTATATCCGCTATTCCTTATTTGTTGATACCAGGCCCTGGTCTGTGCTTCACGATCGGTCTTCATTTTTTCAAAAGATTCCTCGGTAGCAAACTCTTCCCAATTATAGTCAGGACGACCGGTAGGTTGATTCATGGAAACGGTTACAAATTTACCTTTGACATTAGGAAGCCATGTTGTAAAGTCTAGTGAATCTTCCATTACGGGGAGGTTAATGACTTCAGTAGTAATCCCTGAATCTGAAGTAGTAGGGCTCCATGCAAGCTGCATGCCCCTAAGCGATACTACTCTGGGAGAAACCAGATCTATATGGGTAATACCTCGTTCCCAACCTCTCCAGGTACCCCATTCCTCCTGGCGAGCCTCTATTCCCCATTTTTTAAATGTCGATACAGCCCAGTCATGGGCTTTGGCCATCTGTGGTGTACCTACCAAACGAGGCCCTATAACATCCATTAGTTCATGTGCGAGTTGTTCTAATTGAGAATTTTCAATGGCCTCTTTAGTTATTTTATCCACTAATTCTTCTGTAGACTGGCCAATTAAAAATGAAACATTTAAAAAGAGAAAACAAAAAAATAGCTGGAGTGTTCTTGCCATATTGTATGGGTATTTAAGAAAAGTAGTCTAATATAGGAATAATTGCTTTTATTAGGATGACCATTCTCTAAAATCAGACTATGCTTCCTACCTTAAACTTTTATGTAATCCTGGAAAATTTCTAATAAATAAAATACAAACGATTACAAACGATTACAAACGAAAATAAATACTTCCTAACCGAGTAGCAAAAAACACCTGTTCTATGTTTGCAGTGTCGGAGAATAAGACCCGATAGTATTAACTGTTTAATCCTTAAAATTAGAAATTATGAACGCACTTAGAAACAAAGTACAGTTGATTGGAAACCTGGGGCAAGACCCAGAAATTGTCAACCTTGATAATGGAGGTAAATTGGCGAAATTTTCCGTAGCTACCAATGAGATTTACAGGAACAGCAAGGGAGAAAAGGTGACGGACACTCAATGGCATAATGTGGTGGCCTGGGGTAAAACCGCAGAGATTGTAGAAAATTACCTTGCTAAGGGTAATGAAGTGGCAGTGGAAGGTAAACTTATTCACCGTTCCTATGAAAACAAAGAAGGTGAAAAAAGATATATTACCGAGATTAAATGTAATGAATTGGTGATGTTGGGAAAATAAATACGATTCTTTAAAGTATAGAAGGAGGAATTATAATTAGCGCTGTAAAAGAGGATCTTCAAGATCCTCTTTTCTATTGTTGAGTGTCTGCCGCTGCACTTTCAACTGTGATCTGTTGTACATCCCTATCAAAAAGGTAGAGCCCACTTTTATCATTTCCAATGAGGTTAATCTTATCTAAAATATTGCGAGCAAGTGCCTCTTCTTCCATCTGTTCAGCAACAAACCACTGAAGAAAATTATGGGTTGCATAATCCTTTTCCTCAAGTGCTACATGCACTAACTCATTGATGCTTTTCGAAACAAAAATTTCATGTTCATATAAGTCTTCAAACATCTTTTGAAACGATTCGAAAACAGCCTTGGGTTCAGTTAAAGCAGATATAAAAGATTGTCCACCCCGTTCATTTACATACTTAACGAGTTTTAACATATGCATTCTTTCCTCATCGGAATGTTTATACATAAACTGAGAAATTCCTTCAAGCCCTTTTACTTCTGCCCATGAAGCCATAGACAAGTATACCTGTGAAGACTCCGCTTCGATCCTGATTTGGCCGTTCAAGGCTTTTTCCATATTTTTTGAAAGCATGATAACTATTTTTATCAAAGTTACAAAATCTAGTTGCTAGGAACTTCTTAAACAACAAGATTTTATTAAACGTTTTGGTTTAAAAATAATTATCTCGCCATTACAATCAAAGTGAGACCAACTATATAAACAAATAACATAATATAAAGAAGCCTGGGAACATCTTTTGGGGCGCCTTTAAATTCTTTCCAGACAAAAATACCCCATAGTGCGGCAACTACTGTAGCTCCCTGCCCTAAACCGTAAGAAATTGCCGGTCCGGCTTTATCTGAAGCCAAAATGCTGAAAGACATTCCTATACACCAGATGGTTCCACCAAGGACACCCATGAGATGGTTTTTTCCACCACCGGCAAAATAGTCCTTAAAACTTACGGGCTTTCCTTCAAATGGTTTTCTCATCAGGATTGTGTTAAAAATAAAATTACTGGCCAGAATTCCGATTGCGAATATAAATACCGCGGAATACGGACTTAATTTTCCATCAATTGGACTGGTAAATTCAGGAAACATAGAATTAGCGACATACTTATAAAAGAAACCCATTAGCAAACCGGCTACAATTGCTAAGACCAAACCTTTTGTTGGAACCTTGTCCTGACTTACCGAAAGTTTTTTGTAAGCATTTGCATTAAGCAGCATCGCAACAACAATAAGCCCCACACCACCAAAAAGCATAGTTGGATTTCCGACGGGAATATCCAGATAATTTACAACTACCCCTATAACTAATGCAAGGCCTATGCCAACAGGAAAGGCAACAGACATCCCCGCAATAGTAATTGCTGCAACGAGTAGAATATTGGCGGCGTTAAACAAGACCCCTCCCAAAAAAGCAGAACCAAGATTTTCAGAGCTTACCTGCATTAAGTCCTCAATAAAAGGTCGACCGGCATTTCCGCTACTTCCTGCAGTTAATGCCAGGAATATTGAAAAAAGTACAATGCCAAAAACATAATCCCAGTAAAACAATTCAAAGCGCCAGTCGGGGGAAGCCAGTTTTTGCGTATTTGCCCATGAACCCCATGCTAGCATGGTAATTATACAAAAGAAAACAGCAATTGGATATGATTCTATGATAAACATATAGTGGAAGTTTAGTTGATTTCATTGAGAAAAGGGGCGGAGGTTTGCGCACCCATTTTAGTAACAGATATTGCAGCCGATTTATTGGCAAATTCAATGCTTTCTTTCCATGGCATATTTTGTGCAAGGCAGACTGCCAGAGCCCCGTTAAAGACATCACCGGCTGCAGTGGTATCCATTGCTTTCACTTTTTGAGCCGGGACTGCGAAATATAAATCATCATTCATAAAAAATGCACCCTTGCTTCCCATTGTAATTATTACATTTTTTACGCCTTTATTAAAAAAGGCTTTACAGGCCCTAACTGCAGATGACTCGTCCGTAACTTGAATACCTGTTAGAATTCTGGTCTCAGTTTCATTTGGGGTAATAAGGTATAATTCTTTTAAAATCTCGTTTGGTAATTTCCGGGCGGGGGCCGGATTAATGATCATTCTTTGATTAAATTCCCGGCAATGATCTGCCAATTGACTAACAATTGATATAGGCGTTTCTAACTGCGTTAAAATGATGTCAGCATTCTTGAGTAGCTTAGATACACTTTTTAAATGTGCTTTTGACAATAGGTTATTTGCGCCCGATGCAACAACAATTTCGTTTTCACCTTCGGAATTTACCGTAATTAATGCCACACCCGAAGGTTCACCTTTTACAATTAAAGCCCCACTAATGTTTATCCCTTCTTTTTTATACCCTTCGAGGGCGTTTTCACCAAAAATATCATCTCCTACGCAACAAATAAAATTTATCTTACCTCCTAAACGCGCAGCTGCCACAGCCTGATTTGCACCTTTCCCACCGGGGAACATAAAAAAATCACCACCAAGGATGGTTTCACCAGGTTCAGGAAATCTTGGGGTTTTAACCACCATATCAGTATTAGAACTCCCTACGACAACAATTTCTGGCATTTCTATTTTTTTAATTTTGTAACTAATACCGGGTTCTTAAGGCTATTGTAGAAATCTTGCAGGATTTCTTCCTTTCTGAAGTTTTCCCAGACCGTAATTTTACGCTGATTAGCGGGGCGTTCAATCCATTGATTATTAATTAGGATTGGAGCGGGAATTATTTTGCCCTCTCCCCAGTTTTTATTTTTTAAAATAGCAACTGCAACCATATCAAAAAGAGGTCTCGAAGGAGGGTCACTATGATAGTCAATATATTCAAACAGACTTACAGAGTAGTCCCCGAAAGTGCTGAATGAACCTCCATGTCTACCAATAATGGGCTCCTTTGCAACAGGTCCCAAACCTGGCATTTTTTGATCAATTTCTTGCTTTGTAATCTTAACAGCATCAGTACCTGAAGGTTTACCATAGCGGACGGTGACCATTTCAAATGGAATGGTACTGTTTAGCACATAATTCATGGCTATGGTATCATTGTCCTGGTTGTATTCTCCTGGTTCCGGATAGTTAGAACCAAGCCAAACTATTTTAGTTCGTTCCGCAAATGAAGGATCCTTCTTTAAAGCCAAGGCAATATTTGTTAGTTTGCCTACCGCAATAATAATTATAGTATCTTGTTTTGTTGCCTCCAGGATGTGATCTACTCCTTCCTTGCCATCAAAATCATTCGGATTCCACTCATTTGTAATTTCTTTAAAACTGCTATTAGCTCCCTTAAGCAATGGAATCTCATGGTTTAGATTGCATAATTTCATCACCCGTAGCGCTTCATCATAATGTCCCTGTAAATCACCACCGTTATAAGTAGCATTCACTGTAACAGCGTTAACGTTAAAAGTGTCACCATTAAATAGTAAATAGGCTAGGGCATGTTGGTCATCCAACTCGTTATTGGCATCGGTATCAAAAATTACATTAAGTTTAGAAGGCATTTTGATAGTTTTTGCTTTAATCTTTTTGTCGCTTTTTTTATTGCCACAACTGCTGCCGAAAAAGGTAAGGATTGCAAATATGAAAATCAAAGCAATGCGCGGTATTTGTCTAAGACCCAAGTTCATTGATGTGCTGTTTTCTTTGAGGGGTTAAAATACAAAATAAGTTGAAAGAAGAATGATAGGATTATATCATCCATTTCAATGATTCAGAAATACATCTGCTGTGCCAATCGAAATGTATTGGCATGAGCTTCCACAATCTTTTTAATATCGGTGGAATAACCGCCACCCATACTGCACTGAACCGGTATTTGTAGCTGATGGCAGTTTTCTAAAACTAATTCATCGCGCTTTTTACAACCTTCTAAAGACAAGGATAAGGTTCCTAATTTGTCTGTCTCCAGAATATCTACGCCGCAAAGATAGAAGACAAATTGAGGACGGATCTTCTTGAAAAGGTTAGTTAGCGCATCCTTTAAGACGGATAAGTATTCCCGGTCTGTTGTTCCCTTTTTTAAGGCGATGTCCAGGTCTGATGACTCCTTTTTAAACGGATAATTATTGGCGCCGTGCATGGAAAAAGTAAAGACCGAAGGATCATCCTTAAAAATTTCGGCGGTACCGTTCCCCTGATGTACATCCAGATCAATTATAAGAATTTGACCTGCGAGTTTTTTGTATTGCAGGTACCGAGCCCCAATAGCCTGATCATTTAACATGCAAAAGGCTTCACCCCTGTTGGAAAAGGCATGATGTGTTCCACCGGCTATATTCATTGCAATACCTTGCTTAAGCGAAAATTCACACGCTTTCATAGTACCATCTGCTATGATTCGTTCTCGTTCAACCAATTGTTCACTTAGAGGGAAACCAATCTTACGGGCTTCTCTACGAGGGATTTTCAGATTGAGCAGATCGTAATAATACTCGGGGTCATGGGCAGCAACCAGATATTTATCATTTGGAATGGAGGGCTCAAAAAAATTGTCAGAAGTACAGGTCCCTTCATAGATGAGCTGCTGAGGCAGAAGCTCGTATTTGATCATAGGAAAGCGATGCCCTTGCGGTAAAGGATGATTATAAATAGGATGATAGGCTATCTTGAGCACTATCTTAATTTATGGTCTCTCCGTTTTTAACCCCTTTTTCATCTGTATTTAGAAAAACTAATTTACCCTCCTTATTTTCAGTCATTAAGATCATACCTTCACTTTCTACTCCTCTGAGTGCCCTGGGTGCAAGATTTACCAAAACGGTTACTTGTCTGCCTATAATTTCCTCGGGGCTAAAACTTTCTGCGATACCGGAAACGATTGTCCGTGTATCTATTCCCGTATCTACCTTAAGAACCATCAGCTTTTTAGTTTTTGGCATTTTTTCGGCTTCCAAAATGGTACCCACACGTAAGTCCATTTTGGTAAAATCTTCGAAATTTATGGTCTCTTTTTGCGGCATAATGGTTTTGTTTTCAGATTCGTTGATTTTTTTTGTGGCTTCCAGTTTACTTAGTTGTGCTGTTATTTCTTCGTCTTCTACTTTTCGGAAGAGCAATTCTGGCTCACCAATTTTGTGATTTTTGGGGAGAAGATTCTCTTTATTGGATACATCCGGCCATGAGAGCTGAACAAGAACGGAATTCTTAGAAGTTGGCCCCTCTTCGATAGATAAAATTCGTTTCAATTTAGCGGAGGTATAAGGCAAAAAAGGTTCACTCAGAACGGCTAAGGCTGCTGCTATTTGAAGTGCCACATACATAATAGTCTGTACCCTTTCTCTATCTTCTTTTATGACTTTCCACGGTTCTTCGTCTGCCAGATATTTATTGCCAAGACGTGCGAGATTCATTAATTCCTGACTTGCCTCACGAAAGCGGTAGCGTTCAATGGAGTCTGAAATAATTCCGGGGTATTTTTTAAAGGTGCTTATTGTGTCCTTATCAACTTTAGTAAATTGATTTGGTTCAGGGACCACGCCAGCAAAATATTTGTTCGTAAGTACCACAACCCTGTTTATAAAATTCCCAAAAATGGCAACCAATTCATTGTTATTGCGTGCCTGGAAATCTTTCCATGTAAAATCGTTGTCCTTTGTTTCCGGAGCATTTGCTGTAAGGGCATAGCGCAAAACATCCTGCATATCCGGGAATTCTTCCAAATATTCGTGAAGCCAAACGGCCCAGTTCTTTGAAGTAGATAATTTATTGCCCTCAAGGTTAAGAAATTCATTAGCAGGAACGTTTTCAGGCAAAATATAGTCTTTGTGCGCCTTAAGCATGCTGGGAAAAATAATACAGTGGAAAACAATATTGTCCTTGCCTATAAAATGTACAAGCTTGGTGTCTTTTGCCTTCCAGTATAGTTCCCAGTCTTTTCCTGTTCTGGCGGCCCATTCCTTGGTAGATGAAATATATCCTATTGGGGCGTCAAACCATACATATAAAACTTTTCCTTCACCGCCTTTTACAGGCACGGGTATTCCCCAGTCCAGGTCCCTTGTTACAGCTCTTGGTTTTAAGCCATCATCTATCCATGATTTGCATTGCCCGTAAACATTAGGTTTCCAATCATTTTTGTGACCAATTATGATCCATTCTTTTAAAAAGGTTTCATACCGGTCTAAGGGCAGGAACCAATGTTTGGTTTTTTTAAGGGTTGGAATGGCTCCGGAGATTGTCGATTTCGGATTTATCAGGTCTGTGGCATTTAATGAAGAACCACAGTTTTCACATTGATCTCCATAAGCTTCTTCATACCCGCATTTAGGACAGGTTCCAATTACAAAACGGTCTGCAAGAAACTGTTGCGCTTCTTTGTCATAAAGCTGAGCGGTTTCTTCTTCTAAGAAATCGCCCTGTTCGTATAAGGTTTTGAAAAAATCTCCTGCCGTTTCATGATGAATTTGGGCGGAGGTACGGGAATAATTGTCAAATGAAATTCCAAAATCTAAAAACGATTTCTTTATGATTCCATGATATTTATCTATAAGTTCTTTTGGAGAAACTCCTTCTTTTTTAGCCTTCATGGGTATCGCAACCCCATGTTCGTCACTTCCACAAACAAAAGCCACGTCATTCCCGGTTAACCTAAGGTATCTTGCATAGATATCTGCAGGGACATATACTCCGGCCAGGTGCCCAATATGAATAGGACCATTTGTATAAGGTAAAGCTGCAGTGATTGTATATCTGGCAGGTTTATAGAGGTGTTCCGGCATCAAAAACAGATTAAGTCACAAAAATAACTATTATTTCAGACCAAACACCAAGTACCCCACAAAAAGAAAACCCCCGGAACACCAGATCCCTTTATAGGGGATTACTGATGTCCGGGGGCAATTATGCAAAGTAGGGGTAGCCTAAGCTACCATTATCGATTTAGACATTTTCTTGTCTGAAACTTGTATCCTGTAAATGTATTTACCGGTAGACAGATGCGATGGTAAATTCTCCCTAATATTAATTTCGGCAGAACCTTCGGCCATAATCTGATTATAAACAGTTCCAACATTTTGTCCCAGGATATTATATAATTGAATATCAACATGAGCAGTAAAAGGCATTTCTAAATAGATATGCGGCGTACTGTTAGTGGGATAAAATGGTTTGTGTACAATTGCTTCCAGTAATTCCGGAGTTGGGTCTTCTGCAACCGGATCCTCAGGCATTGGAGGCGTTGGTGGTTCATCACTATAAACAATAGGTGGGAATTCCACGCCACTACAATTAAAGCCAAGATCTACAGGTGCATAAGGGTGATTCAGCAAGTGCTGCTCTACCAATGGTATTGGTACGCAAAGCCATTCTGCAAGTACTGTGGCATAAAGGTCCCTAAAGTCCATAGTATATTCCAAATTTCCACGTCCGTTAGGACTTTCCAGTGAAGGGTGTTCCCCTACAAAGGCACTTCCATTTAGCCCTGAACCGAAAAATAGGGTTGGGGCAGCCTTACCGTGGTCTGTACCATTTGAGCCGTTTTCAAATATTCGTCTTCCGAATTCAGAAAATGTCATGCTCAATACCTTTTCATCTTGTTGCGTGAATGCAATATCCTCATAGAAATTATTGATTGCAATAGACAAATTGGACATTAATCTTTCATGGGCAAGCGGTTGATTCCCGTGGGTATCAAAACCACCCATTGAGATCATGTATACCTTTGTGCCTAAATTACCTTTAATAAGCCTGGCCAAAAGGGCTAATTGTCTTGCAAAACCATTGTCCTGATACTCAACCTGATTTTGTCCTCTTTCATAGGCTTCATGTATAAGTCCGGAATATTCATAGGTAGTATTAGCCACTCCTCTTAAAAACTTAAGCTGATCTCCATACATACAGTTATTAAACAAACTGTCATCAAGGCTATACTGAACTCCAGATTCGGCAATTTCTTCTAATTGATCAATATTCGAAGTAACGAACGCATAGTTGGTTTCTTCGCCCTGGAATACCAGACTGCCAAAATTTCCAATTTGAATGGCGGCCGGAGCTGCAGGTGGGTTAACCAGGTAATCAGGATAAATATTTTCAAAATAGCGACCCATCCAACCCGTATCCAGTCCATCGAAACCGGTAGTGGTCAAATCGGTATTGGCATAGATATCAGATCCTGTAAAGTGTGATAAACTCTGATTCTCATAACCTACACCATGAACCGCTTTTACTTGCCCGGCACCCCACATGGGTTCCAGGGAATTCATATAAGTAGGAATTCCAAACTCATCTGTAAGTTTAAGAATCTTACTTTCAGGAATATAGATATTAGGCCTTGCATTGGCATAAGTATCGTACTGTTCAATAGGAATAACGGTACTCAGTCCGTCATTACCACCTGATAAACGTATCAGGATCAGAATACTATCTGTATCGGCATTGGCAATAGCCGCGGTCAGTGGGGACGGCGCAGATGCGGAAAGCATATTACTGCCAAGCATCATAGAGCCAGACCCGGCAATGCCCAATGCCTGTAAAAAGGATCGACGACTCCAATACTTATGCTCCTCGTCGTGCCCGTTATTATTCTTTATATTTATAGGTAAATGATTATTAGACATAGTCGTAGGTTTTATTTTAGTTGAAACTCAGGTTGTCTGGATAAATGCATAAGCAATAAGAATACTTGTGAAGGCACTTCCGGGCTAACGGAAAGCATCCATAATCCAAGTCCTCCAGGAATATAATCCGAACCGTAATAGTTTTCCGGCACATCTTCAATTTTGAAAACAGACATTGCATTTTCAAAATCCTGGGGTGTAAGCAATCCTTTTGGGGTAATTTTATCTACTATGGCTCTTACCACAGTTTCAGGATTACTAGTATTGCTGTCAGCCATACCAACTGCATCCATGGCCAGGGTACGGAACTGCTGTGGGTTATTCTGGTAGAATCTTTCCAGATATACTTCGGCAGAGAGCCATCGCCCAATCATAAAGTTGGTATTAATCCATGTCCTGTTTCTCTGCCATCCAGCAACATCAAAA
>Ga0316201_10004004_pt1 | contig 11028 bp, 12 predicted proteins | sample CS6wburrow_MG_FD_204516 | JGI IMG/M metagenome (GOLD analysis project Ga0316201, IMG submission 204516) | Coastal sediment microbial communities from Delaware Bay, Delaware, United States - CS-6 worm burrow | ecosystem: Environmental > Aquatic > Marine > Coastal > Sediment | place: USA... | reverse complement strand
CCAGTGCCGCGGAGGCTGTCCGGCTTGCTCTGGCTGATGGCGGCATTGCACCAGAGGCCGTCACCTACATCAATGCGCATGGTACGGGCACCATCACCAATGACATCACGGAGACCGAAGCTGTACGCAAGGTGTTCGGAAGCCATGCGGATGTGCTTGCCATGTCCTCAACCAAGTCGATGCACGGCCATGCACTTGGTGGTGCCGGTGCGATCGAACTCGTCACCACGCTGCTCGCCATCCAATACGGCTTTCTACCCCCGACAGTGAACTGGAAAGAATCCGATCCGCTCTGCGACATCGACTGCGTACCCAACGTTTCACGCCCAGCAGAAATCGAGATCGCACTTTCCAACTCGTTCGCGTTTGGAGGACTCAACTCGGTCCTGTGCGTCACCAACCCCGATTACGGCTAGCCCCCGGATCAACTGGTGAGCAGCCGCATCAACAGGTTGAACGGCATTGACATCAATGGACGCCCCTCGCAAAGCAACAGTTTTTTTATGTCACTTAAACTTAAATTTCGCCCCTAGATAGCCAAGCACGAGCATCATCAATGCTATGAAAAATTTTTGTCGGTTTGTTCTGATTGCCGACAAACTGCTCCACTGCATAAGCACCTGTGGTGTTTCCAGGATCACAAACCACGGCCAGTCGGGCAATATAGTTCCTCAGCTCAATCATCAAGAACTTCCCAAAGGTTTTGTCGGCTTCCGTAGGCGTCCCCTCAACCGTTTTAATGCTAATGATAAAGTCCAAATCGTACAATCCAGATATATCTTTCGCAAGCTGAGCAAGCATTTTACCTTCGGCTTCGCGGTCAGGAACGCTTGCGACAAACAGCGTCACGCAGTTCGCCTCACCATCATATTCGTAGGTTGGAGACATCCTATAAAACTTCCTAGTGGACAGGCTAATGTCATTATCCTGCATTTAATGGCCCAACCGGTCAATGGGCCGGATTTCTCCCGCGCATTTCTCGCGGCAGCACTAGATCATATCGGCGAGATCGAAGATGCCCAAGATAACGTAAAGAATTTTTCGCACTTTTGGTGACCTGCTCCCCAAATTATCCTCGTTCATAAGTTAGCTCTGTTCATGTTTGATGTGCTACCCAAAGTGTCCCCGGTCAGGGCCAGATTTTCCGCTCTTTTGTCACACAGACGGGCTGGCTGCGCCTGTGGATTTTATCAATGCTGCCGGGACGTTGTTACCAATGGCACTGTGCGGTCGTTCTTCGTTGTAGTCTCTACGCCAAGCCTCCAACTTTTCGGCCGTATCTTCAAGCCCCATGAACCAATGTGCGTTCAGGCATTCTGCCCGGAACTTGCCATTAAAGGCCTCGATGAAGGCGTTGTCAGTCGGTTTTCCGGGGCGTGAGAAGTCCAAGATGACGTTCCGTTGATAGGCCCAAAGGTCCATGTCACGAGAGATAAATTCGCTGCCGTTATCGACCCTGATGGTCTTGGGGTAGCCGATCTGACGGCACACGCGATCCAGCGTTGTGACGACGTTCTCCCCTTTGTAGCTGAACCTGGCATCCAAAACCAGGACGTAGCGTGAGAAGGTATCGACCACGGTCAGGATGCGGATTTTGCGTCCCGTCGCCAGCTGATCGTGCACGAAGTCCATGGCCCAAACATCGTTAGGTTTGACGGCCTCCTTGCGGTCGTCTCGCAGCTTTGCTTTCACCCGTCGCTTCGGCGTCTTGTTCCTCAGCTGCATGCCCAACTCCTTGTAAATCCTGTATGTCTTCTTGGCATTGAGGTCCCAGCCCTCACGCCGTAGCAGAACGTGAACGCGGCGGTAGCCGAACCGCACCCGCGTCTGACAAATCTCCTTGATCCGCTGTTCTATCGCAGCCTGGTCGGGTCGACGGAACTTGTACCGATATGTCCGCGGATCGAACCGGATGAGCCCGCAAGCCCTCCGGATCGAAATCCGCCAATCGGTTCTGATCTCGTCAACCAGCGTCCGTTTCCGAGCAGGCCTCAGAGCTTTCGCTTCAAGACATCCTGAAGCATTTCCTTGTCGAGCGCTAAGTCAGCCACAATCTTTTTCAGACGAGAGTTCTCGTCTTCCAACTCGCGCAGCCGCTTCATGTCTGTCGGCAGCATCCCGGCGTACTTCCTCTTCCAGTTGAAGTACGTCGCCGAACTGATCCCAGCCTTGCGGCAGATCTCTGCAACGGTCGTGCCTTCTTCGCCCTGCTTGATAATGAACGCCTTCTGCGCGTCCGTGAACTTCGATGCTTTCATGCGTTTCCGCTCCTCTTCCAGCCAAGGAAAATCTAGCGGAAAACTCTAACCAGAAACGAGGACGTTTTTAGGGATCACATCAGAAGAGCTGCAAATGATTTTTGGTTCACGGGCTCATTCGTAGCCCAACTTCCGTTGCCAGGGTTTTGGAACAGGTTGCAACTCACCTAAAGCGAACAGTCTGAGTGCTAACTACTTGTTGATGTTTGCGCCGTTTTCCGCCTTGTTGCCACTGACTGAGCCGCCGCTGCCGATTTGTGCGTGATCGTGTCAGAAACGGTCATCGTGGGAACAGCAAACTGAATGCCGTTCTCTTCAAAACGTTTCTTAATCAACGGAAAAAACTTCTGACGCACTTCATATTGCCCACCCGGCACAGTGGTCATTTTTAACTTGATCTCTATCCCGTAGTCACCAAAGGACTCCACCCGCTGCATTTTAAGAGGTGAGATAATGCTAGGCCCTAAGTCTGGATCTTCGGCCAATTCCAATCCAACTTTCTTTATCAACTTGCGAGTTTTCTCGAGATCTGTGTTATATGCAAGATTCAGGGTCAATTTATCTATGACGTAGTCTCGGCTCATATTCTGCACTGCGCCAAGGTCGCCGAAAGGGATCGTGTATATTGGACCGCGATGATGACGTAGCCTGACAGATCGCAAACTAAAAGACTCTACCGTGCCCTTATATTTTCCCGCAATAATATATTCACCGATGCGGAACGCATCATCGAATAGATAAAACATACCGCTGATAACATCCTTGACCAAGGTCTGTGCTCCAAATCCAAGAGCAAGACCGACAACACCTGCACTGGCAATCAAAGGCCCAATCTCTACCCCAAGTGCTGACAATGACATTAGCAATGCGAGTGTTGCCAGAAACACCATTATTGCCGTGCGTAAAATTGGAAGCAAAGTTTGTAACTTTGCACGCCTAATCGCTTCGTTTGCCTCGACCTCACCTACATCGGATGTCTTACTAAGTATTTCTCCGATCATCGCTTTCGTAAGCTGCCAGAGCAAGTCAGCTACCAGCAAGACTATCAATACGATCACAATATTTTGTGAGAGCTTGGTTATCGGATCTGTTTGAGAAACGAAATCAGTGAGATCCAACCCCCAACTCCAAGAAAGCAGAGCAATCGAGCCTAGAATCAAGAGCGCCCGCAGTGCACATACTGACACAGTTGGGGCTATGCCAGTTGGTCGTAAATGGGCTCCTTGGCTATTCTCAGTGCTATAAATTTCATGAACAGCGAGGTGTATATACTTAAGCGCCAAGGGAAGTGTTAAGCCTACGGCAAGCAACCCAAATAAGCGCAATGCACTGGCGGTCCACAATACCCAAAGGGTAATAAAACCAATAGAATATAGCCAGTTTGTTAAAAGCCGATTCGAGACAATGATAGGTTGCGATTTGTCTACGCTACGTTCATCGATGGGTCTAAGCCAAACTGTTGCAAGGCCGATTAGCAATAAGACAAAACCGAGAATATAGGCCAACAATTGACTAACATTCTCGTCGATACCGACAATTTCTGCGCTCCGGACTACAGCATGACCAATTGCATACCATCCGATTGCTAGACCCAGCGTCTTGGTAAAGAAACGTGCGGCATCATCACTCATCGGCACCAGGCGAAAACGAGCGATATCAGCGCGGTTGGCTCGAACTGCCGGTGCGAGAGCAATCTGCAACGCACTCCACAACGCCGCTGCAAATATATAGGAAAACAAAAACGTGAGGATGACTGAACGTACCAGATCAGGCCAGTCAAAGATCAAAAAAACACCAAGACTACCAATACCAAATGCCACTATGCTGCCGACACTAAGCAAGATTTGAGTTGAAAGCAGCACCAAGCGATTTCTTGGAGTTACTGCTTTTGTTGGACTTGCAGGCGACTTGAACATTGCAGTGGCACGGCGGAATAACCAATCCATGGTCAAGCCAATTCCAAAGAAGCTCGCCACAAGTAAAAACATCCAAAATGAGCCATAGCTTTCACTGGCTTGCCAAACATTGGACGCAGCCCTCTTCAGCTCGCTAGGTGCATTTGGCAGGGCTTCCATTATTTGCTGTAAGTGCGTTTGTATTTCTTCGAGCCGTTGAGCCGCTACAAGGCTTGGCTCGAACTGCGTGTTCTGGCCTAAGGGCTTTGGCAGCGGCCTGTTTGATGAACGTAACCAGTTCTGCACGTCATCGTCCCCAAGCAGCTGCAACAGTTGCTGGACTTTAGGTGAAGGCGCTGAATTCACTTCCTCAGTTTGCCCGGAAGCTTCTGCCAAAGCGGCACTGACAATAGCTATCATAGCGATTAGTGCCACTAGTGACAGTTGCGCAATCCTTTTGACAATGCAAATTTGAATGGCCCTTATACGAATTGATCTCACCTTGGTCAGCCCCGTTTGATTGGTCGGTTGTGAATGTTAGTTCATGTGTGGCCTTTGCTGCAATGGTGGAGTTCCCCCGTTTCTGTGGACAGTTAGACACTAGCAGATTTTAGTTCCTCGGTTGCGCTCCTTTCATAGTTGATGGGTGACTTGTAACCGAGCGCCGAATGACGCCGGGCGGGATTGTACCAGCCTTCGATAAACTCGAATATAGCCATGCGGGCTTCGGCCTTGGTCCTGAACTTGCGCCGATCGAGCAACTCGCATTCGAGCGTAGCGAAGAAGCTTTCGCACATGGCGTTGTCATAGGCATCACCGACCGACCCCATCGATGGGCGCACGCCAGCCTCCTTGCATCTGAGGCCAAAGGCTATTGAAGTGTACTGCGATCCCTGGTCGGAATGATGGATCACACCGCTCGGCTTGCGTTGGCCCAATGCCATGTTCAATGCGTCGAGTACAAGCCCGGCCTTGAGGGTATGGCCCATCGCCCAGCCGACAATACGTCGCGAGAAGGCATCCAGAACCACGGCCAGATAAAGGAAGCCTGCCCAGGTCGGCACATAGGTGATGTCGGCCACCCACAACATGTTCGGCCTGTCGGCATGGAAGTTGCGATCGACCAGATCATCGGCCGGACGCACCCGTTCATCGCGTGTCGTCGTTGTTGTGAACCTGCGACGGCTAACGCCCTTCAAGCCTTGCGCTTTCATCAATCGCTCGACCCGCTTGCGCCCGACACGGATCCCTTCATCAGCCAGTTCAGCGTGAATGCGCGGCGCACCGTAGGTTTGTTTTGAAGTGGTGTGGATCTGCACAATCCTTTTCACAAGCCCTTCGTCAGCAGTGTCGCGGGCACAGGGCTTGCGGGTTCGGTGCCCGTAAAACCCGCTCCGCGACACACCAAGGACTTTCGACATCAGCTGGACCGGATAGATGGCCTGGTTCGCGGTCATGAATTCGAAGACCTCGACGACGTCACGTCGTTTTGAGCAAACCAGGCCGCGGCCTTTGAGAGTATATCTCTCTCCTGACGAAGCTGTCTGTTCTCCCGCCGCAGCCGGCGCAGCTCATCCCGCTCAGCGCTGTGATCCTCCCCCACTGAATTGGTCCATCCTGAATGTTAGTAAAAGGAGGACTGAAAATGGCTACGAAGCGTCACAAACCGGAAGAGATTGTCTCGAAGTTGCGCCAGGTTGATGTGCTGGTTGGGCAGGGAATGGTTCGTGTTGATGCGATCCGACAGGTGAGTATCACAGAGCAGACGTACTACCGCTGGCGTAAACAGTACGGTGGCATGGGCACGGATCAGTTGAAGGAATTGAAGAAGCTCCAGAAGGAGAATGAGCAACTGCGTCGTGCTGTTGCTGATCTGACGATCGATAAGCAGATACTGGCTGAGGCCGCCCGGGGAAACTTCTAAGCCCCGCACGTCGCCGCAAGTGCATTGATCAGGTACGTGGCAGGTTAGGCGTCTCAGAACGCCGTGCCTGCCGCGTACTTGGTCAGCATCGCACTACACAGCGCCACGTGCCCAGGGGCAGAGAAGATGAAGAGCGCCTTGTCGCTGATATGATCGAGCTGGCCCGGCAGTATGGTCGATATGGCTACCGTCGCGTTGCAGCGCTGCTGCGTGATGCGGGTTGGCATGTCAATGACAAGCGGATTGAACGCTTGTGGCAGCGTGAGGGACTAAAGGTTCCGCCAAAGCAGCCCAGAAGGGGTCGTCTGTGGTTAAATGACGGGTCCTGCATCCGGCTGCGAGCAGAGTACGTGAACCATGTGTGGAGCTACGACTTCGTGCATCACAGCACTGATGACGGACGGGCGTTCCGAACCTTGAATGTGCTGGATGAGTTTGGCCGGGAGTGTCTGGCCATTCGTGTGAAGCGAAAGCTCAACTCTGTCGATGTGATCGACGTCCTCACCGACCTGTTCATTCTGCGCGGTGTACCGGCCTACATCCGATCAGACAACGGCCCTGAGTTTATCGCTGAAGCGGTTCGCAATTGGATCAGCGCAGTCGGTGCGCAAACGGCATACATCGAGCCGGGTAGCCCGTGGGAGAACGGATATGTGGAAAGCTTCAACGCCCGGTTCAGAGACGAACTGCTCAACGGGGAGATCTTCTATTCACTGAAAGAAGCCCAGATCGTCATCGAGCAGTGGCGTCGCCACTACAACACCAAGCGGCCTCACAGCTCCCTTGGATACCGGCCTCCTGCTCCCGAAGCCATCATCCCATTGCAGCAACGGCCACCCATGAACTAACATTCAGGATGGACCAATCAAGTGGGGCTGGTCAGCATCACGCCGGTGGTCACATTGACGCTGCCTGATTGCGTTTGCGAGCCTATTGGCGAGAGTAAGGCCTCGTCAGAACCGCCGCCAACTATATTTCCGCCGGCACCACGGCCCAATGCACCCTCAAGAGTGACACCGCCATAAGAACCTTCCAGTCCCCCAGGTCTTACCCTTCCGTTGCGCGTGTAGACATCCCATCGCATGACCGTACGACTAAACACACCCCACTCTATGCCGTATTTTTTCAGTATTCCCCTGTATCTCTGACGCCTCGGGTGTCGCCGCTGCTGCAATGTACACCTCATCGGTCGCGCTGAGCCAAAATGGAAGGCTTTATCCGGCTTGTTGATGATGCAGGTTAGCGTCCCGGTCGGCACATAAGACGACTGAGCCTTTGCTTCTGGGACTTGCAAGACCAACAGACCCATGAAGAGGCCGCAATTACAAATATTTCTCACTCTGATTGTCCCAAGCAGTTTGCATGTTCTCGTTGCTTCACGATACCTCTCAATTAAGTCATATTTTACCATTATTTCGTCGAGATTGGGGACTGTTATCTTAGCCCATAAAAGCCAGTCAGGGAAGTTCAGACATGTTCAAATTTGCTAATTTTGCCGCGGTTGCCGCGATTGTCACTGGTCTAGCAATTGCTGGCGACAGCGTCGCGCCAAGTTATGCTCATCCTACCGCCAAAATCGAAATCGACATTACCCAAGGTGGCTTTATTATCGGAGGTACCAGCGGTGGTGGATATGTGCGCTACCATAGGCGCAATTACCCCGTGACCGTGAGCGGACTTCGCTTCGGAGCCATTATTGGCGGAACAAATGCTATACTCTCCGGGCGTGTAACCAATCTGTCCCGTCTCGGCGATTTGGAAGGTACTTATACTAGCTTAGGTGCCTCCGGCTCAATCGGCAGCGGCAAAAACTATCAGCAGTTCAAGAATGAGCGGGGAGTTCACTTGGAATTGTATGGCGTTCAGGATGGCTTTGAAATGTCACTGGACGTCGGTGGGATGACGCTTCGACTTTCCGATTAACTGGTGTTTTAGGCGCTGGCCATCGCATCTGTCCGGCGTCAGCGCCTATGTCACCAAAATTATGTTGTGATTTAAGGAGTGTTTTGATCTCGTCCCGATCAGGAGGGATCGAAGATGAGAACGAAGCATTTGAACAGCAAAAAGTCTGCCGAACAGGTTGTCAAAGACATCCGTCGCGCGACCCGCAAGCAGTACTCGGCTGAGGAGAAGATCCGCATTGTGCTGGATGGTCTTCGTGGTGAAGACAGCATAGCTGAGTTGTGCCGCCGTGAAGGTATTGCACAGTCGATGTATTACACCTGGTCGAAGGAGTTCATGGAAGCGGGCAAACGTCGTCTGGCAGGCGATACGGCACGTGCTGCCACAACAGATGAGGTCAAGGACCTGCGACGTGAAGCCAGCGCGTTGAAGGAAGTTGTCGCCGAGCAAACGCTTGAGATCCGGCTGCTTAAAAAAAGCATGACAATGGATGGGGACGACGAGGCATGAGATACCCCGCATCAGAGAAGCTGGAGATCATCCGCATTGTCGAACAGTCCCATTTGTCAGCACGCAAAACGCTGGAACAATTGGGCGTCTCGCGCAGGACTTTTTACCGCTGGTATGACCGCTATGTACAGGGTGGCCCGGAAGCGCTGACTGATCGGCCATCGGCACCCAGCCGTGTCTGGAACCGCATCCCTGCAAGTGTGCACCACCAGATCATTGAACTTGCACTGGAGCACTCTGACCTCAGCCCCCGCGAACTGGCGGTTCGCTTCACCGACGAGAAACAATACTTCGTGTCAGAAGCCTCGGTTTACCGGCTTCTCAAGGCCCATGACCTGATCACCAGCCCGGCGTTTGTGGTGATCAAGGCAGCCAATGAGTTCAAGGACAAGACAACCCGTCCCAACGAGATGTGGCAGACTGACTTCACCTACTTCAAGATCATCGGCTGGGGCTGGTTCTATCTGTCTACCGTGCTCGATGATTACTCGCGCTACATCATTGCCTGGAAGCTGTGTACGACGATGAGAGCTGAGGATGTGACCGACACACTGGAACTGGCATTGCAGGCATCAGGCTGTGATCAGGCCTATGTCCTTCATAAGCCCCGTTTGCTCAGTGACAACGGCCCCAGCTACATCGCTGAAGAACTGGCGAATTATATCGAAGCACAAAAGATGAGCCATGTGCGTGGCGCTCCGTTCCATCCTCAGACCCAAGGCAAGATCGAACGCTGGCACCAGACCCTCAAGAACCGCATCCTGTTGGAGAACTACTTCTTGCCTGGAGACCTGAAGCACCAGATCGAGGTGTTCGTGGAACACTACAACCACCAGCGTTACCATGAGAGCCTGAACAATGTGACGCCCGCCGACGCCTACTTCGGCCGGGCCAATGCCATCATCAAACAACGAGAAAGGATCAAACGAAAAACAATCGAGTATCGGCGCTTGCAACACCGCAGAACCGCCGCCTAATATCAACCCAACAGATGAGGTCAACGCTCCGCTAATCTACGCAGCAATCAGTGCCAAATGTTCTGATGACGGACAGACATATTTCTGTCCGGAAAAACGGAGGATTTCATCCACGTCTACCTGGGAGACATCACCTTGCCCAGCGCACTCAATGGTGATTTGATCGAGGCTATCGGTGCCGCATCCGACATCAAAAAACTGGAGGCCTGGCTTAATCTTGGGCCGCTTTCGAAAATCAAATCTAAGCGGGAAATGAACACCGCGTTCGGAGGACCTTGACGTCTTAATTCCTTATCTGGGCCGGATTTTCGTGTGCAACCATGATCTAGCCATCACGTCCGCGACATGTTCGCAGCGTCTCGAAAGGGCTCGGAGCTGCCTGATGCGGTGCAGCATGCGGCCATTGGACTGGCGCACTGTGGCTTTCGCTCTCGACCTTAAGCCGACCTTGGTCACCTTGTCAAATGGTGCACCGCAGCTGCCGCATTGCTGCCATTCGCCAATCACGCGGCATTATTGATGAATCAATGTCGGCACAGCGGACTTAGCGTCTTGGTGTACCGGATTGCTATATCCCTTGCGCGACATGGCAGCCAATGTCGCGATGTGCCATTTCCGGAAACTTCAAATCAAAGACCCATCCGAAGCTATCCAAAAAATTTCGAGCTTGGCCCAAGCATAAGACAAGAGAACCAATCTTGATATGTGGCCGTTCGGGTTATTCATCATCCTCAGACTGGCTTGCATGCCAGTCCTTGAAATCCATCGACGTGCTCTTGTCGTCATCGATCAAGCGAATTCCTGAACCAGTAAAGATCAATTGCTGACCGGTTGTGGGAAAATAGGCAATGTCCAACTCGGCACTTTCCCCACCCATCAGGTAAACAAGATCCTCTTTGAATGGATTGCTCAAGTGGTGCGGCGGTCCGTCCGGTGCCGGAAAAGCCATGATATCCCCCGGCCCGACGTCAATTTCACGATCACCGATTTTAGCGCGGCCATGGCCAGAAAGGATGAAAATAAATTCCTCATTCCGCTCATGGCGATGGAGAGCAAAACTCTCTTTTCCAGGGGGTACGCGGGCGATGTAAAGTGCTAGCCGCTTCAGCCCGAAGATCGGCGCAAGACGTTTGAGAAAGACATCCGATGCTGGGTTCAAGGGGTGCCGGATATGAACTTCATCGATGGACCGAATACCCGAATTCGAAAGATGACTGGTGGTTGCGGGATCAATAGCCATCTATCTAGCTTTCAACGCATGCCTTCATCGCCCAGGCTTTCGCCGTGAGGGAAACCGGCCCATCTCGACCAAGCGTCTCTGCAAGATGAGCCTTCAAGGCCTTCCTGTGATCGTCTGGCAGGCTCATGCAGTAGCCAGGGGCAGGGCCCGCTCCCAGCGTAAAGGGATGCCAAAACGCCTCAAAATCTGGAAATTCCGTTTGAATTTCAATCGGAGCGATTTCGAATTCAGCGATATTCGCTTCTGAACAAAGCTCGGCCAATCCGTCCGCAGTGCAGAAGGGAAATCGCGCAGCCTCGTCCAGGTCAGCCGCCTTTGGATC
>Ga0316201_10004003_pt1 | contig 11028 bp, 9 predicted proteins | sample CS6wburrow_MG_FD_204516 | JGI IMG/M metagenome (GOLD analysis project Ga0316201, IMG submission 204516) | Coastal sediment microbial communities from Delaware Bay, Delaware, United States - CS-6 worm burrow | ecosystem: Environmental > Aquatic > Marine > Coastal > Sediment | place: USA: Delaware... | reverse complement strand
CCCAGGTATGAAACTGCATAAGGTCTAGCTGTTCCAACCTTAAATTCCTTAAAGTCTTTTCGGTAAATTCAACAATATGAGATACCGGATATGATTCCGCCATCGTATACTCCGGTTTAGCAGGCCATTTAAAATTTTTAGGCGGAATCTTACTTGCGGTATAAAGCTTCCTATCCGGATGCCTGTGTACCAAAGCTCCCAACAATTGTTCGCTATGCCCTTCCCCATAACCCCAGGCGGTATCAAAAATATTTACCCCATGCTCCACAGCAAGATCCAGGGATTTTGAAGAGAGAATATCGTCCGATTCTGTCCAGCCTCCCATTCCCCACATACCATAGCCAATCTCACTTACCTGCCAATTTGTTTTTCCGAATCTTCTATAAATCATTATCTTTTTTATTTGATCATGCCCGATTCAATACTGATGAAAAGCATCGGATACAAAGCCGAGGACCGTCGGCAATGCCTCTCTCCAGTAGGTCCAGCTGTGCTGACCATCACGAACGCGGTATTCATGCGGTATTCCCTTTTTGGTCATGGCGATATGCACAAGACTGTTCCCTTCAAATAAGAAATCATCATCTCCACAGTCGATGTACCATCGTACCGATTTAATATCTTCCACAGGAACAGTTTCTATGAGGTTTAGGGCATTATATTGTTCGAAATATTGTTGGGTTTGTTCTACCGTCAGATTATCACCGTTCCTTTGAAGCCTTGCCTTCAAATCATCAATGGTAAGCGATCCTACGTAGGCACTCAACGGACAGGCCGATGAAAATAGTTCCGGATGATGCAGCGCATACATAAAAGTGCCCCCTCCGCCCATTGAAAGTCCTGCCACTGCGCGAAAACGTTTTTCACCTTTAATTCGATATGTTTTTTCAACATAAGGCATTAGCTCCTGAAAAAAGAAATCTTCATATTTCCAATCGCCAACATTGAAATACCCCCTTTTTCCCGTGTTGCCATCGGGCATCACGATGACCATGGGGGTTGCGGTACCGTCTTTAATGGCATTGTCTGCAAGACGGAGTACCTCCCCGAACTGCACCCAGCCCGTTTGATCATCACCTGCGCCATGCAATAGATATAATACGGGGTAAGTTCGGTTCGATGTTTCATAATCCGGCGGAAGATATACCGCATATTTCCGCTCGCTTTTGAGAATTTTGCTGGTCATCGAAAGGTTGTCAAAGACTTTTCCGGTCTGGCCCAGGGCCGTCAAGGAAATAAAGAAACAACATAGGAGTGGAAGGGAAAGTTTCATAAGGTAACGTAATGGTGGATGTTGACAACAAGATAATAAAACGGGATGGATTTTCGACACAAAAATTAGGTTCTACCAGCTTCCCCCGCCACCGCCGCCGAATCCACCACCGGAGGAACCTCCCCCAGACGAACCACCGCTACTAGACGGGGTACTCACCATATTAGCTCTTGTTGATGCCATTGCCCCTGAGAAAGATTTTGAGAACTGTTGCATGCCCAGCATATTGCCCGTAGTTGAGGAATACCATTGGGGAGGCGGCACGTTCAGGGCATTGAATTTTTTTGCCCATTTCTCGAACATCCCAAAAGCAAGGGCATATCCCATGGTATTTTCAAAATAGCTGGGGTCATATTTCAGCAGCATTTTCAATCTATTTTCCTCCGCGACTTTGATGAATTGTTTAAAGCCTTTCAGTTCTGACAGTATTCGGTTCCCTGTGCTGTTCTTCTTGACCATATATGCATTAAAACCAAGTAGGATGAGACAGCTCAACAAGATTGCAATACATGCCAAAATTCCCCAAAAGAATAGGCCTGCCAAAGAGAATAGTATGGCCGAAACGATCAATATGACCAAGGTAATCGTTTGTACTTTTTTTGATTCAGCCTCGTAATAGGGTTGCGCTTTATCCTTTAAAATACTTCGGGCACTGGCCATGGTAGTATAAAAAGTATCTTTAAGGCTACTCACCAAAACCTCAGCATTCGGTGTATTTGTGCCGCTACCAAACAACCCATCGAATATTTTTTTGGCATAATCAGGGGCCGTATCGGGCAACGGTCCCAGACGAATCAGCTTGCTATCCTTCTTTCCAAACAGACCCTTTTTGGCTATTTCCTCAATCCTGAGATGGCCTTGATATCCCCAATGTGGCAGTAAGGATATGAGATCGGAATGATCTGCCTTGTCATCGATGAGGAAACCCGCCATTGCGGGATCAAGGTTTTCGGGAGGGTAATAACTCGTGGTGCGCACTACCCGATCATCTTTGCCATATTTCTGCCAAACCATGTAAAAACCGGCGAACAAAGCGCCAACGAGGAAAAACCAACCATACTTGTCCCAAAATGGCCAGAATGGTTTAAATTCCTTGATCGATTGGGGGGGTAAATTGATCAAAACGGTAACACTCTCCCCGGGGCGTGAGATAAAATCATCCCGACTCTTTCCTTCCAATACACCGTTCCTTAAATTGACGTCAATTTCATTTGTCAAGGAGGTATTGCCCCTAACACCACTATACACAAAGCAATTTTCAGCCCCGAGCTGTGCCTGATCCGGAGCAAATACCTTAAAGTCGATTTGATGAAAATTGGCTTGCCAGCCGTCGGGCTTAAGGTTCCAATAAAATCGAATTTGGTCCTTTTCAAAAAGAAAAGCGTTGTATACCCGGTACTTAATTTCGTAATGTTGCGGCCCAATCAAGGTGATATCCTTATCCCCTATTTTAATTTCAATTTTATCGCTCAACTTTTGGACAAAATCGAAAGGGGCTTCAAATTTATAATTGGGCACCTTAATCTTGTCGATCCTTATTCTTCGCTTTGTGGGGTTCCCTGCCGAATCGATCAGGTCATAGTTGGTTAGAATAGTGCGGTATATTCCGTGCTTGTAGGTCTCAAAATTAATATCATAATTTTCTACTACATCGAAGTATCCTTTTTCATTGATATGGATTTCCACCGAATACTTTTTTACAGTAAAATCCTGGGCGTCTGCCGCCAAAAACCACAGCATTGCAAAAAGATACAGAAAGGCTTTCTTCATGTTGTAACGTTTTCTTTATTGCCCAATTTTAATTGGCCCTTCATGGGTAACGGCCGTTTTACAGCTCACCAAACAAGGATCCAAAACCAAAAGTCAACGTGTATGGGGGATTACCCGAACTCATTAGCCATGAATCCAATGCTTTTTTTAGGAAAAATCTACTTTTACATTCGCCCTAGTGGCCTCATCGGTTTCAAAAAAGTCGAAGTGTTGGTATTTGAATATCCCTGCAAAAAAGACCCCGGGGAAACTTTCACCATACGTATTGTTTTCCCTTACGGTTCCATTATAGTATCGACGGCTCCGTTCGAGATTTTCTTCAATGGTGTTCAATTTTTCCTGTAGATCAAGAAAATTTGCATTGGCTTTTAAATCTGGATAGGCCTCTCCCAATGCAAAAATACTTCTCAGGCCCTGCTGCAGTTGGGTCTCTGCCTTGATTTGGGCATTGATGTCTCCCTTCGGAACCTGCATGGCGGCATTTCGGGCATTGATCACTGCTTCAAATGTTGATTTTTCGTGTTTGGCGTAACCCTTCACCGTTTCCACCAGATTCGGAATTAGGTCATACCGCCTTTTTAGGGCAACGTCAATATTGCTCCAGGCATCGTTCACCACATTCTTATTTTTAACGAATCGATTGAATATTCCAACCAGAAATAGGACGGTCAGTACCAGTAAGCCGAGTAACACCAAAATAGTTGTCATGTTTGAAAAAATTATTGATTCATATAAAATATTCGGAAGTGTTCAATGCCGTTGTTTGGGAAACTATCCCATATATAAAGATAGGAATAATCCTTGATAGATAATTAGTAATACCAATGCCTATTTCGCTTGTAGGCGTCATTAGATCATTTTTCGCAGCTCAGCCTAAAATGATCCCTCTTCTTCGCACCCAAAAAAATGCAAATATTACATTGGGTACCCAGCATAACCATGCTACAAGGCGATATGCAATGGTAAAATCCCCGAAAGCGATCGTTAAGAGCGGTAACCAAATCCTTAAAGTTACGGCAGCAAAACACAAAGCATAGCTATAGATCATGAATCCCTGATGTAATTGCAGATCCCCCTTTCGAATTGCGAAATATGCCATTAACGTAGTATATAACCACAAGGTTCCTAAACTTATAAAACCGATGGATGCAATGATACCCCCGGTAGCCCAGAATCCGATATAAATACCACAAGACCCACTTATCACTGCTGCGATAACATAAATCTTTCCAATAATACGATGCCTTTTTAAATTGGCATTTCGTATTTTTTTGTTGAACTGAACCCAGCCTATAAGCAATGCCAGCCCACCTAAAAGAATATGGCCATAAAAACCCATGTTCCAGGGAATGCTCGTCAATAAAGCCTCACTTTTATGAGCCAGGAGTCCAAACTCCCGATCTATTACAAAATAAGTTAGCGGATACAATCCTACTGAAATAGCAGCTACTGCGAATACAAACCAGGCTAATTTGTTGGTTGAATTTCCCATTACACTATTTATATCGCCAGCTGGTGAGGTCGGCGCCTTTCGGCGCGCTCTCGGCAATTCGTTTCATGATTTTAGGCACATACATACTGTTATACCGCAACCGGCTAATGGCGTTGGGCTCATTAGGATCCCCATTCCAGCAGTGCTCTGCACGATCTCCATAAGCGACCTCTCCGTCATAATAGGGATCGGTAGTGTTTTCCAAAAAATCTTCCATCAGGTAGACTGCATTGTTCAGATAGTAATTATCCATATCCCCGCAATAAATGTGGATCTTTCCCTGGAGCTTTTCGCCCAGTTTGTCCCAGTCGCGCTCCATAATATACCTCAGATCATAGTTCTCCTTCCAGTATTGGGCAACTTCATGGTCGATATCGCCCGACATCTTATCCCAAATACGTTCCGGGTAGCCGTCATTTCCCTGAGGCGAATAGGTTGCTTCCCAAATATCCCATTGTTGTCCTGAGCGCGACTTATCGCCCAATACGAGTTCTAAATGGTTATTACCTTTCACGGTACCCTGTATCTGGCCCAAATAATCCCTATGCGCCGGGACTTCCAGCTGTCTGTGATCGCTCTTATAGTAGTATGCGTTCTGGTCCTCGTAAATATTGGTTAAGCAATACGCTCTAAAATCTATTGGGTCCGGGCAGGCCGCAAAACAGCCATTATATTCTTCCGGGTATTTCACCTGCACGGCCAAAGCTTCCCATCCCCCGGTAGAACCGCCATAAAGAAATCGGGCCCATCCTTCACCCTGACCCCGGAATGCCTTTTCTATATGCGGAATAAGTTCATAGGTTATGGCATCCCCATAGGGACCCTGACTGGCAGAATTCACCGCATAGGAATCATCATAATAGGGAGTAGGATGTTGAATTTCAATGATTATAAAACGTGGGAAATCGGGTTCATTCCAGCGTTTATAAAAATCATAGGCTTCCTGTTGTTGAATGATGTTATAGCCTTCAACATCGAACCTCGCTGAATAATCGGGTTCCAGGTTCGGGTCTGGTGGTTGGGTTCTGAAACCCCCAAAATCGTCGGGAAAATGGCCGTGAAATATCATCAATGGATACCTGGCTTCCGGATGTTCATTAAATCCTTTGGGCAGTAATACATGAGCTCCCAGATACATATCGCGTCCATAGAATTCAGTAAGTTTTTCAGATTTTATCTTTATATGCTTTATCCATTCGGTGTCTTCGGGTTCCGGGATTGGGGGTATCTTTTGGTCCATCACAATATTCACAGGATCTATCCCTTTCCCGGTGACGGTGATCTTAAATGGCTTGCTATACAGGTTGCCCGGGGAACGGTTCCACTGTTGTCCTTCTCCGTTATCCATTGGCAATTTAACGGTATGTCCTGTGGCCAGGTTAAAGGTCTCGTATACATGTAATAACGATTGCACCCAGTAATCTCCCGGGGGAACCTCAGCGAAACCTGGATACGGATATCCAAAAGCCAACTCATCGAAATTTACAGCTGATCCGGGATTCATTTGATCTACGTTCATTCCAAAGATTATCTGCGTTGAAAGACCATCATTGATCTGAAACCTGGGTTCTTTTTCATCATTGCTGGAGAGCATAAGTAAAAGTCGGCCATCCAGGGCATCCGAATTTATTTCTTCCGGAAAAGAGATTTGAAAATTACCTAAGGTATTTTGGTTATCAGGATTCTGACAAGCGGTTAAGGATACCAAAAGGACTGATAAAAGTGTGGGAGACCATTTCATAAATTGGAATATTTTCGACAAAAGGTACTACTTTTGGTCTATGTCTCCAATACCAAAAGTGTTTTTTAAGCGTTATCAATACATTGTAACTCGGTAAAAATACCTACTAAATTATTGAGTCATGCGACCTTATATAGCCTACTTTCTACTTGTTATAATTGCCATTATATCGCTATGGGCCTGTACCAATAGTGAAGGTGATTCTGATATCGATATTATTACACCTACAGATTCCCTTCAAGGAAACGTTGAAGTAAGAGAGATACCCCACTAGATTAAGTCCTTAAAAAGGATTATGCTTAATTTCTACTTCTGTGTCGCTCTCTGGCCAGCAGTGTATTTTTAAGAAGCATGGCAATGGTCATTGGACCAACCCCGCCCGGAACCGGTGTAATAAAGGAAGCTTTCTTACTAACCTTCTCAAAATCAACATCGCCCGTAATATAATATCCTTTTTCCTTGGTATCGTCCGGCACACGGGTAATTCCAACGTCTATGACCACGGCACCGTCTTTAACCATCTCGGCCTTCAGGAATTTAGGCACCCCCAAAGCCGATATCACAATATCTGCCTGCGAAATTATCTGGGTAATATTCTTGGTATGACTATGTGTTAAGGTAACGGTTGAATTTCCTGGCCATCCCTTACGCCCCATTAAAATACTCATGGGTCTGCCAACGATATGGCTCCTGCCGATCACTACGGTGTGTTTCCCTTTTGTGTCAACTTTATAACGCTCCAGCAATTCCAGGATGCCAAAAGGAGTAGCGGGAATAAAGGTGCTCATATCCAGGGCCATCTTCCCAAAATTTGTTGGATGAAAACCGTCTACATCCTTATCAGGGTCTATGGCCATAATAACCTCCTGGGTATCAATTTGTTCAGGGAGCGGCAATTGAACAATGAAACCATCAATATCGTCGTCATGGTTTAATTCTTCGATCTTATTGAGCAGTTCCAATTCCGAAGTTGTACTTGGCATACGTACCATGGTAGATTCAAAACCGACCCGTTCGCAAGCTCTTACCTTACTTCCCACATAGGTGAGACTGGCCCCGTCATTTCCAACGATGATGGCTGCCAAATGCGGGACTTTCTCCCCTCCCTCTTTCATTTTAGCTACTTCGGCAGCAATTTCATTTTTTATCTCATTAGAGATCTTTTTACCGTCAAGAATGGTCATAATGCTGGTTTTATGCTTTGTTTGGTGAAGCGATCTTTTCAAAACGCTGCGCTGTTATTTTTGTCGATTTATACTTTGAATTGATCAGCCTTTTAGGCCACCCATCATCTGCATCATTTTTTTGCCTCCTCCGCCTTGCATCATCTTCATCATCTTACCCATCTGGTCGAACTGTTTTAAAAGCTGATTTACTTCCTGTATGGTTCTGCCACTGCCCTTGGCAATCCTTTTTTTTCTGCTTGCATCGAGTTTTGAAGGGTTTGAACGTTCATCCGGGGTCATGGAATGAATTATGGCTTCTATATGTTTAAAAGCATCATCGTCTATATCCATGCCTTTGAGGGCTTTACCTGCCCCGGGAATCATCCCCATGAGGTCTTTCATACTCCCCATTTTCTTGATCTGCTGTATCTGTTTCAGGAAATCATCGAATCCAAATTTGTTCTTGGCGATCTTCTTCTGGATCTTGCGTGCCTCATCCTCATCAAATTGTTCCTGGGCCCTTTCCACCAGTGATATTACATCGCCCATTCCCAGGATCCGATCGGCCATTCGGGAAGGATGGAATACATCTATGGCGTCCATTTTTTCACCCGTACCAATGAACTTAATCGGTTTATCAACGACAGATTTAATTGAAATAGCGGCTCCACCCCTGGTATCGCCATCTAACTTGGTAAGGATAACCCCATCAAAATTCAGGACATCGTTGAATGCCTTGGCCGTGTTCACAGCATCCTGTCCGGTCATGGAATCTACCACAAATAAGATCTCCTGTGGTTTAACCGCATCCCGAATATTCGATATTTCGGTCATCATGACCTCATCTATTGCCAACCGACCTGCTGTATCTATGATAACAACATTATTACCGTTTGCTTTTGCATGGGCAATCCCGGCTTTCGCCAAAGAAACAGGATCATTGTTTTCGGTATCGGAATATACCGGAACCCCTATTTGTTCCCCAACCACATGCAACTGATCGATAGCCGCAGGACGGTATACATCACAGGCCACTAATAGAGGATTCTTGGTTTTTTTTGTTTTTAGGTAGTTCGCCAATTTCCCCGAAAAGGTTGTTTTACCAGAACCCTGGAGTCCGGACATCAAAATTACGGATGGGTTCCCGGAAAGGTTAATGCCTTCGGTTTCGCCTCCCATGAGCTCTGTGAGTTCATCCTTGACGATCTTAACCATTAACTGGCCGGGCTGCAAGGTGGTCAGTACATTCTGCCCCAATGCTTTTTCCCGAACCCGGTTGGTAAATTCCTTTGCAATCTTAAAATTGACATCGGCATCCAATAAGGCCCTTCTCACCTCTTTGGTGGTCTCTGCTACATTGATCTCTGTGATCTGGCCGTGTCCTTTAAGAACATGTAATGCTTTATCGAGCTTTTCACTTAAATTATCAAACATACCTTCATTCAATTTACAAGGAATGCAAATTTAAGAATATGAACGGGATCACGGAAGTCTACCTAAAGAAATATAAATGCAAAAAGGGCAACTTCCTGAGGAAGCTGCCCTTTTCTAAAGAATAGGGGCAAAAAAGGAATGCTTATAGCTTTTCAAAAACCAACACTTCATAGCTTGCATTCGTATCATTATAGCTCTTCAATTCTATCCTGTCGTACTCCATAGTAACTTCATTGTAGTTCATGGAAACAAATTCCCAATCATCTGTCAAAGCTTCCAGGTATCCTTCAACACCGGCATTCAGATAGACTTTCAATTTACCATCGCTGTTCCTGAGAACTCTCCAGATACCAGCTTGCGTAATTCCGGTCTGACCTGTAGTAATGCCCATCACATGTTCTGCACCAAAGGCAAAGGTATAGGCCATATAATTCTGGGTCTCATCTACATCACCATCTTTATATTGGGCTACCATCCATTCACCACTCATCATTGCATTTCGTATTTCAATGACATCACCATCAGGACTGTTAGGAGTATCTTCACATACTCTCTGAAGGATCAATTCATAGGCAGTTCCTTCGATCTCAAATTTCAATCGGTCATTTCTCAGGTCACTTAACAACCATTCAAAATATATCTCATTGGGATTAGGATCTAGCCTATTTGGATCATTGGTGTTTTCTCCAAATGTCAGAGCCATAACAAGTCTTCCCTGAGCATTGGTTGTGATCATCCAGGATCCTGTAGAGGTGTTAACTCCATTGCTTAAGGTAACTACTCCTTCTGCCATGAACTTAAACTCATACCCAAGTAAACGGTCTATTTCGTCACCATTGTTCTTCACTTTTTTGATCACCCAAGCACATTCGCTAAGGATCTCACGTAAAGTGTTGGGGTCTTCATTATATACATCACAGGCATTTCTAAGGATGATCTTGTTTCCACCTTCAGTATATAATTTGATCTTACCTTCTTCTATTTCATATACAAACCATTCCAGGGTAAAGTCTACAAGAACATCAAATTCTAAATTCAATAAGACACCATGGTCCGTAATTCTACTGCTCCAGAAACCATTTAGTACATTTCCTTGTCTGTCCTTCACTGTAACTCCACCATCTTCTGTAAAGTTCATCAAATACTCAAAGTACTGATCTGTCTGGCTGATCGCATCGCGCTCAACTTCACGTACTAGCCAGGGACATTCTACTATTAGATTGTTGAATCTCTCCAGCGTAAAATCATCATCATTATAGTCGTTGTCATCGTCCTCATCGCAAGCATCTTTTGCGTTTTCAATGGCCATAGCCAATTCTGCATTGTTGTATACGGTCATTTTCGTACCGTCGTATAATTCCAATGTTACAGGAAAATCAATACTGATAAGGTCATCATCATCGAGTCCTGCAAAAAAGCGTCTTAATTCAAGATCGCTATTCACAGTTACACTACCGGTCTGCTGTTCGTTAATATCGAACGTATATAGGGTAATTGGATAAACGAAGTCTATACATTCAATATCATCATCATCTCCACCCTCAATACATTCTTCGGCAAGGGCACGTAATTCCTCTTTGTTGTTAATTACTAATTCAGTGAAATCACTGTACGTAATTGTAATCGGAAAAGCGATCTCAAGGAGATCTATATCGTCGTCGAGTTTATCAAATATCTTCTCAATTTCATGAAGATCTTCTCTGGAATCGATCGTAATTTGAATACCGTTCACCTCAACGGTGTACGGAAAATTCAAAGCAAAGCAGCTGGCACCATCTACAATATTATCGAAGGAACCATCATTGGTCGAAGTTCTTTCAATAAGCATAGCAGTTGAAGAATTCGCCTTAATGGTTTGCTGTTCATCTGGCTGCGGCAACTCCTCAAATTCTTCCTGACAGGAGGTAACCATCAGTGCAGCCACGAAAAGCAGGGCATACATTGAAAATTTAAAAACATTTTTCATAACGATTTGGATTTTTTGTTGTTCGTATAGGGTTATAACAGCTATCTTTTAAAATACCCTACCCTCGTTTTTATTTTTTTTAAAATATCTTTGAAGCGCAACTATCAATTAAGAAGGGAACCACTATGGATAATGTTTGTGAAGAAGAAGTATTTAATTCTATCTTCAAATCCAATTCTAAAACGG
>Ga0316201_10004002_pt1 | contig 11029 bp, 9 predicted proteins | sample CS6wburrow_MG_FD_204516 | JGI IMG/M metagenome (GOLD analysis project Ga0316201, IMG submission 204516) | Coastal sediment microbial communities from Delaware Bay, Delaware, United States - CS-6 worm burrow | ecosystem: Environmental > Aquatic > Marine > Coastal > Sediment | place: USA: Delaware... | reverse complement strand
CATGTCATTGCTGGCGATCGCCGCCGCCGCCCTGTTTCTGCCGGAGTCGCATTCTGAAGAGAGACGCGCGACCCACAGACGGCACCACCGTGAGGGACAGCGCATCTCCACCTACAGTCTGTTGGCGCAGACCGGGAATCGCATGCTGGTGGCGCAGTACGTGCTGCACAATGCCTGCACCAGCGCCGTGACCTATATCTTCCCGCTCTGGGCGGGGGACAGGCTCGGTTGGGCGGCCCGGGAAGTGGGGGTTGTTTTTGGTATTCAGGGGGCACGGATCGTGTTTTTGCAGGGCGGTGTGCTGGGACCTGCCGTGAGGGTCCTGGGAGAGTTCAAGCTGCTGCGGATTGCGATCAGTTTTTTCCTGCTCGGGCTGGTGCTGGCGGTATTTGCCAGGGAGATGCCGCTGATGGTGGCATCGGTCTTTCTCGCCATGTCGGGGGCCACCCTGTGCATGCCTCTGCTCAACACGATTACCACCTACCGGACTCCGGTGGAGTACCGCGGACGCATGCTCGGCACGACCGGTTCCGCCTCTGCCTGGGGGCGGGTCGTGGGGCCGCTGCTGGCCGGCGCCAATCTGTCGCTGTTCGGCTATCCCGGGGCCTGGTTCGGGTGCGTCGTGATCGTGCTCTGTTATGCCTCCTGGGTATTTCGGCAGGCGTCTTCACTGCAACCTGACGCGGGGATGCAAACCGGCGAGTGAGAAAGTAGTATGCATCCTCTGTTGCAGGAGGATGCCACGCCATGTCTACCAAACTGTTTGACCTGACCGATAAGATAGCGCTGGTGAGCGGCGCCAGCCGCGGAATCGGCGAGGAGATTGCCAAACTGCTCGCCGGGCAGGGGGCCCATGTGATTGTCTCCAGCCGCAAGCTGGAAGACTGTACCCGGGTGGCTGAGGATATTCGCGATGCCGGCGGCAGCGCGGAACCCTTCGCGTGCAACGTGGGTAACATGGACGATATTGCAGCCCTGTTCCAGGATATTCACAGCAACTACGGGCGGCTGGACATCTGTGTGAACAACGCCGCCACCAACCCCTACTTCGGGCATGTACTGGACACTGATCTCGGCGCCTTCAACAAAACCGTGGAAGTCAATATTCGCGGCTATTTCTTCATGTCGATAGAGGCGGGCAAGCTGATGCGGGACCACGGGGGTGGCGCCATCGTCAATACCGCTTCCATCAATGCCTTGCAGCCGGGTCCCATGCAGGGGATCTACTCCATCACCAAGGCAGCCGTCGTCAATATGACCAAGGTCTTTGCCAAGGAGTGTGCCCCGCTGGGAATCCGTTGTAACGCTCTGCTGCCCGGTCTGACCAAAACCAAATTCGCGGGTGCCTTGTTCAGCAATGACGAGATCTACCAGCAGGCGATTGCCAGTATCCCGATGGGACGCCACGCGGAGCCCAGCGAGATGGCGGGCACCGTGCTTTACCTGGTGTCCGACGCCGCCAGTTACACCAACGGCGAGTGCATTGTGGTGGATGGCGGGTTGACGCTTTAGAATCAGTCGGCACTGATGAGGTAGGGGAAGCCGCCCTCCTTGATGTACAGCTCACAATAGTCATTGCTGGTGGGTGCTAGCGATTCACCTGCGGGGATTCTCAGCCAGGTGCCTGTGCCGTACCGGCCGAGGCGATCCTCGAAATACCCCCGGAGAACCAGCAGCTCCGCCCCCTGGGGAAAATTGAGCGGCCCCGATTCGGCGGGCGCATCCCAGGCCTCCAGGCGCATGTGGTCGCTGTAGGGCTCCTGGGCGTAGAGGTTTTTTCGGGAGACGTTTTTGCGGACTGAACGGTGCCACGGTTCCTCTGCTGTCTGCAGCGCGACATGCCTGCGATCGGCCCCCGGGAACTGGCGCAACTTCACAAACAGGATGCAGCCCGGCTCGGAGTAGGGAGCGTGGCGAAACCCTTCCGGGTTCAGCAGGTAGGTTCCGGCGGGCCAGTCCCCGTGTTCATCGGAAAATACACCCTCGAGAACCAGAATCTCCTCACCCTCCGGGTGATCATGGGCCGGGAAGCTGGCACCCGGGGCATAGCGTACGATGGATGTCACCTGACCTGATTCCGCGGGCCCCACCCGGTGTACGCGCTTGCGCTGTACATGGCCCCCCGGGCTGTCGGTCCAGTCCATGGCTGCTGTATCAACCGCGACGCGCAGTGATAAGTCCCCGTTCAGGGACGTCGACTCGTGGCTCATGCTGGCGACGCTCGATAGTGTCCCGCTGTGCGGGAATGATTTGCGGGTGGCCTCACTGGCGGTCTCCGGAACAAAAAAACGGTGGAACATGCAGCCAGAAGGATAGTCTTTGTGGTCCAATTAACCAACGCCCTGGACCGCGGAGAGAACCCGGTGAACATACATGCACAATTGCTGGACGACTGCCACTACCTGGGGCGTTTGCCCCAGTCCGCGTTACTGCTTCATCGCAATGCATCCCTGCCGTGGTTCATTGTGGTTCCCGATACCTCCATCGAAGACATACTCGACCTTCCCGAACATCATCGCCACGCGGTACTCGGCGAATGCGCCGCGGTTTCCGCCTATATCAAGCAGGTCCTGGGCTACAGCAAGGTCAATTTTGCGGGACTCGGTAACGTGGTGCCACAAATGCACCTGCATGTCATCGGTCGGCACCCTGAGGATGCGTGTTGGCCGCACCCGGTGTGGGGAAACCTGGAGCAGTCCGAAACCTACGCCGGGGAACAGCTGCGGGATTGGCAGTCCGGGCTGGAAAAGATCGCCGGGCTCGTGCCCGGATCCCGGCCTGCATGACAGTCCCCGGGGCTGCCCTGCACGGGTGATTGCGGTATGCTCCGCGCATGACGAAAAAAGTATTGGTGACACACCAGCTGCCTGGTGAGCGAATTCACGACCTGGCCCACTTCAGTGACGTGAACGTGTGGATGGGGCCGGGGCTGCTCTCTGCGGCCGGCCTGCGCGAGGAGCTCGCGGGTTGCCAGGGCCTGGTCTGCATGTTGACCGATCGGATCGACCGGGCCTTGATCGATGCCATGCCCGAACTGCAGTTTGTCTCCAGCATGTCGGTGGGAGTGGACCACGTCGACGTGGCAGCCCTGACAGAGCGCGGGATACCGCTGGGTAATACGCCCGGCGTGCTGGTGGATACTACGGCCGATGCAGCCTTTGCGATGCTGTTGGCAGCGGCCCGGCGCCTCGGTGAGGCGGACCGCTTTGTGCGCCAGGGCAACTGGAGCCCTGAAAATGCGTGGTCGCCGGACTTCTTTACCGGCAAGGATGTCACGGGAGCGACCCTGGGCATCATCGGGCTGGGCGAAATCGGCCAGGCGGTCGCCAGGCGGGCGGCGGGGTTCGATATGCGGGTGCTGGCCTGGAATCGCAGTCCCAGGGAGGTGCCGGGCGTCGAAAACGTCTCGCTGGAGGAATTACTGCTGCGCAGTGACTTCGTCAGTATCCACGTTGCCCTGACTGAAGACACGCACAATCTGCTGGATGCAGAAAAAATTGCCATGATGAAACCCGGCGCGGTGCTCGTCAATACGGCTCGTGGAGGCATCGTCGATGAGGCGGCCCTGGCGGCGGCCCTGTCCGGCGGCCATCTCTATGCCGCGGGTATCGACGTATTCGAGCAGGAACCGGTGACGCTGGACAATCCGCTACTGGAACACTCCAGCGTGGTCGTGGCGCCGCATATTGGCAGTGCTACGGGGCTGACCCGGGCTCGCATGGCGGATATCGCATCCGAAAACGCCATCGCTGCCCTGAAGGATCAGCCCATGCCCCATTGCGTCAACCCCGAAGTCTACGGCTGAGCTTATCTGACGGCGTCGGGCAGGGGCCGCAGCGCCTGTTTTATGGCCTGCTGGACGGTGCGGTCCAGTCGGGATGTATCGGTCATGTTGTCATTTTCCACGATTTTGGTGATGATCACGTGCCACACTTCCTGCTTGTTCTGCACATCGTTGAATTGCAGGGCGATATTACTGGTTTTCTTAACTCCCCCGAGGGCATAGGCATTGTCCACCGTGGCTCCGTCCGCCTGGCGATTGGGCAGGACAGTGGGATGGGTGCTGATATTGGTCGCTACCTCACTTTTCTGGCCCTCCCGCATACCCTCGGCGAAGAAGTAATCGACGCTGAACTGTGCCCGCTCACGGTCGAGCAGGTAGCCTTTGTCCGCCAGAGCGGCGTTCACGTGGCGCCTTATGGCGGGGTCGAGTGCGTAGACGGGATCACTGGAGTTGGCCGTGTTCTTCAACGGCTCGCTGCGCCATTTGAAATAGCGATACTGTCCTGCGGCAAAATCGTCGGTCTCGGCCGGACGCGTTTCGGTTCCACTACAGGCCGCCAGCACAAGCGACAGCAGCAGGCTGGTGATTAGTCCGGTTACTCGCATGTTTTGCCTCGCAGGTCACCGGGCAGGCGGTGCGCCTTCCCGTCAGGGCGCAATGTTAGCAGCCCTGTTCGCGCTTGGGGGCAAAATTGTTGCGTGATTTGACGTCGGGTGTCTGATAGCATCAGAATCATAACCATAAGTTATTTCTGGGTGCATCGATGATATCGAGAAAACTGATACGAACGGATCTCAACCTGCTGGTCGCCCTGCAGATACTCCTGGAAGAGCGCAATGTGACCCGCGCTGCAGAGCGCCTGTCCGTCTCCCAGCCGGCCCTGAGCAAGACTCTGCAGAAGCTGCGGGACTCTTTCGAGGATGAACTCTTCACCCGTACCGCCCATGGCCTGGTACCTACGCCCCGGGCCGAGGAACTGGGCCGGGAGCTGCCGGCCCTGCTGGAGACAGTAGAAAAAGTGCTGGGTGACACTGAGTTCACGCCGGAGTCCTACACCGGCTGTTTCAAGTTGCTGCTGCCGCCGATTCTGTGCGAAATGCTGCTGCCCGGGCTGATGGCGGAGTTGAACGAGATCGCACCCGGGGTGCAGGTGGTGACTGCGGAGGTGAGACCCGATTACCAGGAGCAGTTGAAGAAGGGGGAGGCGGATTTTGCCGCTTTCGTGGCACTGGAAACAGAGCGCGAGATTCATGCCGAGCCCATTGCCACGATAGCGCCACGGTGCTACATGCGTATCGATCACCCCCTGTCGGACCAGGAAATGGGGCTGAAGGACTTTCTCGAGTACCCCCATCTCCGGCTCTACCTGCCCGGACTGACCCGCGAGAATACCAGCATGGTGGATGATGTGCTGGGGCAGTATGGTGTGCACCGCAACATCGTTCTCGAGACCACCCAGTTCTCATCCGCCGTGGGTGTACTCACGCGAACCGATGCGCTGTTGGTGGCGAATGCGGGGTTCGAAGAGGGCGGGCTGTATCGGGAGCGCATTACCGGCGTGGAGCTGCCCGCGGAGTTGCAGCGCATGATTCGCAACACGCACAGCGGCAACCGCGGCAAGATGTCCCTCATGCGCCACACCCGCACGTCCCGCAGTGCACCGCATCAGTGGATGCGCGCGCTGCTCATGAAACATCTTACGGGTGCCGGGGAACTGGTACATGACGAGGCCCGGACTCTGGATGCCAACAGCTGACAGGTCCGGCTCAATGGTGACGAGAGACCCTGGCCGGGCAACAAAGGGCTTGAGTCCGTCCCTGCCTCGGGTAAACTCTGCACCGGATTATTCGCCGGCATAGCTCAGCTGGTAGAGCAACGCATTCGTAATGCGTAGGTCCGGCGTTCGACTCGCCGTGCCGGCACCACCTTTATCCGTTCTATTGGCTCAGTCCTGCTGTGGGTCCAGGCTGTGACGCCAATGCTGGGCGTCCTTCTCGAACAGTCGTCGGCTCTCCTTCGGGCCCCAGCTGCCGGCGGGATAGGTCTGGATGAAATCGCGCTCGGTCGCCCATACATCCAGCACCGGGTCGACCACGCGCCAGGCGTACTCCACTTCGTCGTAGCGCAGGAACAGTGAGCGATCGCCCTCGATGACATCCAGCAGCAGTTCCTCGTAGGCATCTGTCTGCGCTTCATCCGTGCGCCGCAGGCTGGCGTCCAGGCTGGTCTGGCGCGTGTTCATCTCCAGCCCCGGTTCTTTCACGGTCATCTCTATCCGCAGGCACTCCGAGGGCTGGATGCCCAGTACGACCCAGTTCTGCCGCATCTGCTGATACTGGGTGCCGCGGAAGAACTGCTGCGGCGGGTTGCGGAAGCAGATGGAGATCATCGACTGACTTTCCGTCATGCGCTTGCCGGTGCGGAGATAAATGGGCACGTCCCGCCAACGCCAGTTGTCGATGTAGAGTTTGAGGGCAGCGTAGGTTTCAGTGACGCTGTCCTGCGGGACATTGTCCTCCTGCAGGTAGCCCGCGACCTTCTCACCGTCGATGACACCGTCGGTGTACTGGGCGCGAAAAGCGTGAGCGTGAACCGCCTTGGCGGGGATCGGCCTTACGGATTTCAGCACCTTCACCTTCTCATCCCGCAGGGACTCTGAGTCCATCGCCGCGGGGGGTTCCATGGCCACCAGGGTCAGCAACTGCAGCAAGTGGCTCTGGATCATGTCCCGCATGGCCCCCGCGCCGTCGTAGAAGGCCGCGCGGCTGTCGACACCCAGCTTTTCCGAGTGGGTGATCTGGATGTGGTCGATATAATTGCGGTTCCACAGCGGTTCCATCATGGTGTTGGCAAAGCGGAATACCAGCACATTCTGGACGGTTCCCTTGCCCAGGTAGTGGTCGATGCGATAGATCTGGTCTTCCCGCAGGTACCGCGAGATACGGCCCTGCAGGGCCCGTGCGCTGTCCAGGTCATATCCGAAGGGTTTTTCGATCACGACCCGCCGCCAGCCGTTCTGCTCCTCGAGCAGGCCGGCGTCGCTCAACTGTTCCGTAACCACACCGAATTCCGCGGGCCGTATCGCCATGTAGTACGCGATATTGCGTGGCAGGTCTTCCCGCTCCTCGAACAGCTGGCCCAGACGACGGTAGGCGCTCGCGTCGGTGATGTCCGCGCGAAAGTAGGAGATGCGTCCGGCGAACCGGCTGAACAGAGCTTCATCGAGCCCGCTCCATGTCCTGGCGCTTACCCACTCCCGCACCTGCCCCTTGCAGTAGTCATCGTCCCATTCTCTGCGTCCCACGGCGATGATACGGGTCTGATCCGTCAGTTTGCCGGCGGCGTCGAGGTGGTAGAGCGCGGGCATCAGTTTGACCCGGGAGAGATTGCCCGTGGCCCCGAATATGACGTAGGTGCATGGATGTGGCATGGCGCGAACTCCCCGGTTCAGTCAGCCTCAGGCGTTATAGCTCGAAGAGGCTTTGCTGCCCCCGCGCCCGGTCCAGTCAGTATGGAAGAACTCTCCTCGTGGCCGGTCGACGCGTTCGTAGGTGTGGGCGCCGAAGTAATCCCGTTGCGCCTGAAGGAGGTAGGCCGGTAGCCGTGCGCTGCGATAACCGTCGAAAAAGGCCAGGGCAGATCCCAGCGCCGGCAGGGGAAGCCCCCGCTCGATGCCCAGGGCGAGGGTCCTGCGCCAGCCTGGCTCGGCAGCCCGGATAGCGTCGATAAAGAACGGGTCCACCAGCAGGTTCTGCAGGGTCCGTTCGCGGTCGAAGGCCTCCTTGATGTTGCCGAGAAAACGACTGCGGATAATGCAGCCGCCGCGCCACATCAGCGCGATATCGCCGTAGTTGAGGTCCCAGCCATACTCTTCTGCCGCTTCCTGCATGAGCATATAGCCCTGGGCGTAGGAGGTTATCTTCGCGGCGTAAAGGGCATCGTGAAGATCGCTCACGGCCTGCGTGGAGTCGCCTGTGAACCGGGTCGTATCCTGGGGGTAGAGAGTGGCAGCCCGTTCCCGCTCTGCGTTTCGGGCAGAGAGGCAGCGTGCAAAAACCGCCTCGGCAATAAGGGTCAGGGGGATGCCCAGATCCAGGGCGCTGATGCCGGTCCACTTCCCCGTGCCTTTCTGGCCTGCACTGTCCAGGATCTTGTCGACCAGGGGCAGGCCATCTGCGTCGCGATAAGCCAGGATATCGGCAGTAATCTCGATCAGGTAAGAATCGAGCACACCCTTGTTCCAGTCCGCAAAGACCTGCTGGATCTGGTCGACCTCCAGGTCAAGACCGCAGCGCATCAGGTGAAAGGCCTCGCTGATGAGCTGCATGTCGCCGTATTCGATACCGTTGTGCACCATCTTGACGTAGTGCCCGGAGCCGCCACCGCCCACCCACTGGCAGCAGGGCTGGCCGTCTACGGCAGCCGCAATGTCCTGTAGCAGGGGGCGGACCTCCGGCCAGGCAGAGGCGTCGCCACCGGGCATGATGGACGGGCCGTGGCGGGCACCCTCCTCGCCGCCTGATATGCCGCAGCCCAGATAGCGGATGCCTGCCCCGGCGGTTTCGACGACGCGGCGCTCTGTATCGGTAAAGCGCGAGTTGCCGCCATCGATGATGATGTCACCCGCGGAGAGTAGCGGTGTGAGCTGCGCGATGAGTTGGTCCACCGGTTCGCCGGCCCTGACCATCAGCATCACCTTGCGCGGGGCCCGCAGTTCACGCACGAGCTCCTCCAGGGCGTAGCAGGGGATGATGTCGTGCTCTCTCGCCGCGCCGCTGATGAAGGCTTCGGTCGTCTCGGGTGACCGGTTGTAGACCGCGACCCGATAACCGTGATCGCTCATGTTGAGCACCAGGTTCTGCCCCATCACCGCGAGACCGATCACGCCTATCTCTGCCTGTGGCATCGTTTGCTCTCCCGTACTCTGCAGTTTCCCCGGACTGCAGAGTATGGCACCCGTTGGCGCGGGCCGCTATTTTCTCACCGAACTCCGGTAGGCGCGGGGGGACATGCCCATGGTCTTGCTGAAAAGGCGGGAAAAATAGAGGGGGTCCTCGTAACCCAGCTCCGCAGCGATGGCCTTCACACTGATCTCGGAGCTGTCCAGCAGCTGGCAGGCATACTCGATCTTCATGTGCAGGAAGTGCTTGATGGGCGAGTAACCGGTAAGAGCCTTGTAGCGGCTGGAGAAGTGGAACTTGGACAGGTGTGCCACCGCCGCGAGATCGTCGAGTTCGAGCTGGAGGTGAATATTGTCCTGCATGTAGGCCTGGATCGAGTCCAGGTCGAGCGTGCCCTGGTGCTGGGCCTGCTGGCGACTGGCCTCCATGGCGAACTGGGTGAACAGGTGCCGCAGCTGGTTGGCGGCGTTAATGAAAGCGCTGCTGCTGTAGCCGGTGCGGCGCACCGCCAGCAGGCTGTTGAAAGAGGCCAGCAGGGCGGGGGAGACGCCGGCGCTGACGATGGGGCGACCCTCCCGGTAGCCCAGGTAGTCCAGGAATACGCGGGTACTCACGCCCTGGAAATGTACCCAATAGATACTCCACGGGTGCTCCCTGGAGGCGGCGTAATCGTGGCTGAGCCCCTGGGGCAGGAGGATGAGGTCGCCCGCACCCACGGAGTGGCGCTGGCCCCCGGCGTCCAGGATGCCCTCGCCGTCAACGCAATAAAGCAACAGGTTGTCGTCGTGGCGCTGCCGCTGCATGCGGTGTCCCCGGGCCTGGGGGTAGTAGCCCATCGCGGTGGGATAGCAGTCGCGCGTCAGCGGGTGCCGGTGCATCTCCTTGACCATGAAGGCCGGAGTCAGAAAGCGCACGCCCTGCTCCGGCAGGGGCCACTGGGAAGGGGAGCTCACGAGGATCGGGACTCATCGGGTACCAGACCGCAATATAATCCATGAAGTGCGCAATTTCGTCAATATGCAGAGACCCTGGCCGATGATAGGGTAGGCGACCCTGTTACAGAACAATTGAAAGGTGATCGTCATGACCCGTCAGGTACCCCTGTTCATCAACGGCGAATTCGTTCAGAGCGGCAGCAGCGAGAAGTTGCCCGTGACCAACCCCGCCAACCAGCAGCTGCTCGCGGAAGTGCCCTTTGCCACCCGCGATGAGGTCGATGCAGCCGTCGCCAGTGCCGTGGATGCTTTCCGCACCTGGAAAGAGGTTCCGGTATCCGAGCGGGCCCGCCTGATGATGCGCTACGGCAACCTGCTGAAGGAACACCACGACGAGCTCGGTGAACTGCTCGCCCAGGATACCGGCAAGACTTTCGAGGACGCCAAAGGGGATGTATGGCGGGGTATCGAGGTCGTGGAGCAGGCCGCCAATGTGCCCTCCAACATGATGGGGGAGACGGTCGAGAACGTGGCCGGCGGTATCGATACCTACAGCTATACCCAGCCCATCGGCGTCTGCGCAGGTATCACCCCGTTCAACTTTCCCGCCATGATCCCCCTGTGGATGTATCCCCTGGCCATCGCCTGCGGCAATACGTTCGTGCTCAAGCCTTCCGAGCAGGATCCGCTGACGCCCGTGCGACTGGTGGAGCTGTTCATCGAGGCGGGTGCGCCGAAGGGCGTGCTGAATATGGTGCACGGCGGACCACAGCAGGTAGACCAGATCCTCAATCATCCGGATATCAAGGGGATCTCCTTTGTCGGCTCTTCGAGGGTGGGCGAGCACATCTACCAGACCGGCACACAGGCGGGCAAGCGGGTGCAGTGCATGATGGGCGCCAAGAACCACATGGTGATCATGCCCGACGCAGACAAGAACTCGACCCTCAACGCCCTGGTGGGTGCCTCGGTGGGCGCTGCGGGCCAGCGCTGCATGGCTATCTCGGTGGCGGTCTTTGTCGGCGAGTCCAGTGCCTGGGTGGAAGAGCTGGCCGAGCGCATGGCCACGGTTCGCCCCGGCGCCTGGAATGACTCGGGAGCTGCCTACGGACCTATCATCTCCAAGACAGCGCACCAGCGGGTGTTGGGCCTGATTGAGAAGGGCAAGGAGGAGGGCGCCACCTGCCTGCTGGATGGCTCGGACGTGGTGGTGGATGGTCTGCCCGACGGCAACTGGGTGGGGCCCACGCTATTCAGCGACGTAACCCCGGAGATGTCCATCTATCGCGAAGAGATTTTTGGCCCTGTGCTGTGCTGCATGAGTGTCGATACCCTCGATGAAGCCATCGAGCTGATCAACCGGCTGGAAGTGGGCAACGGCACCTCGATTTTCACCTCTTCCGGCGGTG
>Ga0316201_10004000_pt1 | contig 11031 bp, 8 predicted proteins | sample CS6wburrow_MG_FD_204516 | JGI IMG/M metagenome (GOLD analysis project Ga0316201, IMG submission 204516) | Coastal sediment microbial communities from Delaware Bay, Delaware, United States - CS-6 worm burrow | ecosystem: Environmental > Aquatic > Marine > Coastal > Sediment | place: USA: Delaware... | reverse complement strand
TGCCCAACCCCAGGACACCGGACAGGACCTGTGTCGCTCCTCCAATCAGGACGCAGGCCGAAACCACACCCACTATGATCCACGGAGTATTTTCTCCTGCACCGTGGATCATCGGATCCAGTGCCAGCCCGGCGACGACCGTGGTGATGATCAGGGTCAACGGTGCCTTGGGGCCTGTGATCTGGACCGGGGCGCCGCCGAACAATGCGGCAAAAAAGCCGCCGAAAACCGCTGCATTTAATCCGATCAAAGCGGCATGGGGCATGAAATCAGTGCCCAGGGCGGCAAATGCGGTCACGCCATACGCGATGGACATGGGCAGGGTGATAATCGCTGCCGATAGCCCGCCCGTCAAATCGCCCTTGTATGATTGGAAAGGTTTCATTTCGTCGCCGAGATAAACCCCGTGTTTGATGAATGTGGTCCGGCTCAATGCGTGGAGGCGGCTGAATTCAATCGAGATCAAGAGGCGCTGCAACTGTCATTTTTGGGCTTATTATCCCACTAACCTTAAATTGTGCGTAAATCAAGCAGGTTGGTCGTTGAAAGCCAAAATTTTTATACGTTCTGTTCTGTCCACCAGTGCGGACCCCGCTTTTACCTTCACACAGAACGGGATGGGCGCGCAACAATCCTCCCACCGGGTTCAGACCACTTGGAATGGATGGTTACGATAGTTACGATGGATGCATGCAGTGATCGATTCGTGAATCTCAGCGTTATAATAAACTGTAACCTTTTAACGAGTAAACCGTTATAATGGCAATGTGAAAATACTTGGAACGCTATACCAGGACCACCGCGAGCGCCTGTTTCACTATCTGCTCCGCATGACCGCTGACTACGACTTGTCCCGCGACCTCATGCAGGAGAGCTTTACCCGTTGCCTGGAGCGCTACGGGGACGAAATTGAAACGATGGCCCTGCTCTATCGGGTTGCCCGCAATCTCGCCGTGGACCATCTGCGCAAGGCAGCGCGCAGCGAACCCCTGAATGTGGTGGAGACGGCCGATCCGGTGTCCTTGGATCACCAGTTAATGGTTCGGGAGCAATACAGGGATGTGTTGGGTGCTCTCCAGACCCTGAGTCTGGAAGACAGGGAACTGCTCAGCCTGGTTGCCGGCGAGGCGCTGTCGTACCGCGATATGGCCGCAATTCTGGAGACCTCTGAAAACAACATCAAAGTACGGGTCCACCGGGCCCGCAAGCGCCTGCGCGGTCAACTGTCAAAGCGAGGTGAATCATGACGGAACATTTCATCAGCATGTTCATCGACGATGAACTCGACCTGGACCAAAAGATCGAATTCGTGGAATCACTTCATTCCGATGCGTTTTTCAAGACGGAGGCCGTGGCATTGCTCCGCCAGGAAAAACGACTCCGGGACGATCCCGTCCAATTGGTGCCGCCGGCTGTCGTTCGATCGGTTTCTCCCCGGCGGTGGGCCCGGTGGCTAAGTCCGCTGCTCATCGGGCTGGGTTCCGCGGCAGCGGCGGTTGTGCTTTTCTGGATGACGATGCTGCCGAACAGCGATATAGATGCGGTCCAGCCCGCCAAAATTCACCGCTTCATTATCTATCGTCCGGACATTTCGAGTGTGCAGCTGACCGGTAGTTTCACCGGATGGCAACCCACGGCCATGCACCGCATCGGAGATTCGGGCTACTGGGAAGTGGAGATGGCGCTGCCGGGCGGAGAACACCGCTTTGCCTATCTTTTGGAGGGCAGCCAGCGCATTGCCGATCCAACGGTTCCCGCCCGTGAACGGGATGATTTCGGGGGCGAGAACTCTATCCTGCGGGTGGCATTATGACAGCGCGCGGCATCCTATCAAAATGGGGGTTGTGGTGCGGTGCGGTGCTGTTTTTCCTGGTCTCGGGATGTTCCCCGCATTACTACCGCACCGATGAAAACGGCTTGATTCTCCACCTGCGGCAGCCTGGCGCCGGAACCGTTTATCTGCTCTCCTCCCTTGACGGATTTGTCCCCCGGGCCGCCGAACCCAAAGGTGGTGTGTGGATCAACCGGGTGCCTTCGGGCCGGGAGTTCCGCTATTTTTACAGCGTCGATGGAAAGATCCTCGTTCCCGAATGCGCCTTGACGGAAAAAGATGATTTTGGAAGCGTAAACTGCCTATATTCTCCCGGGCTGTAACCTTTATTGTCCTGAGCCGTTTAACAGTCAACACACCAACCGATAGTCGTTTTACAGCAAGGAGGACAGCATGAGAGTAGTATGTATTGCAGTATTAATGGTGATTCTCAGCGCCGCATCTGTAGGGGCGGCCGAGCAGACAGCGACCCAGCTCAATACTCAGGCGATGCAAATGGTTGCGATGGGTGTTTCTCCGGAAGCAGCCGCGCAGCTGCAGAACCGTTTCCAGGAACAGCAGATGGTCCAGGTGCGCAATATGATCCAGGCCGCCAAGCAGCAGGACCTGCCGGTGGATGCCATCGTGGACAAGGCCCTGGAGGGGATTGCCAAGAACATCGAAGCCCGCAGCATCGTGAACGCCATGGAGCAGGTGCGCAGCCGCTATGCCGTTGCCCGGGCCGAGGCCGTTCAGATGACCCAGGTCCAGGACCGGCAGCAGACCATGACCCGCACCATGGCCCATGCCATGGCTGCCGGCATGCCACCGGAAGATATGGCGGCCATCGCCGCCCAGGTCCGCACCCGGCAGCGCACCATGGCCCGAGCCGCCTATGAAGATCTCGCCCAGGAGACCTTTAACGCGGCCAGGGACATGGCCCGCATGGGGGCTAAGTCTGAAGACGTCAAGGGCACCCTGGCCCTCGCCCTGCAGCATCAATTCACGGCAATGCAGATGAATCAAATGCGCAGCCGCTTCATGCAGCAAGCCCGCAACACTCAGCCGGAAGTTGTGGCCAGCCGATTCCAGTCCCAAGTCCGAGCGGGTCATGAGGTCGGCCGGCAAGGACCCGGCAGCGGCCCCGGTTTCGGCGGCAGCAGCGGCAGTGGGTCCGGAGCGGCCGGCAGCGGATCGGGTGGAGGTTCCAACGGCAGTGGCGGCTCCGGTGGCAGTGGTGGTTCCGGCGGTGACGGAGGATCCGGTGGCAGTGGTGGTTCCGGCGGCGACGGAGGATCCGGTGGTAGCGGTGGTTCCGGCGGCGACGGAGGATCCGGTGGTGGCGGTGGCGGCGGCAACGGAGGATCCGGCGGTTCCGGCGGCGGCGGAAAGAACTAATCGAAGTCTGTAAAACAGACACACTTAAAGGATCCCGCAACCATCTGCGCTCCTTTTGCGGCCTGCTGGAGTCGTTGGGCGAAACATACGTGGCACAGTATTTAGAACAGGAAGAGATTGACAGCATCCCGGCAGCGCCCAAGGAGACTGGCCCAAACTGAAGACTTAACTGCTGCAATCCCCTATGACAGGAGGTTTATATCGGGGTGCCCGTAGCTGCTTCGGCCACGGTGCACCCCGGTTTCATTTTTGCCGGCAATATCCTCCGGCGCCGGTCAATCGGGATAGCCCGTGATGGCTTTGATTTCCTTGTACAGCGGTTTAAGGGCGCCGTAGATCCGCCGATACACCCTGTGATACAATCGGCTGTAAATGGCGGCGTTGGCGGGCTCGGGTTCGAACACCTTCCGGACCGAGACCATCTGGTGGACGGCCTCCTTGAAGGAGCTGAAGATCCCCAGACCAACGGCGGTGACGATGGCGGCGCCCAGTCCGGAAGTTTCGTGGGTGGCGCCCTTGACCATGGGGATGTTGAAGATATCCGCCGAGATCTGGCAGATGGCATCACTTTGGGATGCGCCGCCGGAAACTGCCGCCCGTTGTATGGTCACACCGCCGGCTTTTTCTATTTTCTCCAGCCCCTCTTTCAAGGCAAACCCCAGGCCCTCGATCACGGCCCGGTAGACATGGGCCCTGGTGTGGACGTCGCCGAAGCCGATCATGGCCCCTTTGGCGGATGGTTGCCGCAGCCCGGGGCCCCAGTAGGGTTGCACCATCAAGCCCATGGCGCCGGGGCTCGTAGCGGCAAGGTGCCGGTTCAACAACTCCTCCGGGGCAATGCCCCTGCGCTTGGCTTCCAACACTTCCCGGTAGCCGAACTCCTCCTTGAACCAGGTGATCATCCAGTAGCCCCTGAAGATTTCTATTTCCGGATTGTAGTACCCCGGGACTGGGGCAGGGTAAGGCGGCATGAAAGAGATGGGCTCAAAATACCTTCGGGCGGTGGTCTGGACCGTAGCGGTGGTGCCGAAACTCAGGTTGGCCATGGTCTGGTCGAGGATGCCGGCGCCGATGGTTTCACACCCTTTATCCGAACCGCACGCCACCACCGGAAGGCCCGGCTCCAGGCCGGTCCGTGCCGCCGCCGCCGGGGTGACGGTTCCCAGAAGGGCGCCTGGCCGCTCGAGCGCGGGCAGTTTGGCCGGATCGACCGGAAACAGCCTGGCGCTCAACGCGCGGGGTTTGGCCCAGCGCCTTCTTTTATAATCGAAGGGAATGTAGCCAATCTGGGATGCGGTCGAATCCACAAAGCGACCGGTAAGCCGATAGTTGAGCAATCCCGAGATCTGAAGATACTTGTGCGTCTCTTCCCATATCCGCGGCTGGTGCTGCATGATCCAGTTGCATTTGCCCTCGGATTGGATACCGTCCAGCAGGGCGTCCATCCGGACCAGGCGAAGGCCGAGGCGCACCGGTCCCTTCTGCCCGAAGCGGGCTGCGGCCTTGCGCTGATCCAGCCAGAGGATGGCGGGCCGCAGGCACTTTCCCTCGCGGTTTACGTTGACCATGCTATTGCGTTGGGCGGTGACCCCGATACCGGCGATGTGCCGGAAGTGCTCACCGTGGGTTTGCTTCAGGGTGGTGCAGGCCCGGCACAAACTGTCCCAGTAGAGATCAGGGTCCTGCTCCGCCCAGCCCGGCTGCGGACTGACATAGGGCGTGTAGGCCACCTGGGCCTTGCCTTCGAGGCGGCCGGTTTCAGAAAAGAGCAGGGCCCGCAGGCTCTGGGTGCCGCAGTCGATGGACAGAAGGATCTTTCGATTCAAGAGCTGCCTCCCGGGTTCGGCCGTAGGGCGATGAATGCAATACTGTCGCATATCCCGACAGATTTATCAAAATGAACCGCATTGGGGTTTCATCCCTTCCCTTGCGTCCTCTATTAATTTTGACGGCGGGCGGCAGACCGGGTTATCCGCTCCGTTCTTTAATCTGTAAGTAAAATTCAGCCATTGATCCCCAGATAAAAAAGGCGGTACTTCTCCTCAGGCGGGCGAATACGTTAATCCAGAGGTACGACATAACGCATTTTACATTCCGGTAGCCATTACCCGAAGGCCTTGCCAATGTCGCCGATAATCTGTTGAATTAACTTTTTGCGGGCTTCGTTGGTGATGAGGATTTCAGAGTAGCGTTTGCTGTTGTTGATTGCGACGGCCACCATCCGGGCGATAAGGTTCAATATATCGAGGTCTTCGGCAGTGAAGTCTCCGCTTTTCTTGTTTAAGGATTGGAGTGTGCCTAAACACTGTTCCTTGCTGTCGATCAAGGGTGTGCAGACCAGATTGCGTGTGCAAAAACCTGTCATCATGTCGATTTCTTTACAGAACCGACTGTCTTCATAAGCATTGTGAACGATCGCCGGTTCGCGATGTTCAAACACCCATCCCGCCACACCCAGTGATTTCGGAATGCGGATTTCATTCTTCTCAAGATCGATGGATGAAAAAATGGTCAGTTGGTCCTTCAACTGTTGAAATATGAAAACAGACGACCTTTCGGAATCCATAAATTGATTGAGGGTTTTCATGGAAACTGAGAGCGCCGTATCAATGTCGCTCTCCAAGTCGAATAGCTGTGACAATTCCACTGCCAAACGATAAGGTTGGATCGTGTCGTTTTTCATTTTTCCATCCTCGCTAAAATAGCGCCAAATAGAATAATGGGCTCATTCCCGTATTGTTGCGGACTTGGTTTGGTTCTGCAGGTTCTTTCTAACTACCACAAACAGGGGCGGAATGTAAAATATCGCGGGTCAATTGGTCCAGTGGGCCCTCTGACTCCCTTTTAAATATGGAGGGTCGGTTGTCTTGACATACTACGCAGCGGTCATACTGGTATGCAATACTTTAAATGGCCGCTAACGCCCGCCGCAGGCAAACCGTCCAGATGGCAATGAGCCGGGGGTTGTCCCCCTGAAAAGCAAGAAGATCTCGGGGAATCTCATCGGTTTTTTCAAATCCGTCCTGAGAGGAGTAGATATGGGAAGCAAATTCTCTTTTAGAAGCATCATCGGTCGGTCGAACGTGACGAACGAGGCGGAACAGCCCCGCCTGCCCGAAGCGCTTGCCGGCTTTGAGGATAAAATCACCACGGTCGAAGAGGCGCTGTCCCTCATAAGATCGGGCGACCGCGTTTTTCTGGGAACGGGGTGTGCCACTCCGAGGACACTGGCGCTGGGGCTCGAATCAACGGACCGCTCTCTTTACGACATTGAAATCTACCATTTTCTGGTGGACGGGGCCATTCCGTTCAGGGAAGGCGTTCCCAACTGCCGTTTTTTTCACAAAGCATTTTTCGTCGACAGCGCCATGCGCGAGGTCATCAAGCATGGCCAGGGGGACTATGTACCGATGTCCATTGCGGATGTGCCCCGGCTAATTGAAAACGGCGGTCTCATCGTGGATGTGGCCCTGGTTCAGGTCGGCGTGCCGGACAAGCACGGTTTTGTGAGCGTCGGGGTGTCTGCCGACCTCACCAAGTTGCTGGTTCAGAACGCCAAGCTGGTGATTGCCGAACTCAATCCCAACATGCCGCGGACCTATGGCGACACAACCATTTCCATGGACCTGATCGATAAAGCGATCATCGTGGACCAACCGGTCATCGAATATCGGCACCCCCACGTGGATGACGCTGTGGCCGAACAAATTGCCCGCAACGTGGCCCGCATCATCGACAATGGGGCCACGCTTCAAATCGGGCTGGGCCGGATTCCCAACGAGATGCTGAAGTATCTCGACGGCCGCCGCGATATCGGTATTCACTCCGACGTCGTCTGCGATTCCCTGGTCGACCTTATCGAAAAGGGGATCGTTACCGGCCGGCAGAAAGCGATCCACAACGGGCAGATCGTGGCCAGCTATTGCATGGGCACCCAGCGGCTTTACAGCCTGATGGACGACAACCCCCTGTTTGCCTTTCATCCCATCGAGTATGTCTGCGATCCGGCAGTCATTGGCAAAAACCACAAAATGGTCAGTGTAACCCAGGCGTGGGCGGTGGATCTGATGGCCCAGGTGTGCTCTGATCAATTCCACGGGGAGCTTTACAGCGGGGTCTCCACCCAGCCCAACTTCCTGCGCGGTGCGGCCAGATCGCCGGGGGGCAAGCCCATCATCTGCCTCGCATCGACCACTGAAGACGGAACCGAATCGCGCATCCGCCCCTTGTTGCGCCAAGGGGAGGGCGTCACCATCCCGCGTTCCGATGTCCACTACGTCGTTACCGAATACGGTACGGCGTACCTTTTCGGAAAGTCCATTCGCGAAAAGGCGCTTGCCCTGATCGAAATCGCCCATCCCGCTTTTCGTGGCCAGTTGCTCGAGGAGGCCAAGAACCTGGGATATGTTCGAAAAGACCAGGACCTGAAATGCAAAGCCGACGGCTCGCGGGCGTGCCGCTATCCGGTCGAAGAAGAGAAGGAGGTCATTCTGAAAAGCGATACGGCCATTTGTATCCGCCCTTCCCGGACCAGCGATGTCCGTTCGCTTCAGGAGATTTTCTACCGGTTGCCGCCGGACGATGTCTATACGCGATTTTTCACCGGCTTGAAATCGCTGTCGGTCTCAAAGGCCGAACACCTTTGCAACGTCGACTATGAAAATGAGATGGCTTTCGTGGCGACCCATGGGCCCAAAGAGAACGAGAAAATCGTCGGCAGCGCCTTTTACGCCGTGGACCATTCGAAAAACCTGGCCGACGTCGCCTATATGATCCTGCACGAATGGCAGGGCATGGGACTCGGCACGGCGCTCCAGCAGCGTATGGCCGAATACGCCCGCTCCAAAGGCATCAGAGGATTTACCGCGGACATCCTGGCAGAGAACAAGGCCATGTTGAAATTGGCCGGCAGGTGCGGGCGAACCGAGATGAAACTGGTCGACGGGGTTTATGAGCTCGTGATGCACTTCGAGTAAGCGGCGTCGCGGCGGCCGATCGCGGGCACCTGCCCTGGCGTGCCATCACCGCCACAGCCCTTTTTTAGACGCCGCCCATTGTCGCAGCGGTGCGATGGACTGCTGGTAGCCGATGTCGGCAATCTGCGCCACCTTTTTAAATTTCAGCATCGGTACCCCTTTGACATTGATATTGAGATAGAGATCCGCAAGTCGGTCGTCGATCATGCGCTTGAGCGCGCCGGCCGAGCCGATGGTCATGGAGGCCAGGATCGTGCTGCCGATCGACGGAACCCGTATGGGGTTGAGCCAGGGAAGGAAACGGCTGAACAGGACCCTCAGGCCTGAGAGTCCGAGGGGGTAGTCCGATCTCGCCTTGGGCCCCGAGGGGGGAAGCACATCGACGGCCAGAATGGTGCCCGTTGGATTGAGCTTCCGCATGATGTCGATGGGCAGGTTGTTGAGGATGCCGCCATCGACATGCAGGTCGCCGCCAAATGAAACCGGCGGCAGCACGCCTGGGATCGATACACTCGCGCGGACGGCCCGCGCCAGATTGCCCCTTCGATGAACGACGGACCGAGCCTTGGTGATGTTGGTCGTTACGCAAAAATAGGGCAGCCACAAATCCTCGATATCCCAGGAGAGGGCGTAATCCTCGATATTCCGGGTGATGCGCCGGCCTGACAGCATGGAGACCACCGGCAGGGTGTAGTCCAGCAGAGAGCGAAAGGCCTCGCTCACGGCCACCTGGGACTGGGCTGCATCCATACCCTGTGCCGGTGCTATGGCGATGGGCGCTCCGACGCTTGTCCCGCCGACCATATCGACCGGTACGCCGAGTTCTTCGAGGGCGCGCAGCACACCGAGATGGGCAAAGCCGCGCGCACCGCCACCGCCAAGCACGAGGCTGATGGCCCGACCCGCCAGTATACGGGTAAGGCGGTCCAAATCTTTATCGTTGCCTCGGCGAAGGTGGTAGACTGCCGCGACGCTTCGCTGGTCCAGCCAGCGGGCGGTTTTCGATGGCCGGGCGGTATCGGCCGCGTGTAGCAGCAGAAGACTGGATCGAAGGGGGTCTTTTTCAAACTGGAGGCGGTGATTCAGCTCGATTTCCCGCAGGCGTTCGTCGCCGGACGCTTCTGCGACAAAAAGGACATGGTCGGCCTGCCGAATGACCCGATGGCTCCATTCGCACTGCCTGCAGTCTGCCACATAGACGACATAGCAGTGGGCTTTTTCAATCTCGTCCAACCATTGCAGCAATCGGATATTCGCGGGGGATCCGGTAACACTTTGGGAAATCCCCGGTATGTGTAACAGGGTGTCGACCTTTTCAGACAACAGGATGATGGTGTCACCGTAGCCTGCCAATTTCTTTTCAATCCGCTGAAGGATCGGCCCCAGGTCCAGACCATCGTCCAGCGCTACGACGGCAATCGACCGCCTCCACTTTTCAGGTCTGTCCGGTGCCAAGGCGGGGCTTCGGTCACTGCGAAACGCTGTTCGGACAAGGTTCAGCATCATCCGGGGGCGGCGTTCGACCCAGTCTTCGAAAGCCGATCGGGGAATTCGGGCAATTTCAGTTTCCCGCACGGCCGCCATCGTTATGCGGTGGGCCTCTTCCAGGATCATGGGCAGGTCACCAACGATGTCGCCAGGTGTTGCGTCATGGCCTAAAAACGGTTGTCCATCCGAATCGTCCTCGGGCATCGTCCGCAGGCGACCGGAAACGACCAGATAGCATGCGTCGGCAGGGTCTCCCCTGTGAAACAGGGGTTCTCCGGCGGCAAGCGTGACCCAGTCGACCGCCTTTTGGAACTCCTTTATCAGGGTGGGATCGAAGTCCTGGTACAACCCCACCAGGTGAAGGGCAAGCTGACCCTCCCGAAGCCGGCGCGAGGCCATGGAAACAATACTCGACGCCACCACGGGGTGCAGCTTCATCAAGCGGGTCAAAGCGGCTGCCGTTAAAACTCCCAAGGTGGAGGCTTCTGCGCCAACGACCGTTGCGGATCGCCTGCCGCCGACAACCAGGGCGATTTCACCGACGATGCTTCCCTTCGGAAGGTCAGCTACGACCCGCTCGGCACCGCTCTCATCTTTCAGGATAACCGACAGGCGACCCTCGAGGAGAAAATATAGGCTCCTGGCATCCTCGCCCTGACGGACGAGGATTTCGTTTGGCGCCAGTTCAACGATTTTGATCTGTTGGGCAATATCACGACGAATGGTGTCTTGCAGATTGGAAAACAGGTCGACGGCCTCAATCTTTTCGATCAATTGGTCTACAGAAGGCCGCTTCAGGTCGTCGGTTGGCTTCATAGCGTCTATACCTGTTCAGGATTCTTGTATTGTGTTTGGGTGATGTCACCTTAACGATACGCTCGGTATCGGAAGTTTGAGGTGCATGGTGACGGCGGTCAGGGGCAACTGATCGGTACAGGCAGGCGGTAACCGCGTCACCGGTGGCCATTCCCGCCATCATACCTAAAGTCGGTGAAAAAAAGCAAGTTGGCCGCCTATTACGGTGGATCGGAACAATAGCGCGATCATAGATCATACCCTGCCATCTATCAAATCACGACGCCCACCATCGATAGGCATCGATTCAGGGTTTTCATTGTTCAGGCACAGATGCCAGCCTTTCCGCTGCTAAAATTTTGTTATCTATAGGTAATACTTCAACTTTCGAGTTTCGTGCAAAACCAGACCAAAACCAACTGTAGGAGCGGCTTGCGCCGCGAAATCGTCGCTTTGGCGCCTTTGTAGCGCGGCGCAAGCCGTTCCTGCATGAAACTCGAAAGTCGACTAATAATAATGATGGCCTGTGTTTGATAAACCGCAATGTGAGGTAATCGCTTGCCG
>Ga0316201_10003999_pt1 | contig 11031 bp, 8 predicted proteins | sample CS6wburrow_MG_FD_204516 | JGI IMG/M metagenome (GOLD analysis project Ga0316201, IMG submission 204516) | Coastal sediment microbial communities from Delaware Bay, Delaware, United States - CS-6 worm burrow | ecosystem: Environmental > Aquatic > Marine > Coastal > Sediment | place: USA: Delaware... | reverse complement strand
GGCCACTACCGTAGCAGCGGTCGTCTATTCCATTGGCTTCGGTTTCGACCCGTTCATTCACCAGGCGACCGAAAGCCATATCTTCAACTTCGGGGCGATGACGCCGAAAACGCCGTATTACGTCGGGCAATACGCGCTGATTACGGTTTTGGCCCGCATGGTCGGCGGCTACGTGACCACAATCGATACCTGGCTGGTGCCGCTCTCGTTCATGACAATTCTGCCGGTCGCCTACTGGTCGCTGCGTCGAGCTTTTGCCTGGCCATCATCGCTGGCGGCGGCAGCGGTCACTCCCCTGCTCTTACTGCCCCTATCCTCTTTCATCTTGACGACGCCGCAGGGCCTAGCGAACATCCTGTTGCTGCTGACCACTTTTGTTCTGCTAGCCGCCGTCACCAACGAGGACATTCCCAAATGGCTAGCGGCCCTGTTGGCGACCGCCACGGCAATCGTTCATCCGCTGGCCGGCGGTCCGCTACTTCTGTTCGTGGCTATGACCAGCTACCTGCATGCCTCGCAGAGCCTACGTCGCATGCCGGAGGTGCGCTGGACGTTTTTCATCAAGCTGGCCCTGCTGACTTCAATCGCTCTGCCGCTGATGTTCATCGTCAACTCGCGCCTGTCCGGAACCGACGTCACGCTGGACCAAGAGGCCCTGCGTACGCCGACCGTCATCATTGAGGAACTAAAAAATCCAGAACTAGAAACGCGCCGCTTTTCGGCCACCCTGGATTTAGTATATTTTTGGCGGGCCAACCGAATGCTGGTGCTGGCCGGACTGATTGCTGTCGGAGCGATTTTGTTGTGGCTGGCCGGACGCAAACGAGAAAACGAGCGGTGGCGCGAGGCGGCCATCAGTTTTGCCGTCGGTGGCCTGGCTTTCCTGGTCAATTACGTCCTGCTGCGGACTTGGGTGAAGTTCCCCTTTCTGATCGACTACGAAAGAACCAACTATGCCGACCGCATGGCTGAGCTGGCCCTGTTCATCTCGATTCCGCTGGCCCTATTCGCTTTCGGCCGCCTACTGTCACGCCTGCGCCGCAACGGCTTTCCGTCGCAGGTGGTCGGGCTGTCGCTGCTGTTGGCCGCCCTGATTACGGCTAACGTCTATATCGCCTACCCACGCCGCGACCAGTACGAAACTTCGCGTGGCTGGTCAACAAGCGCCGCCGACATCAAGGCCGTCCAGACGATCGACAACGACTCGGCCGACCGTGACTATGCGGTACTGGCCAACCAATCGGTGGCAGCCGCCGCCATCCGCGAATTGGGCTTCAAGAAATATTACGAACCGGCCGCGGCGACCGAACCGATTTTCTTCTACCCGATTCCGACCGGCGGCGAACTCTATAAGGTATTTCTCGAAACCAACGACGATTTGGGGCAAAAAAATACCGCCCTGCAGGCGGCCGAACTGACCGGTGCCGAAACGGTCTATTACATAGTCAACCATTACTGGTGGCAGGCCCAACAGATAATCATTCAGGCCAAGAAAGAAGCGGATGATTGGTGGGAAATCGACAATCGGATTTGGGTGTTCAAGTATTCGGCGGCTGAATAATTTCATTCGCGGAATCAGCCGCGATAAACACTGGCTAACCCATCTAGATGTGACTCTTCGGTCTGGTTGGCGACGGCTTCCCGCGCAGTCTGGGCCAATGCTGACCGGTCAACCGAACCAGAACTCGCGACCCGCATTCCATTCAACAAACCATCGACATCACCCGGCTCAAACAACCAGCCGGTTTTGTTTTCGCTGACCAGTTCGGGAATGCCGCCCGAGTGAGCGGCCAACACCGGCACCCCACGGCTCATGGCCTGCAAAATTACCATCGGCGCGTTTTCCATTACCCGTGACGGCACGACCAGGCAACTGGCCTGGTCCAGGTATTCATTTAGCTCGGCACCAAACACCGCGCCCACATATTCGGCCTGGGTCATTTCGGCCAGGCGTTCGCTGACGACTGAGCGCAAAGCGCCGTCACCAATGACGGTCAGACGGGCTTCGCCCCGGTCAGTCCATCGCTCCCAGGCATCGAGCAAGTCGATGATGCCCTTGTGTTCCTCGAGCTGACCGACAAAAACAAACTGCTGACCCCCGGCGGATCGGTTGGACTTTTTGACTGCCGGCGCCGGATTGCGCAGCACGACCTTGGTTGACTTCGAAAAGAACCCCAACTGCTCGTGCCGGCGTTTCGCAAATTCAGACGGAAAAATCACCACGGCCGGCGAACCCATCAGGCGGCGCATCAAAAACAGGTAGGCGTATTCGTGCGGCCAACGCGGTCGCCAATCATTGGGCAGCAAACCGGACGGATGAAGAAGCTGCACGTCATGCACGGTATGAACGTGCCGCAATTGCTTGCGCCAAACCATGTTCGGAACCGCAAAACCCAAACCCATCAGGTTATGCGTATGCACCACGTCGGGCTGTGCGACCGCCAGAATTTTTTCCAGCTGCCGCGCCGAGCGCCAATTAAAAATATCGAGCCAATGCCAAACCAGGCGACTCAACCAGGACTTGCCGGCCAGGTCATCGTAAAAATATTGATTGGGCGGATAGTAGGAGTAGTGCTCGATGCCGGCTTCGTTTTTTTGATAGCCGATACCGGTGTCGCACAGACTCTTGACCAGACCCGGAATGCAAACGCCGGGCGGCGGCGCGTCCCTCTCCGGAATGCCGCTGACGATCGCCACGTCATGGCTGCGCCGACGCAACCCCTGTGCTTCGAGCGCCACGACAAACTCGGCTCCGCCCCGAGCCTGTGCACCGTACAGGTTGTTGACCAACAAAACTTTCATTGAATCACTTTAGAAGTTCGGCTGACAGACGTTCCCATTTTTCCAAACGTCGCTGTTCGGAATATTCGTCCAAAGCCATTTGCCGGGCAGACCGGCCCAACCCCTCGACTTGCTGACCGTTCTCCAGTATTTTCAGCAGTTGCGAAGCGAGAGACGAAACACTGCCAGGATTAGCCAAAAAACCAGTTTCACCCGGACGAACAATGGTCCGCACACCGGGCAGATCACTGGCCACGACCGGCAAACCGCTGGACATGGCCTCGAGCGCCGCGATGCCAAACGCCTCGGAACGATCGGTCGACGGAAAGGCAAACGCATCAGCCAGATTGTAGTGCCGCGGCAAATCCTGTTCGCTGACCGGGCCGGTGAAAGTAACGCGTTCCGCCAAACCGAGCCGCTCGGCCTCGGCCTGATACTGCTTGACCAACTCGCCGCCGCCGACCAGCACCGCCTGAGCTGTCTCTAGGCCCTCGCAAGCCAAGGCCTGCAAAATAATCGGCACCCCCTTAAAGTAATGCGCGGCATCCATGCCGCCGACAAACAGTATGATCGGCCGGTCGGCGGTCAGTTGGTAACGCTGCATCAAATCGGCTGGCTTGGACCGGGGCTGAAAACGTTCGACATCAACCGCCGGCGGCAACTCGCGGAACAGTTCGGGCTTTTTCTTGAAGCGCGGAGCCAAGGCCGACGAACGGGCATAATCAAAACTGGTCACCAAAAAACGGTCAACGGAATTCATGACCCACGGACGAAAAGTTGCGGCATGCACGGCCGACACGGCCCGCACCACACCATGCCCCAAGGTGTCCATGTGATAGTAGAGCGCCAGGCGCGGAATGCGTCGCAAGCGCTTGGCCAGAGCCACCGGTTCGGCGCCGCCGTAAAAAGGATAGTGCAGAACCACCAAATCATAGCCGCGGCAAATCCGAGTCAGGCCCGGCAGAAAAGCGGCCTTGCCCCAGCGCAGCCAAGCGCGCACCGGCTTGACCTGGTAACCGCCGGTCTGACCGCCGCCAGAACGACCAGGAATCAATACGTCTACCTCGTGACCGAGGGCAGCCAGCTGCGAAGCGTCCTGCTCGGCAACCACGCACATGCCGCCGCGATACGGCAGGAAAGTCGGAGTAACGACGGCGATTTTTTTTGACGGCATAATTTAGCGAATTATTTTTTTACAAAGCCACCAAGCACGATTCATCAAGGGATTGGCGACAAACATTACGAATGGACTCTGACCGTCCTGGTCGCGGATTTCACTGGTAAACAAGGCCATCACCTGCCGGTCGCCGATTCGCCGCAGTCCAGAAACGCTCGCCCGTTCCCGCCAGATGTGCTGCCAGGCAGCCGGCGTCAAAAAGTAGGCCAGGGCCTTGAACTTTTTTGGCCACCAACCGCCGCGCACGGCCGGCAGCAGCATGAACAGCTCGGTCGCCAGCAGGCCAGGCGCCAAAACCAGCAGAGACCAGGCGCGCAAGTTTTTAAATAGAACGATATAGCGATTGCGTTCCATCAGATACCACTTCTTGATGCTGCGCGAAAATTCGTACTTGTGCCAGACGACCGATCGCGGCGCCAAAACATTACGGTAGCCGGCCAGGCGCAGGCGCCAACCCAAATCCAAATCCTCGTGGTACATAAACAGCTGCTCGTCGAACAAGCCGACTTGGCGCAAAGCCGAACAGCGCAACAGGACACCGGCCCCAGACGGGTAAGCGATGTCGCGGATATTCTCGCGGTCGACCTGTTCGACCGGCCGGCGATAATCGTCGCAATACCCGAAACCCAAAAAATGAATGGCGTTCCCGGCACTGTTGACCAGCTCCCGCTCCGGATGCAGCAACAGCAGTGACTGCGCCGAACCGATACTGGCGTCAGTTTCCATGGCCGCGACCGCCTCGACCAAAAAATCACGTTCCACCTCGGTATCTGCATTCAGCAGATACACATAATCATCGCGCCGATCGAGCGCCACCCGAATGCCCAGATTATTGCCGGCGGCAAAACCAAGATTGACCCCGGCCTCGTGCAAATCCACCCACGGCCATTTTTCGCGAATCATGCCGACCGTACCGTCGACCGAACCGTTATCGACCACCAGCACCTCAATAAACAAATCACCCTCGTTGATCTTGGCCAAACTACCAAAAAGCCCGTCCAGATATTTGGACGAGTTGAAAGTGACGACGATAATGGTGACTTTCTTCTGCGGCATTAGTTGTCCTGTTCGCTGTCCCCCTCCCCTTTCATTAGACCGACTTCGCGCACCAGCAAGGTAATGTCGTGCTGAATCTTCTCGAGCTTGATGAAAACACGAAACAGCAGGTAGAAGATGACGACGATCGAAACGTAAATGGCCGCGTCAACGCCGCGACCGACACCGACGACCGCCGCAAACCAGCTAGTTGATTGCGGCAAGGCTACCGCGACCGTAACCACGATCCAAAACAACAGCCACAGCACCAGGGCCCGCGCACTAAGCTCCCCTTCCCGAAAACGCGAAACCGTTCGCCAGACGGCGAAAGCGGCGAAAGCGATAATGATAAGTTGGATCAACAACATGGAAATTCAACGATACGACGCCTACCGGATAACCCGATGTAGCAGCAGCTTGCCGGCGGTCTTGAGACCGGTCACGAATCCCTGCCCCTTAGACATCGAATACTCGGTGTAGACCGGACGGATTGGGACTTCTTCTAGGCGCAATTTTTGTCGGCGAATCTCGCGGATGATTTCTGACGAAACTTCCATGCGGTCGCAGCGCAGGTCAAGCGCAGCGGCCGCATCACTGGTGAAGGCCCGCAAACCGGACTGGCTGTCCTGCACCCACAAACCGAACAAAACGTAAGTCAGCGCATTGCCGAGCCAGTTGGCGATGCGCCGCGTGCGCGGCATCAGTTGGCGGTCCATTGTTCGGGCACCGATCGTCACGTCGGCCCGACCGGACCGCAAAGGCTCGAACATGCGAGCGACATCGGCTGCGTCATGCTGTCCGTCGGCGTCGAATGTCACGATCAGCCGTGCATCGGCCCGCAAGGCAGCGGCGATGCCGGTTCCGATGGCCGCACCCAAGCCGCGATTGATGAAATGCCGCACCACTCGCGCTCCGGCTGCCTGCGCCACCGACCCGGTTCGGTCGGCCGAACCGTCATCAACGACAATCACCTCATCGACTACACCACAAAGAGAGCGGACAACGCCGCTCACTGTATTTCCCTCATTGTAGGCCGGTACGACGGCAACGGTCTTCATAATTTTACTTGAAAGACGGACGCAGAATGTCTTTGTGGGCAATAGTGTATTCAATGGTCTTCTTCAGCCCCTGTTCCAGCGACACCAACGGAATCCAACCCATTTCTTTGAGCTTCGAAAGGTCGGGCAGCCCCAACACGCGCATGAAGGGCAGGCTGTCGCGATAAACTATCTTGGACTGCGAGCCGGTCAGCTCAACTATCTTCTGAGCGACATCGGCCAGTTTGAGGTCATAATCGCTGCCGATATTGACTGGGCCGGGATCCTGCGGCGCGTCCATCAAACGCATGATGGCATCCACCACGTCGGAAATATAAATCAGGGAACTGCGGAAGCTTTCGCCACCGTAGATCACCAACTCGCGACCGTCAATGGCATCCAACACAAAGTCCGGAATCATGTGGCCGTCGGCCAACTGCTGCCGCGGACCGAACGTACGGAAAATGCGGCCGATGCGAGTGTCGACTTTATGCACGTCACGGTAAGTCATGCACATCGTCTCGGCAAAACGCTTGCCTTCGTCGTAGCAAGCGTGCGCCTCCATGTGATCGAAAGCGCCAAACTCGTTTTCCGTCAGCAGATGCCCGTCCTCTGGACGCGTGCCGTACACCACCGAAGTGGAAGCCTGAAAAAACTTGGCCTTGTATTTGACCGCCAAATCCAAAACATTGCGCATACCGACCGAGTTGGCCAGCAACGTCGCATGGCGAAACGCCTCAAACTGCTTGGGCGAAGTCGGACAAGCCAAATGATAAATCTCCTGAATTCCCTGAAACTTAATCTTGAAACGCTCCAACTCCGGAAAGGCTTCCAAATCAAACGGCTCACTGATATCGTGCTTGATGAACTCGAAATCCGGATTCTTGAGCAACTGATTGATGTTGGCCTGCTGTGAGGTGATGAAATTGTCGACGCAAATGACCTTGTGATCCTTAAGTAGCCGCTCGCACAGGAACGAACCGATAAAGCCGGCTCCACCGGTCACTAAAACGTTTTTCTTCTCAAAAAGTTGCTCTTCAGGCATAGCAAAAAAATAGTTTTCTGTAGTCAAATTATACGTTTTGTGGCCGTTTAAAGCAAGAAATTAGCGATTAAACGCCCATTTCTTGTATAACGTGAAGTTCCAGGCGATCACGCAGATCGTGGCTACTGCTTTGGCCAGGAGATCGTAGGAGCCGAATGATATCAGCGCATAAAAAATCAAAGCGTTCCAGGCCAGCCCGCTAAAAGTGACCAGCAAAAATTTTGGTGCGCGTTGTGCGAGGCCATCGCGGTCGCGGCGGAAAGTCCAAAAATTGTTGAGAGCGAAACTGGAGATCATGCCGCAACAATAGGAAATCACGCCGGCGGCGACCAGTCGTTCGCCCCAATAGTCAAAAGCGCGCGTCATAAAAATGTAAGCCGAAAAATCGACGCCAGTATTGATGGTGCCGACTATGCAAAACTTCAACAATTGTCGAACCGTGGGATAGCGAACAGCGATGGCTCGCACAGCTCGAAAGACAAATTGCATGATGGAAACGCGTTATTCAACCAGAACGGCGCGCACGCCGCCCCGAAAAGAAGACTCGAAGGCATGAAAAGAAATCGCCGGTCGTGAACTGGTGGCGGTCATGGTCACGAGCGGTTCGTTCAAATGACCCCAGGCGGTACGGTGCGTAAATTGAGGTTGGTTGGCGCCGATAGCGCTGACGCTCAGGTCCGGTACCGAGCCGCCGTCGCCCAGATACTCGCGGGCACCGTTGTAAACTGCCGTATTCACCGTCCCGTCGGCGTTGTAGCCGCGAATCACCAATTCCGTTTCGCCGTCGCCGTTGAGATCCCCCATTTCAACCTGATAACCGCGATCGTAATGCGGGCCGAACGGCAGCAACGAATACAGATGCTGGCCCTTGGCGTTGTAGACCCGCACTTCACTGCGGCCCTCGCCCGGAGCGACCACGATTTCGGTCGAACCGTCGGCGTTCAAGTCGCCGGCAGCCACGTCCACTCCGCCGCGATAATAACTTTCGAAGGCAAAGAAACCGCCAACCGACAAACCGCGTTTGTCGAACATGCGGACATGCGGACCGCCACCCGGACCGGCCCCGGTGATAATTTCGTCGATACCGTCGCCGTCCAAGTCGGCGGTGTCTACCTCGACCCCACCGGTAAAGGCCGGGTCATAAGCGAAGAAACCGCCAATCGGCCGCGTATTGATATCGAAGATGCGGACGTGCGGACCGCCGCCGGTCAAGGCACCGGTGACAATGCTGTTTGAGTCGGTGCCGTCAAAATCACCAATCGCCAGGGAAACGCCGCCGCGGAAACTTTCTGGATAGGCGTTAAAACTTCGCACGTACAGGCCGTCGCTGGTGAATAGTCGAACCTCGGGAGCGCGCCCCGCACCGGGAGCGGCAATGACGTACTGCCCCTGAGTTTTGGGTGGAGCTAAAACCGCGGTTGGCGTCACCGGCTCAGCCGCAGCACCTGATCGCAAATTCAGAACCCGCCGCACCGCCTGGTCGGCCTGAATGCGACCGCGGCCGAGCCGACCAAAATATTCTGGATTCAAACTGTCGATATCCTCAGAGGTTTCCATCAGCAAGTTCATGACCTGCCGCGGCGTCAGGTTTCGATCGAGCGAAAACATCAAAGCCACCAAGCCCGAAACCAGCGGGGCGGCGACCGAAGTGCCGTTATAGTATCCGCCGTAAGGCTCACTGAAATCATTGTGGCCCGGGAAGTGCAGTTGGGTCGAAACGATCCGCTCGCCCGGCGCGCTGATGTCCACGCAGGAAGCGCCGTAATTCGAGAACTGCGCCTTGCGGTCATTTTGATCGGTCCCGGCCACGCCATAGACATAATTAACGCTTGAGTCACGATCAAAACAGACGGGGTAATGCGGACTGACATCCAGGTTTGTCGCCGGCTGGCCCTCGGGGGCATTACCGGCCGCCGCTACCACAAAAACCCCGTGGTCATAAGCGCGACGCAGGGCCTGGTCAAGTAAAGCGTTATACGACGAACCGACAAAACTAAGATTGATTACCTTGGCTCCGTTAGCGACGGCGTAATCAACCGCCCGGGCCACATGCAACGGGTCACCGAGACCATTGGAATCGAGCGCCCGCAAAGCCATAATCGGCACCTGCCAAGTCACGCCGACGATTCCCTGCTGATTGTCGCCCTTAGCGGCCGCCAAACCGGCGCTGACTGTGCCGTGATTGGCGCCGAGCACCAGATAGTTGTCGCTGATTTCCGGATTGGGATCGTTGTCGCCGCTGACGAAATCCCAACCATGAACGTCATCTATGTAGCCGTTACGATCATTGTCGATACCGTCGCCGGCGATCTCGTTGACGTTACGCCAAATATTATCGCGCAAGTCCGGGTGATCCAGGTCAACGCCGCTGTCGATAATTGCGATTGGAACCGTTTCCATACCCAAACTGTAATCCCAGGCGGCCGGGGCACCGATATGCTGTAGGTACCACTGCTCGTTGAAGAAAAAATCATTGGGCTCACGGGCGGCGGCGATATCTGGTAAACACAAAGCGCTGACCACGGTAATGGCCAGCAGACATAATTTGAATCTAGTGATAGCTGTTGGTTTCATGTTTTTGAAATACGCCATCGATCAGTGCGAAAGATAACCTGGGTATTGTACTAAGGCTAGGCAGAAAAATAAAGTGAGGCTTTTGATGCAAACAAAAAAAACGCCACTCGGGCGTATATAATATAGGTAGGTCAATGCTACCTACCGATTTTTCCGCAGTCGCTCGTGAAAATGCAGGCCAATGCGGATCACGTCGCTTTGGCGGCGCCAGGAGTCAAACAGAGCCTGTTCTTCTAAGCTAAGACCGTCATCAAAAGATGACGAATCGAAGGGATTGTCTGACGGAGGGCCAGCGCCAAAATCGCCGCCGAATGAACCGCCGGAAGAATCAAATGGATTTCCTCCTTGAGAATCTGAAGGGAACATTTTGTTTTGTTTTTAACCTACTTATATTATACCTCATTTTTTGCCTTATTTCAAGTAAAAAATGCACAGTTTAGCCAAAAAATGACTTTTTCAGCTTAAAAACGACCTCTTTCGAGGCCGTTTTATATTGAAACCTTACTATCTATCTTCCCATGTCATTCCCGCTCCCCATGTCATTCCCGCGAAGGCGGGAATCCACAACATCTAGCTAGATTCCCGCCTTCGCGGGAATGACATAAATATCAACACGAGAATATTTAATCACCAACCGAAATTCTCTGCTCCGGAAACTCTTCAGCGCTCCAATAGTGCGGTAGTCGATTGCCGTTGCCGCCATCAGCCAGATTTAGACCGGACTCAACAAAATTGGCCGTAATAGTTTGATCAACCGGATAGTTGGGCGAGAGCTGACCGCGCAAACGAATCAACTCGATTGTGTTTTCCGGGACGGTGTAGGCGCCGTTCATGGTGAAGGTCTCGCTAGTCGCGCCCGGCGTGGACTCTAAAGGCTTTATGCCGAACATGTTGTTGCCGTGCAGATCCTCAAAACGCAAATCCGTGATGAGCGGCTGGTCGCCATCCCACAACGCCCCGTCGAGCCGCACGCTCAGCTGCCGAACGATGACCGGTTCGCCGACCGTCAAACGGAAGACATAGAGCGTGGCGTCACTGCCGGCCGCTTGTGTCGGTTCGGGTTCGGTCGGAAAATCGAACGAAGCCGGCGGCAAAGTTTCGGAATAGTAATCCTGACCGGTGTCGACCAAACGAAGTTCGGCCTGACTGACATGAGCCATGTCGAAATAATCAGACAGATCGGAATCGGTATTGATTACGTTATGGTCTTGCACGCGCAGGAGAGCCTGCGTGCCCGGAGTGATGTAGCGCTTGCCGGCGCCTTCAATCATGAAGTAAGCAGTATCGCTGGCCCGCCGGACTACGGTGCCGGTCGGCCAGACCGGAGCGGTCAGTGGCACGGTCTCGGTGTAGTTGGCGAAGTAGGCTTCGGAAACGTCATC
>Ga0316201_10003998_pt1 | contig 11032 bp, 10 predicted proteins | sample CS6wburrow_MG_FD_204516 | JGI IMG/M metagenome (GOLD analysis project Ga0316201, IMG submission 204516) | Coastal sediment microbial communities from Delaware Bay, Delaware, United States - CS-6 worm burrow | ecosystem: Environmental > Aquatic > Marine > Coastal > Sediment | place: USA... | reverse complement strand
ATGGGTGTTGAAGAGATACCGATGGGCATAAAAATCCCCGGTAACGAGGATATCGCGTTACCGGGGTGTCTTGATCGTCGCTAAGAGGCGTGGAACTAACGACCTGTTACCAACCCCAGGGTTTACCTTTATCCCTTAGATTGGTCTTGGCAGTTTTCGCCTTTCGTGTCACTTTGTATGCGTTGCCGGCAACATCGAGCTTTTCCTCACGATACGGCCAGCCAACTGTAGGTTTCGGCGCTTCCTGTGAAGCGAGATAACCATCCAGACCCGTGGTTTTTTCAACCTGGTTTTTGTTACTAGTTTTATTATCTTTACCCTTCCAATTCCAAGCCGTGTCATCTGATGGCATTGCAGGGTGCGTCCGTGCGACGCTCGCAGGAGAAGAATGGCCGGACCAACCCCACGGCGTTTGCGCTTTATTAATATTTGCGGTAAATCTTGTATTTTCAAGATGACTGGTGCGATTGTTTTTCGCACTTGGAACCATGGTCTTGTAAGCCGACCTGCCTAAATTTACAAGCGCATGAACAAAATAAAGAAGTATTACCGCCCCGACTATACTGCCAACCAATAAAGAAATATAAAAAAACATGGTAAGTCTCCTCGCCCCAAACCCCGTTTATAATGAACGTACGAACGTGTATGTTCATACTCACAGAACCCAGTACGGAGTGCGTTTTGAAATATTGCAACCGGTAGTCACCGGTTACAGTCTGACGTGTGCTATCCTTGTCTTCCCTGTCTTTTCCTGCCCATCCTACCGAATGATCAGGAAGTGCCATACCTGGCTTTACTGCTTTGCAACGGACCAACAAACCCCGAGCCAAGCCTGAACCTCTTTCGCTGCTGACAACGTAACTTCCTTTACGTTTATACTATCTCAACAACGGTCCAACATAAAAAGTATAGCACAAGATATGCGTTTTTTTTTTCGTATGAGTAGAAAAATTTAACATTTATTTTAGTTTATGTTTAATTTTGGACGAATCTATGGCCTATGTGATTGAATAAATTGATTTATTTCGAATAATAATTTTGTGTCAATCGCACGTCCAAAATTGGTGTTTGAAAGTCTGTTCCAGACAGAACCGTCCGGTGGACCAGCCGGATAACCGTCGGCGGGGTATAACAGCTCACTCCAGTGCGAACCATTGCGTATGCCGATCAAATAGTACTCCTGGTTCAATACAGCGATTATCCCGCCACCCGAAGCCCCGTCGGCTGAGTCACAATCATCCAACAGTTGCCCTTTCCAGGTACCGCCACCAAGATCACCTCCCTTGCTCTGTACAACCACACAGTCTCTGCTCTGGCTGATATTGCCTGCGGATGAATCAAACGCCACCAGCCTGAATTCACCACCGGATTGACGGTATGACTCCGTCTGTGCAAAAGAAAAATCCCGCAATCGCAGGCTTTGATCAGGACTAAAATATTTCCAGGGTTTGCGCAGGTACAAAAATACCCAGTCACCCTCACCGAACTCAAAAACACCGGTCGCCTGCCCGGGGTTAAAATTACCCATTCGCATCAACTTAAAATCAATCTTTGATCCGTACCCGGGATCACTTTCCCAGCCCATGAAATGAAATTGGCAGCGCCTGAAAAGCCTCTTTTTTTTCAGGTTGTACAGTACGTGTGCTGCACTCACCAGAACAACCCCCTCGAGATCAGGTGCAAATTCGCGGGTATCGACTACCATGGCTGTGCCACGAAAACTCCCATCGCAGGTGATGGTGCCTGAATTCAGCTGCCGGTCTTCCGGATTGCCGCCACCACCCGGCCCGGCCATCACCTGTTCACGGCTATCCTCCACACCATTGAGAGGATTTCCGTCACCAAATATATTGACCGGTACAACACCGACGGTCTGAGCACGCAAAGGGGATGCAAGCGTTACCGTTAAGCACAGCATCCATGCCGACAAAAAAGGACCCACAGTATTTGAATTCTGGAACATGGCAAAACCGGCAGTGTCAACCTGCTTTAATTTAGCCCCGGCTAGCGCTGCTGTCTACCGGCTTGAAGGCAGAACCTGTCTTATTGCGACCCGTTCAGATGTTCAGGCCAATGTTTTGAGACAAAACGCATTGGCAGGGGGTTTAGATGTGGTACCAGCGCTATGCAAACGATGTAAAATCGCCATGTGAATCTGAAAACTATCATAAAAAACCGGCCAAACCTGTTCTGGATACTCCATGTGGGTGGCTGGGCAGCTTGGGGACTTTTTGGCAAATATCTGTATACCACATCATGGTCCGTTGAAATTGCACCTCATTATGCCATTTATGTCGCTATCATCACCGTTTTCGGCATGATTGCTACCCTGCCTTTGCGTTACCTTTACCGCTTTTTGTGGAACCGTGCTATCTGGATACAAGCCATCGGATTACTGGGCGGTAGTGCAATTGTCTCTTACGCATGGATCAAGTTTCGCAGCTACGTATACACGGGTTGGATAGAAAAAACAAAGGACATGAAGGACTGGTCCGAGAAAGTTGGTGACCTTGCGGAAGTCATCATCAAGATGGATTATGCAAGTTTCTTCTTGAGTAACTACACCATCATCCTGACCTGGAGTGCCCTGTATTTTGCGATCAAGTCATACCGTGTGTTCCAGGAGGTTCGCGAAAGTGCGCTCAAATCAGCCGCCATGGCGCACGAGGCACAGCTGAAAATGCTGCGTTACCAACTGAATCCCCATTTTCTTTTCAATACGCTCAATTCCATTTCCACCCTGGTGTTGGAGCAGAATACGGAATTGGCCAATCGCATGGTAACCAAACTATCCAGCTTCCTGCGTTATTCGCTGGATAACGACCCCATGCAGAAAATAACGCTGGAACAGGAGTTACAGGCGCTGCAGCTTTACCTGGATATCGAGAAAGTACGCTTTGAAGAACGTCTTTCACTGGAAGTCGATATTGAAGAAGCTGCAAAATCCGCCTTGATTCCAAGTTTGTTGCTTCAACCATTGGTTGAAAATGCTATCAAGTATGGTATTGCGCGTGCAGAAGGTGGCGGACACCTGACGATATCCGCAAGGGTATTTGCCGGCGATTTGCTGATGGAAGTCAGTGACGATGGTCCGGGCTGTGAACTGGTCAACAACAACATCCCCGACGCCAAGGGCGTGGGTCTGAGGAACACCCGTGAACGTCTCGCTGCGATTTATGGAGCTGAGCATTCAATCAAGCTGAGCCAGACCGATCCCCATGGTCTGACCATCTGTATACGTATTCCATTTACGCCAAAGCACGCACCGGCCTGACGGTTTAAGATTCATATCACCTTAATCGCCTGTTTCATCCATGAGTACGTTCAATGATTTTCAGCAGAGCGGGAACTCAGACTGCTTCGCACTCGCTGATGAAGACTACGCTGGCTATGTATACGCGTCTCTAAGCGACGTGCAAATTCGGGTTTTTCGTCTTGCCATTCAATACGGTTACCCGGAACCTTTAGCCGGTACTCATGACGGCCCTGGTCTGCTTCATCAAAAATACTCATAGTGTTGATAAGCGCAATGCGGCCATACTTCCGGTTGTATCGTTCTATCCAGATCGTTTGTGGTGAGAGACTGACAGCTGCGTGATTGATTTTTCCGAGCATACGCAACAAATCAGATTGTTGAAAAAACCTGTCGTCAATTCGCCCGCGCTGGTATTCGTTACCAATCACCAGCAATGGCACCCGGGCACGGGCACTGTCACCGTAACGGTCAATTTCAGCATATGTCAGTGGCCGCATTTGCCGGTGGTCGCCGGTGATCAACAGCATGCCATGTTCAAAAAAACCGCTTTGTGAAAGCCGTGAATGGAAAGCCGCCAATTGCTGCATACTCCAGTCCCAGACAGCCTCAGGCGTATCCGGGCCACCATCAGGATGAATATATGGCAGATGTGTACTGGTTGATGCGATGACCAGCAGGAAAGGTTGATTCGCTGTCGTTAAATGCTTCACCGACTTCAGTGCTTCAGTGTAAAGATAAGCATCCGAAGGCGCGTCCTGCACGACACGCGGCGCAAGTTTCATGGCGACAACATCATCCCTGCCACGACTCCGGTCAAGACCCAGACCGCTCAAAAAATGATCCAACCCAATAAAGCTCAGATCCGCACTGGTCAGAAACTCCGCAAAATAACCCTGCTGCTGATATTCGGCGATCACCGATGCCTGAGTCGCGAACTCATCAAACATATAAGGTGTGGCAGTTGGAAAGTGCATCGGGGGAAACCCGCCTAACAAAGCGATCAGACCGCCTTCAGAGGCCTGGTGATTGGCGAAAAAATTCCTGAACAAAACACCCTCTTCCGCCAGTTTGTCGAAACCATCCAGCAAACCGGGCCTGCCGGACATTTTCTCTGAGTTGATGGAGGACAGTGATTCAATAACCAACAAAATAATGTTTGGTCTTGTAGGGGGAATTAACGTTGCCGCCGGCCTCAGCCCGGCATAGAACGCCATTTCCGCTTCCGAATAGGCCAATACCGGTTGTTGCGGCCGTATTCTCTCCAGCAAGTCATGGGGACTGAGGATCGCATAAGACCTCAATGGCAGTGGTGCAGAAACGGCAGTTATTCCGGTGGCGAGAAGCGAAACCACGAGTAGAACCAGCCCTGCTTTTTTCACTACGGGTGTTGCCTTAATCAAAACAAAAACCGAAACCAGCAATAGAAATAACGCCAGGTAAGCAGCGATATCAAAAAAACTCAACACCACGCCGAACTCCGGGGTATAACGGCCTATTTCGAACAGGCTCGCATGTGTATCCAGCGCGAGTAGCACAAAGCTGTCCACAAGATAAAAAAGTGTCAGGGAAAACAATATCAGCACAAAAAGGATACGCAGGCTCTTCAACCGGGTACTGCTCTGCAGTAGAGCGATCAAAAACAGCAATGAGAGAAATAAGGCATCCAGACCCATAATATTCAGAAACGTGATGCCATCGGCACCCATCTCTTTCATCAGGCTGGCGGATTTGTAAAACGCAAGGAACAATACGAACAGCGTCAGGCCGAGTGGATAAAATGCTTGAGATAAATGCCGATTCATTGGGCCTAAGTATAAAGTACCTCTGTCCACTGTTGTCACGCCAAAATCTAAATCCACCATCCTCATTTAAGCCCTGCACTGGGTTGCTGGATGAAAAGTACGTTTGGACTTTGATTCATTGCTGGTGTGGGCGCCGAGGTCTTGCGGTACCTTACTTTAGGACACATCATGCTGGCCTCTCGTTATCAGTCGGGAAGCCAAGGCGGTGTGGTGTCTTACTTCAGGACACGGCATAAACCCCTCCCTGGGGCCTCTGGCGCGACGTCCTGTCGCTCAAGGTCCTGAAATAAGACACCACACCACCTCGGCTTTGTGCTTAAGCATAGGGAAGTGGTTTCAGATAGATGTACTACGGTCAGGCTGAAGCTGTGGTGGGGGTATTGACCAAGTAGGACAGCAGTTCGGTGTTTCGTTACCTGGCCCCGTTAGTAACGGATTGACTCACAAAATGTAAATTCAGTCTTTGAATTCATTGCTTCCCCAGTCGCAGCCGTCACATTCTTCGGACAGACCGTGCTTTTTAAGGACGTCTACTATGAACTGAAACCATACTTTGTCGGGTTGCCAGATCGCATCGAGGTCCGCCTTTGCATCCTGCATCGGAACACCGCCATAGATAACCCGGTACAAAAAACTGAAGGCAGATGCGCGCAGGTTGATCTGGCAATGGAGCAAGGTGCGAAGACCTTTGTCACGGTTCAACACCGCCGCAAAATCTTCAAAATCTTCAAGCATTGGCCGGTCGAAATCTACCGGGATATGCAGATAATCCATACCGAGTGACTTCACCACGCGATCTTCGGCAACGATCGCGCTTTTGTTGTCACTGAACGCGATGTAGATTACGCGCTTGAAACCGGCCTCGGACAATGCCTTCAGCTGTTTGGCGCTGGGTTGACCCGAACTTGAAAAATAGGGGCTGTACTGGTGATAGTTATCGATATCAGAAAGTTCGCCGGCTGCCAGTGGAAAGCTGGCAAATACCAGGAAAAGCATTGCCGGCAGGTGCCGAATATTCTCTTTCATGGATCGTTCCTTGTTTGTTCTTTTTGGTTTAAAGATAATTCGGCAGAGTTGCCGCTACCCTGATTTCGGCCATGTATTGGTTAAAAACAGAGTGCTGCTGACCGAGGTCGTTTACTTTAATTTTCATACCTTAAAACCCGAACGGACTGACGGCTGAAATGATCGGAAATTTTAACACGCCAGGCAATCCCTTCACGACGAAATTTCCACCATTGAAGACAACAGTTGTCGCTGATAGCTTGCACGCACACCCGGCGAGTCCGCTCGACCAGCACCGGATCAATGACACGCTTCGATTAGTCGTATAACATGATAGTCGGTGTAAATCGCACACAACAAACATTGATCGGCAGTTTTGATTTGAAAGCAATCGCAAACATATGTATTAAAAACAAGTTAATATGCCTCTTGCTGGCCGTGATGCTGGCTGCCAGCAACCTGGCTTTCAGTGCGCATGTATCAAGCCACCCCGTCAGTGATTCCGGTTTTTGTTCACTGTGCATCCACCCCGGCAGCCCCAATTCCGCCATAACAAATGAACCCGGAGCCATATTTGTTAGCCCACATGTGCTGACTTCGACCCGGGAGCATGCTCCAACCTGTTTTTCGACTCGCCTTTTGCAAGTCCATCGCAGCCGCGCTCCGCCAAGCCTCGTCTGAAACGTCATTTCTTCGTATCCGCCACTTTGTCAAAGGCGGGTCATCTGATAATAGTTTTGATGGAGACACGAGATGCGCACCCCGACTCTTGGAATTTTATGGGTATGCCTGATTTTCACCCCGGTACCAACATTGGCACAAACCGAATCTGAATTAGACGTCCTGCGGGCGGAGTTGGCGCAAATGCGCGCCGACTATGAATCGCGTATCGCCCAACTGGAAAAACGACTGGATGAGGCAGAAAAAAAAGCTGGCGAAAATCAGGCCACCATTGTGCAAACAGAGACCCAGGCCATCAAACAGGCGGACCCCTGGCAACCTGAACCGTCCGCAGGACAGATGCTGAACAGCGGCAACAACGCTTCGAACCCTGCGATTGGTGTTATTTTTCAGGGACAGGTCTGGAGTTATAACGATGACCCTGAGCTCTACGAAATACCCGGGTTTCCGCTGGGCGGTGAAGCAGGCCCATTGCCTGAAGGCCTGGCTCTAGGAGAAACCGAAATCAATATCTCCGCCAACGTTGATGACAAGTTCACGGCCTGGCTAACCGTACCCATCGCCATTGAAGACAGTGAAGTGGTGGTTGAACTTGAGGAAGCCTGGGTTGAAACCATGACCCTGCCGGCAGGGCTTGCGCTGCGGATGGGTAGATTCTATTCCAATATCGGCTACCTGAATGACAAGCACTCGCATAGCTGGGACTTTGCTGATCAGCCGTTGGTATACCAGGCCTTTTTGGGTGGCCAATACCTCGATGACGGCCTGCAGTTGCGCTGGCTCGCACCAACCGACTTGTACCTCGAACTCGGAGCAGAAGTTACGCGTGGAGACAAATACCCGTCAGGCGGAGCGGCTCACTCCGGTTTTGGCAGTTACACGCTGCATCTGCGTACCGGTGGTGATATCGGCTTCAGTAACAGCTGGCAGGCTGGTCTTTCCTACCTTCAGGCCGATGCCGATGAAAGGGAGTCAGGTGATGAAGATGACCCGCTCATTTTCACCGGGCAAACAGACCTGTGGATTGCAGAGTTTGTCTGGAAGTGGGCACCCAATGGCAACAACAAACAACGCAACTTTATTTTCCAGGCCGAGTATATGTGGCGAAATGAAGATGGAAGTTATACCCTGCCCGAAAGTGACCCGCTGCCTTACGATAACGATCAGCAGGGCTGGTACCTGCAGGCTGTCTACCAACCATTTCCCCGGTGGCGTATCGGTCTTCGCTATGACCAACTGTCATCGGATGATCCCGGGCAGGCCTGGGATGGCACACCATTGATGCCATCATCGCACGACCCGCGCCGTTACAGCGTCATGGCCGACTGGTCCAACAGTGAGTTCAGCCGTTTGAGACTGCAGTACACACGCGACAAGGCAGGGTTTGCTGGTGACAACCAGTGGGGACTGCAATACATTTTCAGTATCGGTGCCCATGGCGCGCATTCGTTCTAGGAAAAGAAATATGAAAACCATGATACTAGCGATAATCTTGCTGCTCACACCGTTGCTTGCCTCGGCTGATCTGGACATATTCACCTGTGAGCCGGAATGGGCGGCACTGGCAACGGAGCTGGGTGGGGACAAGATCAAGGTCAGCAGCGCAACCAACGCCCTGCAGGATCCCCACTATATCCAGGCGAGACCCAGCTTGATTTCAAAACTGCGACGCGCTGACCTGATCGTCTGTAGCGGTGCACAACTGGAAATCGGCTGGTTACCGATGTTATTGAGAAAAGGCAATAATCCCAAAGTCATTCCGGGCAGCCCGGGTTTTATCGAAGCCAGCCAGTATGTAAAACGACTGGATGTCAGCCTCGACAGCGACCGTTCACAGGGTGACGTTCACCCCCAGGGGAATCCCCATATCCAGACAAACCCGCATAACATCCTGCTGGTGGCCGAAGTCATGACCGAGCGTATGGTGCAATTGGATGCAGGCAATGCCGGCAGCTATCAGCAGAACCTGTCGGACTTCCGTCAGCGCTGGAGAGTTGCGATCGCGAACTGGGAAGAGCGCGCGTCTGTTCTCAAGGGCAAGCGGGTTATCGCTCATCACAAGTCATGGATCTACCTCGAGGCCTGGTTGGGACTCGTTGAAGTTGCGACGCTGGAGCCGGTCTCAGGTATACCACCCACCGCCAGTCACCTTGGAAGCCTGCTGGAGCGTTTTGGTAACAACGGGGCCGATTTTATCGTTCGCGCGCCGTTCCAGAGCGAGAAGCCCTCTAAATGGTTATCAGAGCGCACCGGTATTCCGGCCGTTCTTCTTCCATTGACCGTCGGTGGAACCGACCAGGCTAGCGACCTGTTCAAGTGGTTCGATGATATTATCAATCGATTGCTGACCGCAGGGGACGTATAGCAATGGAATCTCTCAACTGGTCCATATTGGGGCCGGCAGTTTTTGCAGGTTTCCTGGTACTGAGTACCCACGTGCCCCTGGGTCAGGAAGTTCTCAAGCGAGGGATCATTTTCATTGACCTGGCAATCGCACAAATCGCCGGCCTGGGGGTGTTGGCCGCTGGTGTCCTGGGCTGGGAAGAGCAACTGTGGGCAGTGCAAATTGCCGCTGTCAGTACCGCCTTGCTGGCGTCGGCAGGTCTGAGCTGGTCGGAAAAGCGCTGGCCTCAGTCGCAGGAACCGCTGATCGGTATCCTGTTTGTGATGGCCGCGACCGGCAGCATCCTGTTGCTGGCCGGCAACCCGCACGGCGCCCAACATATGAAAGACCTGCTGGTTGGACAAATCCTCTGGTCAACCTGGACATCACTGGTCTACATGGCAGTGCTTTACGCCGTGTTGCTGACGGCCTGGTTCAGATGGCATGACCAGATGGGTCGCAAGGGTTTCTATATCATTTTTGCCTTTGCCGTAACCGCATCCGTGCAGTTCGTTGGTGTTTACCTGGTGTTTGCCAGCTTGATCATACCTGCGTTGGCGACACAGAAACTACATGGGAAAAGTCGTCTGATGGCAGGTTATCTTTTGGGGGCAGCAGCCTATATTGCCGGAATTGTGTTATCCGCATTATTTGATTTGCCCACTGGTGCAGTCGTCGTCTGGACCATGGCCCTGCTGGCAATCGCCGTGGGGAGTTGGCTGGGCCGCAGGACACTTGATGCTTAAGCAGCCTGTGCTATGGAAAATGCTAGCCGTGCGATGTGATTCAGGATGATATTATTGCTTAATATAATAATATAAACTTCTGTATATATTATAGTTTATCTAATACATCTCTGGTGACGCGGTCCAGTGCCTGTTGAAAAGCGGCGACAATGACACTCATACGTTCATCAGCAACGGCCACCGACGCGCTTGACTGGATATAAACCGGCGTTCCTGGTTCACATTGGTAACGGCCATTAAAGGCGACCCTGACGGCGGTCGTATTGCCACCCGCACTGCGATCGGCAAAAAACTCACGAACTTCAAGTCGCAAATCACACTCTCCTGAACCCCCACCCGCCCGGGCAGGCACCACTTCGAAACGACCGGATGCGTCTAATGATCGTCCGATCAGCGATGTGAGAAGCTCCGGGACATGATCCGCCCAACGCGCGCCGGCATAGGGTTTAAGCTCCGCTGCACCGGAAAGCGTCAGTACCTGGTCACTGTCCAGACCGGGTACGGTGGTCACAACCAGCTTGAGCGGCAAAACGCTGTTAGGCTTTGCTGCTTGCGTCATGCCGGTATAGGGTTTCAGCCACCAGGTGGTAACCACCGGATTGTCACTTTTTGTCAAACCGGAACATGCCGATAAAACGCATACGCTTGCCAGTATGAAGAACGCAGTGTAATTTTTTGAACTATTCATGATTGTCTTATCGCTCCACTTCCACCGCATCCTCTTGAGGCTGGTAAATTATCTTTGAAGGATCCTCACGCAGGTCCTTGACCAGTTTTTCAACCTCTCTGAGTGTCGCACGCGCGTCGCTGATCAATGCCGGAAACTGGCCCAGCCCGTCCCCCATGAAGGCATTCATTTCCTTATCGTTATCCGCCGTCCACGTCTCCACTCTCGCACTCATTTGTGCCAGGCTTGCCGTCGCCTGCTCCAGGTTTGTGAGGGTTGATGCCATACCAGGCTCAAGACGTTTCACCGTGGACTTTATCTGGACAATGGCCGTGTTGAGTTCGTTGATGGTTCCCCTGAGCAAAACGGGTAGTTCGTTGATGAATTCTTTTTCTGCCGCCAGGGTTTCGCTGACACTCGCGATATCATCCAGTATCCTGCTGACCAGTTCCCGGTTTTCCTCACCAAGAATTTCGTTGATCGACCGTAACA
>Ga0316201_10003997_pt1 | contig 11033 bp, 9 predicted proteins | sample CS6wburrow_MG_FD_204516 | JGI IMG/M metagenome (GOLD analysis project Ga0316201, IMG submission 204516) | Coastal sediment microbial communities from Delaware Bay, Delaware, United States - CS-6 worm burrow | ecosystem: Environmental > Aquatic > Marine > Coastal > Sediment | place: USA: Delaware... | reverse complement strand
GGTGAGATGCCACTGTCCCTCGAAGTTGGCGTTGTCGTCCAGACCGAAGCGTTGCGCGAACACCGCGAAGTCGTCGCCAAGCAGTTCTTGCACCTGCCCCGGACGCCACAGGTAATACAAACCTTCGTGGCCTTCGGTGTCAGCGTCGCGCGTCGCATAGAACCCGCCGTTGTCGGCCTGCATGTCCGTCAGCATCCAGTTGGCTGTTGCGTTGGCTGTGTCGACAAACAGTGTTTCCCCGGTGGCCAGCGCGGCCTGCGCGTACAGCGCCAGCAGCGGACCGTTGTCGTACAGCATCTTCTCGAAATGCGGTATTTGCCAGTAGCGATCGACCGAGTAACGGCAAAAGCCCCCGCCCACATGGTCAAACAGACCGCCTTCGGCCATCCGCGTCAGTGACAGGGTTGCCATGAACAGGGCCTCGATATCCGGCTCGGCGCCACTGGCGCTGGTACGCCAGTGCCGCAGCAGGCGGTCGATACTGGTCGGATGTGGGAACTTGGGTGCCGAACCGAAGCCGCCGTAGTCGCGATCAAACGTCTGTGCAAAGTGCGCGCGGGCAGCATCGAGCGGCGCTGCAACGAGCACCTCGTCTGCTGCGGCCGGCTCCGGGTCCAGGCGCACGAAGACATCCTGTAACCGGTCGCTCTGCGAGCGCACGTCGTCGCGATTGTCGGTGTAATAGGAGGCGATCTTCTGTAACAGCTCGCTAAATGCCGGCATGCCGTAGCGGGCTTCATTTGGAAAGTAGGTGCCGCCGAAAAACGGCCGCTGGTTGTCGCCGTCGATAAACATCGTCAGGGGCCAGCCGCCTGGACGCTGCGTCAACAGCTGATGTGCCGTCTGGTAGATCTTGTCAACGTCGGGTCGCTCTTCGCGATCGACCTTGATGTTGACGAAGAGCTCGTTCATCAATGCGGCCGTCGCGTCGTCCTCGAATGACTCATGCGCCATCACGTGGCACCAGTGACAGGCCGAGTAGCCGACCGAGAGCAGGACCGGCTTGCCCGTCTTCTGCGCCTCGCGAAACGCCTCGTCACCCCACGGATACCAGTCCACCGGGTTGTCAGCGTGCTGCTGCAGATACGGACTGGATTCGCTCGACAGACGATTGCTCATGGTGATCTCGCTCGTTCGCGACTATGACGGACACGGGAAACTGACTATGATACCGGTCTTCGATCAACGCCGAGCGGGAATTCATGCTGACCTATCCTGAGATTGACCCGATTATTTTTTCGCTTGGGTTCCTCAAAATTCGCTGGTACGGACTGATGTATGTCATCGGTTTCCTGCTGGCGTGGTGGCTGGCGAAACGTCGCTGCCAGCGCAGCGATTCACCGATCAAGTCCGAGCAGGTTGACGACCTCGTGTTCTACGCGATGCTCGGCGTCATCATCGGCGGCCGCGTGGGATATGCGCTGGTGTACAGCACCGGTCAGCTGTTCAGCGATCCTCTGTATCTCTTCAAGATCACCGAGGGCGGCATGTCATTCCACGGCGGCCTGGCCGGCGTACTGATCGCAATGTGGCTGTATGGACGCAAGCTGAACCACGGCATGTGGACGATGACCGATTTCGTCGCGCCGCTGGTGCCCCTCGGCCTCGGGTTCGGGCGTATCGGCAACTTCATCAATGGCGAACTGTGGGGTAAGCCGTCCAGCCTGCCGTGGGCGATGCAGGTGCGCTGCGATGACACCTGGGCACGCATTGCGCTCTGCGAGAGAAAGCTGGACCTGCCGCCCGAGGTGGCGATGACGCCGCCGCTGCATCCGTCGATGCTGTACGAGGCGCTGCTGGAGGGATTCGTCCTCTTCGCTATCCTCTGGTGGTACTCGGCCAGGCCGCGGCCGTTTATGGCCGTCTCCGGCATGTTCCTGCTGTTCTACGGGCTGTTTCGCTTTGCGATCGAGTTCGTACGCCTGCCGGATGAAGCACCGGGCTACATCGCATTGGGCTGGGTAACGATGGGGCAGGTATTGAGCCTGCCCATGATTTTCGCGGGTGCCGTGCTGCTGGCCATGGGCTGCGGCGCCGCGAAGAAATTGGCGGCGAGCGCCTGATGCGTCAGTACCTCGACATGATGCGCCTGGTCCGCGATACCGGTACCCGCAAGGACGATCGCACCGGCACCGGCACCCTCAGTATTTTCGGTCACCAGATGCGCTTCGATCTTGGCGAAGGATTTCCGCTGGTTACCACCAAGAAGCTGCATTTGCGATCGATCATCCACGAACTACTCTGGTTTCTCAGCGGCGACAGCAATATTCGGTACCTTAAAGAGAACGGCGTATCGATCTGGGACGAGTGGGCCGACGAAAACGGTGACCTCGGACCGGTCTACGGTGTGCAATGGCGACGCTGGCCGACGCCGGATGGCCGCCATATCGATCAGATCGAGCAGATCATGCAGCAGCTGCGCGAGACGCCGGACTCGCGACGCATCATGCTGAGCGCGTGGAATGTCGCGGAGATCGACAACATGGCGCTGCCGCCGTGTCACTGCCTGTTCCAGTTCTGGGTGGCCGACGGCAAATTGTCGTGCCAGTTGTATCAACGCAGCTGCGACATTTTTCTCGGCGTGCCTTTTAATATCGCGTCGTACGCGTTGCTGACGCATATGATCGCGCAGCAGGCGGATCTCGATGTCGGCGACTTCATCTGGACCGGCGGCGACTGTCATCTGTATCTCAATCACCTGGAACAGGCTGATGAACAGCTTGGTCGTGAAGTGTTGCCGTTGCCGACGCTGGCGATCAAGCGTCGCCCCGAGACCCTTTTCGACTACCGCTTCGAGGATTTCGAAATCCTGAACTACGAATCGCATCCGCACATCAAAGCGCCGGTCGCGGTCTGACGCGGAATGTTGATCAGTATTGTCGTCGCCGCGTCGACGAACAACGTCATCGGCAATAACGGACAGTTGCCGTGGCGCCTGTCTGATGATCTGAAACACTTCAAGGCGATCACGCTTGGCAAGCCGATCGTGATGGGCAGGCTGACCTGGGAGTCCATCGGTCGGGCCTTGCCCGGCCGGCAGAACATCGTTATGACTCGCCAGGCAGGCTTTGTTGCCGAAGATTGCGATGTAGTCAGCTCACCCGCTGCGGCCCTGCAGGCGGCGGAAGGTGCGGACGAGGTCATGATCATTGGCGGGGGTCGAATCTACGAGATGTTCCTGCCACAGGCGCGCCGCGTGTACCTGACGCGCGTACAGGCTGTCATTGACGGCGACACGTTTTTTCCGGCGATTGTCGAAGGTGACGGCGAACGCGACTGGCGCCTGGTCAGCTGCGACCCGCACCCGGCTGACGATGCCAACGAGTTCGGGTTCGAGTTCAGGGTCTACGAAAGGCCATAGCGGCGCGGGTTGGAGGCCACTGTGCCGCAGCGCATGCTGGCACCTTATGCTCGATCGACGTTAACCGGTGAGTGCCTCAGTCAGCCGCTCGGCAAATTCGAAAACATCTTCAAAACTGTTGTAAAGCGGTACGGGAGCCATGCGAATCACGTTGGGCTCACGCCAGTCGCCGATCACGTTGAGCTTGCACAGATCGTCGAATAGTCGCCGTGGATTTTCAGACTCCGGGTCTTTGACAATCCAGGATAGCTGGCAGCCGCGCGCCGTGTCCGGAGTGATGGTCGCGATGCGATCACCATGTCGCTCGTGAACAAGCCAGTGGAGATACGCAGTTAATGCGACAGATTTTTGCCTAAGCTGGCTGAAACCGGCTTCTTTGAATAATTCCAGCGATGCGACGACCGGTGCCAGTGACAGGATTGGCGGGTTACTCATCTGCCAGGCCTCGGCACCCTCGGCCGGTTCGAAGTGTGGCCGCATTTTGAAGCGCGAATCTTCCCTGTTGCCCCACCAGCCGTGCAGGAAGTCGTCCGGTGAACGGTATTGATGATGCACGAACGCGCCCGCGATAGAGCCGGGCCCGCCGTTCAGGTACTTGTAGGTACACCACGACGCGAAGTCGGGTTCCCAGTCGCCGAGTGACAGCTCGACGTTGCCGATGGCATGCGCGAGATCGAGTCCCACCTTGCAGCCGTATCGGCGGCCGAGTTCGCAGATCGTCGCCATGTCGAGCACCTGCCCGGTGAAATACTGGACGCCCGGCAACAACAGTAATGCGACAGAGTCTCCCTCGCGCTCGAGCAGTGCTGCCAGGTCTTCCGTACGCAATTCAACCTCGCCGTCACGCGCGCGCCATTCCAGCAGGTCAGTTGCAGGATCATAGCCATGCAGGCGAATCTGCGAAGCTGCTGCATACTGATCGGATGGAAATGCACCGGCCTCGATGACGATCTTGCGACGCTGGTCCGTCGGACGGTAGAAGCTCGCCATGAGCAGGTGCAGGTTCACCGTCAGCGTGTTCATCGCGACGACTTCATCCGGCCTGGCGCCCGTCAGGCTGGCGAAGCCCTCGGTCGCGAGCCGATGATAGGTGCTCCAAGGTCGTTCCGAATAGAAATGACCGTCGACGCCATACTCGTGCCAGTGTTGCAGTTCCTGCTGCACGTATTCGACCGCAAGCTGTGGCTGCAGCCCGAGCGAGTTGCCGCAAAAATAGACCGGCGAACGTCCGCTGCGCTCGCGCGGAAAATTGAATCTCCGCCGGAATTCAGCTAACGCGTCATTCCGGTCCAGGCTCTGCGCATATGCTCGATTGTCCTCGAACCGCGTCGGCGACTTCACCTGGGCTGCCCTGGAACCTGAATGACGCGTGGGCGTTTCTTGTCCAGGCGAACAGCCGTCAGCTGCCGCCCCCACAAGCACCCGGTGTCGAGACTGATCAGGTTGGGCAACACGGTCAGGCCCAGTGCCGCCCAGTGTCCGAAAACGATACGCGTGTCGCCCCATGCGGCGTCCGGGTACAAAAACCAGGGCGTCAGGTTTTTCCGCGCCGCAAAAGGTGAACCGCTGAAGTTGAGCGCGAGGTGTCGCTGCCGAGTCAGGAAGCGCATTCGCGTCAGGCAACTAATGATGAAGCGCAGCCGTTTGTAGCCCGTCAGCTTGCCAGACCAGATGTCCGGCTTGTTGCCGTACATCTTGCCGAGCAGCGTTGCGTAATCATCGCCCTGCAGCGCCTCTTCGACTTCGGCGGCGCGTGCCAGTGTCTTCTTCACCGTCCACGTCGGGTACGTACCGGCGTGCACTAGGAGTGTATCGAGCTTCCTGTCGTAATGGGCCATCGGCCGATGCCGCAACCAGTCGCACAGCTCGTCACGATCGGGAGCACTAAGGACCTTCTGTAGAGCGCTGAAACGGTTGCCGTTGCGCACCATGCCGGCCGAGAGTGCCAGCAGATGCAGGTCATGATTGCCGAGGACGTTGACGACAGAATCGCCGAGGCTTCGCACAAATCGCAGGGTTTTTAGCGACTTTGGCCCCCGGTTGACGAGGTCGCCGGTTAGCCAGAGCGTGTCCTTGTCAGGATCGAAATCGATTTCGTCCAGCAAATGTCGGAACGGATCGTAGCAGCCCTGCAGGTCGCCGATTGCATAGACGGCCATCGCGGGCGCCTAGTGTAAGAGGCCGGGTACCGCCAGCGTGAACGGCTCGATCGGTGCATAAAAACTGTGTCCGTCATCGGACTTCATTCGATAACGCCCCTGCATCGCGCCGACCGGCGTTTCAATGACGGCACCACTTGAGTAACGAAACCGTTCACCCGGATGCAGGTAGGGCTGTTCGCCCACGACGCCGTCGCCACTGACTTCCTGGGTCTTGCCGTTGGCATCGGTAATCACCCAGTGACGGCTCAGCAACTTCGCGGCCGTATCGCCCTCGTTTGCAATGGTGATCGTGTAAGCAAAAACATAGCGGTCCGCGTCAGGCTCAGACTGGTCCTGCATGTAATTAGTCGAGACCTCTATTTGAATACTGGGGTGATTCTCGTCCATACCAGTATTCTAACGTAGCCACGAGTCGGAATGCGCTACGATTTTCGCAGCAAGTGGTTACTGAGCGCGATGTACTGCGCAATCGCGATCTGCTCCGGACGCAGGCCGGGGTCGATTCCGACGGCCGCCAGGTCTTCGACGTCTGCCAGCTTCTTCAGCGCGTTGCGCAGGGTCTTCCGGCGCTGCATGAATGCCGTAGTAACCAACTCGGAAAGTGCCGCATGGTTGTCGATCGTATACGTGTCTTCCGGCAACGGATCCAGTCGTACGACCGTCGAAGTGACGTCAGGTGGCGGATTGAATGCCAGTCGGCTTACGTCGAATAGCGGTTCGACCTGCAGATGGCAGCCCAGCATGATGCCAAGGCGCCCGTACGCCTTGCTGCCCGGTTGCGCCGCCATGCGCGCGACGACTTCCTTTTGCAGCATGAAATGCATGTCGATAATGCGATCGCGAAATTTGAGCAGGTGAAACAGCAATGGCGTGGAAATGTTGTAGGGCAGGTTGCCCACAATGCGCAGACGATCCCCGAGCTGGGCAAAATCGAAAGACAACGCGTCAGCCTCGTGAATGGTCACGGCCGGGTCCGCTTCGTAGCGTCGGCGTAGTTGCAGCGCCAGGTCGCGATCCAGCTCGATCGCATGCAGGTGGCCGGCGGCCCGGGCCAGACGTTCGGTGATTGCACCGCGGCCAGGCCCGATCTCTACAACGATGTCGCTGGCCGCCGGATGCACGGCACGCAGGATCGTGTCGATAACGCCGACATCGGTCAGGAAGTGCTGGCCGAAGCGTTTTCTTGCGCGATGCGCCGCCATTCAGGCGCCGGCCATTGCGACAGCGAGCTCCACCGCCGCGAGCAGGCTGCCAGGATCCGCTGTGCCGGTACCCGCGATGTCGAAAGCGGTGCCGTGATCGACCGAAGTCCGGACGATCGGCAGACCGAGCGTCACGTTGACGGCATGACCGAAGCCGGCGTACTTCAGGACCGGCAGGCCCTGGTCGTGATACATGGCGAGTACGGCATCCTTGTGTCCGGCGGCCGGTGTAAACGCGGTGTCGGCGGGCAGGGGTCCGCGCAGGTGCATGCCGCGCTCCGACAAGGCCCGGACAACCGGTTCAATAACGGCGGCATCCTCGTGCCCGAGGTGGCCATCTTCACCGGCGTGTGGATTGAGGCCGCAGACGATGATTTCAGGATTTTCGATACCGAAGCGAGACTGCAAATCATGGTGCAACACTTCGATGACAGTCGTGAGTCTCTCCGCCGTGATATAGGCGGGCACTTCGCTCAGGGGCATGTGCGTGCTCGCGAGCGCAACGCGCAAGTCATCGGCAACCAGTAGCATGACCGGTTTCGGCGTGCCGGTTAAACCCGCAAGAAACTCGGTGTGACCCGTGAACGGGATACCCGCGTTGGCGATGACGCTTTTCGAGAGTGGTGCGGTGACCAGCCCCGAAAACTCGCCGTCGAGGCAGCCCTTGACCGCACGCGTCAGTCCATCCAGCAAGGTCCGGGCGTTGGCAGGGTCGGGTTTGCCCTTGATGACCGGCGCCGGGAATGGCGTACCGATAATCGGCAGCGCGCTTTGTTGCAGAGACGCATCGCCAATGATGACAACCTGATCGGCAAAACGCGATTCCGCAAGTGCGTCGCAGATTTCCGGGCCAATGCCGGCGGGCTCGCCGGCGGTTACCGCAAGTGGTCTGTCAGTGGCCACATCTAGAGGCGTGAAACGACGAACGCCTCATCGCGCATGCGCTGCATCCACAGTTGGGTCTCTTCCGACATCTTGCTGTTGCGAATGCGCAGGTCGCAGTTTCGCTCTTTCAGATCTTCGGTATTGTCGTAAACACGACGGTCGAGCACTTCGAGAATGTGCCAGCCGAATTGTGAGCGGAACGGTTCGCTGACAACACCAATCTCGGAGTTGTCTATGACCTCATCGAACTCGGGAACAAAGGTGCCCGGGTTGGTCCAGCCCAGGTCGCCACCCAGATTCGCTGAGCCCGGATCGTCTGAAAGCAACTTCGCCTGTTCGCCAAAGTCTTCGCCTTCGCGAATTTTGGCAAGGGCCTCCTCGAGGCGCTGTTTGGCGGTTTCATCGTCGATGATTTCGTTCGGCGTTATCAGGATATGGCGTGCTTTAACCTGCTTGACCTCACTGCGCTGCACGGCGCTACGCATGTCGTCGACTCTTACCAGGTGGAAGCTGTTGGCAGCCCGCAGCGGCTCGGAGACATCACCGGACTCCATGTCTTGCAGAGCATCAATAAACAGGGTGGGTACCTGATCGCCTTTCATCCAGCCAAGTGAGCCGCCTTCCAGGGCCGTATCGCCGGCGGAATAGCGAACAGCCAGTTCGCGAAAATCGGCGCCTTCCTGCAGCTGCTGGTAAAGACTGTTAACCAGCGCTTCAACCTCCCGAACCTCGGACGCGCTGGCGTTCTCGGAGAATGACAGGCGGATGTGTGACAACTCGTACTCCGAGTTGACGACGACGTTGCCCTCAAGATCAGCAATACACTGCTCGATTTCACGGTCGGTGACGTTGATGCTCTGTCCGACTTCGATACGGCGCAACTGCTCGACGGTAATCTCGTCACGTAACGAACGGCGGAATTCGGCGTAATCAACTCCGTCCCCTGCAAGCAGTGCCGGCATGTCCTCAAAGCGGACCCCGTTCTGTTCGGCGAGGCGCCGAATCGAATCGTTCAACATGGCGTCCGACACCTGCAGCCCGATTCGTGAAGCGCGCTGCAGCTGGATCTCGTTCAGAATAAGTCGCTCGAGGATCTGCTCTTCCAGCACGTTGGCCGGCGGTAGCGGCACGCCTTGCTTCATGGCGCGCTCGCTGATGATCGACAGCTGGTCGTCGAACTGGCTCTTCAGGACGACGCCCTCGTTGACGATCGCGGCGATGCCATCCAGGAATTCGCCGGTATCGGACAACTCGTCAGCAAGAGTCAGGGGCGCTGCCGTCATAGCGACACAAGCGCATAAGGCTTTGATTTTTAACACTATTTACTACCGGAGGTCTGCGGAATAGCCAAGAATACCACGTTCGAGGAGTTTGTCAGCCGCCGTACCGACGCTGGTCATTCCCTTCAGTACCAGTTGCAGACCGAACGACGAATCGCGAGTTCCATCGCGTGTCGAGATATGGCGGCGGGATACCAGCCGCAGGCCCCAGCAACAACTCTCGTACTCGAGGCCATAAAACTGCTCGAGTACCTCGTCGTCGCGAAAAGAAAAATTGTAGCGGCCAACAAAATTCCACTGTGACCGAACCGGCCAAGACCACGACAGGTCGCCCTGCTCGAGCGAGTCGCGCCGGAAGCGATACGACAGGTTCATGATCTTGTTGCCGGCTGGCCGATACTGCAGACGTGCTTCAGATCGAGTGGTCCCGCCGGTTCCCCACTGGTGACCCACGTCAAAGTTGATGTCGTCCCAGAGCAGGAACCGTAGTTGCGCAATATAGTCCGAGCGTTCCAGCGTGGAGGCAGTTCGGCCCGGCAAGGTGACGTTGCGGTCACCGAAATAACGCGTCTGCCCGATTGTCGCCGTCATCAGTTCACGACCGGATACCACGTCAAAGATTCGTGATGTGACGCCGATGCTCAGCTGCTCGGTGTCGCCGATGCGATCGACACCGAGGAATCGGTTCTTGCGGTAAAGCTGCACCAGGTTGATGTCTGGTGAGATCGTATCGAAGACGGGCAAGGCGCTCTGGTCACGATAAGGAATATTGACGTACAGAAGTCGCGGCTCCAGCGTCTGTACCCTGGTCGTCGAATTGATGGAGCGCTCCAGCACCATGCCGGTATCGAGGCTCATGATCGGCACAGTCCGGGTCGGGTCGGTGGGTGCTCCGGGTGATTCGGTGCTTAGCTGATAACGGGTGTGGTCGAGCGCTACGGCCGGTCTTATGAACCAGCCAGGTCTTTGGAAAGGGACTTCGACGGCCGGCATTGCGTTGAATCGCCAGCCGGTAACGCCGACATCACGGTCAAAATTAACGATCTCACCGTCGAGATTGACTTGTACCAGTCCTAACGGCCAGGAACCGCTGCCAAGCAGTTGCGGTAGTCGCCGGTATGGCTGATCGACGGGCAGTATCGCATCGTCGATGGTCTGGTATTCCTGGGCTCGACCCAGCAAATAATAATTATCACCGTAATAATCGAAGCGCACGCTTCGATTCAGGTGAGTGATACTCGACACGCTCAGGCTGCCGCCGAGGTCCTCATAGTACTGGCTGTCCGAGACGTTGCGAATGTCGATGCGATTGCGCCAGCCATTTTCGAAGTCCGAACGGTGGTCAAAGCCAAATTCATAGCGCTTGGCGTCCAGAATGCTGTCGTCGGGCAAGTAGGCAACGCTCAGCACACCGGCATCGCGCGGTGTCAGGTAGCGGAACTCCGTGTCCAACTGCAGGCCGCGGCTCGTGAGCAGCCGCGGCGTCACGGTGGCGTCGTAGTTGGGGGCGATGTTGAAGTAATAGGGCAGCAGGATTTCGTTGCCGCTGCGTCCAGTCGTGCCAACCGTTGGCGACAGCAATCCCGACTTGCGCGCATTGCCGATAGGAAACGACAAATACGGCGTGTACAAGATCGGTACACCCTTGAATTCCAGCTTGACGTTCCTTGCGGTGCCAACACCCTCTACCGTATCGAGCTTGAACGACTTGCCACGCAGCAACCAGTCTTCCGAATCCGGCGGACAGGTCGTGTACTCGACGCCGTCAAGCCGGAGGGTGCCGTCCTGGTTGATCTCGAGTAGTCCAGCGGCCCCGCGCCCTTTATCGCCGCCGAGCAGGAATTCCGCGCCAGTAAAGCGTATGCGACCCGATGCGTAGGAAAACTCTGCCGAGTCGCTGAGGATCTGCGAGCCGGGATCCTCGTAGCGTACGCCACCCTCGAGCAGCAGCGCCTTCGTGTCCGGGTCGTAGCGGGCCGTGTCGGCGCCTGCCAGCTTGTCGTCGCTTCGCAGCAGCACGCCGCCGCTCATTACCGCCGTCGTCTTTTCGCCCACCTGCGCCTGCAGGCGGCCTGCCTCGAGCACAATCGTGCCCGGATTACCGGCCGCTGCCGGCAGCGTCGTATCGGCCGCCAGCGACTCG
>Ga0316201_10003996_pt1 | contig 11035 bp, 9 predicted proteins | sample CS6wburrow_MG_FD_204516 | JGI IMG/M metagenome (GOLD analysis project Ga0316201, IMG submission 204516) | Coastal sediment microbial communities from Delaware Bay, Delaware, United States - CS-6 worm burrow | ecosystem: Environmental > Aquatic > Marine > Coastal > Sediment | place: USA: Delaware... | reverse complement strand
TTGATTTTTTAAGAAAATTTCATCCGGGTTTAATAGAATCTATGGATTAGTTTTTTTAACTGTTATTGCTCATATTACTAGTTTGTAAAACAATATTGCGAGTCAAAAAATTTGCGATCTTCAAAGTTAAAAAATAATCTCAAATTATTTGAATAACACCATGTTTCATTCACTAAACGGATGGCTTTCTAATAGTTTGTGAATATTGTTGGTATTGGTAATAGGCGTTATGGCTTGCGATTTGTTAAACCAAATGTATTCATCAAACTGTGACGGCAATACGGTTTTATAATAATGACTCCTTAGTTCTGTTGCGGGTTTGTAAACAACACCGATGGCTCTTTGAAGTCTTGGTTTACTCAAAAATTCACTCAAATTGTTGTCTGAATATTCCGGTCGCAATGGAAGAGTAAAATTACTAACATTTGTTTTGTGGCAAAGATATTCATAACTGTTTTCTAAAGAATCATTCACATTAATAACTTCCATGGGTTCTCCCCAATTTCGGGCTGCTGCAACGGTACCAGTATGTGTTCCAAAACCAATATGATATGATTTTGAGCCATATTGTTCCTTGCATAAATGCCCAATATTTATTTCACCTCTAGAATACATTTCGGTTGCCAAGGCATTACCAATATGAGAATTATGTGCCCAAACAATACCTTTAGAATCTTTGCCAAAATAGGATAATAATGATTTTAAGGTATAAAACATATGAAAATCGCGTAAGTTCCACGACTCTGCACTGCCATAATACATCGCTTTATAATAACGTTCTGCATCTACTACTACCGTGGCGTTATGATAAGCATAAAAATATTCTTGAGAATGATTGAGTTTATTTTTGATTTTTAACAAATCGAACAGCATTTTTAGTACTTCTTTCTCACAGCTTTCCAAGCTGTTTTTAGTTACTAATTTGCCATAAACAACCGGGTTCGACATATACGGTATAATACACGCATAGCGTGCTTTTGCTAATTCTGCCAGTTCTGGATCAATTTCTTCCAGATATTTAATAACCAAATCTATGGAATTTTCCAATCCATATAAATCTAAGCCATAAAACCCAATGGTGTTATTATGTTTGGTGTTGTAATCTTTCTGCCATTCTACAAAATTTAGAACTTCTTTATTTTTCCACATCCATTGCGGAAAACGCGCAAAAGGCATCCATTCTTGTGATTTATATTGATTTCTAACATAATTATTTATTTGTTCTGCATCGGACCAATCTGCTTCTGCACATACAAAGTTGAAGCCTTTTTTTTCAATAAGAGCTTTTGTAATTTCCTGTCTTGTTAAATAAAATTCCGAAGTACCGTGCGATGCTTCGCCCAATAAAACAACTTTGGCATTTCCAATCCTTTCCAACAATCCGTCCATAGGAAATGTTTTTATCGATTTAAAAGGAAGCGAACTCATTCCAATCTCATCAATAATTTCAGTTTCAGGATAAGTTTCAGTGCCTATTTTTGGAAGCATTTTAGGATTTGGAATAAAATAACTATCTCTTAATGCATTGGTAACAAACTCACTTACAGAAATTCTATTTATAATTTCCAGCATAACATGTGCCCAATCCGGACCAACTGGGGCTATTAATTTCGCTCCAATTTTTAGTTGTTCTTTAATTTTGTTTGAAATTTCTTTTAATTCTGTGGCAATTAAAATGGCATCGAATGGTCCTTTTTCAATCCACCCAATTTCAGGATCTCCTGTTTTTATATGTACATTAGTTACGTCTATAGTTTTTAATACTTCCAAAGTCCAATTTGCATAAGTTTCATTCGTTTCAACAGTATATACATCTTTATAGATTTTTGAAAGAACTACCAAAATATAAATTGAATCGACACCGGTAATAAGAATTTTTTCAGCTTCTTTAATTTGTAATTGTTCCAACATTCTGGCAACTACAATTACTCTGGGTTCTGTGTTTTCCAATGTTTTTTCAATTCTCACATCTTCATAAAAATAAGGGTGTAGTGTTTCTGATAAAAAAAATGCTTCAGGAATATTCTGAAATGCTTTTAAAAGCAATGTATTACTAATCCCTTTATCCCTTAATTGTTCTTTGATGTTAATTTTTTTCATGATAATTTTTTTTAAATTTCTTCACTTACATACCAAATCTTTAATACTAAAAACAAGGTTCCTTTATCTATTTTAAACTTTTTAATACTTGTCGTCGTCATTGTGTGTTATTTATATAAACTTATTACAGTTTATCCAATTATAGAATGATTCCGGTCATTGTAGTGCACTTTTATATAATTAATCTTAGTTTCAATAATAATGACGTTTCAATTTCAAATAGTACCACCCAAACGTTTAATAATTTGAGCCAATAATAGTGAGCTGGCAGAAAACATTCCGATTATTAAAAACTGTTCAGAAGATATCGGGATTAAAGAAAGTGCTTCAGCAACAGTAGGCGTAATATAAGCTATGTAGGTAAAGAACGCGCAAAAAACAATAGCTATCCAAACCCAGATATTGGTAGTAACCTCATTCTTAAAAAAAGACAAATATTGTTTCGGCATATTAAATACATTCAGCAATTGAGAAAAAATAAGTGTAAAAAAACCCATGTTATTTACTTGATTTGAGTCAAGCTTTAATACAAAATAAGAATACATCGTAATACCTAGAACAGCCAAACTTATTGTTATACCATAAATTATTGTTGCGCGCCATAGTTGTTGTGTCATTATAGGTTCTTTGGGATCTTTAGGAGGTAACTTCATGATATCTTTTTCGCCTTTTCCTAAACCTAAGGCGAGAGCAGGAAAGATGTCTGTTATAATATTTAAAAATAAGATTTGTAAAGGCAACAACGGGGAAGGTAAATTTAGAATTGCTGCGAAACCAATAGAAAGTATTTCTGCAAAATTACTTGATAATAGGTAGACTACGAACTGACGAATATTTTCAAAAATAATTCGCCCTTGTTTTATAGCTAATTTCGTTGCTTTAAAGGTATCATCTAACAGAATTATGTCTGCTGCTTCTCTTGCTGCATCTGTACCTCGAATTCCCATAGCGATACCTATATCCGCTTTTTTTAATGCGGGAACATCATTAATGCCATCTCCAATCATTCCAACAACATTATTATTTTTCTGAAAGAATGTAATGATTGCAATTTTCTGCTCTGGGGTAACTCTTGCAAAAACCGAAGCATTAAGAAATTGTTCTCTTTTATTATTGGTTAACTTTTCTATTTTTTGACAAGCACTACCTAAAAGTATTTTATCTTCTAAGGCGTTGGGGGCTAATAATCCGATATCAGTAGCAATTTTTTTTGCCGTACCAGGATGATCGCCAGTTACCATTATTACCTTAATGCCCGCTTGTTTATAACTTTTAATTATTGGTTTTACATCTTTTCTAGCTGGATCATTAAAACCAATAATGCCAATAAAAGTAAGATGCTCGAATAAGTCATTTTTTTTAGGTTTTGACGCTGTTTTTTTAAAAGCAAAAGCTAGTGTGCGTAATCCTTGAGAAGCCATGTTGTGCACAGACTTAAACCATTCGTCCTTTTCATTGAATATTTCTGCTAGGCCATTTTTTAGAATCATATCGCAATGTGTTACCACATTTTCAAAAGCCCCTTTCATATAAATACAATAACCATCACCATCACTATTAGAATGTGCAGTAATCATCAATTTATCTTTAGTATTAAATGGTATTTTAATAATTACCGGATTGTTGTTTCTAATAGATTTTAAATTGAATCCATTTCGTTCTGCAAAATCCAATAAAGACACCTCTATGCTATCTCCGTGTCTTTCTTGTGTTGTTAATTGCACATCATTACAAAGAACACCGGTTAATAGCAATGCTTCAAAATCATGACTTTGTTTTAACTTTTGTAAGAAAAAATTTTCCTTGGAATAGACATTTTCTATTAATTGTGTTGCAACAAAAAGGGTTTGCACTTTCATTTCGTCTTCGGTAAGTGTACCTGTTTTATCTGTACAAATAACATTAGTAGCTCCTAACGTTTCTACATCTCCTAATTGTTTAATAATGACCTTTTTTTTTGATAGTTGGAGCATGCCATGAGCAAGTGCAATGGTAGCGACTATTGGTAATCCTTCAGGAATTGTTGCCACTGCTAATGCAATTCCTGTTTGCAGCATAATTAAAACATCAATTCCTCTAATAATGCCTGAAATGACTATGAATATTGTTAAAACGAGTGTTAAATAAATAAGGCGTTTACTCAATCTATTTAACTTTTTTTCAAGAGGGGTATGTTGCTTTTTAGCCTTGATGGCCAGTTGCTGAATTTTACCTAATTGCGTATTCATACCCGTTGCAACAACAATGGCTTTACCTGTACCAGATAAAACAGTAGTGCCTTTAAAAACCATGTTATTTTGTGAAACGATAGGAATATTAGCACCCAATAATTTTTCGGTGTGTTTTTCAACTGGATTGCTTTCTCCTGTTAAAGCAGCTTCCTTTATTGTTAAGTTTTCTACTGATAAAATTCGCCCATCGGCAGGAATCACATCGCCTCTTTCCAGAATAATGATATCTCCAGGCACTAACATTATTGTTTTTACTTCTTTAATTTTACCATCTCTAATTACCAGAGATAATAAATATTTTAGACTCATTTTTTGAAGTGCTTCAAGGGATTGTCTCGCCTGTAACTCCATAAAAAAACCAATGGCCGTTGTAATTACAATAACAATAAGGATTGCGATTCCTTCCAGCCAATCTTTAAATAGAAAGGCTAATAAGGTAGCAATGGTTAGAATATAGATAATGGGATTTTTAAATTGATTTCCTAAAACAATCCATTTACTTTGTTTCTCCTTTATTAGGATTTGATTTTGTTTATAATAAAGTAACCGTTTTTCAGCATCTTTAGAGCTTATGCCTTGATCAATAGTTGTTTTGAGTTTTTCAGCAACTTTTTGAAATGTTATATTGGAAGGATTATGTATCATCTTAAAATCATATCAAAAGTCAGAATATTAAATGATATCACCTTTTAGGCTAAAATGATTAAACCTATCATTTTAGCCTAAAAGGTGAACTAAGATTGAAGAATCAAAAAGTTACCTTAAAAATAAATAGCTTTACGCAATTTCTATTTTTTTTGGTTTAAGTTTTTTGCTTTCTTCTTTTTTTGCAAGATCAAAGCTAAGAATTCCATCATGGTAGTGCGCTTTGATATTATCTGCTTTTACACTTTCAGGTAATTGTAGCGATCTTGAAAATGAGTTGTAGCTAAATTCCTGTCTTGTATAATTCTCTCCTTTTTCTTTTTTGGAATCTGATTTTTCTGCAGAAATGTTAAGATTACCATTATCGAGAGTTACTTCAAAATCTTTTTTTGAAAAACCAGGTGCAGCGAGTTCGATCTCAAACTTGTCTTCTTGCTCTTTAATGTTTAGGGCAGGTTCACTTGATTTCCCATTCCAAAAATCATCTAATAGAGAAACCCCATTCCATAGTCTATCACCAAGGAAATAATCTGTATCAAAAAAATTGCGGGCAGTTAGACCTCCAATGGGTCTTCTTCTGGGTTTAAATTTTACTAGTGTCATAATTTTATAATTTATGATTAAACAATTTATCTGTAACGAATTTATCACTGTAATCGAATTTATGAAATGACCTAGGTCAGTATGATGATTTAAATGGCGTGTTTCCATAGAATTTCTTGTAAAACTCAGCACGCCATTTTAGAGAAATAAAAGATTAGTATCATATGATTTAGATTGATTGGTTTAAAAAAAATCGGGTTGGATGAATAATCTAAGCATATCTTTTCGGATGGCTTAATGACATATTATAAATAGTGGACTATATTCTAAGTCAATACCGTGATGATTGTTATTGCTAAAATTTTTATTTTCTCAGCTTTTATCGGCTGTACCAACTTTTTTTTCCCAGCCTGTCAATCCCGCAGAAATAATAAATTTCATAACTTCGCTGGAAGGTATATTCAAGGGTTTTATATTTGCTTTTGGCACGATAAACAATTCGCCCGAAAAGTTGTATGAGTGCGGGAAATAGACAGCCACCTTATCTTTTTCTTCTAGAAGTTCCAGATTTTCTTCGGTTATGAAACCTAATTTTTCTAGATCGGAATGTAGGTTCACCTTGACCAAAACAGGTTGGTTGAATTTTTTTTCCTTTCCAACAAAGGCAGAAAACAAATCATTAAATGCAGAATAAATAAATCCTAATAAAGGTATTCTATCAATCGTTTTATTTATAATACGACCTAATGGTCGAGCGATGATAGTTTTTCCTAAAAATCCCACTAAAATCAAGAACAATACCAAGGTTAATAAACCTAATCCAGGTATTTTGAAATCAATAAACCGATCTAGTAATTTTTGTAAAGATTGGTCTATGATATTAAAAACCGCATAAATAATATATATGGTAATACCAATAGGGGCGATGTATAAAATTCCCTGCAAGAGATAATTTAAGAGTTTTTTCATTGTAATTGAGTTTTTCTTTTGATTCTATTTAATTAGTTGAAAAAGTTTGCTTTATTTTTTCATTTTGTATTGACTCTTTTAATCCATTTTTTCTATTTCTACGACAAAAAAAACGATTACTGATGCCGTTAGAGTTATTCCTAATTCACGTAAGGTAAGCGGTTTCGTTTTAAAAATATCATTAAAAAAGGGAACGTAAATAATTATAAATTGTAGTACAAAAGGTATTAATAAGGCAAAAAGCATTGGTTTATTGGAAAATGCTCTGATTTTAAAACGCGATTCCCTATCCTACCGAATAGCCATTGCATGACCCATCTGGGTAAAAAAAAACACGTTAAAAGCCATAGTTTACTTGAATTACCAGTCATGATATATTTGATGAATTTCAGAATTTATACTTTCTAATATATTTATTAAGATGTTATATTTAATAGATTACTCAAGCGTCCAATTAAAATTAATTCTCCTTTACTTCTTTTAATGTTAGCATTCACAATGCTATTAACTGTTTTTATTAATTCAGACCTTAATTCAATAGTAAATAAATTGCCATTTGCATTGAAGAAAGTTTCAAAAACTTTAAAACCATAATCAGAGTTTTCCTTATTTGCTTTAAGTTTTTTTAGCGTTTCGTAGATAATTTCCTTGCTTTCCTTTTTCTGAATATTAATATTCCAATGAGATTCAACTAATTGAATTATTTTTAGTTTTTCATTATGGATAAAGGATTTATCAGCCATAGCCGCAGCATAAAAAAGATGCGCTATGCTTTCATAGAATTTGTCATTGTTTATTATGTTTGTCATCGTTTTACTGATTAAATTGTCGTCAAATTCGCATTCTAAATCTAGCTATAAATTCATATCTCATATTCTATTATAAAAACAGATGCGTCATTTTAAGTTTTGATTGAAGGTTCAAATTTGATTTATAATTGAATTCTTTATAAGGTTCTAGCGGTTTCGGTAAAATTTCTTTTTTTAGAGTGTTTTTCCATGATCATTTGTGCCTTTAAAAAGCATAACGTAGATTCTGCGCCTTGGTTAATATTTATATGAATATCTTCAAGACCATCATACGATGCCCCGTTTTTTGTATTGTACATAATTTGGTTAAGGTGATTGTTTCCTAAAAACCAGCTAAATGCAATTTCTAACTGGCTTTTATATTTATTATTTCCTGTTACTTCGTAAAACAAATCTAAAGCCACTATAGTTGTTGCTACTTCAATAGGTTGTTCTCCATAAAAATTACGTTCATTATTTTTTTTAAACCAACCTCTATTCGTAATCACTTTTAATTTTCCCTTCATAAAATATTGAGACAACAGAAAATCAAAAGAAACTTCGGCCACTTTTTTGTGTTCTTTATTATTGGTAGCTAAATAACTGAACATCATGGCTTCAGGCAAAACATTATTGGCATAAGTCATATAATCCTCGTACCAATGCCACTCATCTACAGAGTTTATATTATAATGATTTAATAGCGTGTTTGCCAAGTGTGATATTTTTTCCTTTATAACTGATTCAGCGTTGACAGTGTAATAATGATATAGCCCTTTAATGACATATGCAATTGCCCTAGGAGAACTAATAGTATCAATATTTTTAAACGCTAAATCCCAACATCTTTCGGCTCTCCGCACCAGAGAGCTAGGGATTATTTGTTTGTGAGCTATTAAATAACCTAAGGCCCAAAGAGCTCTACCGTTCGCATCTTCAAGATTAGCTTTTATATTTTGCTTGGTTATTTCTAGATTGTAGTCCATGAAATTATCAAACCAACCATATTCTCTTTGAATATTTTCTATAAAACTCAAATAAATATGCACAAATTTTAGCACACTTTCTTCTCTATGAAGATTATAATACATAACCATATCTATTAATGCTCTTGCATTATCATCTAAAGTATAGCCGGAATCAGGATCGGGTTCATTGAATTTTGAAAATTGAAGTATGCCGAATTCTGTTGTTAGTTCTTTAATATGGTCGAGCTTTATTGGTGGTAAATTAAAACGTAAATCTTCCATTTTATTGGTTAATTCACCATATAACAATCCGTATTTAATAGCCATATTCTCCCATGTTGTTGCGTGCGATTGTGAGAATGAAATTCTTGCCATTTCTAAACGTAATTCATCGTTTTCAATGAGTTTAAAAATGGCGTTTTGAAACTCCTCCGATTTGCCAAAATTATCAAGTAATATTCCATTGTCTCCAGAGAGTGTTTCTATGGCATGTGGAATTGGGTTTGAAATCACCGCACATCCACAACTCATAGCATATGCCAAAGTGCCGCTCACTGCTTGATTTGGGTCTTTTGAACTGAATAAATAAATGTCGGATAATGTCAGATATTCAAGTAATTGATTTAATTCTAGATATTCATTAACAAAAAATACATTATTTTTCAAGTGCAATTCCTCAACAATGTTTATCAATATATTTCGATATTTTTCACCTTCTTTTTTAATAACTTCCGGATGTGTTTTTCCAATAACTAAAAAGATGATATTAGGATGCTTCTCAACAATTTCCGGTAGGGCATATAGTACTGTTTCAATACTTTTATTTTCACTAATAAGTCCAAAAGTTGACAGAACCATTTTATTAGTGAATTTGTACTTCGTTTTTAATAAATTTTTTTGATTCCAAAGTACAATATGTGTACCATGCGGGATGATGGTTATTTTTGATTTATGATAATCATATTCACTTATTAAAAGTTCTTGAGATTTTCTAGTGAGTACTACTATCCTATCGGATAGATTCGCTATTGTTTGAACAATTTTCTTTCTTTTTTTATCAGGTTGAGGCAGCACAGTGTGATAAACAGTTATAACGGGTTTGTTAAGCGCCAATAAGAAGGCCAATAAATAATCTCCATAAGTTCCTCCGAAGAGACCAAACTCATGCTGTATGCAAACAAGACCAATATCGTCGCGCTCATTAATAGTTTCTGCCATGGTGCGATATTCTTGTATAACTGAAGTGTTTAAAATATGTGTTACTTCATTATTATATTTTATATGAGAATCGTCGTTCTGCAAAGCACATACCTCAATTGGCATAGTATTCCCAAACATATTAGAAACCGCATTTACAATATCATTAGAAAACGTAGCTAAACCACACTCACGCGGGGGGTACGAGCTTACAATTAACATTTTCATTCCTCTTTCTAAAAATCTCATTGTGCTATTTTTTATGGTTGTTTTCTTAATTCAATGAGTAATTTTGATATACTCATTTTTGCAACTCCGGTATATTTGTCTGCAGCTCCATAATAAACATATAGATCATCACCAAAAAGAGCATGCCCAGTAGGAAACACTACATTGTCGACAATGCCATGTTTTTCCCATTTTTTAGTTGGTGAGAATAATGGATACGGTAACCGTGATAATTCAATTTCTGGTTTATCAATATTAAGAAGTGCAGCTTTTGCGTGGTATGTTCTACCTTTTGTGGTTTCTTGCACGCCATGGTAAATGAGTAACCAACCGTACTCAGTTTCTATGGGTGGGCCTCCGGCACCTATGTAAGCAACCTCAAAAATGCCTTTTGGGTCAAGAACAATATGGTCTGTCAAATTTTTAAGATAATCTTCCCAAAAGGGCTTGGTTAAATCTTCCCATTTATCGAAATACACAATTTGGATCCCAGGCCAAATACGATGTAGCATGGCAAATTTGCCATTTATTTTTCTAGGAAATAATACAACATCCTTATCTCTTAATAACCTAAATTCATCTGCAACAACACCTATTTCAGCAAATAACCTGTAATAGTGATGGTATTTAGGGTTTAACCCTTTCTTATCACAACATTTTATTAAACTTTCATATTCTTGATAATTAATTTGTGGGGTGATATATCCATGTTTTTTAAAATTCACCAAATCTTTGGAAGTTGCTAATGCACCCAATGTATTCACACCATCATAAGCAGTGTAAATCACGTAATAGGTATCATCAATTTTTGCTATTCTAGGGTCTTCTACACCCTGATTTTCATAATCAAATTCACGTTTTACCAAAGGCTTTTCGTGTCTTTCTATTACTTTTAGGGGGCCATCGGTTTTTGCGTAGCCTATTGTAGATAAATTACCATGTTGAACCGCTCTATACAATATATGTACAGTGTTGCCTTCTTGTAAAATGCCTGGATTAAATACGCCATTATTTTCAAACTCTTTTTCCGTAGGACCTAAAAGAATACCGTATTTTTCAATTGCTTTCATGATGCTATGATTATTTGTTTTTCTGCCTCTATTAAATTTTTAACATATTGGATAAACCCTTGCACAACAGAAATATCCTTAAGCTCTTTAACCTTTATTTTTTTAAATGAAAATAAGGGTCTGAGTCTTTTTTTCTGTTTTAGAAAATCCTCATCAAAATCCTCTTTTTTTTGTTCAATATGAATAATGTAAACCCAAGTATTCATCATTTTTGCAAATGAAATTATACTTTCTAGTTCTTCATTTTGATTTTGTAAATCACTTGAATACACAATAATATTAACACCCTTATATTT
>Ga0316201_10003995_pt1 | contig 11035 bp, 9 predicted proteins | sample CS6wburrow_MG_FD_204516 | JGI IMG/M metagenome (GOLD analysis project Ga0316201, IMG submission 204516) | Coastal sediment microbial communities from Delaware Bay, Delaware, United States - CS-6 worm burrow | ecosystem: Environmental > Aquatic > Marine > Coastal > Sediment | place: USA: Delaware... | reverse complement strand
CGTCGTGGGGCCCTCGCTTGAAAAGGCATTACTGTCGATGACAAGGCAGCACTTTGTAAATGTCACAACGATCACAGAACCGGGTGACAATCCTACGTTGAGCTACAGGTTGTTGGCTTACAAGCCGGTCCTGTCTGTGGTGCCCGGTTTTATCACGAACCGATTGAATGTCTCGGCACGGCTGGCACTGCAGGTCTCGATTCATGCGGCGAATGGAGAGCAACTATTTTCCGCAACAGCAATCGGTACGAGCCATGTTTCGGATACCAAGTTTTCCGCCGGTGACGGCCTTAAAGACGGACCACGGCTACTCGAAGTGGCGACGCGCGATGCAATCATCGATGCGATGTACGATATTTCCAGCATTTTCGGCAACAGCAGCAGCGCGATTAGCGACGATGTACGAATCAGCGCGACCAGCTCGGACGCTTCCGTCGAGACTATGGACGATGTAATTCTGCATCTGCGTACCTGGCACGAAGAAAACGCCGACAATTAGACCATCATTTTCTATCGCAGGATCAGAACAGAGTGATAACACGCAGTTTAATTTTCATCGGCCTGCTCTTTCTGAGCATGGTGGCCTGCGCAGATGCGAATGATGGTGAGTACCTGGGGTTCAAGTTGGGCTCAATATTTGCTGCGTCCGAAGGCGCTATCCGCAGGGAGCACACAACGGGGGCGCTCGTTTATGTTGTAAATCCTCATCAACGCCATCAACACCTGGGCTCCTTGAGTATTTACGTAACGCCGAAGAGCTCAATTATTGGCAGCGTCTTCGGTGACTGGTATTTCTCCAGCAAACAAACGGCCCAGCAGTTTTCAGATCGCTATATGCAGACTCTGCAGACGACATACAGTAGCTGGAAGCGCGGTCGAAATACGCTCACCGACGCTGACTATCAATTGTGGGTGGATTTGGAGCAAAAGCCGCCAATTGTCGATCACTGGCCTTCGGATAAGAAATTTCGGGTCTCGGTCGCGCTGATCTATGCACCGGGATCGACACAGCGAAATGCCTGGATGACCCTGGTAAAGAGAGAATCAAAGACCCGGGATTAGGCCGCTGACAGATCTCCATTTTTTGGTCAGGCGGCGGCCAGTCGGGCGGCCTCGCGGTACGAAACGACTCGCTGGCGCTGTTCATCCCAGAGGCAACACCGGAAACAATCGCGAATGTCACGTGGGCTGAGTGTCGTTGTCACGGGCGACTGCAGTTCGGGGATCGCGTCCATCACCTCGGGCAAACGATAGAACGGAATGCGCACGTTGAGGTGGTGGATATGGTGAAAACCGATGTTGCCGGTGAACCACTGCATCACTTTGTTGAGTCGCATGTAGCTCGATGACTCCATGGCGGCCCGATAGTAGGTCCACGCCTCCGTCGACAATATGTGCATGCGCTTGAAGCTGTGCTGGGCAAAAAACAGGTAACTGCCCAGCGCCGAGGCGACGGTCATTGGCAGCAATATCACGAAGAAGGCGGTAGCGAAGCCACCGACTATCCACAGTACCGCGATTAGTGCCGCGTGACCGACGATTGCCAACAAAGAGTCCCAATGGCGTGCCGGATTCTTTACCAGGGGCAGCAGCGTAATGCTGAAGAAGAATATGGTGATGTAACCCGCCAGCACCGTAACAGGATGCCGAATTATCCGGTAACTCGTTCTCTCTCCCCGAGAGGCTTGCTGCCACATCTGTGTCGTCATGATCGGGAAGGCACCGATACTGGTGGAGGCAATTTGGCCCACATGACCATGATGATAATTGTGGCTTTTCTTCCAGGAGCGCGGTGGCGTCAGTGCCAGGGCCGAATAAACCCGGAACAGAATCCATGCGAACCGCGAGCGCACCAGGATCGCTCGATGCATGTAGTCGTGGTAGGTAATGAAGGCGCGCACCATCAACAGTGCGGCAAGCAGGGAGAACAGTAAGCGTACGGGCCACCAGGGTGCGAGGCCGGCGCCGATGAGTGCCGCTGTCAGCATGGCGAAAGTCGAGCCGACGTGCCACCAACTCACCGCCGTCGACTGCTCCGCAAACGGCACGGTTGCGGCGATCAGATCTTTCCCGATACGCAGACCCTTACTCGGTTGGGCAAAAGCTTCGTCGGGTTTCAGCGCCTCTTCGACCATTGTTCAAAATCTGCTGGATTCGCCAGCAAACCACATTATATCGCGTCGGCCATTCCATGGGTGCGCCTGTCCGGGAAAATACCTACACGAGCGGGGTGGCTGGTTTCGCCAGAGAGGCCTGCATGGCGGCGAATTCGGAAAGTGCGAATGGCCGGCATCGATGATTATTGCCAGACTGAGACGAAAACGATCGCGGAGAGGTGAGCAGAGTGAACGTCGAATCACGCCACATTCGCAAACAACGCGGCCTGGAGCGCGGCCTGATCCGCTGGATTATGAAGCGTGCCGGCAACCCCCGTATTTCAATCAGGCTCTGGAACGGCGATGAGTTCTGGGTGACGGAGGCCCGCCCCGTCGCGTGCATGGAGTTTTGTCAGCGACGCGCTGTCTTCGAACTCCTGCTGGCGCCGTCCGTGGGGTTTGGCGAGTGTTACAGCAAAGGCCTGATCAGGATACACGGCGACTTGCTGGCGTTCTGCAACGAGGTTACTGCGGCGATTACGCGACTGCGCCAGGGCGACTACAACCTCCCCAAAATCCGTTCCCGGCTGTATGCCATTCGCAGTAACACGCTGGCCCGTTCACGGCGAAACGTCCATCACCACTACGATATCGGCAACGAATTCTACAAACTGTGGCTGGATGAGCGGATGGTCTACACCTGCGCTTATTTCGACAAACCCGACGCGTCGCTGGCGGAGGCCCAGGTCGCCAAGCTCGAACATGTCTGCCGCAAATTGAAGTTGCGGCCCGGACAGAAGGTCATCGAGGCGGGCTGCGGCTGGGGCGCGCTGGCAATGCATATGGCGGAGCATCACGGCGTCAACGTGATTGCCTACAACAATTCCAGCGAACAGGTCGCCCTGGCACGGGAGATAGCGGCCGCCAGGGGCCTCGATAATCGCATCAGATTTGTCGAGGACGATTATCGGAATATTGACGAGCGTTGCGACGCGTTTGTGTCGGTCGGCATGCTAGAACACGTTGGAATGAGCAACTTTCGAACGTTGGGCGAACTGATCAAACGCACTCTCAAACCCGAGGGAATTGGCCTTGTTCATTCGATCGGTCGCAGCTATCCGGACAGGATGGACCCCTGGATCGTCAAACACATTTTCCCGGGCGGACATGCTCCCAGCCTTGGTGAGATGATGGCCGTCTTCGAACCGCAGCAATTTTCTATTCTTGATGTTGAGAACCTGCGCCCGCATTACGCGCGGACCTGCGCGATGTGGCTGGAGAATTTCGAAGCAACAGCGGATCAAGTCGTGGCAATGTACGGCGAGGAATTTGCGCGTATGTGGCGCTTGTACCTGGCCGGATCGTCCGCGGGATTCCAATCGGGTACTTTGCAGCTGTACCAGGTCCTGTTCGCACCACGCGGCAGCAATAACGTGCCGTGGACGCGTCAATATCAGTACCTGGGAGAGCCGGGGGCCCGGTGACGTGCAGTCGGCCGATGCCATTGTCGTAGGCGGCGGCCCCGCGGGTTCAACCTGCGCCTGGAAGCTGCGCGAGGCAGGCCTCGATGTCATCGTGCTGGATCGAGCGGCGTTCCCGCGCACGAAACTATGCGCCGGGTGGGTGACGCCCGAGGCACTGTCGGACCTCGAGCTTGCTCCGCAGGATTATCCGCTCAGCCTCATGACGTTCGACTCACTCCACCTGCACTGGAAAGCATTTAGCAAGAAACTGACATCCCGGCAGCATTCGATTCGCCGCTTCGAATTCGACGACTTCCTGCTGCGCCGCGCCGGGGCACGTGTGCTGCAGCACAAGGTGCGCGAGATACTTCGCAATGACGGCAATTACATCGTCGACGGCGAATACCATGCGCGGTACCTGGTCGGCGCCGGCGGTACCGCTTGCCCGGTCTTCAAGACGTTCTTTCACGAGAAAAATCCACGCCGCAGCGCGTTGCAGACAGCGACTTACGAGCAGGAGTTCGCGTACGACTGGGACGATCCGCGGTGTCACCTGTGGTTTTTTGAAGATGGCTTGCCGGGCTATGCATGGTACGTACCCAAGGCCAATAAACATATTAATGTCGGCCTGGGTGGTATGGCCGACCAGCTGAAACATCAGGGCGGACACCTGCGGGAGTATTGGCACAAATTCGTCGACAAGCTGCGAAGAAAAAAACTTGTTCGTTACGACGACTATCATCCCGCGGGTTACAGCTATTACCTGCGCGGTAACGTCGATGTCATCAGTGATCGCGGCGCCTTTATCGTCGGTGACGCGGCCGGCCTGGCGACTCGAGACATGTGCGAGGGCATCGGGCCGGCGGTTAGAAGCGGTTTGCTCGCGGCTGACGCCATCGTAACCGGTGGAGAGTATTCGCTCGCCGAACTCAGTCAGTTCACCGGCAAAGGACTGGCCAGCCAAGTGCTCGCGCGCAAGTTCGCAGGCACGCAGCAATAACTGAATGGGGTCAGAGTAGAAACAGGGTCTGACCCTTGCCCCTAATTCGCCAGGCGCACCGGAATTCGATTCGCGCCGAACTTGCCTGGCGCGGCGTCGAAGTGCCCCGCGATCCGTGTTCCGCAGTTGCGGCAGGCACCGTCTGCGTCGAGTCGCCACGCGCCGAGCGTATACCAGTCCCGCTCGATGACAAGCTCCTTGCATGCCGGGCAATACGTGCTGCCGCCGTCCCTGTCATGGATGTTGCCGGTGTACGCGAAATTGACGCCGTTCTCCATCGCAATTTGGCGGGCGCGCTGCAGCGTCTTCGCGGGCGTGCTCGGTACGTCGAGCATCTTCCAGTCCGGATGGAACGCGGAAAAATGCATCGGCACGTCCGGCCCGAGATGTTCGACGACCCATCGCGTCATCTTGTCGAGCTCCGCGTCCGAGTCGTTCTGGCCCGGGATCAGCAGCGTCGTCGTCTCGAGCCAGGCGTCTGTCTCGTTATGAATGAACTCCAGCGTCTCCAAAACCGGTGCCAGATGCCCGCCGCAGATCTTGTGATAGAAGCGATCGGTGAACGCCTTCAGATCCACGTTGGCTGCATCCATCGCACGGAAAAACTCGGCGCGTGGCTCCGGGTCGATGTACCCCGCCGTAACGGCGACGGACCGGATGTCCTGTTCACGGCAGGCCGCGGCAACATCGACTGCGTATTCCAGAAATATAACCGGGTCATTATAGGTATAGGCGATGCTGCGGCAGCCGAGTTCGGCGGCTACCGCCGCGAGCCGCTCCGGGCTGGCGCTGTCGGCCAGCGTGTCCATCTCGCGCGACTTGCTCATATCCCAGTTCTGGCAGAACTTGCAGGCCAGGTTGCAGCCAGCGGTACCGAACGACAGCACGCTGCTGCCCGGGTAGAAGTGATTGAGCGGTTTCTTTTCAATCGGATCGACGCAGAACCCGGAGGAACGGCCGTAGGAAACGAGCCGAATTTCATCATCGAGGCGCTGGCGCACATAGCACAGGCCACGCTGGCCCTCGCGCAGGCGACAGTGGCGCGGGCAGACGTCGCACTGCAGGCGTCCGTCGGCCTCGCGGTGCCAGTATCGGGTGCTGACGATGGTATCTTGCATGCTTGAGATATAGCGTTCCATACCCATTTAACAAGCATGATACGCCAGGATGACGTGAAGCGATGAAAGCCCGACCAGCAGCCGTTGCCGGGATGTTTTACCCGGGCGAACCGGCGACGCTCGAGCGCACCGTCGCCGAGCTGCTCGCCGGGGCGCCAGCCGTTGGCGACGACGCCAAGGCGCTCATCGCGCCGCATGCCGGTTACCAATATTCGGGACTTACGGCTGCCTGCGCGTATCGCTCGCTGGAAAGCCGAAGGGACCGCATTCGCAGGGTTGTATTGCTCGGGCCGGCGCACCGTGTGTACCTTGAGGGCATGGCGTTGCCATCGGTCGATGCGTTTAGCACGCCGCTCGGCGACGTACCCGTTGATGCGGACGGGGTCAGGCAGGCGCTGGAACTGCCCGGTACGCAACTCTCTGACGCAGCGCATGCCAACGAACACAGCCTGGAGGTGCACCTGCCGTTTCTGCAGACGGTGCTCGACGATTTTCGGCTGATTCCGATTGTCGTTGGCGTCTGTCCCGCGCACGAGGTCGAACGCGTCATCGAAGCGCTGTGGGGCGGTGACGAGACGGTCATCGTCGTCAGCTCGGACCTGTCTCACTTCCATGCTTACGATGAGGCCCGGGGATTTGACGCAAACACCACCGCGCGCATCGAGGCAAGGGAGACGACGTTACAGGGTGAAGAGGCCTGCGGTGCGTACGCGGTGAACGGCCTGTTGCTCGCCGCGAAAGCGCGCGGAATGCGGGTGCGCACGCTCGATGTCAGGAACTCCGGCGACACCGCGGGCGACAAACGCCGGGTTGTCGGATACGGGGCCTATGCACTCGCCTGATCGACAGGATCTGCCGGGCACGGAGTTGCTGCAACTGGCGCGCGGCTCGGTTGAATACGGCCTGATCCACCAGCGACCCCTGCCGATCCAATTCGACGACTTGCACCCGGCGCTGGCCGAACCAGCCGCGACGTTCACGACCTTGCGCAGCGATGGTAAGTTGCGCGGCTGCTGCGGCACCCTCGAAGCCAAAGATCCGTTGGCGAGGGACGTATCGCGCAGCGCGTTCCAGGCCGCCTATCGCGATACGCGATTCAAGCCCGTTGGCGAAGCGGAACTCGAGGGCATCCGACTGGAGGTGTCCGTACTGTCGCCACTGGAGTCGATACCGGTTACTGATGAAGCGGATCTCCTGGAGCAGTTAACACCGGGCACGGACGGCCTTGTCATTGTTGAAGGCCTGCGCCGCGCGACGTTTCTCCCGAAGGTCTGGGAATCACTGCCGGAGCCCGGCCAGTTCCTGGCGCAGCTAAAAGCCAAGTGTGGCCTGCCGGAAGATTACTGGTCGGAGCAGCTCGAGTTCCTTCGCTACCGGACAACGACGTACGCCGAGTCAGGCTAGACCGCAGTCACAGCTGAACGGAGCTGAATGGGGTCAGAGTACTTTTCTTGCCGTTACGCCACGGCGTAGGTCGCGTCCAGGTATTGAATGATGTCCTGCGACTCGCCCATCTCTTCGCCGGTGTTGGGGTCTGCAAGGTAGGGAATCGAGACGCGGCCGGCGCGCTCGAGCAGATCCATGCGGTTGTGCTGATCCGGCTCCTGCTGCAGTTTTAACGTATCCCTGACGAGCGGTGGCATCCAGTCAGACGCACGCGTGCGCCCGGCCGACCGCAAAACGTACGGAATCTCGAGTTCGCAGAGGCGCTCCCTGACCGGGCGGGCATACGGGCTGGACTCGAAGCTTTACAGCTCCAGCAGCTTGGCCGGCTGCTGCGAGGGACGCGCCCGCATGCCGGCGCCAGCCCTGGCAATGCCGGTGACGGACGAGCCCAGCTTTTGCAGCAACCCCGCGCGCCATTTCAACGGCAACGGCCGCTGGCCATAGGTCTCGAACAGGTAGGCAATGATGTCCATCGATTCATACAGCGTCTGCCCGGTATTGGGATCCACCAGCAGCGGAAACTGCGCCTTGCCGCCGAGCGCGATGGCGCGGCGCCGGAAGCGCTCGCCGCCCTTGGGGCAGGGGTAGATCAGTGCGTCGAGATCCAGTTCGGTGAGCGCTTCGCGTACCAGCCGACAGAACGGGCAGGCCTCGAACTCATACAGCTCGAGCAGCTTGACCGGTTTCTCGGCGGCCGGGTTGGCCGATATGCCGATGCCGGGCCGCAGGGCAGTGGCCAGCGTCGAGCCGGCGAGACTGGCGCGGAATTTGATGGAATCGGGGATCATGGGCGTCAACAAATGGGGACAGACCCCAATTGTGCCTGAAGAAATGTACTCTGACCCCATTCACGCTTCGTTGGCTGCTGTCTTCGCCGCAAAAGCAGCGATCGCCCGGCGCAGGCGCGTGTGCGCATCAAACAGTTTCAGGTAGTTTGCTTCGTGAACGTCCCCTTTCGCACGAATAACGTCGGCCAGCGCAAAGCGGTCGGCCTCCGGCCACCGCGTAACATCAGCGACTGCCGCGATGACGGGGCTCAGGCGATGCCACATCAGCTGTTCGTCGGCCGACCAGTCGGCAGTTGACTCGACGCCGAGCGTCTCTGCCAGTTCCCGTGAACAACGTCGCGCACCGTCTTCGCGTTGCGAGCCGAAGCGCTGCGATACGTAGTCGAGCACGCCGAGGCTGACAGTGTCCGTGCACACCATCGGCAAGACATCCTGTCGTTTCCCGCCGAGCGAAAAGTACAGCGGGTAGTTGGCCAGGCGCCGCAACGTGTCCTTGCTGCTGCGGTAACCTTTCTTTTGCGCCTTGCGAAGTTCTGCCTCCGCCAGCTTGATCGCGTTTTTATCGCGCGGCCGAAATCCCATACGGGCATAGAACCACCAGGCGCCGGAGTCGATCGCTTCGTCGTTGTCGGCGCCAATCTGGTAACTGTCGACGGAGAACGTATCGGCAGCAAAGAACTTGTGAAATGTTGCAAGGACGCTCGCATACAGTTCTGCAGTAGCCGCGCCGCGAAAGGTCGGGAACAGGTTGAACGCAATCTGGCAGGAGCCGAACAGGCCGGTGCCGGTGCCGTAACCAACGACCACGCCATTTCTGAGCATCAGGTAACCGTACTCGCATTCCAGTAAGTAGCGTCTTTCCGGCAACATGCCGATGAGCACGATCTGGATACCGTGTCTGCAATGCACTCGCGTCACGTCATCCGCACTGGCGTAGGCGAAAGCGTCGAGGTCACGCGAGCGCGCGACCATGGCGCTCTTGGCCCGATCCACCCAGCGTATTGCCTGCCTGGGGCGTATTTTCTCGAAGCGCATGCGCCTGTTCGCAGCCTGCCGAGGATCAACGACGGGTCGCTGGGTGCTGCGCCGCTGGTATTGAATCGCTTTTGGCCTGACGTATTCCTGCGTACGTGTCGGTGTCGTGGCGGCTGCGGACAAGTGAAAAGGAATCTCGAGCTCGTCGTACACATGATCCAGCAGCGCCGCACCGGTACCAGGTGCCGTAAAAAGGCGCGCCAGGAATGCTGCATCGGTTTCATCCTTGCTGCGCATGCGGTCGATCCAGTCCGGTGCATCGTAGAAGTACTGTCGCAACGCGCCGCGCTCACTGAAGAGCGCCAGGCTTTCAAGGGTACGGGACAGCCGCTCTTTGTCCTCGATTTGCCGCCAGTCGAGGTGCAGGGACTCGCCGCAGCGTTGCGCCAGCCAAAGTGCGGTCACCCGGTAAAACTTGAAACGGATGTCGGTCCCTTCAATGCCGGAGTTTTCGAGCGCGCCTGCAAATCGGTTCAGGTCCGCCCGAGCGGAAAAGTTTTTCAGCATCCGGTCAACTGTGGCCAGCAGCTTGGGATTGTCTGGCCAGGCCCGCGAGAAACACAGCGCTTCGTGCAAGCGCTCGACTTCAGCGGCGCGCCCCAACGATCTGTGCTCAAGATCGGCGAGCAGTTCCAGTTTCTCGCTGGCCGCAGAAGCGCCAAACCTCTCGCGTAACGATTCCAGGCGCTCGAGCTGTGTTCGAAGAGATGCCATGTCAACCCCACGATGTCGTATCTGAATGGGGTCAGAGTACTTTTTTCTCGGCTGCCATGAAAGAAAAGGGGTCAGAGTACATTTCTCAAGAAATGTACTCTGACCCCATTACCGCAAGAAATGTACTCTGACCCCTTTTTGGTGGCGGTCTAGAACTGATCTTCCGGCATTTCCATCGCTGAGCTGCTGTCGGACGTGGCGGCTTCCAGGTAGCCGGCCGATCGCGGTAAAATTTCTTCGGCATAGAACCTTGCCGTGATGATTTTCGCTTTGTAGAAGTCGGCATTGCCCTCCTTACCCGCGATCTTGCCGTGTGCAACTGCGGCGGCACGTCCCATTTGCCAGGCGCCGATCACGGTACCGGCCAACATCAGGTAGTCGTACGCGGCCAGGTAAACGACAGCCGGCTCATCCTGCGCTTTGCCAAGTAGCCAGTTGGTCGCTTCCTCGAGCCGCTTCCTGCCTGTTGCCACGGCGCGCCTGATGCTGTCGAAATCCGCGCCACAGCTTGCAAGGGTGGCATCGAGTTCAGCAATGTCCTTGAGCAGGCGCTGCATTCCGAGGCCACTGTCCGCGAGGACTTTCCGTCCGACCAGGTCGTTAGCCTGGATGCCGGTTGTCCCCTCGTAGATCGTCAGTATCTTGGCGTCCCGCATGTATTGCGCCGCACCGGTTTCCTCGATGAAACCCGTGCCGCCATGGACCTGAACGCCAAGCGATGTCAGTTCCTGTGCAACTTCGGTCATCCAGCCCTTAACGACGGGCGTCAGCAAAGCAGACCGTTCGAGTGCTGCTGCCCGCTTGTCAGCGTCTTCGACGTGCCGCGCAACGTCAATTGCCGAGGCCGTGACATATGCGGTTGCCCGCATGGCTTCGATCAGCGATTTCATCGTCATCAACATCCGGCGTACGTCAGGGTGCTGAATGATCCTTGCGGGTTCATGGGTGCCCGGAACCTGGCCCTGGACTCGTTCTTTCGCAAAGTCGCGGGCTGCCTGGTAAGCACGTTCGCTGAGCGCAAGGCCCTGGATGCCGACCTGCAAGCGCGCCAGGTTCATCATCGTGAACATGCACGCGAGGCCGCGGTTTTCCCGACCGACCAGGTAAGCAACGGCCCCATCGTTATCGCCGTAATTCAACACGCAGGTTGGACTTGCGTGAATGCCGAGCTTGTGTTCCACCGAGGTTGCATACACATCGTTGCGTGCGCCCAGGCTGCCGTCATCATTGACGAGAAACTTCGGCGCGAGGAACAACGAAATTCCTCCGACACCTTCAGGCGCGTCCGGCAGGCGCGCCAGGACGAGGTGGACGATATTCTCAGCCATCTCGTGATCGCCCCATGTGATGAATATCTTGGTGCCAGTGATCTTGT
>Ga0316201_10003994_pt1 | contig 11040 bp, 8 predicted proteins | sample CS6wburrow_MG_FD_204516 | JGI IMG/M metagenome (GOLD analysis project Ga0316201, IMG submission 204516) | Coastal sediment microbial communities from Delaware Bay, Delaware, United States - CS-6 worm burrow | ecosystem: Environmental > Aquatic > Marine > Coastal > Sediment | place: USA: Delaware... | reverse complement strand
GCGAACGACGGAGGAAAAATTCTTGTTCGGGTTGGCGCTGGCGACCGCCAGCAGGAACGGCTGTGCGGGAAGATCGAATCGCGACAGCGCGTTCGCATCGATCTTGGCACGCCTAATGTGTTCGCTGCCGGGGTAGCACGGCGTCATCTTGCTCGCGGATAAGCCGACACATCTATTTAGCTCTTGTGCTGTGAATCGCGAGTTGACCAGGATGTGCCGGCAGGCGCGCCCGGCCACATGAAACATCAGCTTGTACCATAGACGGAACGACAACGAGAAATTCTCGGGTATCGCGAACGGCTGCGCGTCATGCAAATACAAAAGGTGACGGCGTTTCAAGAGCGGACCCGTGTTGCAAAGACTCAACAGCCACTGGCCGTGCGTCAGCGACGGCAGGTCGAGCTGTTCCCATGCGTGTCCCCGGAATACACCTGCCCGCCGCAGCGTGACGTTCGGCCACGGCGATTCTGAGCTCGATGATCGAGGTGCGATCAGCTGCAGCCTAAAACGCCGTCCGTCATCCAGCCAGCAGCCGTCTTTATCGAGAATACGTGAGGCGAATGCGCCCAGTAATTCTCTCGCGACCCGCTCGACGCCGGTAACCGGTCGGTCTAGGAAGCGGGCATTGATCCAGATGGTTGTCGTAGGTGGTTCAGGAATAATGGGCATGCAGGTCTCCTCCGCGAGGCGCGGCGATGTGTGAGTTGTCGCGTAATGGCGTCGCGCCGAGAGAGTGGAGCGCGCCGGGCGCGGCACACAGCCAGCGCACGACCAGGCCGAGGGCCAGCGCGGAGACGGCGTTCTCGACGATGTTCGCCATCATTCCGTACACGAGCGACGCAAGCAGCAGGTAATAGATGCGCGCGTGGGTTTTGCAAAGGTGCGGGCGCAGGCGCAGGCTGCGTGCCAGCAATAACAGGAAGCCCGGCAGTGCGAGCCAACCGAAAACAACGAACCAGTACATAAAGAGGTTGTCACCGGCATTGAACAGCGATGGTTCGAAGTAGCTCTGCGCCGTGCCGATGCCGCCGACGCCACGCCCCAGCAGAACCTGGCCGTGCTCGATCAGCAGTATCCACGCGTTGGGCCACATGTCATTGAGGCGATCGAACAGCGAATAGGTTGCATTCGCGAGCGCCGGATCGTCGAGCGGCGAGTGGAACGTGTACACCAGCGTGACGGCCGGCAGCGCCAGGGCAATGCCGCCAAGAAGCAGCGGCAGGATGCGCAACGGCGATTCGGGTAGCCGGCGGCCGAGCAGCAAGATCGGTGTCACGACGACGGCGACCATCAAGATCCCTTTGCTGTTGGTGGGCAGGATTGCCGCAAAGGTCAGCGACCAGACCAGCAATTTTATTACCGAGCTGCGTGTCTGCAGCACCAGCAGAATGCCGAGGAACTGCACCTGCACGGCGGCATCGAACGACGCCCGTGCGAAACCGGCGAGGCGCTTAGAGCCGCCGCGCGCGTACCACTGTCGTGAGCTCTCAACGTCGAGGTCGCCCAGGTTATAGCCGAACCCTTCCCAAGGATAAGTGAACCACTGATTGGCGAGAATGCCCGCAACGACGACCAGCCACAGGATCGGCACGAATGGCTCGACGTGGCGCCAGCGCTGCAGCAGCACCATGCCGCAGGCAATCCCGAACCAGAATGGCAACAGCACGTAGAAGCCCATCGCCACCTGTACGGCCGGCACAAACTGCAGTCCGATCAATAGCGCGAACGCCGGTATCAGCAGCGCCATCAGTCGCATTGCCGAAAACCCATGGTGATGCGGCTCGGCCAGCAGCTGCCAGGCGATGGCAAAGAGCAACATCAGGTTTGGCATGTAAATCAGCGGTGCGAGTCCGGCCGTCGACAGGGCCATGCGCATCGGCCCGGCCAGCAGCGTCATCACGACGTACGCTAAACCAGCGAGCAGCACGGTGCGTTCACGCATCGATAGACCCTGCGGCGTCAGTGGATACGACGCTGCCGTCACGAAGCTGCGACCTGCGCGGGCGTTTGCAGGAAATCTTCGAGAAACGCGATGTACTGCGAGGCGCGCCGCGGCGCCAGGTAGTGCCACGCTTTGTCGAGTGCTGCATTGCCCTGGCGCTCACGCAGGCCCGGCTCGCTGCAAAGCCGGGACATCAGGCCTTCAAGTTGCCCGATGTTGCCCGGTTCGAACACGAAGCCGGTGCGGCCCTCATCGATCGATTCCGGGATGCCGCCGCTCGCGGCGCCAATGACCGGCGCGCCCTGCGAGTAGGCTTCGAAGACCCCGTTGCCGAGCGCTTCGAGCCATTCCGACGGGAACACCAGGGTGTCGGTGGCCGCGAGGAACTCGCCGCTGTCGACGAAACCGACGTAGTCGACACTGCGCAACGGCCAGCGCGCTTTGAGCTTCGCAATGTAGTCCGGATCGCCCCGGCCCGCCACGCGCAGAACGAAGCGGGCCCCCGAGGCTTCGAGTCTGGCTGTGGCTGCGAGCAGCGTCTCGATACCCTTCGAACGCTCCACGCGACCGAGATAGCCGAAGGCAAATACGTCGTCGTCGCGGCGTGCCGGGTTCGCGTCGCGGATGCGAAGCTGCGGGCGCAATGCGTTATGGATGACGGTCGACGGCAGGCCGACAAACATGCCGTGCTCGTAATGAAAATCGAGCAGCGACCGGCTGACGCTGATGACGGCATCGACGGCTCGCAGGTGCCGTTGCCGCGGCGCGGTCAGGAACCGGCAGCCGCCGCAGCGCTGTTTTTGAAATCCGCAGCCGCGACCGTTACGCCAGAGTGCCGACTGCGGACACGCCAGCGAATAGTCATGCAGCACGTGCACCAGCGGCGCGCCGGCGTGTTTCACGGCGGGCATCACGGCCGTCGAGAAGCCCTGCAGGTTGTGCGTGAGGACGACGTCCGGTTGCACGCGACGCACGATGCGCTCGACACGCTTCGCCATGACGACGTTCGCGGTGTCGATGCCGTGCCAAAGCATCTTCTGTGCGCGGGAGCGATTCGCCCGCTGCGCATCGTACGGCCAGTAGACGTTTCCGAGTGGCACGGCGTACACGGTCACGCGCCCGTCGCGCATGGCGTCGGTTTTCTGTAGATGGGCGGGCGGCTGCAGCGTCACGACGTGCACATCGTGGCCGGCATCGGCCATCGCCTCGGCAATCACCTGCAGGCCGAGTTCCGCGCCGCCGATGACGTGCGGCGGGTACAGTGCCGAGATGTTTAGGATGCGCATGCGATGACTCTTTGTCCGTGGCTGCGCGCGGCCGAAAACAGCATGGCGACGCGCAGTAGTTCAGAAGCTGCGATGGCGAAAACGAGGCCGGTCACGCCCAGCCAGGCGGCGCCCGTTACGCTGGCAAACAGTTGCAATGTGCCCGTCGTGACCAGGCAGCGCGCGTAGGTGTTGCCGGCGCTGCGCGCCAGCAGCCAGAACTGGCCAACTACTGTCGCGGTGACGTTGGCGCCCAGCCACACGGCCAGCCCTCGCAGCAACGGCGCGTGCTGTGCCCAGCCGCCGCCGAACAGCAGCTCGAGCCCCAACGGTGCGACGACTGCAAGCCCGGCGCTCGCCAACAGGGCGAGCGACACGATGCGCGTCGACCACGCGCGGCAATAAATTTCGGCTTCACCGACAGAACGCATCCAGCGACCGGCCAGCGCCGGAAACAGCGCTTTCGTAAGCGGCTGGAACAGGCTGGCAGCGGCGCGAGCAACCTTTTCGATCGCGGCGTAGACGCCGACGGTAGCGTCGCCCGCGAACAGCCCGAGGATGAACACGCCGCTGTTGGCGATCACGTCAGTCAGGTACTCGGCCGGTGCGAAGGCGCGTGCGTCGGCCAACGTGCGACGCAGTTCGGTAAACAACCTGCGGCGGGGAATCGTGAGCTTAAGGCGTAGGCGCTTCAAGATAAACGGCAGCGCCAACAGCCCCGACATTGCGGTCGCCGAGGCCTGCAATAGCGCTGCGATGACGACGTCGCCGGGCTGTTTGACCAACACAAAAATGCCGATTGTTGCCAGCAGCCGTCCGCCGACGCTGCACAACGTCGTGAAGTGCATGATCTCGAGGCCCTGGAACAGCCAGGTCGGAAACAACAGCGAGCCGATGACAATCGGAAAGGTGGCGAAGAAAATTGTCCTGTCGGCGCTAATCCCTGGCACCGACAGGACGAGCCCGACGAGCAGTAAAAACATAAGGAGACACTGGGCGACCTTGATCAACTGTGTTGCAACGAAGATGTCACTGATGCGTTGCCGGGCGATGCCGGGTTTCGCCAGGCGACGCGTTGCCAGCGCGTTGAAGCCGGCGTCGACGAACAGCACCATTAAATACACAACGGCGTACGCCATCGCGATGCGGCCGTAAGGCGCCGCACCCAGGACGCGCAGCAGGTACGGCAGCGTCAACAGGGGGATCAGGTAGTTGGCGATCTGCAGTGCGTACATCGCCAGCATGTTCTGCGAGAGCGATGAGCGTTGCAGCGCGTCAGCGATGCGTGCGTTGCTCATGCCGACTCTCCGCTTGAAAGCTTTGCAGCCTGCGACGCACCGAACGGGTTCACCGTGGCCACGAGCTCCTGCCAGTGGCGCTCGAACTCGGCGCACTCGGCGCGCCGCTGCGACACGTGCGCCGCTGCAAGCACCCACATCAGGCAGATGAAACCGCTGCCGAGTCCAGCGAGCACGGCGGCCACGCGTGTGCGCGGCTTCGATTTGTCGTGCGGTGGGATCGCGCGGTCGAGCACCTGGAACAGCGAGATGTCGCGACTCTCGTCGATCTTGCCGAGCTCGCTGAATCGGCCGAGAAGCATGACGATCGTTTCCCAGTAGTGGACGTCGCGCTTACGGCGTGCGTGTTCGAGCAGCGCGTCCGGCACGTCGCCGAGACCGACGAACGGTCCGCTCCGCGCGCCGTCAGACGTAGCGGTGGCCGCCTGCAGCTCCGTGAGTTCCGCGCGCAGATTGACGAGCTCCCGCCGGATCAGGCGATAGTCCGGGTTGCTCGGCGTCGCGTAGCTTGCCATCGTTTTCAGCTGCACTTCGCGCGCGGCAATCTGCCCCTGCAGCTCGGCGGCCGAGCGCACGATGGCTTCATCCTGGCCGTCGAGTCGGGTGAAGCCGGTGAGCTTCTCGATTCTTGCGAGCTCGATGTCGGCGGCCGCGAGTTCCTGTTTGGCCGATGCCAGCGCGTTTCCATAGAACGCTGTTCGCTGCGCTGCCTGCTGGCGCGCGAGGGTCCGCGAGAACTCATAGAACTGATCGACGAACGCGTTGGCCAGCGTCGCCGCCATGTCGCGGTCAGTATCGTCGACCGAGATCGATACGATGCCGTCCTTGCCGGCGCGAATGCTGATGGCTGCGTCGAGCGCCTTCCGGGCAACGCCGATCTCCGGCTCATCGTAATAGTTCCGCAGGTCGGTGGCGTCGATTACGGCGTCGAGAATCGTGCGGCTGGTCAGGATGCCGACGAACAGGTCGGTCGGGTTCTTTAGCGTCAGTGCGCTGTTACCGAGCTGGCTTTCGCCGCCGAGCTGGTTTTGCATCGCCATCACCGTGTTCTCGTTGTACTGCGGTGGCAGGATGCGCGCCGTCGCCGTGTACACCGGTGGCGAAAACAGGCAATAGATGACGGCAAGTACCGCGCACAACAGTGGTATGCCGAAGACGACGCGCGGGCGGCGCGCAATCGCGAGCAGCAGCGGTAGCACGCTGTGCGACGGCGCGACGTTCGCTGCGGGGAAGGGATTCATCAGAACACCTCCAGCAGGTGCAGCCCGGCCGCACCCAGGCCGAACTGGTACAGCACCTGGGTCCAGTCCTTCAGGCGACGCACGGCGGTTTGCCGGTCGACCTTCTCGGGTACGATGATCGTATCGCCGGGACGCAGTTCGATCCGACGCCTTGCCGGGGTGAAAGAGCCGTCGGGGCGAACAACGTAGATGTTGCGGGCGTCGGCGGTCGGCAGCAGCCCGGCTTTGTTCACGTAGTCGCGCACGCGCTCGTCGCCGTGCAGGAAAGAACCCTGCCGGAAAACGGCGCCGACGACCTCGATCGTTGCGGGCATCGGCGGTACAAACAAGGTGTCGCCGTCATCGAGTTGTAGCGTTGGCAGTTCGGCGATCGACTGGATGTCGCCGTCCAGCTCGAGCACGATGCGCCCGCTGGGTTTGGCTTCGCGCAGCCTGTTAATCAGTCCGTGAATTGCTGCGGACTCCGGCGAGATCGCGAGCGACATGTCACCCGACAGCACGTTGCGCGAGCGATCGATCAGGTGCCGCTGGTAGTCCTGCTCGAGCTGGTCGATGGCCTCGTCGATGCGTAGCGCCTGCCGTGCGCGTACCGATGCGCGCGTCAGCTCCAGGCCAAACAGGTACGCGTTCCGCGTCAGGCCGCCGGCCCGTTGGATCAGGTCGTGCACGGTTTCGCCCGCGGTTACCGGGTACATGCCCGCGCGCGCGACTTCGCCTTCTATTTTCACGAAGCGCGGCTTCTGCGCGCTGCGCGTACGAAAATCGTCCAGCGCAAACACCGTGATCGTGTCGCCGGGACGGAGTTCGAGATCGTGCGCCGGGTCGCGCTCGAGCACGGCCCTGCCGAGATGCACCGTCAGCAGCTCGATGCTGAGGCTGACCGGATCGATACGCTCGATCGACGCGTACTCCCAGTTGATATCCGGGAAGTCCGGATCGAACGCGGCACCCGTCGTGCTGTCGAGCAGCCGGACCACCTGGCGCTTTTCGTTTCGCTCGAGCCAGTACTGCGGCGAGATCAGCGCCTCGCTCGAGGGCAGCAGGTCGGAGAGGCGCAGGCCGGGCCGCCATTCGTGCCTGAGCGGCTGCGCGACCTGGCCCCGTAGCGTCACCGCGTTGGCAAAACGCGGCGAGACCGGCTGGATGAGCACGAGGTCGCCGCTGCTGAGCGGCAGCTGCCGGATTTCGTCGTCCAGCGGGAACTCGACGACCCGCCGTTGCCCGTCTTCCGTGATGCGTTCGATGACGATGCGGTGTGCCGAGGCAATGACGCTGAGGTCGCCGGCGAAGTCGATCAGGTCGCCGACCGTCTCCCCGGCGCGCAGCTGGTAGATGGCAGGCCGGTTCACCGCGCCGGCGATCGCCACCTCGCCCTCGAGTGCTGGAATGTGCAGTACGTCCTCGGGCATCAGCCGCAGCGCGTTGTCGTGACGCCCGCGCAGCAGGAACTCGTAAAAGTCGACGACGGCGATGCGTTCGCCGGAGCGCCACAGCTCGACGGCACGCAGATTGCCGGCTTTGTCCGGCCCGCCCGCATGAAACAGCACGTTGACCAGCGTGGACAGTGCGCTGACGGTATAGCTGCCGGGCGTGCGCGCGAAACCGGTCACGTACACGCGTATCGAGCGCAGCTGACCGAGACTGACGCTGAGTTCGAAGCCGTGAAATGATCGCGCGATCGCGGCACGCAGATGATCTTTTAGACCAGCGAATCGTAAACCGGCCAGCGGCACTTCGCCGACCTTCGGTATCGAAATCGCCCCGCTGCGATCGATCGTGGCGCGGTAGTCGATATCGAGCGAGCCCCAGGCACGGATGTAGACCTCGTCGCCGGGGCCAAGCACGAAGTCGGCGGGCACGCTGGCGCGCTCGATCGGTTCGAAGCCGCGCGCCTGGCCGCCGAACAGGGCATCGCCAAACACCGGCAATGGTTGTCCGAGCGTCTGGCGTACAAGGATCTCGAAGTCGCTCGAGCCCTGCGGTGTGACCGGCGCCGCTGCGGTTGCCGGCGCTTCGCGCGCCTGGCTTTCGCGCGGTTCGCGTTCGTCCAGCCGCAAGGTCGGGTAATCGAGCGCCGGCCGCATGCCGCCGACCTTTGCTGTCGTATCGCCGGCCGCGCCGATCGGCAGGTCCGTACTGGTGGGCGCTGCGTGCAGCACCGAAAACACGTCGCCGGCCGAGGCGGCCTGCGTCGTTACCGGCGAGCACAGCAGAGTTACCAGCAGTGCTGTCGCGAAGGTAACAAGATGTCGGGCGTGTCGCTCCATGACGGGTGTCCTGTGAAGTATCAGGTTGCGCAGTTTGCACGCGAAAAACTGAAAAATATGTGATCAAATACGCAAAACTGATAATTCGACACTTATGTCAAATAGATTTCAGCTGTACACGCTGGACAGAGAATCTGAGTAGTTATTAGAGAGTTGTGCGGAAGCACGCGAACAAAAAACTGTGAACTGGCACAGATCGGATGGGCTACACTTCGTTTAAACTGCAAAAATCGATATAACTGATACAGAGGAAGCGACATGCCAGACAGCGACGAAGTGCTGGGGACCCAGGAGGCCGCCCGCCAATTGGGCGTATCGGTGCGCACCGTGCAACTGTGGGTCGAAAACGGCACGCTGGATGCGTGGAAGACGCCGGGCGGTCATCGCCGCATCCTGCGTTCCTCGGTCGAAGCCGCGCTTGCCGCCAGGGATCGGGCGCCGCGAGTGGAACACAGCCGCGGCCTGCCGGTGCTGATAGTGGAAGACGATCGTGCCATGCAAAGCTATTACACGGCGCTGTTCGACATCCTCCGGCCGGACGCCGAGCTGACGATGGCCAGCGACGGCTTCGAAGGACTGGTCGCGCTCGGCAAGATCGCGCCCGCGCTGATGCTGGTCGACGTCGACATGCCGGGCATGGACGGCATCACGATGCTGCGCCGCATCGTGCAAAAGGATATCGGCGGCGGCGCGACCATCGCCGTCGTGACAGCGCTGAGCGCAGCGCAGCTCGGAGAGCGCGGTGGCGTGCCGGAGGGCATCACCGTGCACGCCAAGCCGCTCAGCGTCGACCATCTCAGCGCGCTGCTCGCCAATGTCGCGGCATCGACCGAATCACGATCCGCAATAACCGGTACCTCGCGATGAGCACGACGGCGGACGCAGCGAATTTGCAGGCACCGCGAGCAATCGCGCACGCCAGGCCCTTGTCCGTGCTGCTGGCCGACGATTACGAAGCCAACCGCATGATGCAAAAAGCGCAGGTCGAACAGCTGGGATACGCGGTAGACGCCGTTGCCAATGGCGAGGAAGTGCTGCGCGCGCTGCAAGCGAGGTTTTACGACGTCGTCTTGCTGGATATCCGCATGCCGGTGATGAACGGTCTCGAGACCGCGCGCAGGATTCGCGCGCGCAAGGGTGGCTCCCAACCTTACATCGTTGCGGTCACTGGCGTTGCGTCTTCGCGAGATCGGATGCAGATCAGCGACGCGGGCATCGAAGCCTACATCGCCAAACCCGTCGACCTCGCAGAACTGGCCAATGCGTTGCAGCAGGCCTGGGCGCGTAAGTCCGGTGACGACTCGACGGTTGTTCCAGGCGACGCGGCCGCTGACGAGCCTGTCGAACTGCAGCTCGAGCAACTGCGGGCAAAACGTGGTGCTGCTGCTGAAGGCTTGCTGCGACGTGTGATCCCGGCCTATCTCCGCGAACTCCCGGCAAGGGAGCAAGGATTGCGCGAGGCGCTCGCAAAACGGGATATCGACAAACTCGCGCAGCTTTGTCATGGATTGAAGGGCGCCAGCCGGGTCGTCGGCGCCGCCGCGCTTGCCAGGGAGTGTGAGCGTTTGGAGTCGGGCGCCTACGACGGCAGGCTGCCGTCCGCCGCGGAGATCGAACGGCTGCTGGATGTCGCCCACCGGGCCGCCCAGGAGCTGAGGCGACGGCTCGACTGACGACCTGCCGTTATCCCGGCGCGGCGCTCGGCGATCCCTGACTAAACTGATAATAAATCAAAAAAAAATCTAAATAACGATCAATTTTATCAGTATGTGAGCTAAATCACGGTAATTAGCGCTCTCCTGGCCTATAGTTGTTTGAGTTTTGATAAAACTGAAACAAAGGTCAGGTCATGCCTTCAACCGCCACCCGAAACACGCTGCCGACGCCCGACGAATTCGTTCGCGCGCTCACGCAGCGGAGCGTTCTGCACCGCGCCCTTGCCCGGCTGCGTGTCGCCAACTGGCAGCTGATGCTGGCCCTGGGCGCCGCGACCCGGCGCGCCCTGGATGTCGCCGGTGCGCTGGCCGGGCTGACCCTGCTATCGCCGCTTTTGCTGCTGACGGCGCTGGCCATCCGGATCGAGTCACCTGGTCCGGTTCTTTTTCACCAGCAGCGCGTTGGTAAGCGCGGACGAGCGTTCACGATGTACAAATACCGCTCGATGCGCGTAACCGCGGAAGCCGAAAAGCAAACGCTCCAGGAGCAAAACGAAAGCGCCGATGGCGTGTTGTTCAAAATGAGGGAGGACCCACGCGTGACGCGTGTTGGTCGTCTTATCCGTCGCCTGTCGATCGACGAGTTGCCGCAGCTGCTGAACGTGCTGCGCGGCGACATGTCGATCGTAGGGCCGCGTCCGGCATTACCGGCCGAAGTGGAGCTGTATGACGTCGAGGCGCGCAAACGGCTCGAGGCCAAACCGGGCCTGACGTGCCTGTGGCAGATCAGTGGACGTTCCGAGCTGGCGTTTTCGGAGCAGGTCGACCTCGACCTGCGCTACCTGCAGGGACGCTCGATCGCGAAAGACATTGCGATCATCGCCCGTACCGTACCGGCAGTCATCACCGGCAAGGGCGCTTACTAATGAGTTCTTTCGACGCGCCTCCGATTGCGGTCATCGGGTTCTCGTCGGCGGCATCGCCGCTGGAACCGGCATGGCCGTCAACGCATCGTGCGCTGCTGCCGGTTGCCGGCAAGTCGCTGATCGTACACCTGATCGAGCAACTCGCTGCCGGCGGTTTGCGACATATCCGGATTGCCGGATCGATACAGCAGTGTGCTGTTAAGCAGCGACTCGGCGATGGGAGCGAATGGGGCGTCACGATACGATATTCGGACCTACACGGCACCGAGCTCCGGGTGCAAACCCTGCTGGAGCACGGGCACTGCCTGCACCTGTGTGGCGACAATCTCCATGTCGGCAATTTCGCAACGCCGCAGGCATCCGGACGCCCGGTCGCCGCAGATCCGGCGGCGCATTCGCAGCGCCCCGGCTATTGGCAGCTGACTTCTTCGGGCGCGCACAGCGAC
>Ga0316201_10003993_pt1 | contig 11043 bp, 7 predicted proteins | sample CS6wburrow_MG_FD_204516 | JGI IMG/M metagenome (GOLD analysis project Ga0316201, IMG submission 204516) | Coastal sediment microbial communities from Delaware Bay, Delaware, United States - CS-6 worm burrow | ecosystem: Environmental > Aquatic > Marine > Coastal > Sediment | place: USA: Delaware... | reverse complement strand
CCCGAAAAGCGTCGTGCTTTTCGGGGCCAGCGACAAGCAGGACTCTGTTGGCGGCGTGGTTTTCAGGAACCTGCTGACGTCGGGATTCAAAGGCCGCATATTCGCGATCAATCCGAAGCGGGATGAGGTGCAGGGCCAAAAGGCGTTTTCCTCGCTGGAGGAAATCGATGAGGTGGTCGATCTTGCAGTCGTCGCGACGCCCGCAAAGAGCATTCCGGGCATAGTGGAAGAGTGCGGGGAGCATGGCGTCAAGATGATGCTGATCCTGTCGGCGGGCTTTAGGGAGACAGGTGCAGAGGGACGGCGACTCGAAGACCAGGTTACCCAGCTGGTCAGGCGCCATGGCATTCGACTGATGGGGCCAAACTGTCTGGGCATCATTCGTCCGGATCGGGGCCTCAACATTACCTTTGGCAACAACAATGCAAAGCCGGGCAGCCTGGCCTTCGTTTCTCAATCTGGCGCGATTTGCACAGCGATTCTGGACTGGGCCGAGAAGAACGACATTGGTTTCTCGGCCGTCGTCTCCACGGGCATCGCCGCCGACCTCGACTTCGGCGACTACCTGGATTTCCTGGTCTCGGACCGGGCAACCAAAGCCATCCTGCTATACATCGAAGGTATCAACGATTCCCGGCGCTTCATGAGCAGTCTGCGCGCTGCGGCGCGCATCAAACCGGTTATCGCGCTCAAGGTCGGCCGGCATGCGGCCGGTGCCGAAGCATCCATGTCGCATACCGGTGCGCTGGTAGGCAGTGACGAGGTTTTTGCGGCCGCGTTGTCCCGTTCAGGTGTGTTGCGAGTTGAAACAGTCGGCCAGCTTTTTTCGGCAGCCAAGGCGCTGTCGTCGACAAACTATCGCGGCCAGTCGGAGCGCCTTGTGATCATTACTAATGGTGGTGGTCCCGGTGTAATGGCAGCCGATCGCGCGACTGACCATGATATCGAGCTGAGTTCCTTGTCTGCTGAGACCATGGCGGCCTTGGATGAGGTTCTGCCGTCGGTGTGGTCGCATGGAAACCCGGTCGATATTATCGGCGACGCACCGCCAGATCGATATGAACAGGCACTGGATATTTGCCTCAAAGACCCCGGCGTAGATGGCGCGATCGTAATTCTCACACCTCAGGCCATGACGGAGCCCACCGCAGTGGCAGAGGCGGTTCTAAAGTCTGCGGCGAAGACCGGCAAACCGATCATGACCAGCTGGATGGGTGGCAAACAGGTGGAAGGTGCTCGCCGGCTGTTCAGCGATGCACACCTGCCGGATTTTCGAACCCTTGAACACGCGGTCGACGCGTTCTCTTATCTGGCGCGATATAACAAGAATCAACGTCTCTTGTTACAGACTCCCGGGGGGTTGCCTCGCGGGCATGAAGTTCCCGACAGGGAAGGCGCGCGGCTTATCATCGAAGCTGTTCTGACAGAACAACGAAGAGTTCTGACGGAGCCGGAGTCGATGGCGGTTCTCAATGCGTTTCGTATACCGACGGTTCGCAATGGCATTGCGCGATCGGGTAATGAATCCCTGGTCATCGCGGAATCGATCGGCTTCCCAATTGCGATGAAGGTTCTATCCACCGACATCTCGCACAAATCTGATGTGGGTGGCGTCAGGCTCAACATCAATTCGGCGCAGGAGGTGCGCGGCGCGTATCGGCAATTGATCGATGATGTGAGGCGGCATGTGCCCGACGCGGACGTTTCGGCCGTTACGATCGAAAAAATGTACCGCAGCCCTAACGGACGGGAATTGATGATCGGCGTGATTCGTGATCCGGTATTCGGCCCGGTAATCAGTTTCGGTAGTGGTGGCACGACCGTCGAGGTAATGGGGGACTCTGCGGTATCGTTACCGCCGCTGAACAGGCGCCTGGCGATCGACCTCATCAATCGCACCAAGGTATCGAAGATGCTGGGCAAGTTCCGGCAGATGCCAGCGGTCGATATAGATCAGTTGGTTAGTGTATTGCTCAACGTTTCTGCGATGGCCTGCGAACTACCGTGGCTGCAGGAAATGGACATCAACCCGCTGATCATTGATGAAAATGGATTGGTCGCTGTGGACGCACGAATCGTTGTTGACTATCCGACACCATCGACGGACCGCTATCATCACCTCGCGATTCATCCTTATCCAACCCACTTCGTCAAGAAGATACAGCTCAACGACGGCACAGATATCACCATCAGACCAATTCGGCCCGAAGATGCGGAAATGGAAGCGAAATTCGTGCGTGAGCTGTCAAATGAAGCCAAGTACTTTCGGTTCATGAATTCATTCCACGAATTAAGCCAGGAAATGCTCGTACGGTTTACGCAAATCGACTATCACAACGAAATGGCCCTGATAGCTGTAAAGACCGACAGCCAGGGCGAGGAACAGATTGGGGTTGCGCGCTATTCCACTAATGTGGACAAGACGAGCTGTGAGTTCGCGCTTGTAGTGTCAGACAAATGGCAAAGCCGCGGCATTGCACATCACCTTATGAAGGACCTCATGGAGATAGCGCGCGACCGAAACCTGGAAACGATGGAAGGGCAGGTGCTTCGAGAGAACTCGAAGATGCTCGAGCTGGTTGCTTCGCTGGGGTTCCAGGTTCGCAATGATGCGGAGGATAATACGATCAAGCAGGTTGAAGCCCGGTTGCAGTAAACAACGGGCCGTGGTCTTGCCGTCCTCCTTGATCGGAGCAGCGCAGTCAGGCGTTGGACCCTACTCGTATCCAGTTAACTTCATTGCCCTCGACCGGTCGTGCAGGAATGTTCTGCGCAAGGACCAGCGAGCACGCAGCGAACCCGGTGCCTATCAGAAATACTGCAGAGTTGGAGACGACCCACACCAGCCCAAGCGCAGCAGGTATCACGACGGCTGCAATATGATTGATCGTGAATGATACGCCGGCGCTACTCGCGATGTCTTCCGGACTGGCAATCTTCTGGAAGTAGGTCTTGATCGCAATGGCCAAGGCGAAAAACATGTGATCGATTACGTACAGCGCGGCACCGAAATACGGGTTCTCGACAAAAGCGTAGGCGGTGAAAACGATGACGAGGCCTACGTATTCAATCGTCAGCGCTTTGCGTTCACCGATTCTACCGATCAGGCCGCCTATTCTTTCCGCAAACAACCAGTTGAACGCGTAGTTGATCAGGAACAGAGTTGTGACCTGTGCTGCAGAGTAACCAAATTTCTCGACCATGAGGAAGGCCGCGAAAACCATGAAAATCTGGCGCCGGGCGCCGGAGAGAAACTGCAATGCATAGAACAACCAGTAGCGCTTTCTCAACACCAGCGTATGCGTTTGCTCGATCTCGGCCTCGAACCTCGGAAAGCCGATCCACATGAAAACGGCAAGACCACAGCAGACGCTGCCCGCGAGCAGAAAAATCCAGACGTAGTCGATACTAAACAGCGTCAGAAGTACCCAAAGAACCGCGTAAACAACCAGTGACGTTATTGCGCCGACCGAGATCAGCTTGCCCAGTGCTTGCGGGGCATCCGCTTTCTCGTACCACTGCAATGCCAGTGACTGCTTCAGGACTTCGAAATAGTGAAACCCCGTGGACATCAGGACGGTAGTCAAATACAGGCCGAGCGCGGTGGGGAAAAAACCAGCCAGTGCGACACCAATGCCAAGAATGGCCAGGGCAACAACGGCAAACGCCTGTTCCCGAAGGATCAGCAATACGAACACGGTCGTAAACGCGAGGAACCCGGGCACTTCGCGGAGACTTTGCAGGATGCCGATTTCGACGCCTGTAAACCCGGCTCGCTCGACGACGAAATTATTGAGCAGCGCGGCCCAGCTGCTGAAAGCGATCGGCATCGCAACCGACATCAGTATCAGAAGCGTGTGCGGGTTTTGCCAGGGCCGTCGTTGCATCGGAGGAGCTTAGGGATACCGGCCACCGGGGTCAAATCAGGTGTGGAACCCCGCCAGGTTGTTCATGTGGGGTATTTCCCCTGACTACACTGCTACACATTAAGACGGGGACGGACAGGTAGCCGAACACGCCTCGCGTGTTCCATCTTTGTCCCGTATTTTCATCTGACTGCCAGCTCGGCTATGGATTCGGCTACCTGTCCCTCCCCGTCCTGATCATGGCATGGGACTGGCGCACGAACTCATAATGCTATCGAAAGGGTGCAGTGGACAACATTCCCGAATCTATAGCCGCAGGCGTGTGAGGGTGTGTTGTCCGCTGCACCCTATGTGCGGGGTGTCGGCAGGTTCTCACCTGCTGCGAACAACTTACCGAGAGGTTACAACTAGGCCGCCAGTACTTCTGTTATCAACGATTTGTATTTGTCGATAAACTTTTCCAGTGCGATGTGCGCTTTCGCCAGATGCGTTTCGTCCATCGGTAGTGACAGGAAAAAGTCGCCGCGCTTGCAGATGAGCACGCCTTCCAGCAGCATCTCCATGTGCAGCAGTGGCCGCAGCGACTGGCACCCGGCCGTGATGTCAGTTGGTTTCTTCGTTGGTACCCTGGAAAAATGAATCGCAATGATCGAGCCCATGCCATTGGCGTACATCGGCACATCTTTCGCTGCGAACATTTCGTTAAGCGACAAGCGAAATGCTTCAGACCAGTCGAGAAATTCCGCACCCCTCTTGGCGGTAAACACCTCTCCCATCGCGGCGCAGCCAGCCGCCATTGAGCAAGCGTTATTGTTGAATGTGCCGGCGTGATTCCAGCCGCGCCCGTGCCTCGGATCGTAACGTGCCATGAGATCGGCGCGCCCGCCAAAGGCGCCGGTTGGCAATCCGCCGGCAATGAACTTGCCGACCGTTGCCAGGTCGGGTTTGAAATCCAGCATGCCCTGCACGCCGGCAGCGCCGAGACGCGCTGTCTTAATCTCGTCGAAAATCAGCAGTGCTCCGATTTCCTCTGTGCAGGTTCGCAATGTATTCAAAAATTCCCTGTTACCGGGGATGTTGCCGCCGGCCCCGAGGATGGGCTCGACGATGACGGCGGCGAGTTCGTCGCCGAGTCCGCGAATCAGCGCGGCGGTTCCTTCGACATCGTTATAGTCGCCCAGTACGAAATTGTAGGGAACGTTTAATTCGCAGTGGCCGCCGGGGAACTTGATGACGCCGCCATGGTAAGACTCGCGAAAGACCAGGATCTTGTCTCGCCCCGTCACAGCACATGCTGTTGTCAACGCCATCAGATTGGCTTCTGTTCCCGAGTTGCAGAAACGGACTTGGTCAAGCGCCGGGTACCGCTCGCATAACAAGGCTGCCAACGTCCGCTCGTACTTCATAGGGGCTCCCATGGCGATGCCCGAGTCCAGCGCTTCGTCAATAGCGACTTTGATGCGTGGATCCGAATGCCCAAACAGTCCCGCCGAGTATTCGCCGACAAAGTCCACGTAGCGATGACCATCGAGGTCCGTAAGTTCGGCTCCATCTCCTGAGACCATTGTCAAAGGAAATGGCTCAAAGTGTAGAACAGAACGTGTATTGCCGCCCGGTAAGTACTGCAACGCGTCTTTTTCCGCTGAGTCACTCAAAGGGTTTGCTGCCGCGTAGCGCTCGCGCGCATCCTCAATCTCGAGTTTCAGAGCATCCATTTTCGTTGTCTACCTTATCGATTCGAGGACAACCGCAATGCCTTGTCCTACGCCGATACACATCGTGCACAGTGCGAGCCTGCCACCGCTCGCGTGAAGCTGGTCCATAGCCGTGATCGCCAGACGGGCCCCGCTCATGCCGAGTGGGTGGCCAAGAGCGATCGCACCACCCCGCGTGTTGATTCTCGGGTCGTCATCAGCGAGGCCTAGCTGCCGCGTACAGGCCAGCGCCTGGGCCGAGAAAGCCTCGTTGAGTTCGAGAACATCGAAGTCATCCAACGTGAGATTAAGTCGCTGCAACAATTTGTTGGTTGCCGGAACCGGGCCGATTCCCATGATTCTCGGTGGTACGCCTGCAACCGCCATTCCCAGGATGCGAGCCTTGGGCTCGAGCTTGTGTCGCTTCGCGCCGGCCTCCGATGCCAGCAGCAGCGCCGCAGCGCCATCGTTGATGCCGGATGCATTGCCCGCCGTCACAGTTCCATCCGGAAACAGCGGTCTCAGCTGCGCGAGTTTTTCCAGGGACGTCTCGCGCGGGTGCTCGTCTGTATCCACCACCAGCGGATCTTTCTTGCGTTGCGGAATCGTGACAGGCGTTATCTCGCGGGCAAGGCGCCCATCCCTGATGGCCGCTGCGGCTTTTTGCTGGCTCCACAGCGCGAACCGGTCCTGGTCCTCGCGGCTGATCGCGTGTTCGGTAGCCAGGTTCTCCGCGGTCTGCGGCATCATTTCTGTGCCGTACTGCGCATCGAGTGTCTTGTTCACGAAGCGCCAGCCCATGGTGGTGTCGTACATTTTCGGAGTTCGGCCGAACGCACTTTCGGCCTTGCCGATCACGAATGGTGAGCGTGACATGCTCTCCACGCCACCGGCGATCATCAGGTCGCCTTCTCCTGACCTGATCGCGTTCGCGCAACTGCCAACGGCGTTCAGGCCGGAACCGCACAAGCGGTTAATGGTGCTGGCAGGTATTTCCTGTGGCAGCCCGGCCAACAGGCTGCTCATGCGCGCAACATTGCGGTTGTCTTCGCCGGCCTGGTTCGCACAGCCGAGCATAACGTCGTCGACCAATGCCCAGTCCACGCCGGCGTTGCGCTCCATCAGTGCCGCGATGGGTATTGCCGCCAGGTCATCGGTACGTACCGGGGCGAGGCCGCCCCCATAACGCCCGACGGGCGTGCGGATACCATCACAAAGAAATACGTCAGTCATTGTCTTGTCCTGTAATGCTTATTGTCATTCCGGCGGCAGAATCGGTGCGCCGGTTTTCTCGCGAACCTCTTCAAAACTGATGCCGGGTGCCAGTTCCGCGACACGGAATCCATCCGCCGTGACGTCAACAACGGCAAGGTTGGTGAAGATGCGTGACACGACACCCGGACCGGTCAACGGATAGCTGCATTTCTCGACGAGCTTCGGATCGCCGGTCTTGGTCGTATGCTGGGTGATGACGAAGATCTGTTTCACACCCTGCACAAGGTCCATTGCGCCACCCACGGCTGGAATCGCATCGGGTGCGCCCGTTGACCAGTTGGCGATATCTCCGTTTGCGGCAACCTGCATGGTGCCCAGCACGCAAACGTCAATGTGGCCGCCACGAATCATGCTGAAGCTGTCGGCGTGGTGAAAATAGGCGGCGCCGGGCAGCGCGGTCACGTATTTCTTGCCGGCGTTCATTAAATCAAGATCGCGATCCTCGTCTGCCGGGGGAGGGCCCATCCCCAGTAAGCCGTTCTCCGTGTGATATATGAACTCCCGGCCTTCAGGCACGAACTGGGCAACAAGTTCCGGAATGCCAATGCCCAGATTCACGTAGGAACCATCGGGTATGTCCTGTGCTGCTCTCGCCGCCATTTGTTCTCTTGTCCAGCCAGCGCTCATGGGTATCTCCTTCCCTCGGCGATGAGGACGTCTTCGTGGATCGGTTGTGTAACTTCGACGACGCGGTTCACGAAAATTCCGGGCGTAACAACATGCTCGGGATCGATGCCACCTCGCGCTACCAGTTGTCGCGTCTGCGCAATGGTCGTTGTTGCAGCCATGCACATCAGCGGACTGAAGTTGCGCGCCGTCTTGTTGTACGTCAGGTTCCCGAGCGGATCGGCTACTTCGCACTTGATGAGCGCGAAGTCTGCTTTGAGCCACGACTCCATGACGTATGGTCGTCCACTGAATTCGCGAACCTCTTTTCCCTCTGCCAGCACGGTGCCAACCGTCGTTGGCGTATAGAAGGCCGGGACGCCAGCGCCGGCCGCACGAATGCGTTCAGCGAGCGTGCCCTGGGGGACGATCTCAAGTGCGACCTTGCCTGCTCTGTACAGCTCGGGGAAAACTTTCGACTGGCTGGACCTGGGAAAGGAACAGATCATCTTGCTTACTTGGCCGTTGCCAATCAGTGCGGCGAGGCCGACCTCGCCGTTACCCGTATTGTTATTAATAACTGTGAGGTCGGTTGCGCCGTGGTCGATCAGTGCGTGGAGCAACTCGATCGGGCTGCCTGACGCACCAAATCCACCCACCATTACGGTCGCGCCGTCCGGAATATCCGCGACCGCTTCCGCGACCGACGCGTATTGCTTGTTAATCACCAGCTACTCCTCCTGAGCAACGAACCACTACACAAATACTTCTGTTTCTTCCCAAAGTTCCTCGATCCGGTCGATACGATTCGTCGCATCTTCCTTTAGATCTTCCGCAACGCGAGCCACGAGTAGCTCGCAGGCCATGACGATCGGGACGGAACTGTCAAACGGACCGATTGCGGGTACCTTGATCTGGCACCAGTTAGCAGCCAGTTCGACCAGCGGTGACAGCGGACTGTCAGTAATCGCTACGATCGTAACGCCTGCCTCCGCAAGAATACGGGCAGCCCGCGTTACCTGGGTCCGATAGCGGAAAAAGTCGAATACTACGGCGGTATCTCCCGGTGCCGCGTCGCCGAGGTCAATACCGAAAGAGTGTTCCTCCAGCGTGAACACATCCGGCCGTACGATAGACAGCTTGTTATGCAGTGCGTTAGCGCCTGCCTGGGAAGTCTCGCCCGAGAGAATCCAGACCTTGTTGGCTCGAACAATCGGTTCCGCCATCTCCGCAATGCGATCGCCGTCCAGTGCCTCGAACACAGATGTGATTGCGTCACCAATAGCAGTTCTTGCCGACGCGGCTCGCTTGTCGTCGCTCCTGATGCGCTCACTCGGCCGCGAGAGACGGCGGGACAGGTCGCTCCGGACATGTTGCTGCAGCTCTGTGTAGCCCTCGAACCCAAGCTTGGTGGCGAAGCGCACGATGGAGGGCCGGCTGGTAGCGACGCGGTCAGCCAGGTCAGAGACGGTGCCAAAGGCCAGGAGCGTTGGCTCGGCCAGAGCGGCCTCCGCAATGCGCCGCTGGGTTGGCGTGAGTTCGCTACTGACTGCGGCGATCAGATCGAGGGTAGACATGGCTGGTTCTTGCCTGTTCACATTGTTACATTATCACAAATAAATCGTTCAATGTGTTACATTAATACGTATTGGCAAAGCGGAATCAGAGGTGTGACGTGTCAGCAACAAGCAAGTATGTCCCGACAGAAAGAGAACAGGCTTTCCGGGATACGATCGAGAATCCGAAATACGATCGCGAGATCATCAATGGTCTGAAACCCTTTTTCGAGAACAAGGCGCCAGAGGTCATCAAGGGCTTCTACTCCAAAGACGAACTCGCGGCCTTGTTCGCCCTGAAGGGGACGGAGCGCGATGTAGAAGATCGCATGCCGGTGAAGATGACACGCCACTTCTACGAAATGGCGCAGAACAGCGTTCCGTTGCAACGGCTTGTCAAAGCCGATCCGGACGAGACATTGAACCTTGCCGGCTCCGAGGATCCGGGTCACCAGATGGATTTCGCGCCGGTTGAAGGATTGTTGCACAAGTACGAAATGGGACTGCTGTATGCGGTATCCACTTGCTCTGCGCATTGCCGTTTTTGCTACCGCGAAGAGTTGATTAGCCAAAAAGAAGTAGAGCGGCAGGATGGCACGGTCGCCAAGAAAGGGCTGGCCAAGATTCCGGAAGTGACTAACTACATCAAGGCGCACAACAGGATAGTCGAGGCAAACGGCGGGCGTCATCCGGAAACCGGTCGCGAAAAGCTGCGGGAAATTCTGCTATCGGGCGGTGACCCGCTGGCGCTGCCAAACCGCAAGGTCGGGCAGTGGATGGCGGCGCTCGCCGAGGCGGGCGTTGAGTCCATTCGTCTTGGCACCAAGGAAATGGCCTTTTACCCGAAGCGCTTTGACGAAGCTTTCCTGTCTATGATGGATAACTTCCATGAGACCTACCCGGATGTCGGCTTCCGTCTCATGATTCACTTCAACCATCCCGACGAATTCCTGCTCAAGGGTGACGACGGCGAGTACCTGCAAAACCCGAATGGTTCGCTCACGTGGCACCCGGACACAAAGAAAGCCATCGAAGGTGTTACGGCCCGCGGTTGGATAGTTGTGGAGAACCAGGCGCCGGTTATTAAGGGCATAAATGATGACGCTGATGCGCTGCGCGTGATGCAACGCGCCCTGTACCGGGCCGGTGTCAACAACCATTACTTCTTCTGCGGCCGCGACATCGTCGCTTACCGTCATTTCAATGTGCCCATCGAAAAGGTCTGGAACCTGCTAAACGAATCTCAGAAGGGACTGTCGGGTGTTGAAGCTCATGCACGTCTTTCGATTACCCACTACAAGGGCAAGACCGAGGTGGCTGCAGTTACCAATGAGCCGATTCCCGGTGTTCCGGGTACGGAAAACGGCGTCGTGATTTTCAAGATCCTGCGTAACGCTCTGGACGCTCCAGACCGCGGTAAAGTCTGTATTGTCGGACGAAACCCGGATGCTATCTGGTTCGATGATTACGAGGATCGGGTCATATTCGATGAGGCCGGTCTCTTCGACTACACGCGCGTTGATAAAAAGACGGTCGAGATTAACGAGGCGGTAGACGTAGCTGTCGGATCCTGAAGATCCACGGCTTCTTCGACTTGTTTCAGTCGATAAAGTCGAACGCCAGACACTGGCGACCTCCTCACGACCGATAGAAGCGGGCTCATCATTTTGAATGGTAGCCCGGTCCTCTGAGCGTATTGCCCGTTAATATGGGCTCTTCGTAATGCGCAGAATCTTCGTCAACGGCATTCAGATATAATGCTTCCATAACGACGCCGAGTTCATCGGCGTCATCTAATAGACATTAACTGTATGAAGATGAGGATGTGTCCTGTGAACCAGTCCGGCAAAAGTAAACTCGCATCAATAATTATCTTGATTCTCGGCTTTTCGGGAGTCTTCAATACTGCATCAGGGCAGCAAAATAGCGGGCCAACATGGTCAGTAACACCCTATTTGTGGGGGTCGCAGACCAAGGTTGACCTGACGTTTCGGGACACGAATATTGCTGCTGGGGAAATTAGCTTCAGTGACTTGATCGATATTC
>Ga0316201_10003992_pt1 | contig 11043 bp, 8 predicted proteins | sample CS6wburrow_MG_FD_204516 | JGI IMG/M metagenome (GOLD analysis project Ga0316201, IMG submission 204516) | Coastal sediment microbial communities from Delaware Bay, Delaware, United States - CS-6 worm burrow | ecosystem: Environmental > Aquatic > Marine > Coastal > Sediment | place: USA: Delaware... | reverse complement strand
AAGCAAGGGCATCTACGGGAGCCACTTAGCCCCAACTGAACACTCTTTCTCAACCTCTTCCCATCCAAACTATGCCAGATGCCTTACTCTTAATCTAGAAGGGCGAAATCGGACCAAAATCCGTGACCCCTTAGACAGCAAGCTAATCGCTTTGGAGCCGCTTGCAAAGTGAAATAGCCTCATTTTACGTAACGTTTGCGTGGCACGCGCATACGGACGGCCGCTCGGCCTCCCCGGGGCAGGCAGGAAAAAGCCCGGTCGAAGCCGGGCTTGAAGCTAAGTGTATGAAATAACTCTTAGCTACTCGGCACCGCGGGTGCCGCGCCGAAGGTAAGCTGGGATGTCGAGCACCGCTTCATCGTGCAGCGCGCTGGCCCCGAAGGCCCGGCTGCCCGCGACTTGGTTGACGACTGCCGGGACGCCCTCGAGCGTCGAAGAGAAATCGTCGGCACTGGAGGGAGCGGGGCGCATAGCCCTATTGGCCGAAGCCTGTCCCGCGGTCTGATTCGAGGAGACAGACTGACGTAAGCCGAGCGGAATCGGCGAGGCGCTGGTCTTTTCGAAGCCCGTTGCGATGACGGTCACCTTGACCGTGTCCGAGAGATTCGAGTCGGTCACGACGCCGAAGATGATTTCCGAATCCTCGTGCGCTGCCTGTTGAACCAGGCCGGCCGCCTCGTTGATTTCGCGGAGCTTGATGTCGGGACCGGCGGTGAAGTTGATCAGGATGCCGGTCGCGCCCTGCATCGACACCTCGTCGAGGAGCGGCGAGTTGACCGCCATCTCGGCGGCCTCGAGCGCACGTCGGTCGCCCTTCGCGATGCCCGTGCCCATGAGCGCACGTCCATTGCTCGACATGATGGTTTTCACGTCGGCAAAGTCGACGTTGATCATGCCGGCGTTGATGATCAAATCGCTGATGCCCTGAACCGCCTGTAAGAGCACGTCGTCGGCGCGCGCGAAGGCGTCGAGCATGGTGATGTCGTCGTCGCCGAGCGACATGAGCCTCTGGTTCGGAATCGTGATGATGCTGTCGATCATGTCGATGAGCTCTTGGACGCCACGCTCGGCGTTCTTGGCGCGTCTGCGACCTTCAAAGAGGAACGGCCTAGTGACGACACCCACCGTCAAGGCGCCCTGATCTTTTGCAATCTGGGAAATGATCGGCGCCGCGCCCGTCCCGGTGCCCCCGCCCATGCCCGCAGTCACGAAGACCATATCGGCCCCTTCCAGGACTTCGGACAGACGCTGCACGTCTTCGAGCGCCGCCTTGCGGCCGACGTCGGGATTCCCGCCTGCCCCTAGACCACGCGTGAGCTCGGTGCCGAGCTGGATCTTCACGGGGGCGAGGCTGCGGTCCAACGCCTGCGCATCGGTGTTCGCCGCAATGAACTCGACGCCTTCGAGCCCGCCTTGAATCATCGTGTTGAGCGCGTTGCCGCCGCTGCCACCGACACCTACGACTTTGATACGTGCCTGAAGCTCTGCGTCATCCGCGAACTCGATCGAGATAGCCATCGATTCCTCCTAAAAAACTTCCCTGAACCACGCGCCGATCTTTCGACCGAATCCACGGCTCGTAGCAACTTCCACTGTACGTTCGGGCGCGGATGCTCCCGCTAGTTGGTCCGCTCCGTGCTTCACCAGGCCAACGCCGGTTGCGTAGGACGGGCTCTTCACGACATCGATCAATCCGCCGATGCCCGTGGGTGCACCACGGCGTACCGGCAGGCCGAGCACTTCCTCGGCAAGTTCCGGCAATCCATCGAGTAGCGTGGTTCCACCTGTCACGATCGCTCCGGAAGCAAGCATGTCCATGTAGCCGGTTTCGGCGATGACGTGACGGCATGCGGCGAAGATCTCTTCTACGCGGGGCTCGATGATGTCGCAGAGCACGCGGCGTGGAAGCGAACGCGAAGGTCTCCCCCCGACCGACGGGACTTCGATCGTCTCATCGTCGTCCACCATGCGCGATGCTGCGCAGCCGTACTTGATCTTGATCCGCTCAGCTTCGGCCATCGGAGTGCGAAGTCCGGTGGCGATGTCGTTGGTCAGGTTGATGCCGCCGATGGGAATCGAGCTCGTGTGCACGACCGCGCCATCGACGTAGATGATGATGTCCGAGGTTCCGCCACCGATATCGATGAGCACGCCGCCGATCTCTCGCTCGTCACCGCTCAGCACCGCGTGCGCGCTGGCGAGCGGTTGCAGGACGACCTCCTCGACGAACAAGCCGCAGCGCTCGGCGCACTTGATGACGTTTGCGACACAGGTCGACGCAGCGGTGACCATGTGTACCCGAGCCTCGAGGCGAACTCCGGCCATTCCGATCGGCTCTTTGATGCCGTCCTGCTCGTCGACGATGTACTCCTGAGGAAGCACGTGAAGCACTTGGCGGTCACCAGGCAGGGGCACGGCCTTGGCCTGCTCGAGAACGCGTGTGACGTCTTCGGCGGCGACCTCGCGGTTGGCGATCGCTGCCACGCCGTCCTGATTCATGCCGCGCACGTGGCTTCCAGCGATGCCTGCATACACGGTGTTGATCTCGACCCCCGCCATCGTCTCGGCTTGTTCGACCGCCGCGCGAATCGCCTGGACGGTCGACTCGATGTTGACGACCACGCCCTTCTTCAAGCCCTTTGAAGGAACGGAGCCTATCCCGATGATGTCTAGGCCTTCTTCCGACTGTTCGGCGACGATCGCGCAGACCTTCGTCGATCCCAAATCCAACCCTGCAATGATCTCGTTTTCCGCCATCCGTCGCCTCTCATTGACCCATACCGAAACGGGATTTAGCGGGACAACTTTTGTGCAGAAAAAAAAGGGGTGAAATGCACTTTTTCTGCAAGCGGATTTAACCCCTCTTCACCACCACGCTCGGGTGCTTCCGCTTAGGGCAGCCGGACGGTGACGCGTTCAGGACTTCGAACGTTGTCGAGGTATACGTAGGAAGGTCGCGTCTTCTCTTTGCTAAGTCGTTCGAGGACTTGACGCAGGCGTCGCAGCTTCTGACGGTGTTGGCCGTTGCCGAGGCGCACGTTCATCCCGTCGTCGCCGACGAAGAGCTCGATTCCATTGGCGCCTTCAAAATGAATTTCCGACACGGGCTCCTGTTTGGCGAGCCCCGCTCCCTCGTAGTCTTGAAGGAGGGCCATCGAGCGAAGCAGAATCGCAGTGCGGTAGTCGAAGTCATCGTAGAAGCGCTCGGATGCGATGCCGGTGATGACCGGGAGGTCTACGGGATCATCGACGCCAAGTCGCTTGAAGACAGCGCCCTCTTCGCTTACGAGATAGAGTTGGTCGAGAGCGACCAAAGCCACCGGCTTTCGCTCTACAATCTCGATCCGAACGCGCCCAGGCAACTTGCGAACCACATGGGCTTCTTCAATCCATGGGTGTTGAAGCAAGTGATTACGAGCATCTTCGGCTGAAATCTCGAATACGTTTGAGCCAAGTTGCAGCCGTGCGGCCCGTCGAACGTCGATGTCTTCGAGTTGATGGCTGCCCTCGATGATGATCTCGCGAATCGCGAATGCATCGGCCTGGTGCGCGTAGCGGACGGTCTGCTTGCCCAGCAAGACCAGTGCGGCGACCAGCAGTCCGCCGAGAACGACTTGTCCCCCCCGGCGAAACCAAGCCCTGTGGGCAAGGAGCCATCCGCTCGACGCTTCGCGGGCCCCAAGCGCTCGCTCACGCCAGCTCTTCTTGGATTCGCTCCGCTTTCTCCGTTTAGGGGCAGGCCGTCGCCGATTCTGACTACGGTCCGCCGCAGCAGCCTTTGGGACCAGCTTCTTGCGAGTCGTCTTCTTGGCGGGCGCCTTGCGAGTCGCCTTCTTGGCGGCCGCCTTCCTCGGGGCTGCCTTCTTGGCCGCCATGTTCTTTCGGGCTGGCCGCGCGCGGGCTGGCTTCTTTTCGGCCGACTTCCGTTGAATTGGCTTCTTCCGCGCCGGCTTCTTCCGGGCTGTCGATGGGGCGCGTCGACGGTTCATCGTCGGAGCACCTCGAGGAGCTCGGGGCCCGTGCGCGTGATGTCCCCCGCTCCCAGAGTGATCACCACGTCGTTCGGGCGAACCCGTTTGCCAATTGCTTCAGCCAACTCCTTCCGGTCTTGTACCAAGGTCACGTCCCGATGCCCGTGCGCGCGAATCGCCTCGGCGAGTCGACTTGCATCAGCCCCTTCGATTGGTTTTTCGCCCGCGGCGTAGACCTCAGTCAAGAATAGGACATCCGCTCGGTTGAAGGCCCTGGTGAGCTCATCGAAGAGGTCTCGCGTTCGGGTGTAGCGATGGGGTTGAAAGGCGACGACGATCCGTGAGCGATAAGCCTTCTGCGCGGCCTCCAGCGTGACCTCCACCTCGGCCGGATGGTGCCCGTAGTCATCGATCACCGTGACTCCACGCTCTTCGCCGACGATGGAGAAACGCCGCTGTACTCCCTCAAAGCTGCGCAGGGCGGAGCGCACCTGGTCATGGTCCACCCGCAGCTCGTCCGCGACGGCGATCGTCGCCAGCGCGTTCAGCGCGTTGTGGATGCCCGGCATCCGAACCTCGAACTGACCCAAGCTTTTGCCGTGATGCTCGACCTCGAAGCCAACAGTCAGGCCCGAAAACACCGGGTTCCGCGCTCGATAGTCCGAGTGGGCCGAAAAGCCGTAGGTCACGATGCGCTTGTCGAGCCGCGGCAGAATGTGCTGCACATTCGGGTGATCGAGACAGGCGACGACCAGACCATAGAAGGGAACGCGGTTCGCAAAATCCACAAAGGCGTCTTTCACTGCGTTGAGGCTTCCGTAGTGGTCGAGGTGCTCCGGATCAATGTTCGTGATGACTGCAATCGACGGAATGAGGTGGTGAAAGGAACCGTCCGATTCGTCGGCTTCCGCCACGAGCAGATCGCCCGCGCCCCTCGCGGCCCCAGAGCCGAGCGCGTTGAGCTTGCCCCCAATGACGACCGTAGGGTCGAGCCCTGCCCCACGCAGGACGGTCGCTACTAAGGATGTCGTCGTCGTTTTGCCATGCGAACCCGCGATCGCGATGCCGTCCTTGAGCCTCATCAGCTCCCCGAGCATCTCCGCGCGCGGAATCACCGGAACACCTGCCTGCCGCGCCGCAACCAGCTCCGGGTTCGTAGACGGGACCGCCGAAGAGAACACGACGACGTCTGCCTCGGTTACCTGCTCGGCGTCGTGGCCCACGTAGATCTTCGCGCCCTTTTCAGCGAGGCGCCGCGTGTAGTCGTTCTGACGAAGGTCGGAACCCGTCACGTCGAACCCCGAGTCGAGGAGCACCTCCGCAATGCCGCTCATGCCGACTCCGCCGACCCCAACGAAATGGATGGACCGAATTCTTCCTCGAAACATGGTCGCTTACTCCCACAGGGCTCCGTCGACGACAACCGGGCGGCGCGGTCGATGCGCAGCCGGGCGAAGGGCGACTTCGGGACCGCCGAGCCGCAGCATCGGCGCCATCGCGAGGCCGCTGTACTGGATGCCGGAAGGCGGCTCGCTTTGGGCTGCCCCGCTCGTCTGTCCGGAAGGCTGCACGCCTCCAATCCAGCCCATCATGTCATCGACGATCGCGGCAGCGGCATCTGGCCTGCCGTGATCGCGGGCTGCGCGGGCCATGGCCTGACGCTTCGCCGGGTCGTCCAGCAGCTCGCCGATCAGCTTGCCGAGACCTTCGACCTCGAGCTCCGACTCGCGGATACAGATCGACGCACCCTGCTCTTCGAGCGCTTTGGCGTTCTTTGCCTGGTGGTCATCGGCTGCAAATGGGAATGGGATCAAGATCGACGGCCGGCCAATCGCGCAAAGCTCAGCCAAGGTCGTGGCTCCCGCGCGGGCCACCACGAGCGCCGCATTCGAATAGGCGCGTGCGATTTCGTCGATGAAGGTGACGACTCTTGCTCGCAGGCCGAGCTCCCGATACGTCGCTTCGACCTTTTCGCGCATCGACTCGCCGGTTTGGTGCACGATTTCGAGGTTGCGAGCCGTGACGCCCGCCAGCGCGAGTGCACGAGGCAGGTCTTCGTTGAGCTTTCTGGCGCCCTGCGACCCGCCGAGGACCAACACCGTGCGTGCGCGTGACTCAAAGCCTTCCGGGTCGGCCAATGCGAGGCGCGCATGCTCGACGAACTCGTGCCGAACTGGGTTGCCCGTCAACCTCGACTTGCTCGTTCCGAAGACCTGCTCGGTTTGCTCGAAGGTGATGTAGGCGCGATCTACGAATCGCGCTAGAATACGATTGGTCATACCCACGTAGGCGTTCTGTTCGAGAAGCGCGGTCGGCCTTCCCGAAAGCGATGCGGCGAGCAGGACGGGCCCGGAGGCATAGCCGCCCACGCCAAGCACCACGTCGGGCTCGAAATCGCCCATCAGGGACGAGGCTTCCTTCATCGCGGTCGGAATCCTCGCGAAGCTCTTGAAGCGCGCGCCGACGCCCTGCCCCTTGAGTGGCGTCACTTTGAGCAGCTCCAAAGCCTCGCCACGGGTCGGCAGAATGCGAGCCTCGATGCCGCGGGCCGTCCCCACAAATCTCACTTCGAGTCCGGGAACACGGCGCCGAAGCTCCTCGATGACAGCGAGACCTGGGAAAAGATGCCCACCGGTTCCCCCGCCAGCGACCATGATGCGTTGGATCATCGTGCACCTCCGCGCGCGGTGAGGAGCTGCGGCTGGCGTCGTCTCGGCTTGGCCTTTGCAGGCGCCTCTGCGACCCGCGACACACCGAAACGAGACGTGTTTAGAATGATGCCGGCGGCTGCCGCGTTCACGAGCAACGAGGAGCCTCCGTAGCTGACGAAGGGAAGCGCGAGGCCCTTGGTTGGAAGCAGCCCCATCGCGACCGCTAGGTTGGTGAAGGCCTGGAGTCCGATGAACAAGGTCATGCCCGCCGCCAGGTAGCCGGCGTACTCGTCCTGGGAGCGCCAGGCCGCACGAAGACCACGGAAGACGATCCAGGCGAAGGCCAAGCTGAGCAGGATGACGCCGATGAATCCGAGCTCCTCGCCGACGATCGCACTGATGAAATCGGTGTGGGCCTCCGGCAAGAACAGCAACTTCTGCCGGCCATCGCCGAGCCCCACGCCGGTCCAGCCGCCGGAGCCGAAGCCCATCAGGGACTCGGTGATCTGGTAGCCGGCGCCCTGCCTGTGCTCGAATGGCTCGAGGAAAGCCTTGATGCGGCGCATCCGATACGGGGAAGATGCAATGGCGGCATAGCCCACGGGGACCGCCAGCAAGACGCATCCGAGCAGGTACCCCGCCTTGGCGCCCGCAGCGAAGAGCACCACGAAAGTCAGTAGAGCGATCATCACAGCGCTGCCGAAGTCGGGCTGGGCGAGACAGAGCAGCATCAGGAGCCCGGCCACGAGCACGTGCGGTAGGAATCCGATCGAGAAGGTCCGAACCCGATGCGACTTCTTCGCCAGAGAATGAGCGAGCCACATGATCATGGCGAGCTTGGCGAGCTCTGCGGGCTGGATGTTGACCGGACCGAGGGCAAGCCAGCGCGTGGCCCCGCCCGCGCTGCGACCCAAGCCTAGGGCGACCGCAATCATCAGCAGCACAGCAACCAAGAGCACGGGATAGGTCGAGCGACGGAGCAAGTCGATGTTGAGTTGCGCGAAGACGAAGAGCACGACGAAGGCGACCAGTGCGAAGACCGCTTGTCGGACCAGGAAGTGATATCCGTTCCCGAACATATTGTTGGCGTAGACGGCGCTCGCGCTGTAGACCATCACCACGCCGAACGCGATCAGACCGACGAGCGTGGCGGCGAGGGTGACATCGACCGGTCCGGCCTCTTGGATGCGCCCGGGTTTCGAAGAACGGCTCATGCTTGCCCCCCAAGGGTTTCGACTGCTCGTTGGAACTGATCGCCCCGCTCGGCATACGAACGGAACATGTCGAAGCTCGAGCAGGCCGGCGCCAGAAGCACGCTGTCTCCCTGCTGGGCGAGCTCAGCGGCCCGGCTGACCGCTTCGGCCATCGACCCGGCCCGGCGAAGCTCGACCGCCGAGCCAGCAAACGCCTGCTCCAGCAGTGGAGCCGCTTCTCCCAAGACGACGACCGCTCTGCCCACGTCGGCCATTCGCTGACGAAGGGGTTGATAGCTGCCGCCCTTGTCGACACCGCCTGCGATGAGAACGATCTTGCCCTGAGCGCCGGCGAGTCCGTCGATCGCGGCGACTGCCGCGCCCACGTTGGTGGCCTTCGAGTCGTCGATGTACTCGACGCCGTCGACCGAAGCGACGTACTGCATGCGGTGGGCCAGGCCTTTGAACTCACGGAGAACGGCAGCGATGTCCTCGTCGCGCACGCCGAGCAGACGGGCCGCGAGCGCAGCCGCGCAAGCGTTGGACACATTGTGAGAGCCCCGGATCCCCAGCTCCTCGACTGGAACACGGAGCGAGCTCTGTGTGTCGACCAGCACGCCGTCCACTACGCGAACATCGCCGTTGCGACCGTCGAACAAGACCACGGTTCCGTCGTCGGAGATGAGCTCACGAAGATCGGGCGAGTCGGCCGGAAGCACTGCGAAGTCCTCCGCGGTCTGTCGCTCGAAAACCCGCGCCTTGGCGGCCGCGTAGGCGTCAAACGATGGGTAGCGATCGAGGTGATCGGCCGTCACGTTGAGCAAGAGCGCGACGTGGGCTCTCATCTGCGAAACCCGCTCCAACTGAAAGCTCGACAGCTCTACGATGACCAGTCCGCCCTTCTTACCCGCATCGGTGCCGGCTGCCTCGATCATCGGACGACCGAGGTTGCCTCCGATGAACGTGGGTCGAGCGAGACTGCTACACATTTCGCCGATCAGGGTGGTCACGGTGCTCTTGCCGTTGGTCCCGGTGACCGCGACGATGGGCGCCTCGATGAAACGCGCGGCGAGCTCCACCTCGCTTACGATGGGCACCCCGCCCTGCTCCGCCTGATCGAGCTCCCCCAGAGGCGGCACACCGGGCGAGACGACGATCAGGTCCAGGCCCTCGAACGCGCTCTGTGGATGACCACCGAGAACCAGCTCCGCACCCAGTGCCTCGGCTTCGTCCGCGCTGGCGCCGAGCGCTTCTCGATCACGTCGATCGTTGACCCGGACCCGCGCGCCGCGCTCCCTCAGGAATCGTACGACAGCCAGCCCGCTCTCGCCGAGTCCGACCACCATCGTGTTGCTCCGAGAAAGGTCCACCATCACCTCAACTTCAGCGTGGCCAGACTGAACACGGCCAGCACAATCGCAATGATCCAGAAACGAACGATGACCCTGGGCTCCGGCCAGCCCTTCTTTTCGAAATGGTGATGAATCGGCGCCATCAGGAAAATGCGTCGGCCGGTCATGCGGAAGTAGCCGACCTGCAAGATCACGCTCACCGCCTCGACCACGAAGATGCCTCCGAGGATCACCGACAAGAGCTCGTTCTTGGTCAAGACCGCGAGGGCGCCGAGGCCGCCACCGAGTGCAAGTGAGCCGACGTCGCCCATGAAGACCTGCGCGGGATAGGTGTTGTACCAAAGGAAACCGAAACCGACGCCGACCACCGACGCAGCAAAGATGCTGAGCTCGCCCGCGCTTTCGATGTGAGGGATGTCGAGATACCCGGCGACCACGTTGCCGAACAGGGTCAGCCCGGCGAGATAGGCGAGAATCGCGTAGGTCCCCGCGGAGATCATGACAGGGCCGATCGCCAGACCGTCGAGGCCGTCCGTGAGATTGACCGCGTTTGAAGTGCCGACGATCACGAACGAGGAGAAGATGACGTAGAGCCAAGCCGGCAGCTCGATCGGATACTTCGAAAACGCGAAGAAGGGGGCGGCAAGTCTGTGACGGATCTCGAGCCAGTCGCTCGGAAGCCCCGCCTCGCCGTAATAGAGCCAGCCACAGACCAGGATCGCGGTGGAGAACTGTAGGAGAAGCTTGTATCTGCCCGAAAGTCCGCCTGTCGAACGCGTCCGAATCTTGGACGTGTCGTCGATGTAGCCGACCACGCCGTACGCCACCGTGATGAGAATCACGACCCAAACCATGGCGTTCGAGGGGTCTGCCCAAAGCACGGTGGAGAGGACCAGGGCCACCAACATCAGAGCGCCGCCCATGGTCGGTGTGCCCGCCTTGGACAAATGCGTCTCGGGGCCTTCGGCCCGAATGATCTGTCCGATCTGCTTGCTTTGCAATCGGCGAATGAACCAGGGATAGAGTCCGAACGACAGCAAGAGCGAGGTTATCGTCGCCATCAGGAAACGGAACGGCACGTAGCGCAGGACGTTGAGAAACGAGAGCGACTCGTACTCGTGCAGCGGGTAGAGCAAGTAGTAGATCATCGCTACCCTTCCTCGAGGAGCTGGGGGATGACACGTTCCATGCGCATCGAGCGGGAGCCCTTCACGAGGATCACGGCGTTGAGCGGAAGCCGCTCGGAAAGCTCTCCGCACTCAGCGGTGTTCTCGAACCACAGAGTGTCGGTCCCGCGAGAGTTCGCCGTTGCGACGGCCTGATGCATACCCTCTCCACAGCCGATGAACAGAAACGCATCGGCATCCGCAACGAGCTCGCCAACTTTGCGGTGGGCCTCTTCGCTGTGCGCGCCGAGTTCTTTCATGTCGCCCAGGAGCAGCGCCAAGGGCGCGTCCCGCTTCTCGGCGATCGCTCGCGCCGTATCCAATGCAACTTCCATGGACGCGGGATTCGCGTTGTAGGTGTCGTCGATGACCAGGCGATCGCCGCGACCGCTCCTGGGCTGCAAGCGGCCCGGCGAGGGCGTGACCAGTGCGAGTCCACGGGCGGCGTCTTCGAGGGGCAGGTCCAACCCAAGCGAGATCGCAAGGGCGCCAGCCGCATTGAGCACCGCGCCCTCCCCGAGCAAGGCCATGCCGATCTCGACGTCCTGGCCACGGACTTGAAACCGAGCCCGGGTACCCTTCGAGTCGACATCCCAGTCGACCACACGAACGTCGTTCGCGGCTGCCCGGCCATAGAACAGCTTGCGCTTGGCTGCGACGACGGAGGCGCGCTTCTTGAGCAGCGGGTCGTCGCCATAGACGACCGCAAC
>Ga0316201_10003991_pt1 | contig 11045 bp, 1 predicted proteins | sample CS6wburrow_MG_FD_204516 | JGI IMG/M metagenome (GOLD analysis project Ga0316201, IMG submission 204516) | Coastal sediment microbial communities from Delaware Bay, Delaware, United States - CS-6 worm burrow | ecosystem: Environmental > Aquatic > Marine > Coastal > Sediment | place: USA: Delaware... | reverse complement strand
TTGTACGATTGTGCTGCCCGTGAGCGCAGGAACCAGCTCGGGAAGTTTTGCGACCTATTCCTATACCATCGCTGACGGTGCTGTGACAGGAAACGACGGTTTGCCAGTTGCCAACACCGGAGCTGTCAGCCAGTCGATCAATGTGCGGGGCATGTCGGCGCCACGTGTCACCTCGCATTCCCTAACCAACGGCGCGACAATCGTGTTGGGCGGAGATTCTCAGACGCTAACTTTTCGGATCGACAACGACAGCGACTTCGCCATATCGAACTTCACGTTTGAAAATGTCTTTCCATTGCTGGGCGGGTCTGCGGCCTACGAGATTGCGTCGCTGCCTAACGCAACCGCAACATGTTCTGATGGGTCTTCCCCCAGCTTTTCTTCGCCACCCGTAGCCGGAGACATAAGTTTTGAGGTCCTCGGAACCTTGCCCGCGAACGGGTTTTGTACATGGTCAGTTGATCTGTCGGCGCTGACGACCGATGGTAATTTCGCAATTGTTGTCTTCAGCTTCGTTGGTCCTGTTGTCAGTTGGTCAAGCGACATTGGGATACCGCTCGAAAGCTCTTCAAGCCTGGCAGTGACCCTGCAATCGCCACTGCTCGTCGATCTTGATTTTGCCAACGCAGAGTTGTCGACCGGTCAGACGGACACGATGACCATGACGTGGACCAATCTCGCCGACTCGGCGATGACGATCACGAGCTTTGCGCATGATCCAATGGACTCGATCGGGGCCGCACTTCACGGGTTGAAGCTTTCCGGAGCACCGGTGATGTCTTGCACCGGTGGGACCATCGCGCAGACGTTCACGCTGCTTTCGGTTGATGAAGGATACGCGCTGAGCGGGCCGCTGACACTTCAGCCCGGAGCAGTTTGCACGATCACAGTAACTTTTGTCGGCAGTGTTCAATCGGCAGGCGTACCGATAACCTATACCTCGAGTGTCAGCGATGCGAATTTCTCAATAGGTTCGCTGGGTGGGCTCGCTGTCGTCGCTCAGTCGGCAAGTGACTCCATTCTGGTCGGGGATGGCATCCGTGTCAGAATTGCCGCCGTTCCCAGTTCCGTCGGACGCGGTCAGCCTATCCAATATCAGATCACACTCGAGAACTTCGGGTTCTCTGACGTCAACAACATCACAATCACAGATTCTTTGCCGCCCGGGACTGGCTTTCTGACGGGATCGATCAATGGTGTCGATTTCACCCCGACGCTCAGCGGCACCGGATGTGCCGGACTTTCCGAAAGCAACATCCTCGACGCCATTACCGCTGTGTTTGGGCTTGGGACGCTACCGGGACGCATTTCGGTCAATGACACAAGCGAATGCATCATCACCTTCTGGATTCAAGCCCCAACATCGGGTGGCGGACCGGTCTCTAACGATGTCCCAGTTGGTGCCGTCACTTGGGACAGCGGCGCAAGCTCAAATGCAGTCGCATCCAACACTGCGTCCACGTCGATTATTTCGATGTTGGAAGTCTTCAATGAGTTCAACCCATCACTGGCCTTCGAGGGCACCGTTTCCACGCTGACAATTACTTTATCGAACTGGTCGGTGGCATCGCTTTTCAATCTTGGGTTCTCGTTCTCGCTTCCATCGGACGCGGGACAACTCATCGTTGCCCCGATCCCAAATGCCTCGACGACATGCGGTGGTACGCTGACGGCTGCTGCGGGCTCGTCCCTGATATCATTGTCTGGTGCGGGTGTGCCCGAGCGTCTTAGTGGAGGCGTAGGTGTAGCCGGGACATGTTTCGTCCAATTGGATGTTGTCGGTCCGGCGGGTTCTTACACGAACTCGTTCTTTGCCACTGCTGACGCCTTGAACGGAAACGGGTCTGCGTTTGGCGCGGTTTCGGCGACTTCGAATGCAGCAGCGCTGACCTATCAATCGGCACTTTCCGGCGCAATGTTCTTCCAGCCGGGCGCGATTCAACTGGGCGGCCGGGCATTGCTTTATATCCGTCTCGTCAATTCCGGTGCAGGGCAACTCACCGGTGTGGGGCTTACGAACACCTTGCCGTCCGGCTTGACCGTTGCGGCAGGGTCGACGCCCTATGCGACCTGCGACGGTGATACCGCGATTGCCGTTAGCCCCGACAGTACGACTATTGATCTGACGGGAGCACTGCTTCCGGGGTCGCAAAGCTGTGATCTTGTCGTGGAAGTGCAGGGCGACAGCGGTGGGCCTTGGCCTAACGAAATACCCGTTGGCGATATCTCTGCGGACGGTGGAGTGATAAACCTGACACCAGTCAGCGACACACTGGGGCTGCTGCCAGCGCAGGATTTATTCCTTGCAAAGTCGGTCACGCCATCCTCACTCAGTTTCCCAGGTCAACCGGCAAGACTGACTGTGGAAATTACCAATTCTGCGCTACCAAGCACGGATTTATCCTTGGCCGATTTCTTCACCACCGACGGCACGGCCGGAGGCGCATTGAACGGAATGGCGATCGCCGTTGCACCAGACCCGCTTACAACGTGCTCAGACGGGATAGTTTCGGCAACGCCGGGCGGCACGTCTTTTGCTTTGTCGGGCGCCAACCTCGCCGGAAATGAAACCTGTCAATTCTCGGTCAATATGACGAGTTCCACGATCGGTGGCGTCACGAATACAATTCCCGTTGGTCAAATCCAAACCGCTGAGGGATTCACGAACGCGAATGAAGCCTCCACTTCGGTGACAACAGGTGGAAACTTCGGCATCCTCAAGTCGTTTGAAAGCGACGTCATTGTTCCTGGAGAGACGAGTCGGCTCACTATCACCGTCGTCAACGGCACCGGTCTTCCTGTCGCCAGTCTGAACGTGACGGACCCATTGCCTGCCGGATTGACGGTCGTGGGAAGCGGCAGCCCAACCACCACGTGCGGCGGAACCGTTACCGCGCCGACCACCGGGCCAATTGAATTGACCGGCGGCGCAATTGCCGCCCGGGCGGGCACGACGCCGGCAAACTGTGAAATCGGCGTTGATGTGACAGCGCTTTCCGCTGACAGTTTCACCAACACAATCGAACCCGGCGACGTAACCGGCAGTGCCGGAGGGGTGGCGGTCAGCAATGCTGATGCAGCGTCGGCCACGCTTACCGCTTCGCCAGCGCTGGAAGTTCAAATCGCAATTGAAGGTTTGACGTTGGACGCGACGATTCAATCGGGTGCTCCGTTCTCGACTGGTTCTGCGACATCGACGATTGGCACTGATGAGGTCTTAACCATTCGGATCAGGAACCCCGGTACGATCGACCTTACTGGTGTCGCATTTGATGATCTATTGCCATCGGGTCTGGTCCTTTCTACGGCGCCGAATGGTTCAACTACCTGTTCCGGCGGATCAGTTTCCGCGTCGGTTTCCGGCACGTCCATCGGCCTTGGCGCGGCTTTCATTCCGGCCAGTGCATCGTGCACGGTCACGGCAAACGTGATTTCCAACATCCCGGGCGTATACGTCGACGACATCCCGGTCGGCAGCGTCACGTCGCTTGAAGGGGTCGTGAACGCCTTGGCGACTTCTGCCGAGTTAATCGTGCTCGAACCTCCCGGCATCGGATTGGAATTCGCTTTGCCTGTCATCGCTCCCGGAGGCACGACAACGACAATCATCACACTGACCAATCCGAATGATGCAGCGTTGACGTTGACCGAGGATTTCGTATTCGATCTTCCCAGTGCTCCCGGGCCGATCGTAGTAGCAGGTTCCCCGAACATCTCGACCTCGTGTTCAGGTGCGGTCAGCGCGACGCCGGGGGGCAGTTCGTTTACTCTCGCCAGCGCCGCGACGATCCCTGTTGGAGGATGCGAGATCCGCGTGGATGCGACTGGCACGGTCGCGGGGTCTTATACCGGCGTCATTGCATCGGGCGATCTTGTCAGCAACGCAGGCCCCAACCAAGGTACGGCAACAGCTTCTCTCGAAATCAGCGTCGAGGGATACGTTTCAGGGCGTGTCTATTCCGACAATAACGTTGTGCCAAACGGCATTTTCGATCCAGGTCTGGACACACCGATATCGGGTGTCGCCATCGAACTTCACGAAACCGCCGATTGCAGCGGCGCGGCATCTCAATCATTGCTGTCTGACGCAAGTGGCAATTACATCTTCTTCCCGCTTGCCGCCGGAACTTACTCGATCTGCCAGCCAACGCAGCCCACTGGCAGCATCAACGGCACCCCTTCGGCCGGTCCGATCGTGACCGTGGGCTCAAGCACGGGGACGCCGGGAGCTGCGAGCAACCCGACGGCAACCAGCTCGGAAATCGCCGGCATTGTGCTTGGCACTGACGGTACGAATACCAGCGGGTCTCCGGACAACGCATTTGCCGAAGTGTTTGAAAGCTCGATTTCAGGCCGGGTCTTCCTGGATACAAACAACGATGGTTTGATAAACGGAACGGATGCAGGGATCGCGGGCGAAACCGTTGAATTGCTGCTAGGCTCTGCGGTCATTGATACTCAGGTGACCGCGGGCGACGGCAGCTACAGTTTTTCCGGTCTTGCGCCAGACACCTATACCGTCCGCCAGTTGGACCAACCTGTTGGAACAGCCAACGGCCTCACTGTGCCGGGTTCCGTTCCGAACGGGGGCACGCCGGGTTCAGGTACTGCAGTTGGTGCGACACCGAGCCAGATTGTCGGCATTGTCCTACCACCAAACACGATTTCACCCGACAACAATTTTGCGGAAATCCCGAACTCGCGGGGAATATCGGGGGTTGTCTTCCTCGATTTCGGAGATGATGGCGTGTTGGATGGCCCCGACTATGGCCTCCCCGGTGAGACAATCGATCTGACAGGCGTCGACATAAACAGCAATCCTGTCAGCGATTCCACGACCACCGATGCCGACGGGCGCTTTGAGTTCATCGGACTGCCAGAAGGCACGTATACGCTAACGCAGCCGGCCCAGCCTGATGACACCACGGATGGCCAAACCACTGCTGGCAGCACAGGTGGGACGGCGACGGCTCAAGGAACGACACCGAGTGTCATCGATGGAATAGACCTGACCGGCTTGAGCACATCATCAAGCAGCAATGTATTCCCTGAAGTGCCTGCACCTGCTGCCGATCTTGCTGTTTCAATCGGGCACAGCCCGGATAGCTTTGCAGCAGACAATGATGACGGTCTAATTATTGTCACGCCGGGAAACGTGGGAGCGGTTGACACCAGCGGCACAATCACAGTCGTCACCGCCCTACCAGCAGGCATAGTACCCACGGCAGCGAGCGGGCCGGGATATGCGTGCTCAATCTCTTCGCAGATCGTAACCTGCACGACTTCGGACGTCATTTCCGCAACCAGTGTGGGCAACGCGATCACCATCGCAACACAAACCGACCCCGGAACGGACGGGCAAATACTGGTGGCCACTACTGCCGTCTCAGGCGGCGGCGAGTTGGCAAGCTTCGAAGGCAACAACTCGGATTCCGACACAATTCCAATTGCTGCCGGTGCCGATATCGCGGGTTCGATTTGGCGCGACCTTGACCACGATAACGTCCGCGACGCCGGTGAGCCTGCGGTTGCAGGATGGACCGTGGAATTGGTCCGGGCAGGTGTCATCCTCGATACGACGACAACTGACGGCGCTGGCCAATACCTGCTGTCATCCGAACAACCCGGCACGGGCTACCAAGTACGGTTCCGGGAACCGACAAATGGCTCTGTTTTCGGCGCGTCCGTACCGAACGAGACCGGTGCAGCGTTTATAGACGGGGTGGTCGACCCCGCCGCAAACCCGGGAGGTGCGGATCTGAGCACAGGTGAACTCACGGGGCTGACACTCACCGCCGGGGAGACCATAGCTGGTCAATCCCTGCCACTCGACCCAGCCGGCGTTGCATACGATTCCATCTCGCGGCTGCCGGTCTCGGGCGCCACTTTGACGATCAGCGGGCCTGCCGGGTTTTCCTCCGCGGATGTCGTGGGCGGCAGCACATCCACGATCACCGGTGTCGATGGTTTCTATCAGTTCCTACTCTTGCCGGGCGCTCCGGCGGGAACTTACGCGCTCAGCGTTTCCGGATATCCGGGAAGCTATATTCCGTTGCCATCGTCGATCATTCCTGCCTGTACGTCAGCGTTGAGCGTCGGTGCTGTGCCAGACCCGGCTTTGGTCCAATCCCAGTCCACGGCACCGCCGTCAACGCAGACATTACACGACCCCACCGCCTGCGCGACAAGTTCCGCCACGCTGGCGGCCGGTGGAGGAAGTACACAGCACTATTTAACATTTGCTATAACCCCGGGGACATCGGCCGACGTCTTGAACAACCATATTCCTCTCGACCCCATCCTTGAGGACAGTTTCGTCGTCACCAAAAGCACCCCAAGCGCAGAGGTTTATCGAGGCGCGCTGGTGCCGTTCACCATTACCTCAACCAACTCGCTTCCGGCGACGATACCTGGCGTTGAACTCACAGATGTCATGCCACCGGGGTTTTCCTATCGATCCGGTACGGCGACGATTGACGGACTGCCGGTCGAACCGGCTGTGTCCGGCCGAACTCTGACTTGGCCCGGGCAGTCATTTGCGTCGGGCGAAACAAAAGAACTTAGGTTGGTTTTGGTCGTTGGAGCCGGGGTGGGCGATGGCGACTACACAAACCAAGCCTATGCAGTCAATCCGTTGGTATCGATGATAATCTCGAACATCGCGACTGCAACCGTCCGCATTGCTCCGGATCCGATCTTCGATTGCTCGGACGTCATCGGAAAGGTTTTCGATGATCGCAATGGCAACGGCATTCAAGACAGCGGTGAACCGGGGTTAACGAATGTCACTCTTGCAACGGTGAACGGTACTCTCATCACGACAGATGAATTCGGTCGGTACCACGTGCCATGTGCAGAGATACCGGATGCCTTCAACGGGTCGAACTTCATCATGAAACTCGATGAAACGACGCTTCCATTTGGATACCTGATGACCAGCGAGAACCCCGAAGTTGTCCGTGTCACGCGGGGTAAGGCGGCAAAACTGAACTTCGGAGCTGCGATTCATCGACTTGCGAAAATCGAGCTCTTTGAGGACGCATTCGACGGTTTGGAACCAATCCCTGAACTGAAAAACTCAATACGGCTTCTTCCGGGTTCTATCGAAGACAAACCGACAATCGTAAGGCTTATCCATCGCGGTATCGTGCCGGAAGCTCAACCGCGATTGGACTTGCTGGAGTCTTTGCTTCGTCGCAATTGGGGCCGCGACGGGTGCTGCTACAAATTGAGGGTCGAGCAAGAGATTCTGCCCGCCATCTTGTCGACAAAGGGTGGAAAATGAATCGTTCTTCGAGAAAGTTGGCGGTTTCCGCTGTGGCATTTCTCACAGCGTTTTCCGCATCTGCTCAAGATGCGCCATTCGTGATACAGATAGTCGAGGACCCTCGCACTGTGCGCGATGTCCAAACAGCACCCGGTCAATCCGCTGTCCAGCTTGATCTTCGGTTTGCCAGTGAACGCCCCGCGCCGGCATTGTCCGTACAAGCTTGGCGGCATTCCCGCACGACCGAATTCCGAGCGTGGTCGAATTACGCCGCTTTCATAAGCCGCAGTGAAGTCGTTGTCATCGACGGCGACACCGAAATCGCCACCTTGCCAATTCGACTGGGTGGTGTCGCCCGCACCAGTCAATCCTTTCCCGAATCGGCGAGCTACTTTCTTCGCGTTTATGATGCCAAGGGCAGACGAGACGAAACGCGGGGAAAGAACATTGCTTCGTCCGGCGTCAAGTCACCTACGATAGGCGAGCTCTTATATCACTCGGAAACGAATGACATTGAACGGCAGCGAATTCGCCTGTCCGGACGCGCCGTCACTGCGGATGGTAGCAACTTGCAAAGCGGACAAGTCGCTATTTTCGAGGGGTACACGGTTCCTGTCCGTTCGGACGGGCGTTTCGAGAATACACAAATCCTTCCGGCTGGCGATCGAGTTCTTGATCTTAGCGTGGCGGACGCGGACGGAAGAATTCTCACGCAATACAGTCAACCCGTGTCCGTGGCAGACGAGGATTTCTTTTACGTCGGCATTGCTGATGTTACCGTCGGCCAAAATGATACGAGTGGTCCAATCGAAGAGATCACCGGCGACGACAGTGGCCGTTTTGCAGATGAGATTTATGTCGATGGTCGTCTGGCCTTCTACCTTCGTGGAAAAATCCGCGGAGATTGGCTGCTCACGACTGCCGCCGACACCCGTGAGGGCCCCATCGAAGAGCTGTTTGACAACTTCCTTGAGAGCGATGCTCGCTCGTTTATTCGGCGATTGGATCCAGACCGCTACTACCCAATCTATGGCGATGATAGCACCGCGGTGAACGACGCTCCAACGGATGGAAAACTCTTTGTCCGGTTGGAACGAGGTGGGACTGAGTTCTTATGGGGCAATTTCAGAACGCGAGCGCCAGAGACAACGTTCACGAATTTCACGCGTTCGCTTTATGGAGGGCGGTTCCGAATCGAAGGCGGCCAGACTTCCTCAGGGGATGTGAAATACCGCGCCGAATTGTTCGCCGCTGAACCGGGAACCATCCAAGCACTGGATGAATTTCGCGGAACCGGCGGTTCGCTATATTTTCTTAGAAATCAGGACATTCTTGCTGGATCACCGCAAGTTTGGATTGAAGTTCGTGATGCGGTAACCGGATCATTGATTGTCCGCGAACAACTCGCTCCACTGGAAGACTTCGAAGTCAATCCGATTCAGGGCCGCATTCAGCTTCGGGCGCCGCTGTCATCGACCGTGGCGGCAGGCTCTCTCATTGGCGGCATTAGCGCGGGCGGCAATCCCCAGTTTCTGGTTGTTCGCTACGAACACTCTCCGGGCATCGGAGCTGCCGATGAAACGGTATTCGGGGGGAGCGCTGAGGTCGCTGTGAACGAACGGCTGACATTCGGAGTTTCTGGATACCGACAGCAGGACGGTCCGAACGATCAGCAACTTGCCGGAATTACTGCGCGGTATCACCTGTCTGATCAAAGTTCGATAGAGGTAGAACTCGCGCGTTCCAGAGACGTCGGTGCGCCGACATTTCAGTCGATCGATGGCGGTTTCACATTCACTCAGCGCCCCGCTGGCGCCGGCGAAGAAGCGAGCGCGGGCAAGGTGGCGCTGTCGCTTGATCTGGACGATATTGGGCTCGGCACAGGCCGAGCAGATCTCTTTGTTCAGCATCGTGAAGCCGGTTTTTCCGGGCCTGGCGAACAAAGTGATGAAGCGATCACGCAGTATGGGGCAGATATTACCTACTCGTTGAACCCCCGGACCGACTTGCGGTTCATATTGCGCGGCAAGGAATCCGATAGCCAGAGCTCGGATACATTCGAATTTGATTTGGTTCGTCAGATGTCCGAGAGCACGAAACTGTCCTTTGGCATTGTCTATGATGATTTGGAAACTCGGGCTGCAAACGCCAGCAATACGCTGTCTACAACAGGGCGGCGCGTTGATGCTGTGGTTCGGACGGATTTCGATAGCGGTCGTGGGTGGACGGCATACGGATACGCACAGGCGACCCTTAATCGTACAGGGTCCCGAGCTCGCAATGACCGCATCGGGATTGGCGGTACGGTTGAGGCAACGGACCGCCTAACATTTGGGGGCGAAATTTCAAGCGGTACCGGTGGACTCGGAGCTGAAATCAGCGGCTCTTGGCAAGTAGACGAACGAAGCGACGTTTATCTGACGTACTCGATGGAGCCAGACAGCGCAGACAACACATATCGCGGTCAGACAGGGAAATTCACGCTCGGCGGTACCCGGCAAGTCAATGACTTCGTCACGTATCTTGCAGAGCAGAATTACTATCACGGTGACGGACCGACGGGATGGGTGAATTCCTTTGGTGTCGATCTGACACCAGAGGGCAATTGGAGCTTCGGGGTCCGCGCAGAAGCCGGTGACATTTCTGACCCGCTCAATGGAGACCTAGAGCGCGAAGCTCTGAGTTTCAGTTCTGCATATTCGGACGATCTCAAGAGCTTTGCGAGCAACTTGGAATACAGGGTCGATGAGGGCGACGAACGCCGAGAAGCTTGGGGAGTGCGAGGACGCCTTGCATATCAAACAAGTGAAGACTGGCGGTTTTTGGCAAAGCTTGGGGCTGCAACGTCGTCCAGTTCCGATCCGGCCACGTCTGATACCGAATTTGTCGAGCTGGTCACCGGATTTGCGTATCGACCGGTAGAACATGACCGATTGAATGCGCTGTTTCGCTATTCGTTCCTCTACGATACGGAAAGCGAGGGTCAAGTCGGTGTTGGCGGCGCTCCTGTTGACGTGGCCCAACGAAGCCATGTCCTGTCGGCGGACGCCATTTACGAAGTCAACAACACGCTTTCGTTCGGCGGTAAAATCGGCGCAAGGCTTGGCGAATTGCGACCCGTAGGCGGGGACTGGGTCAGTTCCAACGCTTATCTTGGGGTGTTGCGAGTAGATATCCAGTTCCGACCAAAATGGGACGTGTTGGCCGAATATCGTTATCTGGCAACCCCCGACGTTGATGCTTCACGGTCTGGAGGTCTTCTTGCGCTCTACCGTCGTGTAAACGACAACATGCGGTTCGGCGTTGGGTACAATGCGACGGATTTCTCCGACGATTTAACCGATCAAAGCTATACATCTGACGGCTGGTTTTTGAACATCATCGGCAAATTCTAAAAAGTTGGTATTCATCTATTAAACGGTCATTTCTGAGATACACGATTTCTTGCAGCAACACCGCGTTCACTCGGCTAGTTCGGTATCGCAATACTACCTCTCTAAACCATCTTCTCAGAATTCTGTCTTGCGATGTGTTTCGAGAAAGGAGTGTAAAAGCTGACGTTCGCTGCGATCTGACCGGGGTCCGCATTGGGCTCGGAGCGGTCATTCGCTGCACAGTACACGAATGTCTGAATTGGGTGCGCAAGACCATCCAGCCCTTTGATAGTATCGGTTCGTCGGCGTGGTGCTGACGCGTGGAGCGGGAGGGAAAGGTTGAGGACTTCTCATGACCAATATCCAACTCCCCGCCATCAGACCGAAGCAGCAGGCTTGGAATA
>Ga0316201_10003990_pt1 | contig 11045 bp, 8 predicted proteins | sample CS6wburrow_MG_FD_204516 | JGI IMG/M metagenome (GOLD analysis project Ga0316201, IMG submission 204516) | Coastal sediment microbial communities from Delaware Bay, Delaware, United States - CS-6 worm burrow | ecosystem: Environmental > Aquatic > Marine > Coastal > Sediment | place: USA: Delaware... | reverse complement strand
CGCATTGTATCACAAAGGGATGAGGAGTCGGTCAGCCGATTTGGTGATTCGGTCCAGACTGCGCTGCAAATTGGCCACGGACACTGTATAGTCTGGGATCCTGAAAGTTTACACAGTGAAGAATTCTCCACCCGCTTTGAAGCAGATGGCCTGGAGTTCGAAGAGCCCTCGGAACACCTGTTCAGCTTTAATAACCCGGTGGGTGCCTGTCCAAGTTGTGAAGGCTACGGAAAGGTGATGGGCATTGATGAGGAGCTGGTAATTCCCAATAAAAAGCTATCCGTTTACGAGGATGCTGTGGTATGCTGGAGGGGAGAGAAAATGAAAAAGTGGAAGGATAAGCTGATTTTAAAGGCCGAACAGTTTGATTTCCCAATACATACGCCTTATTACCAGCTTAGCAGGGAACAGCGGGAATTGCTTTGGAAGGGGAATCGTTCCTTTAAGGGCATAAATCGTTTTTTTGACTACCTCGAAGAGAAAAAATACAAGATTCAGTACCGGGTGATGCTCTCCAGATACAGGGGCAAGACCGTCTGCCCGGAGTGTCAGGGAAGCCGACTCCGGAAAGAGGCCTTGTATGTAAAGCTTGGAGGCAAAACCATCTCTGACCTGGTGCATATGCCCGTTTCGCGGCTGCAGGAGTTTTTCAGTCACCCGAAGCTGACCAAAAAGGAGCTTGAAGTTTCTGCAAGGCTTCTGAAGGAGATCAATAGCAGACTTGCGTTTATGAACAATGTGGGGCTGGGTTACCTCACCCTGAACCGGCTCTCTTCCACGCTATCCGGAGGGGAAAGTCAGCGAATTAATCTGGCCACCTCGCTGGGAAGCAGCCTGGTGGGATCGCTCTATATCCTGGATGAACCAAGTATCGGGCTCCACTCCCGGGATACGGATCAGCTGATCGGGGTACTCAGAGAGCTGCAGCTCCTGGGAAACAGCGTGGTCATTGTGGAGCATGATGAAGAAATTATACGCTCTGCTGATCATATCATTGATATGGGACCTAAGGCCGGCAGGCACGGGGGAGAAGTCGTGTTTCAGGGCAACCACCGGGATTTACTGAAGGAAAACAAGAGCCTGACTGCCAGGTATATGAACGGATTGGACAAAATTCCCATTCCGGAGCAGAGACGCAGATGGAACAATTACCTGGAGATCAAAGGAGCGAGAGAGAATAATCTGGCAGAGATAGATGTAAAGTTTCCACTGAATATTTTTACCGTGGTCACCGGGGTTAGTGGTTCGGGTAAATCCAGCCTTGTAAGCACCATACTCTATCCTGCCCTGAACAAACATTTTAATGGTTCCGGAGAGAAACCCGGTAAACACGACCTGCTCAGCGGAGATCTGCACCTGCTGGACCGGGTTGAATTTGTAAACCAGAACCCCATAGGAAAATCATCCCGCTCCAACCCGGTAACCTATCTGAAAGCCTTCGATGAGATCCGGAAACTCTATGCGGATCAGCAGGCATCCAAAATACATGGATACAAGGCCTCGCATTTCTCCTTCAATATTGATGGGGGAAGATGCGAACAATGTCAGGGTGAAGGGGAGATCAAAGTGGAAATGCAGTTTATGGCAGATGTCCGACTGGTTTGTGAGAGTTGCCAGGGCCGACGATTTAAAGAGGAGATACTACAGGTGATGTACCGGGAGAAAAGCATCTATGATCTCCTGGAGATGACCATCAATGAGGCGATCGATTTTTTCAATCTGGCTCCGGATTCCACAGAGAAAAAAATTATCAAAAAGCTCACCCCCCTTCAGCAGGTTGGCCTGGGCTATGTAAAGCTCGGACAATCATCATCCACCCTGAGCGGGGGGGAGAGTCAGCGTATTAAACTGGCTTTTTTTCTGAGCAAGGAGTCCAGTGAAGAGAAAATATTGTTCATCTTTGATGAACCTACCACGGGGCTTCATATGCACGATATCTCCCTGCTGCTGCGTTCGCTGGAGTCTCTCCTGAAAAAGGGGCATACGGTTCTTGTAATTGAACACAATCTGGAAGTGATCAAGTATGCCGACTGGATCATTGATCTGGGCCCCGAAGGGGGTGACCAGGGCGGAAAAGTGGTATATGAGGGTCCTCCTGAAGGTATCCCCGAAAAAGGCTCGTATACAGGGGCCTATCTGAAGAACAAGCTCAACTAGAAAAAATAATACACGGCCAGCAGTCCTCGGAGATTTCCAACGGAAACAGTATTGCCGGGTATAAAGAACTCATCATAAGCCTCTCCGTACGCTGCCTGGGTGTACTCTATTTCCAGGGCAAGCCGTACTTTTCCGGAATTATAGATAATCCGGGGTGATATCCTGTACATCATGTGGATATCCTGAGCCAGACCATATACTTCATTGGAAGGATCGGACATGGCCTCTTTTGTTCCTGAATTAAACAACACACCTCCGAATACTCCCACCTGGGGATTTCCGTTGGTATGAAGCTCTCCCCAGTATGCCATGCTTGTTAAGGGGGTATAGGATTGTTCTCCGCTAAGCGGATCAACAATTTCCTTTACTCCAAAACCACTGATTGCCAATACATCAGAAATATTCTCACCATAGCGGGCCTGCACCTTAAGTGTAAGGGCCCTGGTATTTATTTTAGAGAAAGCGATGGCTGAGATTCCTTGCACCCGTTCCTTTACCTGATAAATTTCATCCGGGGCCATCTCGTTTTCCAGGCGCGGGACAATGGTCTTATAGGCCACTCCGCCCCCGATCAGGAAAGCCCTGCTACTCTCGGGATTCTCAATTCCATAATGAAGCTGCAAATGCATATCGGGGGTGGTCGAGTTTCTGAGGTATTTGCAATTTGGACCATCCACCCCCCTGGAGGTATAATCAATCTGGGATAACGCAGCAGCCAGTATCTTCAGATTTCCTGCAGTATAGGTAAATCTTATTTGTGGATTCCTGGCAAAGGATTGCAGGGGGGCGCCCGTATTGAAGGAGACGGTTCCCGGGAAACAATCCGTTACAAAAAGAGGGTTCCAGGTGTACCCGGAAAGTATTTCAAAATGGGCCCAGTTCAATTTTACATAGGCATGTCTCATTCTGAAAAGGTTGATGTTATCATTTGCCTGCGCGAAGAAATCCCCTTCCATCAAACCCGAAGTTTTTGCTCCAAATGCGTCCGGACCGCTTATTTTTCCTGAAAGTCTTGATTGTATGGAAAGGAAATTAAAGGTTGATTTGGAATTGATGTCATTCCCGTTTGCATCCAGATTCTGGGGGGCCGGCCAGAGCAGAAAATGTCCTTCCCTGGCGCAGATAGTCTGCCTGGAATCAATAAAAAAATCATTCTTCACAAATCCGGAAAATGTAATCCCGAACCTGGGTTCTTCCTCTTCCTGAGCTTTGAGTGCAACCGTGGAGAGAAGAACAATGGCATAAATCAGATATTTTCTCATGCTGTCTGGTTTTATTTCTTGCTTGATAACTCTTTGCTGGGCGGGAACAGCTTCTGAATCATATTGCGCTTTCTTGCAGGCCTGCCCAGAAGCTTGTTCAGGTTATTTTCGGCATCCAGGTTACGGTCCCACAGCTCCATCGCCTTTTCATAACAGGCTACCGCCTCCGGATACTGCTCCCTCAAGCGGCAGACAAGTCCCAGGTTGGTATAAGCGACCGAGAGCCTACGATGATTTTCCACCAGGGAGTTTTCAATCTCTTTTACTCTGTTATTCAGGTATTTATCAAACATGTCAGAAGGACTGGACTCCAGTCCCCTCAAAAATTCATCCTGGATTTCCAACCTGATCTGCTCCTTCTCTTTTCCCAGAAAGCGCTCGTTCCATTTTTCGTACAGGTCTATGGCGGAACTGATATGCTGTTCGGCCATGGACCCCAGAGAATCAGGCAGGAGCTCGTAGTATGGATTGCGGGAAACCGGAATACTATCCCGGTAAAGTGCCAGGGTCAGCAGGGCTGCAGCCTGGTTGTTGTGAAGTACCCCGAGCTCAAAAGAATTTATATAATGGGGAGTTTCCAGGTAGATGAGCGAGATGGAGTCAAGCAGTTCAAAAATGCGATAGTAGTCGCCTGAAGCTGCTTCCTTATCGTATCGCTCATAAAGCTCCCGGGCTCCCTGGATCCTGGGGTCCACAGACCGGTTCAGGTTCCCGTAGTAGGAGCGGGCAATGAAAATACCGGCCACAACTATAAGGACCATGATCCCAAGGAGTCTGCCGATGGAGCGCTGGGCAGGTGCTTTCATCCCTGTTTAGCTATGAACCTGTTCAATCAGGAACTTCCTGATCTCAATGGGAGTCTCCTTTGTCATCCGGGACACAATAATGTGAACGATGATGGCCAGGGGAGCACCGAACCATGCAAAATACCAGGCCTCGAGCCAGTAGGAAATAAATTCATGAGCCGGAAGAGTGACTCCTGATTTTCCAGCTATAAAGTAAGTAATGGCAATAATGGAGACAGTTCCTCCGGCTATCAGTCCGGCAATGGCACCCGCCCTGTTGGATCCGCTCCACCAGATTCCCAGCAGGAAGAGCGGGAATATGGTACAACCGGCCAGTGAAAAGGCTACAGCCACGAGCTGCCCGATCAGGGCAAAGTTTTTCAGGGCGATCAGGGTAACAATAATGGCCATGAGAATTGTTCCAATCCTTGCGTAGAGCAGCTGTTTTTTTGGACTAGCCTGCGGATTAATCACCTTCACATAGAGGTCATGGGCAAAAGCCGAGGAACCGGCCACCAACAGGCCAGATACCGTGGAGAAGGCGGCAGATACTCCTCCCGCTGCAAGAAGTCCCACAATCAGCGGGTGAATATTTCCAAGCTGTGCGGTATAGACCACAATGGCATCTTTGGCCAGCGTTCCCACTTCGGGATGGGCTGATAGAATCTTACCAAATGCGGCATACGCTGGGGCACTCCAGTAGAGAATGCTGATAAAGAAGAGTCCCCAGACTACGGACCACCTGGCATCCCTGGCTTTGGGAACCACATAGAAGCGCTGGATCACATGGGGCAATCCTGCGGTTCCAATCATCAGGGAGAAGGCAATGGCGATCCACTGGAAGAAGGTCTGCCCGGAGGCCGGGTCCCAGGGCATGGCAAATTCCGGTACCGGAACCACGGCATAATCATGGCCCAGGGAGTTAACCAGTGCCTTGGTCTCATTGATGGGTAAGCCGATGATGGCATCGGAGACCACCGAACCATAGCCAATTTGGGGAAGCAGCCAGAAATAGTCAAATTTAGCTGTCAGGATAAAGAGGGGGATCAGGAAGGAGATAATAATAATGACATACTGGATCTGCATGTTCTTGGTCACGCCCAGCATCCCGGAGATCAGGGTATAGGTCAGCACTACCGTGCCTCCAATAATAACAGCCAGGGAATACTCGATTCCCAGGATCCATTTGAACATCAGGCCGATGCCGCCAAATTGCCCCACGCAGTAGGAGATCGAGATCAGGATGGCGATTATGGCACCAACAGCCCGGAGGCTTGTGGAATAATAGCGGTCACCAATAAAGTCGGCTGCCGTGTATTTTCCATACTTCCGGATCTGACCTGCCATCAAAATCAGCAGGAGCACATAGCCCCCGGTCCATCCCACCACATAGGCCAGACCATGGTAGCCTGATCCGTACATCAGTGCAGCCATTCCCAGAAAGGAAGCGGCACTCATCCAGTTGGAGGCAATGGCCATCCCGGAACCAACTTTCGAGATGCCTCTTCCGGCGGCATAAAAATCGGTGGTGTCCTTGGCCCGGAAGACGATCCCCACCATAACAAAGAGGATTAATATAATAATCAGAATAATTGCGGGTCCTACTTTAAAACTTCCTTCCAGCTGGGTGGCAGCTGTTGCAGCATGAAGCAGGCTGGGAAGCGAAAGCAATGCAAGGGGTAATAATATCTTTTTCATGTTTGGATCTTTTAGAATTAAAGCAGCAAGGATCAGTCTTCTACACCATACTTTTTGTTATACATATCTGTTCTGACACAATAGAGCCAGCAAAGCCCCACAAAGAGTATCAACAGAAAAACGGCGGTATAGAAGTAATGGAAAGGGAAACCCAGAAATTTAGCATCTGTGAGGACTGACCTGTTATGTATCAGGTAGAGTCCCATGGTTTCCAGCATTTGATCCCTGGCAGAATCATCAAAAGATTCCATCAGTGCGGATTTTACTCCGAGCGGAGCGATCTTTGACCGTACGTCCAGTTCATGGAGAGCAAAGAGTTCTGCCATCAGAGGTATCAGATCATTCTTTTTTGACACATAGCTCTCGTCGGCAATATCGGTAATGGATGCGGCAATGCTTTCAAACTCCGAGACGGCCAACTTCAGATCCTCCTTCTGCTCGGAGATCTGATAGGAGAAAAAACTCAGGGCATTCTCCAGCAGAAGCAGATCCTCTGCCTGAATGGCTATTTTACCCATCACGGAAAGCACTGCCTTCCCGGCTTCCTGGTACTCGTGGACCGAGGCTGTTCCGGCCTGAATGGACTGCCAGCTGGATTCAAACTGAATATAGGCAGGTTCCGGAACAGGCTTCTCCAGGATTTTTAAAAGTATCTGGAAACCAAAAATAGCGACAGCCCAGATTAATATAAGCTGCACCACCATGTTTCTGTTGTGCCTGGCACTCTCAGTGGTCGGCTTGAAGAAACTGATGTGATAATCATTCTCTGATGGGTTCATGGAAAAGTTGGGGTGTTAGTTAGCACGTATTGTGAATTTGCAAACAGCAATATAGAAAAAAAGGTTGACCGCAGAAACGGTCAACCCTTATTCAGAATAATTTTATCCCGAAGGATGTATTTAAGGGATCTTAATCGTCCTTAGATCCAAACATAATAGCTACGCAACCCTCCTGCGGTTCAGCCACATTACCGTCCGGAACAGGCACCTTGACCATGATTTTCAGCTGCTGACTCGATTCCAGGTTAAAATCCCATTTCCAGTCAAAATCATTCAGACTGTTGTCATACAGGACCTTGCCATTCCGTGTATCCATTACCTTGAACTCAATGGCTTTCAGGTTATTGGCTCCACACACACCGATCCTGTATTCTCTGTCGGAATAGAAGGTTTTATAAAGCTCCGCTTCTTCACCCTCGATCAACAGGGCTGCATGGTAATTCCCGTCATGCTGGTAAGGTTCCAGACCTGCCTTACAGGTGTTTTTGGCGAACTGTTTGCACTGCGCATTCATTGCCATTGGCAGGGAGATCATGCAAGCAACCAGGGATATAAAGAGTATGCCTTTCTTCGTCATGATATATGGTGTTAAGATATATAGCTACTTCTTAGTTCAACAACTTTCTTTTTTAACTCATTGAAAATCCGCTGAGTTATCTTATAAGATGATTCTGATTTAAGGGTGGTTACATTGGTCTCAGGATCTTCAACTGTAGTGACCTCGCCCTGGTTTAGGGTGATTTTATCAAAGATAAGCTTGAGTTCCTTTACATCTTCCAAAACCGCCTGCGCATCCTTATCTTCGGGTGAGGCTTCCAGAAGGCTGACCATAATGTCCAGGGAAAGCTTCTGATCTACAATACGCTCTACCAGTTTATTTCCTTCCAGTTCATTCTCTTTCACCAGACTGGTGGCAATGTAAAGGCCTTCCAGCCATCCTCCTACAAGGATCACTGAAGCTGTTCCTTCCAGATCGTTCTCTTTCAGGAAGGAGCTGGAGTTCATTAAGGTTTCGGAGATAATATCGATGATGGCATCCCGGTTGTTGATTTGTTCTTCCAGCCTTTTCACTGTCGCCTCATCTATGGCATCCAGAATATTCAGTCCGTCGGCCATTTCCTTGGCCGCTCCGATATAATCCAGGGTAGCCTGGCTCTGGTCGAATAGAGAGGCATAACTCAAATCGGTAGAGTAAATCCCCAGATTCAGGGCCTTGCTTCTGGATGTGATGTACTTGGAAGTATTGGAAATCGGGTTCATCAACTCCTCATTATACTCTGCCCCGGCATTTTTTATTAACATGGCAGTTTCCAGAGGAGAGGGAAGAGAGTAGAAGATCCTCTTTGCTGTATTCAATTGTTCCTGAGTTTCTGCATCAAGAGTGCCAGAGGCTTCAAATTCCCCGGAGCCGTCGCCTTCACTCTTTGGTCCACGGTTACATCCGGTGAGAATGAGCCCGAGCAATACAAAAAGAAGAAGGAAGAATCTACCCGAAAATAATAGGTTACGGTTCATAGCTTAGTGATTTTATTTACAGGGTTGTTTTCCTTGTTAGAAGCAATCTTATTAGTATAAAAATAATATTTTTTTGATATATAACTTGAGCTTTCGCCTGCTTAAATGTACGTAAAAGTTGGATCAGGGTTTCTACTTCTTATTAACATGTCTGCAAAAGGGTCGAATGCCACATTTATCACATGCCGGTTTGCGCGCGGTGCAAACATATCTGCCGTGCAGGATCAGCCAGTGATGGGCCAGGGGAATCTTCTCTTCCGGAATATACTTGATAAGCTGCATCTCGGTTTCATAAGGATTTTTTGCCCTGCTGGTAAGTCCGATACGCTCCGCCACGCGGAAGACATGCGTATCAACGGCCATGGCTGGCTTCTGGAAAACAACAGAGAGGATCACATTGGCTGTTTTACGTCCCACTCCCGGAAGCTCCTGAAGCTCCTCCAGAGTATCGGGGACCCTGCCTTGGAATTTTTGTTCCAGTACACGGGCCATACCTACCAGATGTTTTGCTTTGTTGTTTGGGTAGGAACAGCTTTTAATCAGTTCAAATACCTGCTCGGGCTCAGCGGCAGCCAGGGATGCAGCATCAGGAAAGACTTTGTAGAAGGAGGGAGTGATCATATTGACCCGCTTATCGGTACATTGAGCTGAGAGGATGACAGCCACCAGCAGCTCATAAGGATCCGTGTAAGCCAGTTCGGTTTCGGCCAAGGGCATATGCTCCGAAAAATAGGCAATTACCCGTTTAAATCGCTCCGCTTTTTTCACGGAGTAATATTAATAAAACTTTCGTTTTGCTCCATACTCCTTTCAATTTGTTAGGTAGTTTGCTATTTTGCTAATAAATGTTTAGGTTTACATCCGATTAGAGTACAGATGACGTTCAGACTTTCCGCATATTATTTTTACTTTTTTACCTGCAGATAGCCGGTCGGGATTTTAGGATGCATGCGATACCCGGCTATTGAGCCGGGTTTTTTGTTTTAAACCTATGAAAAAGATAGCGATACAGGGAGGGTACGGGGCTTTTCACGAGATTGCCGCTCATCATTATTTCGAAAATGAGGCGATAGATATCCTCCCCAGGAATACATTCAGGGACATGGTGTCAACCCTGAAGGATCGAAAATGTGATTATGGTATTATGGCCATTGAAAATTCTCTGGCCGGCAGCATTATCCCCAACTACAACCTGATTATCAATACCAGCATGCATATTACCGGGGAGATCTACCTGAGGATCAAGCAGAATCTGGTGGCCCTGCCCGGAGTGAAGGTATCAGAGCTCCGGGAGGTCTATTCGCACCCCATGGCTATACTGCAGTGCCAGGACTTTTTTGACAAGCATGCCCATATACGCCTGATAGAGAGCATGGATACGGCTCTGAGCGCTAAGGAGGTGGCTGATAAAAAGATCCGGGAGCTGGGGGCGATATCCAGCAGGATGGCGGCTGAGAAATACGGCCTGGAGCTTGTTGCAGAGAGCATTGAGACCAATAAAATGAACTATACCCGTTTTCTGATCCTTTCGGAGAACGGAATACATACTCCGCCGGAGGAGGTAAACAAAGCCTCTATTTTCTTTACCGTAGCACATAAATTCGGATCACTTTCAAAGATCCTCTCCATACTCTCCTATTACGAGATTAACCTGGCCAAGATTCAGTCCATGCCTATTGTTGGAAAGGATTGGGAATACATGTTTTTCGTGGATGTGGAGATTAATGATTATGAGATGTATAAGCGATCTCTGGAGGCTATCGGACCGTTTACCCCGTCCATTGGAATCCTGGGAGAGTATAGAAAAGGAAAATCAGTAATTGAATAACTAGGAATTATGGTAGTTGATGTAGCACTGGAGCCCATATCTATGGATGGGAAACTATTTACGAAGCCAATTATAATGGCTGGACCCTGTAGTGCGGAGACTGAAGAACAGGTCTTGAAAACTGCAGTTCCCCTGGCGGAAATGGGAATTAAAATATTCCGGGCGGGGATTTGGAAACCCCGTACCAGACCCAATGCCTTTGAAGGGGTTGGTTCTGCAGGTCTTAAATGGCTGCAGACGGTTAAGCAGGAGACGGGGATGATGGTGGCAACCGAGGTGGCCAATGTAAAACATGTCTATGAAGCACTCAAGTACGGGGTGGATATCATCTGGATCGGAGCCCGCACTTCGGCGAACCCCTTTGCAGTGCAGGATATTGCAGACTCTCTTCGAGGGGTGCATATCCCTGTGATGGTTAAAAATCCCATAAATCCGGATGTGGATCTCTGGATCGGGGCCATTGAACGGATCAACAACGCAGGCATCAAGGAAATGGCAGCCATACACAGGGGCTTTTCCAGCTATGATAAGACGCTCTATCGCAACGTTCCCCAATGGCAGATCCCCATTGAACTCCGCAGAAGAATTCCAGATATGCCTATCATTACCGATCCCAGCCACATCTGCGGCAACAGGGAATTCCTCTATGACATAAGCCAGAAGGCCATGGACCTGAACTTCGACGGACTGATCATTGAGACCCATTGCAATCCCGATAAAGCCCTGAGTGATGCGAATCAGCAGGTGACCCCGGAAGGATTAAAGAAGATACTTGACCGCCTGGTATTTCGTGAACCGGAGGTGAATGAGGAGTTGATGCTGACCCTGGCCGAGTTGCGGGACCAGATCGACAAGCTGGATGACAAGATCATTAATCTCCTGGAGGACCGGATGGAGGTTTCCGAAAAGATCGGGGAATACAAAAAGGCGAATAATATTACCATCCTGCAAACCAAAAGATGGGATGACATGTTGAAAACCAGATTAAAACTTGGGGACAGAAAAGGGCTTAGTGAAGAGT
>Ga0316201_10003989_pt1 | contig 11047 bp, 7 predicted proteins | sample CS6wburrow_MG_FD_204516 | JGI IMG/M metagenome (GOLD analysis project Ga0316201, IMG submission 204516) | Coastal sediment microbial communities from Delaware Bay, Delaware, United States - CS-6 worm burrow | ecosystem: Environmental > Aquatic > Marine > Coastal > Sediment | place: USA: Delaware... | reverse complement strand
CCTACCAGGTCATCTACCTTGTCATTTTGAATTTCAGTAATATGGTTGTCCAATACCAGGTTTATCTGCTGGAAGATGGCTTTTTTTCGAATTTTATTGTTGGTGAAATTAGTGGTTCCTTTCCTTATTTGATTGATATTTTCTTTTTGATAGTGATCGAAATGATTGAGTACACTTTGAATTTTTTGGATAACTGATTCCGGAGGAGGTTCGTGGCTGTTTTTGACATGATTGGTGCATTGTTTGACGATCCAGTAGACACTCTGCATCATATCAGTTTGCATGTCAAAACATTTAATCAAACTCTTTAATTGATCTTTCTGAATTGCAGGGGCGGTTTTGATTGCTTCATACAATTGATCGTTCCAATTATTTAATTGTACCACTGCTTCCCGATATTTATTTTTAGTAAATTTTAAAGCGTCCCGATCTTCATTGATCAATCCATGAATAGCCTTCCGGTTGATACTGCTATTTATTTCCAGGACATTGATTACTTGCTTTTTTAGCAATAACGGGATTGAAGAATCTGTGAGACTGATTCGTTCCTCTCTGGCTTTCTTTTGTTCCAACTTCCGGGTGTGGTAACGAAAGGTGAGAAAAATGACTATACCTACTACAGGAAGGATTAAGAAAATAATTTTAATCGAATACGCCATCATTAGAATAGCAATGATTGAAGCTACAAAGAAGGCAATGATTGCGGTCATAAACCATCCTCCAATAACACTGATTACTCCGGATATCCGGTACACAGCACTATTCCTGCCCCAGGCTCGATCAGCCAGGGATGTTCCCATGGCCACCATAAAGGATACATAGGTGGTTGAAAGAGGCAATCTAAGTGAGGTTGCAAAGGCTATCAGAATGCCGGCCATAGTCAGGTTGACCGATGCGCGCACCAAATCAAATGCTGGTGCGTCCCAGGTTGATTTGATCTTTTTCTCCATGAAGTTTTCTTCCATACCCTTTATCCAGGTTTGAGGTAAAAATCTGGCAAAGAAATCAAAGGTGTGTAAAGCTCCTCTTACGAGAGATCTGGATAGGAAGTTAGGAGTGAATCGTTCGAAGGTGGAACCATCCCTTCCTAGATTTACTTCGGTTTCGGTTACCGAGCGGGCTTTCTTAGAAAACCAAAGTGTTAGAATCATAATAATGCCTCCAATAACCAAAAGAAGGGTATCCGTCTTTACTGGATTTTTTAAAACCTCCATGGTATATTCTCCAGATTCAGTTCCAGAACTGGACCAAAGTTGATAGGATTCAAGACCAGCAATGGGTACCCCAATAAAGTTGACCAGGTCATTTCCGGCAAAAGCCATAGCTAAGGAAAAGGTCCCAAACAACACTACGATTTTCAATATATTTACTTTGAAAAAGAAAGCCAAAATTTGCAAGATAATAGTCCAGAAAACTGCAGCCGAAGCCAACAATAAAAGGGTGTTTTCTTTTACCCAGAGTATAAATCCATCAGGTACAAAAGAGGCTCCTTTAATTCCTTTAAATAATAAGAAATAGGTTAAACCGGACAGCGCAATACCACTCCATATGCCCCCGACCAAATGCATTCTCTTTTCATAATGAAAACTGAAAATCAGTCTTGAGATAAACTGGACAATAACCCCAATGAGAAACGCAATCCCAATGGATAAGAAAATTCCGGAAATGATCAGGATAGCACTGGATTCGTTTAGGTACTTACCAATTTCTTGAATACTCTCTCCTGCGTGGTAGACTTTGTAAAAAGAAACGGCAGTAGCTGCACCTAATAATTCAAATACAATCGACACAGTGGTCGAAGTAGGTAAGCCAAAAGTATTGAACAAATCTAATAAAAAGATGTCTGTGACCATGACCGCCAGAAAGATGATCATGATTTCAGAGAAGTAGAAATACTCAGGGTTGAAAATACCTTTTCGAGCAATTTCCATCATTCCACTGGAAAAAGTAGCTCCAATAAAGATGCCCAGACTGGCCACAATCATGATAGTCTTCCTGGATGCCACTTTAGACCCTATTGCAGAATTAAGAAAGTTAACAGCATCGTTACTGACTCCCACTATGAGATCAAATGTGGCTAAAAAAAGGAGGATGATTACTATGTACAAGTATATTTCCACAGGGGTTAATATTATTCAATTTAAAATCCTAAAATATCAAATGAATGTAAATTTAATGTTAATAAATCACACCTTGGTCACTGAGTTAAATATGTTGTCAATCTTCAGAAATTGGGGTAATTATGATTTCCTTTTGAGATGATTTTGAATATCATGGATCAAATATTTACTGTTTTTTCCAATTAGAAAAAGTTAATAGTGCCTTTCCATTCCTACAATGATGGCTTTCAACAATCTAATCGGATATGGGCGATGAAAATCATTTCAATTTTAACCGAAATTAAATTATGAATGATTAACTTATATGCTTAATACTATTAGGTATTTCATTTATCCTATTAAGGTCAGTAAAACATGATCTGAATGACAAAGCTTAGAAAACTGGTTGCTATAATGTTTACCGATATCGAAGGGTACACCAAACTTATGCAGCAAAGTGAAGAATCTGCCGTTCAGATTCGAAATCGTCACCGTCATATCTTTGAAAAAATTAATGAAAAATATGCTGGGGAGATACTTCAATATTATGGAGATGGAACTTTGAGTATTTATGGAAGTACGGTTGATGCGGCGCGTTGTGCCATTGAAATGCAAAATCTTTTCTTGGTGGAACCTAAGATTCCGGTAAGAATTGGAATAAATCTGGGTGATGTTCTGTTGAGTGACCAGGATGTAATTGGGGATAGTGTAAACATTGCTTCCAGAATAGAGTCATTGGGACTGCCAGGTAGTATCTTGATATCTGAAAAGGTGGCGGAAGACTTGAAAAACCAAAATGATTTTTCTGTAGTCAACATCGGTAAAATACATCTTAAAAACGATGAGAATCCAAGAGACATATATGCCATTGATCTTCCTGGTCTTACCGTTCCTAAATTTTCGGATCTGGGTGGCAAACAACAAACTTCCAGCGATGGAAAATCTGATCGTTTAAATAACTGGAATTGGAATAAAATTGTATCCAATAATCTTTTTTATGTTATTTTTTTCTTGCTGGCCTTATTGGTGATTGGTACTTTGGTGATTCAAAAGCAACAAGAAGATCAAAATCCTAATCAACAATCTATTGCTGTTCTTCCTTTTCGAAATGAAAGTTCTAATCAAGACAATCAATATTTCTGCAATGGAATTATGGAATCCATTCTCAACAAGCTATCAGGCATTCATTCTCTATTGGTTGTACCCCGAACTTCGGTAGAAAAGTATCGAGATAATACACCTTCTGTAACATCGATAGGGAATGATTTAAAAGTGGATTACATAGTTCAGGGAAGTGTCCAAAGAATAGGGGATAGAGCGGTTGTTTTTGCCAGTCTCGTGAATACAAAAACGGAACTCCAATTGTGGTCTCAATCGTTTGATAGGCAATTAATGGACATCTTTGCGGTTCAGAATGAAATTACTGGGAAAATAGCTTCAGAATTAGAATATATACTTACAGATGCCGATTTAAAAATTATAACCTCTTCTCCTACCAGAAATCTTCAGGCCTATGAATACTATCTTGAGGGTAAAGAAATACTTTTCCTAATAAACAGCCGTTATTTACCGAATGAGGAATGGAAAGAAGCTTTGAATAAGGCTCAGACTCTATTTAATAAAGCTTATAACCATGATAAACAAATGGCCGAAGCTTTGGTTGGTTTGGCAGAAATAGATTTTAGGTTATCCCAATTTTCAGATTTTTTAGATGATAATTATCTAGAAGAAGTGGATTCATTGGTTAATAAGGCGCTCGCTATAAAGCCCAATTTACCCGATGCCTTAAGGTTGAAGTCCCAATATTATTACCAAAAAAATCAGTATAATTTAGCACTTGAATACATTAACCAGGCACTGGAACTCAACCCCAACAATATTGACGCATTATACTTCTTGCAAAATCTTGCTCTGAAGTACAAACTTGACTATAAAAAAAGTCTGAATACCCTTAAAAAGATTGAGTTGAGAGTAAGCTCTAAAGAAGACCTTTGGCGGTTATATTACAATTATGGCAACTTTTATTGGAGTATCAATGATCTGGAGAAATACCGGAATTATGTCGAAAAAATGGAAAACATAGATTCAGACAAAACGCTTGGAAAAATATTTTACAATATGGCTTCTGGCAATCATCAGGAATGGTGCGGGTCTATTGAAGAAAAATTAAAAATCGAAAATCAGACCAAGCTTGCCATGCTTGCTGAATGTAATTTGCATAGCGGTAATTTTACTGTAGCAGCAGATAATTATCGTAAATGGGAGGCCCTGGTATTGAATGAAAACCCTGATAATCTTTATTCCATTATAGATTGGCATCGATATGGGCAAGCAGAATTTCTTAGGGGTAATGAAGATTTTGGTAGAGAAATGATGCAAAAACAAATGCAGACCAATCTTAAAAGAATAGAACTAGGCGGTAGACTGGGCAACGATCTATTTCCCTATTATGATATAGCGGGTATATATGCTTTTCTTGGTAACCCCGACAGTAGTTATTTCTATTTAGAGAAACTTGAAGAAAATAATTGCTGGATACGAGAAGGATGGTTGTATACTTTTATCCAGCATGATTTACAATTCAATAATCTTCAGGACAAACCAAAATTTATTGAATTTTTAAATCGGGGCCTTGATCAACAAAGATTAGTCAAGATTGAAATTAATAATATGTTGGCAAAGCTGCCCGGATAACTTCAAGCCATTTGAATAATATAAAATGCATGAATAAACAGAATAAAAAGTATATCAACCGCGCAATTCAATTAGCGGAAGAAGGTATGAATGCCAATACCGGTGGACCTTTCGGATGTGTTATTGTAAAAGACGATAAAATCATATCAGAAGGATATAATTGTGTAACTTCAACCAATGACCCTACCGCTCACGCTGAAATAGTGGCCATAAGAAAAGCCTGTAAAAACTTGAATTCATTTCAGCTGGAAGGATGTTCTATCTATGCTTCTTGCGAACCTTGCCCCATGTGTTTAGGAGCCATCTATTGGGCTCGACCGGATAAAGTATATTTTGCTTGTACTAAAAGTGATGCCGCTCAAATAGACTTTGATGACCAATTTATTTATGATGAAATGAAAAAAAAATATCGGGATCGATCCATTAAATTCATAAAAGTTCCCAGTAAGAATGCATTGCGAGTCTTTCAGAAATGGGAGCAAAAATCAGATAAAATTATTTATTAAAATTAAATCAACCCCCCATGAGCGTGAACTCATTGTGGTCTCATTTGTATATAGTGTTATAAAAAATGAACCCATGTTTTTTCTAATAACATTAATACTCAATATGGTTACTAATACATCTACCATTCATGATTTTCAGATACGTGCCCTCGATAGCGACGAGATTATAAACCTGGAATCTTTTAAAGGAAAAAAGATTCTTCTGGTCAATGTAGCTTCTAAATGTGGATACACCTATCAATACGAAGGCTTAGAAAAATTACACCAGGAATACAAAGATAATCTAGTGGTCATTGGACTGCCTTGCAACCAGTTTTTATTTCAAGAGCCAGGAAGTGAGGAAAAAATAGCTAGTTTTTGTTCTGCTACCTATGGAGTAACATTTCCCATGACCCAAAAAATAAAAGTAAAAGGAAAAGACGCCCATCCGATTTATCAGTGGCTCACCAAAAAAGAAATGAACGGCAAGGATGACTACAAAGTAAGCTGGAACTTCAATAAGTTCTTGATTGATGAGGAAGGGCAACTCATGGCTCATTTTCCGTCCAATGTAAAGCCAATGGATGAAGCAATTACTTCGTTGATTAAGTAACTTATTTTAACCACTTTTCTACTTTATAGAATCTGGACCATCTGTTACATTTAGGGATTTAATTATTTGATAAGAGAATAGGAAGACTTTGTTTATTTTAAAGCAATCAAGCAAACTTTAAAATAATGGACAAATTCTTTTATTCATTTTTATTAATATTTCTCCTTATTTCTTGCAATGAAGACACTCCTCTTGATTGGGAAAAGGGATCCTGGATCGATCTAAGTCACGCTTATGAGTCATCTACTCCATATTGGCCAACGGCCAGTGGGTTCCAGTTTGATACGGTTTTTGCCGGAATAACCGAAGGGGGCTATTACTATTCAGCCTATGAGTTTAAAAGTGCGGAACATGGAGGCACTCATATTGATGCCCCTATTCATTTTGCGGAAGGGAAAATGACGGTTGACGAAATTCAAATTGATCAGTTGATCGGTCCGGCTGTAGTCATAGATGTCCAAGATTCTGTGGCAGGTTATATTGATTATCAAATTGGCATTCAAGACTTTTTGAATTGGGAAGATAAATATGGTGAAGTTCCTGAGGGAAGCATTGTCCTATTGCGTACGGGAATTTCTAAATTTTGGCCCAACAAAGAAAAATATATGGGTACTGCTTTAACCGGGCCTGCCGGAGTAGCTCTTCTGCATTTTCCAGGATTACACCCGGATGCTGCCCAATGGCTGATAGATAACCGAAAAATCAAAGCAATAGGATTGGATACTCCAAGCATAGATTATGGGAGGTCTAGTGGTTTTCTATCTCACAGAATACTGATGGAAAAAAATATTCCCGCTTTTGAAAATCTTGCAAACTTATCCGCTCTTCCAGAGAATAATTTTCATATTGTTGCCTTACCTATGAAAATCAAAGGGGGTTCTGGTGGGCCATTGCGAATAGCAGCATTCGTTCCTCAGTAATGTAATTGTGAGGGTTGATTATTTAATTCTAACGAGGATATTGGATTAGAAAATTAGCATTTATTATGAGTTAGGGACTATGAACAACTCTTTTTCAACAGAATATGTGAATAAAATCCGTTAAGAAATTTTGAATCCTTGGAGAAATTTTAGGATTTTATGAACGGTTTTCATTTTTTTATAAAAAAATGAAAAATTTCTTTGAAAAAGTGCCTTTTCTTTTGGTTCTTTTCTTTGGGCAAGCAAAGAAAACGAACAAAAGTTTTAACAAGGAACAGAAAATCAAGGATTTATAAAATCTATAATGAAAATCTATACATTATTCACGTGAATTCTATTCAAACGAAGAAATATGTCTCTAGAAAAATTATTTGATTTAAATGATAAAGTAGCCATCATAACTGGAGCAAGTAAAGGAATAGGCGCCAGTATGGCTAAAATACTGGCCAAACATGGAGCGTCAGTTGTGGTAAGTTCTAGAAACCAGGAGGCGGTTGATTCTGTAGCCGGTGAAATTGTTAATGATGGGGGAGAGGCGATTGGAATTGCTTGTCATGTGGGAAAAGAAGATCAACTTCAAAAGTTAGTCAATGAGACGTTAATCAAATATGGGGGAGTAGATATTTTAATTAATAATGCCGCTACCAATCCGATATATGGCCCTATGCATGAAGTAAGTGGGGAGTTATATGATAAAATTATGGGCGTAAATGTGAAATCACCTTTTCTCCTTAGCAATATGGTCATGCCATCTATGAAGGAAAGAGGAGGAGGAAGCATCATTAATATTGCTTCCGTGGAAGGACTGAAACCAGGCTTGGGTCTTGGAGTGTATAGTGTCAGCAAAGGGTCATTGATCATGCTCACTCAGAACCAGGCCAGAGAATGGGGAAACTTTGGTATCAGATCCAATGTCATCTGTCCGGGATTGATCAAGACCAAGTTTTCCCAGGCTTTGTGGACCAATGAATCTTTGATGGGATTTATCAATAAGCAGCTACCACTTGGAAGAATCGGACAACCCGATGAAATGGCCGGATTGGCCTTATTCTTAGCTTCTGATGCTTCATCTTATTGTACCGGAGGAGTATTTACGGCAGATGGGGGTTACATGTTGACCTAGATTGGGCGACTCTGTATATTTGAAACGGGGGTCAGGACTTTATTTTTTACCATTTTAATATTGAGATCTTCAGTAATTCGCAATTACCAGCAGATCAATGGACTGCATAGTTTGGGTATTTATAATTTCGGATTTTTTTAATTGAAAACAAGTTTCTGATGAGTAAGAATAATCAAAAGATTTATTAAAAAGTAAGGGTTTTCCCTTACTTTTTAAATGGAAGATACCCTTACAGATAGAGAGAATAATTATGCTATCTTTGGTATACCCACACTCATTGTATTGGTTTCAGTATTTCTGAAGACCATATTCTAAGCTGCATCAAATGACCAGGCTGAGTCATATATTATATATTTCATCGATGACCTTCATTGTCATTGCTGTTTCTTGTTATCTGGCCATCTCGGGATATTCCTATTATTCACTTCCCTTAGAAGAAAGATTCTATCACGTTCAATATGAATATTTCAAGCCTTCTGGCATCTTTGGCCAAGGACTTGGAGTAATCGGTACTCTTATGATTCTTTTTGGAGTATCTATTTATATTTTAAGAAAGAGGTATGGATTTCTGGAACGAATAATAAGATTAAAGTATTTGCTGGAATTTCACATCTTTTTATGTTTTCTGGGGCCCATTCTAATTTTGTTCCATACAACTTTCAAATTTGGTGGAATTGTTTCGATTGCTTTTTGGAGTATGGCGGCAATAGTCCTAAGCGGAGTAATAGGCAGGTTCATTTATATTCAAATTCCCCGAACCATCGAAGGTCGTGAATTAACCATTCAGGAAGTAAAAGATCGAAGAGCATCAATTATTGATGAAATTCAAGAAACAACAAAAATTGATCAAACCATGATTAACCATTTAACTGAATCCGATATAAGTAAAAAATGGGGAGTAAAGACGTTGATCAATAACAGAAAAAAAAGAATTAGGCTTAAAAAGAGTCTTCTAAAAACTTCCACCAGTATAGAAGAAATAAATAAAATATTACAACTAGCAAAAGAAGAAATGGCTTTAAGCAGTCGGATTGGGAGACTGGAAACCATGCAAAAATTGTTTCGATACTGGCATGTAGTTCATATGCCTTTTGCCATCATCATGTTGGTTATTGTAATTATTCACATTGTCGTAACGGTATCTTTCGGCTATAAATGGATATTTTAATGGAAGTATTACTAGAGGAAATATTTATTTATGGAACAACCATTCTACTTAGTGGAGGGATCATTTTTTGGTATCTAAGAAAACAGTCTCAACATTCCAGGGTAACGGAAAAGAAAATTAGAAAAGCAAAAAAAGAAGGTCGCTATGAACCGGTTTCCCTTCACCCATATATTGATTTATCTACTTGTATTGGGAGTGGAGCTTGTATCAAAGCATGTCCTGAAAAAGATATTTTAGGAATAGTAGACGGCAAGGCATATGTTGTAAATACCGCTAGTTGTGTAGGACATGGGGCGTGCTTTCATGCTTGCCCGGTAGAAGCAATTTCCTTAAGAATAGGCACCGAAAAAAGAGGAATAGAATTACCTCACGTTCATCAAACATTTGAAACCAATGTAAAAGGTATTTATATAGCGGGTGAATTAGGAGGGATGGGACTGATAAAAAATAGTGTTGAACAAGGAAAACAAGCTGTCCAAAACATAGTCAGGAACAGGCCTCCAAAAATTGAAGGTATACTGGATTTGATAATAGTGGGAGCAGGGCCAGCTGGAATTTCAGCAGCTTTAACCGCCCGAAAATTGGGTCTAGACTTCAAAGTAATTGAACAATACACTCTTGGTGGTACGGTTTATTCTTTTCCCAGACAAAAAATTGTAATGACTCAGCCAATGAATCTTCCCCTGTATGGAAAACTTAAATTATTCAACACTTCTAAAGATGAGCTGCTGAGTATCTGGAATGAGGCATTAAAACAGAATAAAATTGATGTCCAGGAGAACACAAAGGTAGACCGCATCACCTTAACCACAGAAAACACTTTTAAGGTAATTACTGCAGCAGAAGAAGAATTAATAAGTCAGCAAGTATTAATTTCCATCGGTAGAAGGGGAAGTCCAAGAAAGTTAGGAGTGCCTGGGGAATCCTTGCCAAAAGTTTATTATCGATTACTAGATCCGGAATATATATCCAATTTTAATATTGTAGTGGTCGGCGGTGGAGATTCTGCTATTGAATCTGCTTTATTATTAGCACCCCAAAACAAAGTGGTTTTATCATATAGAAAAGACGCATTTTCTAGAATAAAAGAACAAAATAGAAATCGAATTCTTCAAGCAAGCACTGAAGGAAAATTAGAAATTATCTATAATTCCAATTTAGTAGAAGTACGCGAAAAAGAAGTAGACATTGATATAGCGGGCAAAATGAATACCTTCCCAAACGACTTGGTTTACATTTTTGCAGGGGGAGAACTACCTACACAATTTCTAAAGAATGCTGGAATAGAAATCCAAAAGAGATTTGGGTATATTATGAAAACCTATAAAAATCTGAACTAGGTGATCAGAAGATGTCGCATATTATTATTCGTCATTTGGACCATACTTTATGGAACACTCCTTCGTGCCCAGATTTCTCCAGGGAAATTATCAGAAAGTCATGCTCATTTAGAAGGAATATCCAATTGTACTGCTTGCCATGATCTGGGTAATAAGGTTCCTGATTCGAAATGTCTGAACTGCCATACGGAAATTCAGATGCTTATGAATTCCGATAAAGGGTACCATGCATCCCAAGATGTAAAAGATAAAGACTGCGTAAAATGTCACAATGATCACCATGGAAGAAAATTTGAAATGGTAAGATTTGATGAAGAAAAATTTGACCATCTTTTGGCCGGGTATGAACTACGGGGAAAACATGAGATGATAGACTGTAGAGCCTGCCACCAGGCGGACAAAATCGATGATCCAAAAATAAGGGAGAGGAAAAATACATTTCTGGGTCTAAGCCAAGATTGCACCTCCTGTCATGAAGACTTTCATCAAAGCTCACTTGGAAATAATTGTACATCTTGTCATAATGAAGATGCATTCAGGCCTGCTCCTTTCTTTAATCATGATGAGGCTAACTTTCCCCTGGTCGGTGCACACCAGCAAGTGGA